>Ga0224512_10000072_pt1 | contig 106749 bp, 97 predicted proteins | sample SF_May12_sed_USG_4_FD_169103 | JGI IMG/M metagenome (GOLD analysis project Ga0224512, IMG submission 169103) | Sediment microbial communities from San Francisco Bay, California, United States - SF_May12_sed_USGS_13 | ecosystem: Environmental > Aquatic > Marine > Sediment | place: USA... | reverse complement strand
CAATACGTGCTCCGGCAACTCACTGGCAAACTATACGACGGGTCCGGGGGGGTTGTGCAAACGACTTCACATTAAGTCGTATTTGTCGCCGTATTGCGACGGATTGACGGCGTGGATCGGGGGGGGCGGGTATAGCGAGACTACAGAAGTACGAGCAGATCGTTGCCGATAAGGTCTCGTCGCCAGCCAGAAAACACGCGTGATTCGCGACTGCCTGAAACAATCAGGGCGGCGAGCTCCCGTTTTGACGCAACTGTCTCTGCTGCAATGCCGAGTTCGTCGGCGCACTTCTGAACCTGCGCCTGCATATCTTTGAGCAAGGCTCTCTGTCCTTCGTCAGGCGGCCGCGGTGGACTGTAGTCGTTTTCATCGGCAGACGCGTCGGCGACTGCCTGCAGCAGGTCATTGCCTGCACGATTCAGGAGTTTCGGTGGCATGCCTTCGATTCCGGCCAGCTCGGTTTCCGAGTCCGGCAACCTGTACGCGATCTCGAGCAGTACGGCATCGCGCAATATCCACTGTCGCGGCCGATTCCGGCTGATAGCCTCGCGTTCGCGCCATGACGCCAGTCTTGCGGCTGCAGCACGCTTCCTGCCGCGAAAATTCCTGGCGCCCTTGAGACGGTCGAGTGCCTGATCCGCACCAATATCGTAGAGCTGCGGATCGAGCAGCAGGCGCGAATCCTCGCGCGCCCATTCCAGTCGACCTTTGATCTCCAGGCGTTCGCCTAATTGCTCATACGCCGGCAACAGGTGTTCGACGTCTTCCGCGGCATATTCGAGGTAGGCTTCGCGTAAAGGCCGTTTCGTCCAGTCGGCCCGCGTATGCGACTTGGCCATATCGACATCGAACAGGTCTTTAACGAGGCCCGCGTAACCCATCTGTGCTGGATAGCCGAGTAACCCGGCCGCGATCTGAGTGTCAAAAATCGAGACGGGCATCGAACCGGCTGTTTGCGAGACAACTTCGATATCCTGTCGCGCGGAATGAACGATCCAGTCTCGCGCAAACAACTCTCGCCAGAACGTGTCCTGGGAGCTTTCGGTCAAGGGGTCCACGCAGAATATTTCGTCGGCCGTCGCAACCTGTACCAGGCACAGTTGTGCGAAATAGGTCTTTTCACGCATGAACTCGGTATCGACGCCGACGTGATCATGACCGTCCAGGCGCGGCGTCATGACGTCGGGTTGATCAACAAAAAGGTAATGGGGCATTGATGCGCCGCAGGCGATATTCAGAATCCGAGGTTAACATGCGATCATCGGTTGCCCGCAACCAGGAAACCCAGTGCCGCCCGTGTTAGCACTCATTGAAACGCTATTCGACATTATTCGCTTGCGAAAAGGACCGGATGCAATCCCACATTCGACATTTTTGTTCGTGGTCATCATTGCTCTGTGGTTGTTCTCGGGACTGGTCATGACGTTTCTGACAACGGAGCTGGATGAAGAGGACTTCGTGATTGGCACGATTACCGGCGTTGCAGGTTTATTGTGCTATGCCACGATCGTACTGCTTTCCGGAAAACGCGCGCGCTTGCTGCAGACCGTGATGGCTTTTCTGGGTTGCGGTGCATTACTTAGCCTGATGTTTGTGGCCGGCAACGTATTTCTAACGCCTTTCCTCAGTGAAAACATCACCAATTTCGTGGTGACGCTGATTCTGTTATGGACCGTGCCGGTCGAGGGCCATATCATTTCAAGAACTCTCGACCGGCACTGGTACATTGGCGTCGCCATCGCAATGGCGGTCTTCGTATTTCAACTGATTTTATATTCGGTAATGGATCCGGCGGCCATTACGCCAAGCTGAGGCAACATGCACGTACACATACTCGGAATTTGTGGGACATTTATGGGCGGTGTCGCGGCGCTTGCCCGGGCGGCGGGCCATGAGGTCACGGGCTGCGATCGCAATATTTACCCGCCAATGAGTACCCAGCTTAAAAAACTCGGCATCGACATACATGAGGGTCTGGATGCAACACAGCTGGATATCGCGCCCGACTGTGTCGTGGTTGGCAACGTAATGAGTCGCGGCGTCGAAGTGGTCGAGGCCATGCTTGATCGAGGCCTGCCGTACCTGTCCGGACCCCAGTGGCTGGCAGAAAATGTTTTGCAGGGACAGCACGTCTTTGCCGTGGCCGGAACGCACGGCAAAACCACGACGGCGGCCATGCTGGCCTGGATTCTTGAAGACACAGGCCATGCGCCGGGTTTTCTTATCGGCGGAGTAGCCGCAAACTTTGGTGAGTCGGCCCGCTTCGGCAATTCAGATTATTTCGTCGTTGAGGCTGACGAGTACGATACGGCGTTCTTCGACAAGCGCGCCAAGTTCGTTCATTACCGGCCACGGACCGTCATTCTGAACAACCTGGAATATGACCATGCCGACATCTACAGTGATGTCGAAGCGATCCTGTGGCAATTCCACCAACTCATGCGCACGGTGCCCGGAAACGGCCGCATCATCAGAAATGGTGCGGATAAGAACCTGCAGAAATTGCTCGAGATGGGCTGTTGGACGCCGGTCGAGACCTTCGGCACGTGCGGCGATACTGACTGGACCGCGAGTTTTGCCGACAAGGTTGAACGCCGTATCGGCATGCAGGGTCCCGGCGGCGATTCGGCGGAATCGCGTTGGCAGATAGGCGGACTCTATAACCTCGAGAATGCACTCGCTGCCGTGGCGGCTGCAGCGTCGGCCGGCGTCTCCCTGGAACGGGCTGTTGACGCCATGTCCCGTTTCGAAGGCGTAAAACGTCGCATGGAGCGCACGGCGACCGTCGCCGATATCGCTATTTACGATGATTTTGCGCACCACCCTACGGCTATTCGGAAGACAATCGATTCGGTTCGGAATCGCTATCCGGGCCATCGTGTCGTCGTGGCCATCGAACCGCGCTCCAACACAATGAAACTTGGCGTGCATAACGATGCAATCGCCGATTCCCTCAAAGCGGCGGACCTCGTGTGGATGTACCGTCCGAAAGGCATGGGCGAGGAGTTTGAGGCGGCGTTGTCGAGCCTTGGCGCAAAAATTCGTGTCTTCGGCGATTACGATCAACTCGTCTCGGACATGTCGGCGCGTGTGCTGTCTGGCGACCAGGTGGTTTTCATGAGCAATGGCGGCTTCGGCTCCGCCCGGCAAACACTGACGGCGATGCTGCAACGCACACGCGGTGGCTAGCGGGAAAAAAATGACCGCGGCGATGGCTCGCTCCCACATACGACACGATTCGCACCTATACTTGAGATGAGTACTTGCCCCAGGGCCTGATCGTGGATGTACCGCTTTTTCCATTGCAAACCGTGCTGTTTCCCGGCGGGCCGCTGCCGCTGCGTATTTTCGAATCGCGCTACATTGATATGATCAGTCAATGCATGAAGAGCAATTCACCGTTCGGTGTATTGTTGATTCGGGAAGGCGATGAGGCGGGTCCGGCCACTACTCATGAAGTTGGAACGCTGGCCAATATAACGGACTGGTACCAGGGCAGCGACGGCCTGCTCGGCGTTACGGCGCTTGGTGGTCAGCGTTTTCGTTTACTGGCGGGCCGTCAGCAAGCCAACGGGCTCAATATCGGGGAAATCGAAGTAATCCCGCCGGAACCGGCAATGGCGTTGCCGGACGAATATGCGTCCTTAAGAAAAATCCTCGAGGGCGTGCTCGATGACCTGGGACGACTTTATGAATCGCTCGAACGCCGCTTCGATGACGCGGTCTGGGTTACCTATAGACTCGTAGAAATCCTGCCGATCGAGCTTGAGGAAAAACAGCAATTCCTGGAAAGCGGCGACACCATGGCGCGGCTAAAGCTGATCGACGAGCTATTGAATACCGTGCGGGGTCCGGTTACAGGGCGCTGAAGACCTTGCGTGCTGCCGCGACCGTCGCGTCAATGTCGTCGTCGCTGTGGGCCGCGGAAACGAATCCCGCCTCGAATGCCGACGGGGCCAGGTACACGCCCTCGCCAAGCATGCCATGGAAAAACTTTTTGAAACGCTCGACATCAGCAGCCGCAACCTGCGCGTAGCTCCGCACCGGACCATCCGCAGTAAATACGAGGCCAAACATGCCGCCTTCGTTCTCGGTGCAAACAGCCACACCGGCGTCAGCCGCGGCCGCCGCCAGGCCATCGCTCAGACGTTGGGTCGTTTCGCTCAACGATTCATAAAAGCCGGGCTGATCGACCTGTTCCAGCGTGGCCAGGCCCGCGGCCATCGCGACCGGGTTACCCGATAGAGTGCCTGCCTGGTAGACCGGGCCGTCGGGGGCGATGCTTGCCATAACTTCAGCTCGGCCACCGAATGCCGCCGCCGGCATACCGCCACCGACGACTTTGCCGAGCGTCGTCAGGTCGGGCTCGATTCCGAATACCGCCTGGGCGCCGCCTTTGGCGACGCGAAAGCCGGTCATGACTTCGTCAAAAATCAACAACGCGCTGGCCTGCGTGCACGTTTCGCGGAGCGTTTCGAGGAAGCCAGGCACGGGTGGCACCATATTCATATTGCCGGCGATCGGCTCGACAATGACGCAGGCGATTTGCTCGCCGAGTTCCGCGAACGCCGCGCGAACCGCGTCGGCGTCATTGAATGGCAAAGTGACGGTGTGCTCTGCAAGTCCAGCCGGCACCCCGGGAGAACTCGGCACGCCCAGCGTCAGTGCGCCCGAACCGGCCTTGATGAGCAGCGAATCCGAGTGGCCGTGATAGCAACCTTCAAACTTGATTATCTTGTCGCGTCCGGTGTGACCGCGTGCCAGCCGAATCGCGCTCATTGTTGCCTCGGTGCCCGAGCTGACCATTCGGACGCGCTGGATCGACGGTACCAGCGCGCAGATTTTTTCCGCCATCCGGGTCTCGAGTACACACGGTGCGCCGAAGCTCAGTCCCTGTTTCGCAGTATCGATGACGGCGTCGATAACAGCGGGGTGACTATGACCGAGAATCATGGGTCCCCATGAGCCGATATAGTCGATGTACCTGTCGCCGTTTTCAGCCTCAAGCCACGCACCCTTGGCGCTCTTGAAAAAAACAGGCTCGCCGCCAACCCCGGCGAAAGCCCTGACCGGCGAGTTGACGCCACCCGCGATGACGCGCTGCGCGTCCGTAAACAAACTCATGAGTTCTCTCCCGAAGTGTGGCGCATGCTACCGAATAGAAGCCGGCTCACTCAACTGTAGAATCTTGATGCCTTCTTGGGCGAGTAGTTTCGGAACACCCGCTTCGCCGACAAGGTGCAGGGCCCCGACAATTACGAGGTAATCGTCACGGTCATCGAGCAGTTCCGCGATTTGTGACACCCAGCGCCGGTTGCGTTTGGTCACGAGTTCTTCGTTCAATTCTTCATGTTCCGCGAAACTCTCCAGCAGTCCCGATTCGAGAAATTCTATGTCACCGTACCGCCAGGCCCGGATCATCTCTTCGATCGACTCGCGCATGTCGGCACTGTCCTCGAGCGTTTGTATCAGCAGGTCGCGTTGCGCCTGCAGCGACAGCCCGTCCAGAAAAGCGAGTTGTTCTTCGATGGCTTCGAGTCCCTCGATCGGTTTTCCGTCCGCAACAGCACGCGACGTCAGGTGCATTTCCACGCCAAGCGCCGGATTGAAGCCGATCCGATACAACGCCATCATTTCCACTGTAATGGCAGCCAGCCAGGGTTTGCTCTGTGCCAGTAAATCGATCGGGATATCGCTCAACTCTGCGGCAGCGGCAGCCCGCAGATACGATTCCTCGCCCATCAGGTCGCGCAACGTCGTGCCATCGCGTAATACCCCGCTCTGGTTGAAGAGCTGTTGCGTCAGAGCGGCATCGATGTCATCCATATCCAGTTCCATGATCAGGACTTCAGCGTCTTTGTAGGCAGCGTCGATCACAGTAGGCAGCGGGTGATCCTCTGCGCGCAGCAAATGGATAGAGCCGAGCAGGTAGACCGAATTGTTAATGCCCTGGGCGCGCCAGAGCGTTACAGGATGGCCCTCAGTATCTGCCCGGGCGCACGAGGAGAACATGCACAACAGGGAAACGCAGGCGACTCTAATCATTGTCCAGCCAGATCAGTTCGGTGTCGCTGCTGCCATCGCCATGCAACGTGATGCGCCGATACGCAGGCGGCTGATCATCGACGGCGAAATCATCGCTGCCAGGCAGAAACTGACGGCACGTCGAAGGTGTGCCAATGATGCGTATGCCGTGATGTTCCTGATCGTAGGGTTGATGGACATGCCCGAAAATGGCGAGCCGGACCCGGCCCAGTGATTGCACGGTCTGCAAAAATTCCTCGCCGTTTCTGAGCCCGACCGTGTCCAGCCAGGCGCTGCCCATATCGACAGGTGGATGGTGCAGGCAAACCATGACGTGTTTTGCGGAACTGCGAGCAACCGTATCAGCGAGGCGATCAAACTCTTCCTTGGTCAACAGGCCGCCGGCGTCGCCGGTAATGCAGCTATCGAGCCCGATGAGCAGCCAGTCGCCGATCTCCTCATGGGCGCAGTAGGAAAACGGTGGGGCGCAGCAGACCCGCTGCATCAGCTCACGTACGTCATGGTTTCCGGGAATGCAATGCATGCGCATGTTCAGCGGCAGCAAGAGTTCACGAAACCGATCGTAAGCCTCAGCTGAATCATCCTGGATCAGGTCGCCAGTAATGACAACCCGGTCCGCCAGCCAGTCGCTGGCCTTGTAATGATCGAGGACACTTTGCAGGGAAGCTTGCGTGGCGAGGCCACGCAAGTTGCCTTCCGGATCGGCGAACAGATGCGGGTCGGTAAGGTGCAGAATCCGTATCAATTCGCCATCGGCTGCATCTGGGTTCGCTTCGATACGCGGGGTCCTCGCTGCGCTTCACACAGTCGCTAACAGGCGTTAGTAACGGTAATGCTCCGCCTTGTACGGACCGTCCTTCTCGACACCAATGTATTTGGCCTGTTCATCGGTCAACTCCGTGAGCTTCGCGCCGACTCGTCCCAGGTGCAGGCGCGCGACTTTTTCGTCGAGATGCTTGGGCAAGACGTAAACCGAGTTTTCATACTGGTCGCTATTATGCCATAGCTCGATCTGGGCAAGGACCTGGTTCGTGAATGAGTTGGACATCACGAAGCTCGGGTGGCCGGTGCCGCAGCCGAGGTTCACGAGTCGACCCTCAGCGAGCAGGATAAGGCGTTTGCCGTCCGGAAATATGATGTGGTCTACCTGCGGCTTGATGTTTTCCCACTCGTATTTCTTAAGGTAGGCGACATCGATTTCATTGTCGAAATGACCGATGTTGCAGACAATCGCCTGGTCGCGCATGCGGTCCATCTGCGGCCCGGTGACAACATGGTAATTGCCCGTCGCCGTCACAACGATGTCGACCTTGTCGCACACGTCGTCGAAGTCGACAACGGGAAAGCCTTCCATCGCCGCTTGCAGAGCGCAGATCGGATCGACTTCGGTGACCGACACAATGGCGCCAAGAGACCTCAGCGACTGCGCGGAACCCTTGCCGACGTCACCGAAGCCGCAGACGACAGCGACCTTGCCGGCAATCATAACGTCGGTTGCGCGCTTGATGCTGTCGACCAGGGACTCACGGCAACCATACAGATTGTCGAATTTGGACTTGGTCACCGAGTCGTTGACGTTGAACGCGGGACACATCAGCGAACCGTCGGCCATCATGTCGTACAGGCGCTTGACGCCCGTCGTCGTTTCCTCGGACAAGCCCTTGATGTTCTCCATGATTTCCGGATATTTCTCATGCATAACCATGGTAAGGTCGCCGCCGTCGTCGAGGATCATGTTTGGTTGCCAGCCATCCGGACCGTTGATGGTCTGCTCGACGCACCACCAGTACTCGTCCTCGCTCTCGCCTTTCCAGGCGAACACCGGGATGCCGGCCGCAGCAATTGCCGCCGCGGCGTGGTCCTGGGTAGAGAAGATGTTGCAGGAGGACCAGCGGATATCCGCACCGAGTTCTCTCAGCGTCTCGATAAGCACAGCCGTCTGAATGGTCATGTGCAGGCAGCCGGTCAGGCGCACACCTTTCAGCGGCAGTTGGCCCTTGTACTCCTCGCGCAGTGCCATGAGCCCCGGCATTTCGGTCTCGGCAATCGCGATTTCCTTGCGGCCCCAGTCGGCGAGCGCAATGTCGGCGACTTTGTAGTCATTTTTCTGAATAGCAACAGCTTCGCTGCTCATGGTGTTTCTCCAGGTTGAGTTCAGTTCAGGCCGCTGCGTCTTTCAGTGCTGCGGCTTTGTCGGTGCGTTCCCAGCTCAGGTCGAGATCTTCCCGGCCAAAGTGCCCGTAGGCGGCTGTCTGCTTGTAAATCGGCTTGATCAGGTCAAGCATGTTCAGAATGCCATATGGCGTCAAATCGAAGTGTTCGCGGATCAGTTCCGTCAATTTTGTATCAGAAAGTTTCCCGGTGCCAAACGTGCGTACGCTGATCGACGTGGGTTCGGCAACGCCGATCGCATAGGACACCTGGATCTCGCATCGATCGGCGAGCCCGGCTGCAACAATGTTTTTTGCGACGTATCGGGCAGCGTAGGCGGCCGAACGGTCGACTTTTGACGGATCCTTGCCCGAGAATGCGCCGCCACCGTGGCGGGCAGAACCGCCGTAGGTATCAACGATGATCTTGCGCCCGGTCAGGCCACAGTCGCCCATCGGCCCGCCGATATGGAAGCGCCCGGTCGGGTTGATGTGGTATTTCGTATTGGCGCTGATGAATTCGGCCGGGATGATCGGCTTGATGATCTCCTCCATGACGCCTTCACGCAGGTCGGCCATGGAAACATCGGCTGCGTGCTGTGATGAGACAACGACCGCATCAACGGCGACCGGTTTCGCATTTTCGTAAACAAACGTGACCTGGCTTTTCGCGTCCGGACGCAGGTAGGGCAGCGTGCCGTTCTTGCGAACTTCGGCCTGGCGCCTGACGAGTCGGTGGGAATAGGTGATCGGCGCTGGCATGAGCACGTCGGTTTCGTTCGTCGCGTAGCCGAACATGAGTCCCTGGTCGCCGGCACCCTGCTGTTCGGGGGTTTCACGATCCACGCCCTGGTTGATGTCAACGGACTGCTTGCCGATGGCATTGAGCACGGCACAGGATGCACCGTCGAAGCCCTTTTCGGAGCTGTCATAGCCAATGTCGAGGACGGTGTCGCGCACGATGTCTTCAATATCGACCCAGGCGGAGGTTGTGATTTCACCGGCAACAATCGCGACGCCGGTCTTGACCATGGTCTCGCAAGCCACGCGGGCTTTCGGGTCCTCGGTGATTATGGCATCGAGGATTGCGTCCGAGATCTGGTCGGCAATCTTGTCGGGGTGGCCCTCGGACACGGATTCCGAGGTGAAGAGGAAGGTATCACTCATGGTATTCGGCATTCTCATTTTTTTGGGTCGCGCATTGTAGCTTGATGCGGCGCCGCATAACAGGGAAAATGCCCGCCTCGCGAAAGCGGACTTCGCACCCACAATAAAGGCCGCCAGGCCAGCGACAAGAAAGGTTTTCATGTCAAATAAAGCAGCAATCGCCGGCCGGCCCGCCCGGCGAGATCTCGCGAATGCGATCAGAGCCCTGAGTATGGATGCCGTGCAGGCGGCCAATTCGGGCCATCCCGGCGCCCCGATGGGCATGGCGGACATCGCCGAAGTCCTGTGGAACGACTACGTGCGACATAATCCGGCGAACCCTCGGTGGGCGAATCGCGACCGCTTCGTGTTGTCGAACGGTCATGCTTCGATGCTGCTCTACAGCTTGTTGTATCTCACGGGCTACGAGGATTTTCCGATCGAGCAGCTCAGGAATTTCCGCCAGTTGGGCTATAGGACCGCGGGCCATCCCGAATACGAACGCGGTGGGCCGATCGAGACGACCACGGGTCCGCTGGGTCAGGGCATCACGAATGCCGTCGGCATGGCAATGGCGGAGAAAATGCTCGCGGCCGAGTTCAATCGCAAGGGACACGAGATCGTCGATCACAAGACCTGGGCCTTCCTGGGTGACGGCTGCCTCATGGAAGGTATCTCGCACGAGGCGTGTTCGCTGGCGGGAACCTTGAAGCTCGGCAAGCTGATCTGCTTTTACGACGACAACAATATCTCGATCGATGGCGAGGTTGATGCCTGGTTTACGGACGACACGGCTGCGCGCTTCGATTCCTACGGCTGGCACGTAATCGACAACATCGACGGACATGACGGCGCAGAGATCACGGCTGCCATTGAAGCGGCGATCGCGGACGAGGACCGGCCGACGATAATTTGCTGCAAGACGATTATCGGATTTGGTGCGCCCCACAAGCAGGGTACCGCCGCGACGCACGGTGCGCCGCTGGGCGATGACGAAGTCGCCGCGGCTCGAAAACAGCTGGGCTGGAATTCTCCGCCTTTCGAAATACCGGAAGACATTGCGACAGCATGGGATGGCAGTCGGCAGGGCGCAGCCGATGAAGCGGAGTGGGACAGCGCGTTTGCTGCGTACACCGCCGAGTACCCCGAACTCGCGGCCGAACTGGCACGCCGCATGGCCGACAAGCTGCCGCAGAACTGGGGCGAGTACGCCAGCAAAGCGATCGCCGACATCGATGCGGCTGGTGAAAGCATGGCAACGCGCAAAGCATCCCTTGTTGCACTAAACGCATTTGCGCCGGTATTGCCGGAACTGGTCGGCGGGTCGGCTGACCTCACAGGTTCCAACCTGACCAAACACAGTGGGTCGACACCGATTTCGGGTGATGACGCCGCAGGCAACTACATCTGGTTCGGCGTGCGGGAATTCGGCATGACTGCGATCTGCAATGGCATATCGCTGCACGGTGGTTTCATTCCCTACGCCGGCACGTTTCTCACGTTTTCCGACTACGCCCGCAATGCGCTGCGCATGGCGGCCCTCATGAAAGTGCAGAATATTCTTGTCTATACGCACGATTCGATCGGCCTTGGCGAAGATGGACCGACGCACCAACCCGTCGAACACACGGCGTCGCTGCGCCTGATGCCGAACATGAGCGTATGGCGACCCTGCGACACCGTCGAGACCGCAGTCGCCTGGCGTTACGCGATCGAACGGCAGGACGGACCGACGAGCCTCGTCCTGACGCGCCAGGGCTTGCCGTTTCAACCGCGCACCGGCGCACAACTGTCAGACATTGCGCGCGGTGGATACGTATTGAAAGACACCAGCGGCACACCTGATATTGTCTTCATCGCGACAGGCTCCGAAATAGCCTTGGCCGTTTCCGCGGCAGACGCACTGGGCGCGGACGGCATCCAGACGCGTGTTGTATCAATGCCATGCACCGATGTCTTCGAGACACAGGATGCAGGCTACCGCGAATCGGTATTGCCTGCGGACGTGACCGCACGGGTGGTTATCGAGGCGGGTGTTACCGATGGCTGGTGGCGTTATGCCGGTGCAAAGGGCAGGGTAGTTGGGCTCGATCGCTTTGGCGAGTCGGCGCCGGCGGGCGAATTGTTTGAACATTTTGGCTTCTCGACCGACAACGTGGTCGCGGTAGCGAAAGAACTACTGAATTCATAACTGGAGAGATAGAAATGGCAATAAAGATCGGCATCAACGGTTACGGCCGAATCGGGCGCAATATCGTGCGCGCAATTCATGAGTCAGGCCGCGTTAGCGAGTTCGACGTTGTCGCCCTCAACGACCTGGGTGATGCGAATACCAATGCACACCTGACGCGCCGCGATACGGCGCACGGTAATTTCCCGGGAACCGTCGAAGTTGACGGCGATGACATTATCGTCAACGGTGATCGCATCAAGGTATTCGCAGAGCGCGATCCGGCGAAATTGCCGTGGGGCGAACTCGGTGTGGATGTCGTGTTCGAGTGCACGGGCTTGTTCCGCACACGCGAAACGGCCGGCAAGCACATCGCGGGTGGCGCCAAGAAAGTCATTCTCTCGGCACCCGGCGGCAAGGACATCGACGGCACGATCGTCTACGGTGTAAACCACGACACGCTGACGTCGAAACACAATATCATTTCGAACGCATCATGCACGACCAACTGCCTGGCGCCACTGGTTAAGCCACTGCATGAGAAGATCGGCGTCAAGCACGGCATCATGACGACGATTCACGCCTACACGAACGATCAGGTCCTGACCGACGTCTACCATAAAGATTTAAGGCGTGCGCGTTCTGCCACTATGTCGCAGATTCCGACAAGCACTGGCGCTGCGGCCGCCGTTGGCCTCGTACTCCCGGACCTCAATGGCAAACTCGACGGTTTCTCGATGCGTGTACCGACGATTAATGTATCCGCTGTCGACCTGACTTTTGTCGCCGAGCGCAAGACCAGCATCGACGAAATCAACAAGATCATGAAAGAAGCAAGCGAAGGTCCGCTCAAGGGCGTTCTCGCGTACAACGACGAACCGCTGGTATCGATTGACTTCAACCATGACCCGGCATCGTCGACTTACGACGCAGGGCTGACAAAGGTCATGGAAGGTACCTTGGTCAAGGTCTGCTCGTGGTACGACAACGAGTGGGGCTTTTCGAATCGCATGCTCGACACAACTATCGCGCTGATGAACGCCAAGTAACACGGATAAACGAGAGCAGTAATGGCCATCATCAAAATGTCCGACATCGAATTGTCGGGCAAAAAGGTATTGATACGTGAAGACCTGAACGTCCCGGTGGCGGATGGCAAGGTCACGAGTGATGCCCGTATCCGGGCGGCATTGCCGACGATCGAGGCTGCGCTGGCAGCCAACGCGGCCGCGATGCTGGTTTCGCATCTCGGGCGGCCGACCGAGGGCGAGCCCGAGGACCAGTTCTCACTGAGGCCCGTGGCCGATCGCTTGTCCGAATTGCTCGGCCGCAAGGTGCCGCTGATAGAGGACTGGATCGACGGCGTGCAAGTCGCAGCCGGCGATGTCGTGCTGCTCGAAAACGTGCGTTTCCTCGCTGGCGAGAAGAGCTGTGATGCCGCGCTGGCAAAAAAAATGGCGGCGCTGTGTGACGTTTTTGTTATGGATGCTTTTGGTACGGCCCATCGTGCTCAGGCGAGCACGTACGGCGTGGCCGAGCATGCGCCCGTCGCGTGTGCCGGGCCGCTGCTCGTGGCCGAACTTGATGCATTGGCCAAGGCGCTCCATGAACCGGCACGCCCGTTCGTTGCGATCGTCGGTGGTTCAAAAGTCTCGACCAAGCTGACCGTGCTCGAAGCACTCGCAAACGTCGTCGACTGCCTGATTGTCGGCGGTGGCATTGCGAACACGTTCATCGCTGCGGGCGGTCACGATGTCGGCAAGTCGCTGTACGAAGCGGACATGCTGGACGTGGCGCGCGAGCTTGCCGCGAACCGCAACGACCGGGCCGATATCCCGGTGCCTACGGATGTCGTTGTCGCCGACGAGTTTTCGGCGGACGCAACGGCGACCACGAAAGGCATCGAGGCTGTTACGGCGAACGAGTTGATCCTCGACATTGGGCCGGAAACGGCACAGCGATTCAGCAAGATTCTCGCCGGTGCCGGGACCATTATCTGGAACGGCCCGGTCGGCGTATTCGAGTTCGACAATTTCGGTGCCGGAACGAAGGCGCTCGCCGAAGCAATCGCGGCGAGTGACGCATTTTCGGTTGCGGGTGGCGGTGACACGCTCGCCGCGATCGACAAGTACGGGGTTGCGGACAAGATCTCGTATATCTCGACGGGTGGCGGGGCCTTTCTCGAATTTGTGGAAGGCAAAAAGCTTCCGGCCGTCGAGATTCTCGAAAAACGCGCCGCTACTTGACCCTCCCGACCCACCTTACTATCGCACCAGTCTCACCGCGGCGTTGATCGCGGGGAGATCTTGCTTGCTCGCGCTTACGCGATGTCGCTTCGCAAGACACACCCGCACTCACCGCCGCCGCCTAGTCGTGCTGCGTGAGGCAAGTGGACGAGATCTTTGCCGGCGAGACATCAAGCGAGCGCAGCGAGACAGTCCGCCGGTAAAGATGTCGGCTGCTTGCCTTCTCTGGATGGTTGGTGGTGGGTTTGTTGACCGGTTAAGTCGGCCAGCCTCCGGTGATGGCAAGCGTCATGCCGGGGTACTGGATATTCACGAACAGGATTCTGCCGTCGGGTGAAAAGCAAACGCCCGCCAGTTCCGAATCGGAGTAGGGATTGTCCGCGACGGCGTACTGCTGACCATCGGGACGTATGCCCACCAGGCCACAGTGGTTCAGCGTGTCCTCGCAGACGATCAAGTCGCCCCACGGTGCCATGGTCAGGTTGTCGCAGTTCCTGAGCAACGAGTTCTCGTCGGCCTCGGCAATTAAGGTCAGCATTCCAGGTTCGTCTTTTTCCGCCGGCGTGCCCTCATCCGGGCTTGGTGTATAAGTGAACACCTGCCCAATGCGCGCAGGACCGCCGATGGTGCAGGTGAACGCGAAGCGATCGTCCGCGACGCAGAGTCCCTCGCCGCGCGCAAATGTGGCGGCACCCTTGGCGGCGCCTCTTAAGCGCAGGTCGTTGCCGACGGGGTCGACATCGTCGAGGTCAATCCAGTGCGTTTTCATAGGCTGGTTCAACGGCGTTTGCGGCACGGCGGACCAGTTGTGCGTCATAACGGATGTATGTTCGTCGATGGCCAGGGCTTGCAGGCGGCCACCATCCTGCAGCTTGCCTGGCGTATTCGGGATGTACCGGTAGAAAAGGCTGTGAAAGCGGTCCTCGGTCATGTAAACGATGCCGGTCTCCGCATGCACGGCACAGGCTTCGTGTTCGAATCGGCCCATGGCTTTTATGGGCTTTCCAGCCGCCAGGCCCGTTGCGTGCGAGGACACCTCGAAAACGTAACCGTGCTTCTGGTCGCGCGTAACGAACCCTGCCCATTGCAGCCGTGTGCCCGGGTCCTGGAAACATTCCTCACAGCTCAGCCAGCTGCCCCAGGGCGTTGGCCCTCCGGCGCAGTTGATCTCGGTGCCGGCGAGGCTCAGGAATTGCTTTTCCGTGCTGCCAGTCGCCGGGTTGTAGAGCGTCGTAGTCGTGCCGCCGAGCCCCGGCGTCTTGTCACCACCCCTGTCGTACAGCAGCGATCGGGTCGGTTCGGGCAACTCGCCATAGCCATCGCCGAACGCGCTGCCATCCAACCAGAGGGTGTTCATTTCGTGGTTGCAGACCAGAATCACGCGGCCGCCCGGGCCTTCGAAAGCGGCCATGCCGTCATGTGCGCCCGGCACGCGCAGGCCGTCACTCATGGCATCGCCGACACGCGACACGACCTGGTAGTTGAAGCCGTCGGGCAGGTCGAGAATCCTGTCGGGGTCGGGGCGCAGTTCACCCAACCGGGTCATGTCGGCAGCAGCGCAAGACTGGCTTAGTGACGGCGCTGCGGCTGCGGCGGCAATACTCTGGATGAATCGTCGACGGTTCAGCATTTGGGGTCAGGTGCGTCCAAGTGGGGTAGGCAGCATAGCGTCCTGTCGAGCACTTCGAAAGTCGCTGCCCCTGTTTCGTAACACAGATTCTGAACCAGCTGTGCAATAATCGGCGCCATGCGAAGACGAACCAAGATTGTAGCGACCTTGGGACCGGCGTCCGACGATGCGGATACGCTCTGCAAGATGATCCATGCAGGCCTCGATGTCGCGCGGCTGAATTTCTCTCACGGTGATGCCGATGATCATCGGAAACGTGCGGCCGTGCTGCGCGAGGCGGCAAAAACCTGCGGCCGCGATGTCGGGCTGCTGGGTGACCTGCAGGGCCCGAAGATCCGTGTGCAGCGCTTCGAAAATCACAACGTTGCGCTGGCCGACGGTGACTCGTTTTTTCTGGACAGCGCGCTTGGCCTGATGGACGGCAACCAGGATGGCGTCGGTGTGGCGCTCGACAGCTTGCATGAAGATCTCAAAGTCGATGATGTGCTGTTGCTCAATGACGGTATGATAACGCTCGAAGTCGACAGGATTGAAGGAACGCGGATTCATACGACCGTAGTAAACGGCGGCATCCTGTCGGACCACAAAGGCATCAATCTCAAAGGTGGCGGTTTGTCGGCTGCGGCGCTGACCGACGTCGACAAAGAGAACATCAAGCTTGCTGCCGAACTGGGGGCGGATTTTCTCGCCGTCTCATTCGTGCGCAACGCTAAAGATGTACGCGAAGCACGCGAACTGTTTGAAGCAGCCGGCGGACGCGGCCTGATAGTGGCCAAAATCGAGCGCGCGGAAGCGGTTGATGATATCGATTCAATCATCGACGCTGCTGACGTCATCATGGTCGCGCGCGGCGACCTCGGCGTCGAAATGGGCTATGCCGAGCTTACGGGCATTCAAAAAAAGCTCATTCGCAAGACCCGCAAACAACACAAGATCGTGATCACGGCGACACAAATGATGGAGTCGATGATCCAGAATCCGATTCCGACCCGCGCCGAGGTGTCCGACGTTGCCAATGCCGTGATCGATGGAACCGATGCAGTGATGTTGTCCGGCGAGACCGCGGTCGGCAAGTACCCAGTCGAAGCGATTAGCGCGATGGCGGAGGTTTGTGTAGGCGCGGAGAAATTTCCGCTCGTCGCTGGTACGACGACTCATCGCATGAACGACCGTTTCGAACAGGTCGATGAGGCGATCGCTATGGCCACGATGTACATGGCGAATCACATGTCAGTCAAAGCGATTATTGCCTTGACCGAGTCCGGTTCGACGACGCGCTGGATGTCGCGGATTCGTTCGGACATTCCTATATATGCATTTACGCCGCACGAGGCTACGAACAGGCGTGTCGCCTTGTATCGGGGCGTTTATCCGATTTCATTCGTGACGAATACGGAGAATCCGCGTCGACTTTATCAGGACATATTCAACACCTTGTTGTACTACGAACTCGTCGAGGTTGATGATCTCGTTATTTTTACAAAGGGCGACACTGAAGGCCTCAGCGGCGGCACCAATGCAATGAAGGTGCTCACAGTAAAGAGAGAAACATGAGACGGCTATTGATTCGCGTCATTGCAGGCGTGTTTCTGCTGGTGGTCACCGTCGGCACCGTTGCGACGCTCATTTTGCGTGCCAGTTTGCCGGACCTCGACGGCGAGGTTGTGGTTGCAGGTCTCAGCGCGAGCGCGAGCATCGCACGCGACAGTAAAGGCATTCCTGTCATTACCGCATCGAATCGTGACGATCTGGCGTTCGCAACGGGTTTCGCGCACGGCCAGGATCGCTTTTTTCAGATGGACATGATTCGCCGCAAGGCGGCGGGCGAGCTGTCGGAGATAATTGGCGCGATCGCAATCGATGCCGACAAGCGTTATCGCTTCCACCGGTTTCGCAGCAAAGCCCAGGCAGTCGTCGACAACGCAGTGGCAACGGATCACGCACTCCTGGTGGCCTACGCGGATGGTGTAAACGCAGGCCTTGATTCGCTGGGTGCGAAGCCTTTCGAGTATTTTGTACTGGGCACCGAACCCGAGCCATGGAGTCCTGCGGACTCTGTCCTGGTCGTTTTTGCGATGTACCTGGAGCTCAATGATTCGCGCGCGGCGAAGGAGGTCCAGAGAGGGCTGGCGCATCGTGTTTTGTCTGAAGAGGTCTACGCGTGGCTGTATCCGCAGGGCACGCCCTGGGACGCGCCGATTATGGGCGGGCCGAGGTCGGTCGCAGCAATACCGGATCCTGGCGTGTATTCCGTGCGCGACAAGCCGGACAATGCGTCCTCCGCCAGGGAAGAGGGACGATACCCGCTGCGGGGCAGCAACAACTGGGCAGTGTCAGGAACTCTGACAGCTAATGGTCGGGCCATCGTATCGAATGATATGCACCTCGGTCTGAACACGCCGAACATCTACTACCAGGCACGGCTGGTTGTTGATGGCGTGGAGACTTATGAAATGGCGGGCGTTACGCTGCCCGGTGCGCCGTTTGTTATTGCAGGCAGCAACACGCGTGTCGCCTGGGGCTATACGAACAGTTACGGCGACTGGACCGATGCTGTCGTTCTAAAGCCAGGGTCGGCGCCCGGCACGTACAAGACGCCAGAAGGCGATCGGAAATTCACAGAGTATCCCGAGACCATCAATGTCAAAGACGGCGATCCCGTTACCTACCTGGTTCGTGAAACGATTTGGGGTCCGGTAGTCGATGACGTCGATTACCCGGACGGCGAAATAGCGGTGAGCTGGGTCGCGCACCGGCCGGAAGGTGTGAACCTGCGCCTGATCGATCTGGAAAAAGCGGAATCTGTCAGTGAAGCGCTCGACATTGCGAACACTATGTCGATGCCGCCGCAGAACTTTGTTACCGGCGACGCCGGCGGCAATATAGGCTGGACGATTGCCGGCAGGATTCCGAGGAAGACCGACTTCAATGCCATGCTGCCTGCTGACTGGAGTGAAGAGCACGGCTGGCAGGGATGGCTGGACAGCGATGAATATCCGCGCGTCGAGAATCCGGGGAGTGGGCGAATCTGGACGGCGAATGCTCGGGTTACCGATGCGGACGCTTTGCGCGTTGTCGGGGATGGCGGATACGATCTCGGTGCGCGGGCCAGCCAGATCCGCGATGCACTGTTCGCCGTCGATACCTTCACGCCCGAGGACATGCTCGCGATTCAATACGATGATCGTGCGCTGTTCCTGGCGCGCTGGCGCGACTTGTTGCTCACGGTGCTGGATGACACAACTGTCGCAGACGACGCTGATCTGGCGGAGTATCGGCGACTGGCCGAAGAGTGGATACCGCGCGCTGATCCGGAGTCGGTTGGTTATCGCCTGGTTCGCGCATTTCGCCTCGAGGTCGAGAAACGCGTGTTCCGGGTGCTGATGGCGCCTGTACGCGAGGCCTACGGCGATGACGTCACATTGCGCCGCAGCAACCAGTTCGAAGCGCCGCTCTGGGCGCTTGTGACGACGCAGCCGTTACACATGCTGCCCAGCAACTACGCAAGCTGGCGTGAACTCATGGTTGCTGCCGTCAGGCAGAATATCGACTACTTCAATGAGACCTACGAAGGGCCGCTATCCAGACGGACCTGGGGCGAAATCAATACGGCGGCGATACGTCACCCGCTGAGCCGCGGCATTCCGCTGGTCGGTAATCTCCTCGACATGCCGGCCGACGCGTTGAGCGGGGATCTGGATATGCCCAAGGCCCAGGGCCCGTCATTCGGCGCGTCGGAACGTTTCTCGGTGTCTCCGGGCGACGAGGCCAACAGCATCCTGAACATGCCGACCGGACAAAGCGGCCATCCACTGTCCCGTTTTTACAGCCGCGGACATGAAGACTGGGTCAGGGGCCGACCGAGCCCGTTTCTCCCCGGACCAGCCGCGCACAGGCTGACGCTGACCCCCGCCGGGCTGTAAGATGGTCCGTGACGCACAACACGGATATCCAAATGGCAGACAAGAGATTCACAGGGACCAGTTCCTATATAGCCACAGACGACCTGACGATGGCGGTCAACGCCGCCGTAACACTCGAACGGCCGATACTGGTTAAAGGAGAGCCCGGCACGGGCAAGACGCAGCTTGCCGTCGAGGTGGCGAAATCACTCGGCAGGCCGTTGCACGAGTGGCACATAAAATCGACGACCAAGGCGCAGCAGGGCCTCTACGAATACGATGCGGTTGCGCGCTTGCGTGATTCTCAACTCGGCGATGATCGTGTGCACGATATCGGTAACTACATCGTGCGCGGCAAAGTGTGGGAAGCCTTTGAGTCTGACGAGCAGCCGGTACTGCTCATCGATGAAATCGACAAGGCGGATATCGAGTTTCCGAACGACTTGCTGCGTGAGCTCGATCGCATGGAGTTTTACGTCTATGAAACGAAGAAGCTGATCAAAGCCCGCCACCGGCCTATTATTGTCATTACCAGTAACAACGAGAAAGAACTCCCGGACGCATTCCTGCGGCGTTGCTTCTTCCACTACATCAAGTTTCCGGACAAGGACACGATGGCGGAGATCGTTGACGTGCACTTTCCCAAATTGAAAAAAGACCTGCTAAAGGAAGCGTTGGAAGCTTTTTACAAGGTGCGCGACGTACGTGGCCTGAAAAAGAAACCATCGACATCCGAGCTGCTCGACTGGATCAAGCTGTTGCTCGCCGAAGACATTCCGCCGGAAGTCTTGCGAGGCGAAGGCTCGCGCAATGCGATTCCACCGCTTTACGGTGCGTTGCTCAAGAATGAACAGGACGTACACCTGTTCGAGCAGCTGGTATTTCTCGACAGGCGGACGAATCCGCAGTAAGCAGCATGCTGATTCCATTTTTCTACATGCTCCGCGAAGGCGGTATGAAGACGTCAATAACCGAGTTGTTGACGTTGCTCGAGGCGATGAAGAGGGGGCTTGCTGGCCAGAGCGTTGACGACTTCTACTACCTGGCGCGTACCAGCCTCGTCAAAGACGAAGCACACCTTGATCGTTTTGATCGAATATTTGCTGCCTATTTCAAGGGCGCCGAAGATTCCCTGGCGGACCTCATGCAGGAGATTCCCGAGGACTGGCTGCGTCATCAGGCCGAACTGATGCTGTCCGAAGAGGAGCGCAAGCAGATCGAGGCAATGGGCGGTTTTGATGCGTTGATGAAAGCGTTGCAGGAGCGCCTCGGGGAGCAGGACGAACGGCACGAAGGAGGCAACCGCTGGATCGGTACTGCAGGGACCTCGCCGTTTGGCGCATACGGTTATAACCCGGAAGGCGTGCGCATGGGTCAGGAGGGCTCACGCAACCGCAGCGCTGTAAAAGTGTGGGACAAGCGCAGTTATCGCAACCTGGATGACTCGATCGAACTGGGCACACGCAATATCAAGGTTGCGCTGCGCAGACTAAGGAAATTTGCGCGCGAGGGCGCCGCTGACCAACTCGACCTCGACGACACCATCGACAAGACCGCGCGCAACGCCGGCCTGCTCGATATTCGAATGGTCCCGGAGCGGCACAATGCTGTCAAAGTGCTTTTGTGCCTGGATATCGGCGGCTCTATGGATGATCACGTGCGCATTTGCGAGGAGATGTTTTCCGCGGCCCGCAGTGAATTCAAACACCTCGAGTACTTCTATTTCCACAATTTCATTTACGAGAGTCTTTGGAAAGACAATCGGCGCCGGCACTCGGAAAAGACGCCGACCCTGGACATAGCGCACAAGTACGGTTCCGACTACAAGCTGATATTCGTGGGCGATGCGACGATGAGTCCTTATGAAATCGTCTACGCCGGCGGAAGCGTCGAGCATTGGAATGAAGAACCGGGCGCTGTATGGATCAGGCGATTGCTCAATACCTACCCGAAAGCGGTCTGGCTGAATCCGGAGCCGAAGCAACGCTGGGACTACACGCCATCAACGAAGCTCGTGCAGGAAATCATGGGAGATCGCATGTATCCGTTAACGATCGCCGGACTCGACGATGCGATCAAAGCCTTGCACTGATTGGCCTAATCTGTCGTAACGTCGCCCGGTGAGTGCAAGTCGGCCAGAGTCTCCGATTTGACCAAGGTCTTCAGGTCGGCAATCACCTGTGCCGAATGTTCCGCCGGTTTTACTTTCTCGTAATGTTTGACGACGTTTCCGTTCGGATCGATGATAAACGTCTGCCGCTTGGCAACAGTCATGCCCAGCATTCGCGTCTTCACGCCATAGGCGTCGGCGACATTTCCATCCACATCCGCCAGTAACGGAAATGGCAAGGAGTGATGCTCAGCGAATTCCCGGTGTGAATCGACGTCGTCCAGACTGACGCCGAGGATTTGGGCATTCAAATCTCGATACGCGAAGATATTGTCGCGAAATTCGCAGGCTTCGGTCGTGCAGCCGGGGGTCCCATCTTTCGGGTAGAAATAGAGCACAACCCACTGCTCGCGATAGTCCTCCAGCGAATGCAGCTGTCCTGTCTGGTCGGCCAGTTCGAACTCCGGCGCGGGGTTGCCGAGCAGCAGCGGTTCCGTCGCTGACCCGTTCGGCGCCAATGCGAGGGCGCCTGCAGCGGCAGCGAGAATGGCGATCACGGCGGATTTCATGTTCCAAAACCTCAATTTGCAATTCCTAGTTCACGATAATGAGCCACAGGTCTTAGCTGTGGCCGGAGCGTTATTATACGCTGTATCTTTACCCTGCGCGCAGGCGCGCCGTAACAAGCTGTATTGACCAGATGACACAGCGAGCAAATGACATCAGAACGGCCCTGGTATTGCCGGGTGGTGGTGCCCGCGGCGCGTTCCAGGTTGGTGTACTCAAAGCGGTGGCCGAGCTGCTGCCGCGCAAGAGCGTCAATCCCTTCGGTATCATCAGCGGCACGTCTGCCGGCGCCGTCAATTCGGTCGTCCTGGCGTCGCGGGCGCAGCACCTCCGGTCGGCTGTCGCGGAACTGGAGCAGGTGTGGGGTCATTTTCGCTGTCACCACGTTTACAGGACCGATCATCTCACCATGCTCAAGAGCAGCCTGCACTGGCTGGCCTCGATCGTGTTGGGTGGCTGGCTTGTCGGTGCGCCGAAATCATTGCTCGACAATGCACCGTTGCGGTCACTCCTGAGTCGCAATGTTCACTTTCCCCGGATTCAGGATGCGATCGACGGCGGTTACCTTCACGCACTCGCCATTACGGCAGCGGGTTACGCGTCAGCGCGCTCAACCTCATTCTTCGAGGCCACCGAGGGCCAGCAAAGCTGGCAGCGAACGCGACGCCTTGGCCAGCGGACCGACCTGAACATCGATCACATCATGGCAAGCATCGCCGTGCCCATGATTTTTCCGCCGGTCAAAATTGGAAACGAGTACTTCGGCGATGGTGCGATGCGCCAGGCGACGCCGCTCAGTCCGGCCGTGCACCTCGGTGCGGACAGAATACTTGTTATCGGCATTCGCGATGAAACGGGCGATCAGGTGCCTGACACCGGCGCCGAGTTGCCGAGCTTTGCACAAATCGCCGGCTACATGCTGGACACGCTGTTCATGGATGGCCTGTATTCTGACCTGGAGCGAATTACTCGCATCAACCAGCTGATTGATTCGATACCGATGAGCAAGAGGCCGGAATCCGTCGCGCACATGCGTGCTATCGACACGATGCTGATCGTGCCGAGCGAGGATCTGCGCGCTATCGCACACCGGCATCGCAAGGAATTGCCATTTGCTATCCGCGCACTGTTACGCGGAGTCGGGGGCAGCAATCCCGGCGAGAATCGACTGCTGAGCTTCCTGTTGTTTGAAAAAGCGTACACGCGCGAACTGATCAAACTCGGCTATCACGATGCGATGAACGTCAAAGACGAGCTGCTCGATTTTGTCACGGGTGCCGATGTGCCGAGACTGTTCGCACCGAACTGGATCAAGAAGGACCTGAGCGCGTTTCATTCGGAGTTGTAGGGGCGACCCCCGGCCGGGACAGCGTCGTGGCGTCCCTATAACAGGAATATCGCGCCCAGCCCGAGGAACGCCATGTAACCGACGACGTCCGTCACTGTCGTCAGTACCACGCCGCCAGCCAGCGCCGGATCAACCCGCAGTCGCCTCAGGATGAGTGGGATGCTGAAACCGGCGGCCGCAGCGATGATGAGGTTGATGATCATTGCGGCGCCGATTATGCCGCCTATGCGCCAGTCGCCAAACCACAGGTAGGTAAAAAAGGCGACGACGATCGCCCAGCCGCAGCCATTGAGAACGCCAACCAGGACTTCCTTGCGCAGAATGCCACTCGCGTTTGCGCGGTTTATCTGGCCGAGTGCAATCGCCCGCGTGATGATCGTGAGTGACTGACTTCCGGCGACGCCGCCCATGCTGGGGACGACGGGCATCAGGACGGCAAGCAGCACGATCTTGTCGAGCGTCGTTTGAAACTGATCGACAACGGCTGCCGCCAGGAAAGCCGTGGCGAGATTCACGCCGAGCCAAAGGGCCCGTCGAGTGGCGCTCTTTACGACAGGCGCAAACATGTCGTCTTCTTCGTCAAGACCCGCGGCACTCATCAAGGAGTGCTCGGCCTCATCGCGGATCACGTCGACGACGTCGTCCACCGTGATGCGGCCCAGGACACGAAAATCGTCGTCGACAACGGGTGCCGACAGCAGGTCGCGATTCTCGAATTCCCAGACAACCTGTGTTGAAGGTGTGTGTGCCGGAATCGGCATGACGTCCGTCGACATCACATTTGCGACCATCTCGTCGGGGTCCCTGGTCACGAGGCGCGACAGAAAAAGGGAGCCTATGTAGCTGTTGTCGCGGCTAACGACAAAAATGGAATCCGTGCCATCGGTAATTTCACCCACCGCGCGCAGATAGCGCGCAACGACTTCGAGCGTAACGTCCGGACGCACGGTCACGATGTCGACGTTCATCAAGCCACCGGCGCTTTCCTCGTCGTAGGCAAGCACCTGTTTCAGGCGTTCGTGGTCCTGCTTGTCGAGGGACTGCAATACTTCCTGGGTGACAGCTTCAGGCAGGTCCGCAAGCAGGTCGGCGAGGTCGTCTACCTGCATTCCGTCGGCCGCGGCAATCAGGTCCTCGGTTGCCATGCCCTCGATCAGGCCATCACGGACTTCCTCGGCAAGTTCTACAAGGACATCGCCTTCTATTTCGGAATTAACGAGCTCCCACAGCACCGCGCGATCATTTAGCGGCAGGGATTCGAGCAGGCGCGCGACCTCGGACGGATACAAGCTGTTGACCATGATCCTGGCCGAGCGCATTCGGCCGCTATTGAGTCGTTCTTGCAGCAGCTCCAGGTTGGCCTTTGTATGCTCTCTCGCTTCCATGCCAGCGGAGTTTAACAGCTTAGTCCGGATCGAGCCGACGCCCGGTGAGGCTGTTGTGGCGGATGAGCACCGGCTCGTGTTTGTCACGCAGCCTGGCTGCGAGTTTTTCGGTCATGCAGACAGAACGGTGCTGGCCACCGGTGCAACCAATTGCCACGGTAAGATAGCCGCGGCGTGACTCCTGGTAGCGGGGAATCCAGCGTTCGAGAAATCCGATGATGTCGTCGAACATGGCGGTAAAGTTCTCTTGCCTGTTCAAAAAATCAGACACTTCCTTGTCCAGCCCGGTCAGGCCGCGCAACTCGAGCGTCCAATACGGATTCGGCAGGCTTCGCAAATCGAACACGAAATCGGCGTCAGCCGGAATGCCATATTTGAATCCGAATGATTGAATCAGAACGGATAGAGTATCGGATTTTCGACAGTCAATACGCCCTCGAATGACATCGGCCAGTTCGTAAATACTTGTCCGCGATGTGTCGATGACGAGGTCGGCACAGTTGTGAATTTCCGCAAGAATTGCCCGATCCGTTTCAATGGCGGCTTGAAGCTCGGTGCCAAGTTCAGCGAGCGGGTGGCGACGTCGAGATTCGCTGTAGCGTTGCAGGAGAATGTCGTCGCTTGCATGCAGGAAAATTATTTCAGTCTGCACGTTTTGTCCGCGCAGCTCGCGCAACAACTCCGGCAGTGACAGGAGATCCTCGGCACGGGCTCGCGCATCGACGCCAACCGCCAGCAACTTGGCAGAATCTTTATCACGAGAATGCACTTCCTCGACAGCCGCCTTCAGAAGCGTAGCCGGGAGATTATCGATGCAGGTGTAGCCCAGATCCTCGAGAACATGAAGCGCTACGGTTTTTCCGGACCCGGACAGGCCACTTACAATGATCAGGCGAAGTTCGTTCGGCATGGAGTGTCGGGCGCAGAAAGCGATGCGCCGTCAATCAAGGCTTCATACAGGTCATTACTGCTGTTCATGCCGCGAAGGCGCGCGCGCAGCCCCTCGTCGGCCAGCACTCGAGTTACAAGCTGGATGTCGGCGCGATGTTCGTCGTCGAGTTCTGTCGGCACCATCATGCCGAACACAAGATCGACGGGCTCACCGTCGGCCGCGTCGAAATCCACGGGTTCGGAGAGCTTGATAAATGCGGCATTGCTTGCTTCGATGCCTTTCACTCGACAATGTGGGAACGCGGCGCCCTTATCGAGGCCGGTGCAACCCAATCGTTCCCGTTCAACAAGACATTCGAATATCAGTTCGTTGGCGATATCGGGATTGGAGCGAACCAATAGCTCGCTAAGTATTTCGAGACAGTGTTTCTTGCTGCGTGCCGTGGCATTGCATAAAACGTTGTCGGGTTGGATGATTTTTTCTAGCGACATAGCGTCTGCGCCGGGTTGTCGCGGCCTGTGTGGCTGGCTGGCCACACAGGCCGGATTTGTGATCAGGCGAACCGGGTCTTTTGGTTGTCTCGGGCGTGATGGTCGACTTGTTTTTCCTTGTACTTCCTGACTCGTCGTTCGAGCTTATCTACTAGTCCGTCGATCGCAGCGTACATATCTTCTTCGGTGTGTTCGCAATGGATCGTACCGCCATTCACTTTCGCGGTTGCTTCGGCTTTGTGGCGAAGTTTTTCTACGGTCAGGATACATTGGACGTCAGACACGAGGTCAAAGTGTCGTGCGATTTTTTCAATTTTCGATTCGACATAGTCTTTAAGAGAGGCAGTTACTTCGACGTGATGGCCTGAAACATTCATTTGCATAGTGGTCTCCTGTATTTCTGTTTGCGGTTCCGGCGCAACACCCCCGCCCGGTGGTCCTCGGAACTCACTGTTTTTCTCACAAGTTCAGAATAACGCTTTGTGTGTCCTCCTCAAGTCGTGATACCTACTTACTTTCCTACCTCGTCTCACGAGCCCTGCGGTCGCTGGACGAGGGGATGTTCATTGCTTCACGGTACTTCGCGACAGTCCTTCTGGCAACAGAAACACCGTCCTCCTTCAATAAGTTCGTGATCTTGCTGTCACTGAGCGGTTTCTTCGGGTTCTCGGCGCCAATCAGTTTGCGAATTTTCGCGCGAACCGAGGTCGATGACTGGTCCTCGCCGCTCACAGACGACAGGTGGCTGGAGAAAAAGTACTTGAATTCGAACACCCCACGAGGCGTATGCATGTACTTGTTAGTAGTTACACGCGAAATCGTCGATTCATGCATGGCTATCTCTTCGGCAATATCACGCAATACCATGGGCTTCATGGACTCATCGCCGTGTTCCAGGAATTCGGTTTGTCGCGCGACAATGCTGGTGGCAACCTTGAGGAGAGTTTCATTGCGAATTTCGAGGCTACGTATGAGCCAACGCGCTTCCTGTAGTTGCGATTTCAGCACCGCGTGCTCGCTGCTACCGCGCAAAAGTCTTGCGTATTGCTGATTGACGGACAGGCGGGGAACGCCAGTTGGACTTATTTCCACCTGCCAGCGGTTGTCGATCTTGCGCACGAACACATCCGGTATGACATATTCCGCAGATGTCGGGCTGACGGCCAGCCCTGGCTTGGGATTACAGCCTCGCACCAGCGCGAGGGCCTCATGCAGGTCTTCTTCGGTCGTACGGAGGCCACGACGCAGCTCCCCGTAATCGCGGCTTGCAACGAGGTCCAGGTGATCGCTTGCAATGCTGATAGCCAGCTGCAGGCCCGGCGTTTTCCATTCGAGCTGGCTGAGCTGGAGGATAATGCACTCGGAGATTGAGCGCGCGCCCACGCCGATCGGGTCGAGTCGCTGAATCTTCGTCAGGGTACGCTCGATTTCTGACTCGAGAATGCCCGATTCCTCGTCCAGGCTGGCTGCGATTTCCTCGAGGTCGGCTGTGAGGTAGCCATCGTCGTTGATCGAATCAATAATTGCTTCGCCAATGACGACTTCGCGCGGTGAAAACTGCTCCATTTCCAGCTGCCAGAGCAGGTGTTCGCGCAAGGTCTGCCCGGATTCGTCCGCGAATTCGCTGATGGGCCGGCCTTCGCCGTTCCAGCCGCTGTCCAAAGTTCGTTCGGCGGCCCGCGACTGCCAGAGATCATCGGCTTTAATAGCCTCGACCTCGGCCGTCGATTCGGCACTGGTTTTGGGAAGCTCCGGAAGATCCTCCATCTCGAGCATGATGTTTTCCTCGAGCGCTTCCTGAATCTCGGCGTTCAGGTCGAGGATCGGCAACTGCAACAGACGAATCGCCTGCTGCAATTGCGGCGTCATCGTCAGCGTCTGACCTAGTTTGAGCTGCAGCGAGGGTTTTAGCATGAGATAAGTTTACTCTATGGGCGAATTGCGCCGGCGCAAGGGCGTCGTGTACACATCTTGCCTCAGAGTTTGAACTCCTGTCCGAGATACACTTCTCGAACATGTTGATTTTGCAAAATTTCTTCGGGCGAACCTGCGGCAATCAGGATACCGTCACTCAGTATATAGGCACGGCTGCAAATTCCGAGCGTTTCCCGCACATTATGGTCAGTAATCAGAACGCCAATTTCGCGCTCACACAAATGTCGAATGATGCGCTGAATATCCAGAACCGAGATCGGATCGACCCCGGCAAAGGGTTCGTCGAGCAAGACGAACAGTGGATCGGCCGCAAGTGCCCGCGCGATCTCTACACGACGTCTTTCGCCGCCTGACAGGCTGATTCCGAGACTGCTTCGGACATGACCGACATGCAATTCGTCCAGCAGGTTCTCGAGTTCCTGCTCGCGGCCGGCGCGATCGAGGTCATCACGGTTTTCCAGGATGGCGAGGATGTTTTGTTCAACCGTCAGCTTGCGAAATATCGACGCTTCCTGAGGCAGGTATCCGAGTCCGAGCTTGGCGCGTCGGTGCATGGGCTGCGTGGTCAGATCTTTGCCATCGAGCAGGATTTTGCCGCTATCCGCCACAATCAGCCCCACGATCATATAAAACGCCGTTGTTTTTCCCGCCCCGTTCGGGCCGAGCAAGCCAACCACTTCGCCGCTCTTGATCTCGAGGGAAATACTTTTGACGACCTTGCGGAGCTTGTAGCTCTTCGAAATATCCTGGACGCTGAGAATGCTCATGGATTCTCGTCTTCGGCCTCCGGGCGCTCAGAGTCGGCGTTGCGCTTGATTTCGGCGATTTCACCATTGGTTGGCGTATACGTTATCCGAACCCTGCCGTCCTCGGTACCCGACGCATCGGCATTTATACGCTGCTCCGTGATGTTGTAGACGAGATAGTTCGATGAGATCTGGTTGCCACCCTCGTTGATAATCGCCTGCTCCGAGAATTCGATGATTCCTGCGTCGACGTCGTACAAGAATCTGCCGGCCTCAGCACGAGTGACTTCATCGGAACCTGGCCGCTTCAATTCAAACGTCGCCGGCGACCCTGTAACCAAAGCCTTCCTCAGCTGATATTTCACGAAGGTAAGGTCTGCAGATTCGCACTCGATGTGTCCGTTTTCGATGTCAATGACGACATTGCCCGTAAACTGCCAGGCACCATCCTCGCCCTCAGTGTTCGTGGCGCGGCCTTCATCGGCTTCGATGCCGATGCGGCCTTGTGATAAACGCAGGCCGGTGAAGACGATCATCGAAGTCTTGCCGTCGAATGATGTTGATTCGGCGTCAATATCCCACGGCAGACGCAAATCGAGGTCGGTAACCTGGGCGGCCGCGCCCAGCGGGATCAATACCAGTACTGGCAGAAATCGGTAGAGGTGAATAAAGCGTGCTTTGATAGTCATTCAGGGTGCGATCTTGCCACGAACATTGGATTTGAGTTCGATTCTGTCATCGTTCAGTGATGCTAGCATGCCGGTCGCTGTGAGGCTGCGTGCGCCGATCCGAATTTGTACTCGCTGATCGGTTTCGGCCACGAACCGCTCGGGGTCGAGTTCCAGGTATTGCGTACGAATCTCCGTCTCGTTGTCGGAAGAGCCGGCATTGCTGGTCGCGCGAACATGTCCCCGCAGCGTGATTTGCGGGCTGCCTTCGCTCAAGGTGGCGGCATCGGCATTGACGGTCCACGGAATATTGCTGTCGGGCGAGTATCGAATACGCACAGCGGTGAACTCGATGCGTTTGTCGGTCTGTTGCTCGGCGCGCTCCGCCTCAATTTCGTACAGCAGGTCGCCGTTCTCGCCGGTTCCGAGGATGCGCGCTGACTTCAGGTAGTAGCCACGATGCGCCGGTTCGTAAGGCAGCACGTCGGAATCGCCCGACCGGTCGGAGCGCGCCAAATACCAACTGCCGAGCGCAGCGGCTGTCATTACGACCAAAAGCGCGGCATTTCGTGGACTCATCATGACGACTTGCCCCGTGCGGACAGCACGAGATCACACACTTCCCGAACCGCAGCAAGTCCACCGGATGCAGTTGTCGTGTAGTCGCAAAAGGCGCGTACAGGTTCGACAGCGTTGGCGACCGCAATCGGCACACCAACGTGCTCCAGTAGCGGCAGATCCGGAATATCATCGCCCACGTACGCGCACTCTTGTGCATTGATGCCCAGCGCCTCGATGATTCCGTCCAGTGCCGCGACTTTGTCGCCGCAGCCTTGAATCACATGCGGCACGCCGAGTTCGGTCATGCGTCGCTCAACGGCGCCGGATTTTCGGCCGCTGATTACGGCAACCGCAATATCAGCCATGATGAGCTGTCGAATGCCGAAGCCATCCTGGATGTTGAATGCTTTCGTCTCGATACCGGCATCGGAAAGATAAATGCGGCCGTCCGTAAACACGCCGTCCACGTCGAAAGCTACAAGACGAATGTCAGCGAGCTTGTTGGCGATACTGCTCACATCAGGCCTTCGCGAAACAGGTCGTGAATATTCAGTGCGCCCACCAGCGTGTCGCTTTCATCGACGACCAACAAAGAAGTGATCTTGTATTCTTCAAGCAGGTGCAGTGCTTCGGCAGCCAGCACATCAGGCGAAATCGTCTTGCAGTTTGTGTGCATCACGTCCCGAATGGCCGTTGAGCGAACATCGGCGCCGGTATCCAGGGTCCGGCGCAGATCACCATCTGTATAGATGCCCATGACCTTGTTGTTGGCATCGACGATAGCTGTCATGCCGAGACCCTTGTCGGTCATTTCGAACAGGGCGTCGCGCAAGGTTACGTCGGCACTGATGGCCGGTATGCGATCGCCGCTGCGCATGACGTCCGCGACGCGCAACAACAGGCGTTTGCCGAGATTGCCACTAGGATGCGATCGTGCAAAATCCTCGGCGGTGAAGCCACGATTCTTGAGCAAAGCTACGGCCAGTGCATCGCCCATTGCGAGCATGGCTGTTGTGCTTGCAGTCGGTGCAAGGTTGAGCGGGCATGCCTCTTCGGCCACGCTGATATCGAGGTGTACGTCAGCCGTTTTCGCCACTGTTGAATTCGGGTTCCCCGTAATCGCCAGCAATTTTGCGCCCATACGCTTTACGACCGGAAGTATGGTGATGATTTCCTCGGTCTCGCCCGAGTACGAGACGGCAAGAAGCAGGTCGTGCTTCGTGATCATGCCAACGTCACCGTGGCTGGCTTCTGCGGGATGCATGAAAAACGCAGGTGTTCCCGTGGACGCGAGTGTTGCGGCGATCTTGTTGCTGACGTGGCCGGACTTACCCATGCCGGTAACGACAACGCGGCCAGGAGTGTCCATGCATAGTCGGCAGGCGGCAACGAAATCGTCATTCAGTCGCGATTTCAGGTTTTTCACGGCGCGCGACTCGATGTCAAGAACTTCTGCAGCGAGCGCAAGCAATTCGTCGTTTGTCAGCATATCAGGCAAGGGTTTTTCTCAGCGGTATGGTCTGGCCACATTCTATAGGTTTTGCGCGAAGACGTATGAGTCATACGCAACAAAGGCGATTAGTAGCGCCAAGCCCTCCAGGCGGGACAGTTCGGCCTTGCCGTCCGAGTTGTAGGACATGGCGAACAACACGAGCGTGAAGGCGACCATGACGAATACGTGCAGTGACAGCACCGATGGCGCGAGCGCGGCAGGTTGAATTGTCGCCGCAACGCCGATGACAGCGAGCAAGTTGAAAATATTCGATCCGACGATATTGCCGATCGCAAGTCCATACTCGCCTTTGAGCGCGCTCGCCAGGGACACTGCGAGTTCGGGAAGGCTCGTACCCAGTGCGACGACCAAGATGCCAATCACGACTTCGCTGACGCCCAGTTGCGTGGCAACACCGATAGCGCCGCTAACCAGTAGTTCCGCACCGACAAGCAGCGTGCCAAGACCGACGACCAGCCAGACTATGGCCATCGTCATGCTGACGTCTGACGGGATTTCCGCCTCATAGTCTCGCTTGATCGGATCGTTGGCCGCCGTCAGCAAGCCCAGGCGGGCCAGCCAGAACATGACGATGACGAGACCGGCGAGCAGCACGATGCCATCAATACGGCTGAGATAAGCGTCGAGAAACAACGACACCGTAAGGAGCGTGACAGCGAGCAGGGCCGGCATCTCTCTGCGCAAGGTTGCGGATTCCAGCTTGATGGGCCGGACCATGGCAGTCACGCCCAGGACCAGGCCGATATTGACGATGTTGGAGCCGAGCGCGTTGCCGATGGCGAGCCCCGGCCGATGCTGAGTAGCGGCCACTACCGAGACTAGAATTTCGGGTGCCGAGGTCGCGAATGCGACGATAGTCAGGCCAATCAGTAGCGGTGCGATGCCCAGGTTGCGGGCTGTTGCTGCCGCTCCATGAACGAAGCGATCCGCACCCCAGACGAGCAGGGAGAGGCCAGCGATGACTAACAGGATATTGCCAAGCATGGTTCGTCGTATTCTTATGAGTTACGGCCAACGATACGGGGCATTATCGCATGCGGGCCGACCGGCTCGGGCCGAATATGATACACAATCATGATCGGGCGTTGGGACGGGGTGTACTTTGCGGTTACACTTCGCTCCCCCGAGCATTATGTGCAAAGCCCCAACATGGACCCAGAAGAAATCAGGCGCCTCATTGAGGCTGGATTCAGCGATGCGATCGTCGAGGTCACGAGTGAAGACAATACTCATTTCGAGGCGCTGGTCGTAGCGGCCGAGTTTGGGGGTGAACGCCCGTTGGCGAGACACCAGCTCGTCTACAAGTGCCTGGGCACGCTGGTTGGCAACGAGATACACGCGCTGTCCATTACGGCATTGACGCCCGATGAATGGCGCGAGCGCAGCGGAGAATCCTGAGGGTTGGACAAGCTACTGATAAAAGGTGGCCTTGCCCTGGCGGGCAAAGTCACGATTTCCGGCGCGAAGAACGCCGCATTGCCGATCCTGGCGGGCACGCTACTCGCTTCTGAGCCAGTAAGAATCAGCAACGTGCCGCACCTCAAAGACGTCACAACGATGCTGTCTTTGCTACAGATTATGGGTGTCCAGATCACAGTCGACGATCAGCTCGAGGTCGAGGTCGACGCGAGCACTGTCGACAGGCGCGAGGCGCCGTATGAACTCGTCAAGACGATGCGCGCCTCAATACTCGTTCTGGGTCCGCTGCTGGCCCGGTTTGGTGAAGCGGATGTTTCCCTGCCCGGTGGTTGCGCAATCGGTGCACGGCCTGTCAACCTGCATGTTGCGGGCTTGCAAGCGATGGGTGCTGACGTTGTCGTGGAAGAGGGGTTCATCAAGGCCCGGGCGAATCGGCTCAAAGGCGCACACATTGTCTTCGATACGGTGACCGTCACGGGAACGGAGAATCTGCTCATGGCAGCGGTTCTGGCCGACGGCGAAACCGTACTCGAAAACGCGGCGCGGGAGCCTGAGGTGACCGACCTTGCTCACTTCCTGATCGGTATGGGGGCGCAAATCGAGGGGGTGGGCAGCAGCACGCTCTCGATTCAGGGGGTTGAACGCCTCGGCGGCACCGAATATTCCGTCTTGCCGGATCGGATCGAGACCGGTACTTATCTGGTCGCCGCGGCTATGACGGGCGGACGAATTCGCGCTCAGCGAACCGCGCCGGAGACGCTCGAGGCCGTACTGATCAAGCTTGCTGAAGCGGGCGCCAGGATCGAAACCGGTGAAGACTGGATCGACATCGATATGCGGGGTCGCCGGCCAAAATCCGTCGATGTCCGAACCGCGCCGTATCCGGCGTTTCCGACTGACATGCAGGCCCAGTTTTGCGCGATGAACGCGATAGCCGAAGGTGTCGGCACGATAACGGAAACCATATTTGAAAACCGATTTCAGCACGTCCTTGAAATGCAGCGCATGGGTGCGGATATCCGCCTCGAGGGTCATACCGCGATCTGCACCGGGGTGGAGCAGCTGACGGCCGCGCCCGTAATGGCGACTGACCTGCGGGCGTCGGCCGGACTCGTGCTGGCCGGGCTTGCAGCGCATGGCGAAACGCTGGTCGATCGCATCTATCACGTGGATCGCGGCTACGAACGTATCGAGGAGAAGCTCGGGCAGCTGGGCGCATCCATCCGTCGCGTTGTCTAGTAGACTCCGCGGCGGCCGCGTCGCTTCGCGCACCGAGACACGCTGCTACTGGGGGTCTTCCGGACGCTCGCCGGCGATCACAGTCGTCGTGAATCGCTCCCGGTCGCGAATGCCGGTGATCGCGACCTTGTCCCCGGGAACCGTGCTGGCCGATATCAGGAGCGCCTGCCGCTGTGAAAAAACGGGCTCGCCGTTCATGGTCAGGATCACGTCACCGCGCTTGAGGTCAGCGGCCGCCGCCGGGCCACCTTCGTAGACCTCGACGAGCAGGATGCCGGCGTCATTCTCGATACCGAGCGCGGCGCGCTCGGCGCTTGTCATGTCATCCGGCACCAGTCCCATATAACCGCGAATCACCCGACCGTTTTGCTTGATCTGTTCTACCACCCCTCGGACCAGGTCGACCGGGATTGCAAAGCCGATGCCCTCGGTTCCGGGATCCTGTGCCAGAACAGCCGTATTGATGCCCACGAGTTCGCCGCGGCTGTTGACCAGCGCACCGCCCGAGTTACCCGCGTTGATCGCGGCATCAGTCTGGATGAAATTCTCGAAAGTCACGAGGTTTAACAGCCCTCGGCCCGTGGCGCTGACGATTCCCTGGGTTACCGAGGTTGTGAGGCCGTAGGGATTGCCGATCGCGAGCACGATGTCGCCGATACGCAATTGGGCCGAACTTCCCAGGCGGATCGCCGGCAGCGCGCCAAGATCCACCCGCAGCAGGGCCAGGTCGGTCTCGGCGTCCACGCCGATTATCGCTGGTTCCGTGACGCGGCCATCGCTGAGCTGAACGCGGATTTCGGTGGCATCCACGATAACGTGGTAGTTGGTTACGAGGAATCCCTCGGGATCGATGATGACGGCTGACGCGAAGCTGGTATCGACCCGAAACCGCGTTCTGGCATTTGGCGCCTCGCTGTCCTGAATGAGGCGTTTGGTGTAGATGTTGGCTACCGAGGCGGCACTGAGGTCAACGGCGTCGGCGTAGCTCGCGGGCTTATCGACGGAATCGCCAATCCCGGGCATCAGGTCCGGGCGGACCAGCACGACGAGAAAAGCGACGGCCAGGCCGACGACGATAGACTGCAATAGAAAGACAGAAACTGATCTCAGATTGGCCACGCGATGTCCCGGTAATCCTGTTTGCTTTAGCACCTAGCCAATTTCGACAAGCCCCGTGTATAATGCGCCGTGGTTCCGCACCTAGCTCCGGGGTACCTGTCATCCTGACGGCAAACTGGGCCTGCTGCAAATCTATTATTTTTGAAACAACGGTTTCGAAACAAAGCAAAAACACGCTGCAGAAGCGGCCGTTAAAAGAACGGCATATGGGAGTGCCCGATGACCGAAGACGACCTTGATCGCAACAGGCGTCATTTTCTTACCGTTGCAACCCTTGTTACAGGTGCCGCAGGCGCTGGCATGGTGGCAATTCCTTTTCTTTCTTCATTGAAACCCAGCGCCCGTGCCCAGGCCTTGGGCGCGCCCGTCGAGGTGCCGGTCAGTTCGCTGCAGCCCGGTGAGATGGTTCGTGTCCTCTGGCGTGGCAAGCTGGTATTCGTGATGAGGCGTACCAAGGAGATGCTGGCGAACCTGCCAAAAGTGGAAAGCGAGCTGCGTGATCCGAATTCCGACGTTCTTACGCAGCAGCCCGAATATGCGCGAAACGCCACGCGTTCGGTCAAACCGCAATACCTTGTGGTTGAAGGATCATGCACGCATCTGGGTTGCGCGCCGCTGCAGGACTTCGAAGTTCGTCCGGCGGAAGGCTGGGAAGGTGGCTTTTTCTGCCCGTGCCATGGCTCGAAGTTTGACCTGGCGGGACGCGTATACAAGGGTGTCCCTGCGCCGAGCAACCTGAGGGTTCCACCATACCGATTTGTCAGGGATGACCTGATCCTTATCGGCCAGGATTCGGGAGCAGCGTAATGGCGAGAATCGAAGCAGAAGTGGGCAAGCCGCAGGGCGGCTTCATGAAGTGGATCGACGATCGTTTTCCAATGACGTCGACGCTCAAGTATCACGTCACCGAGTACTACGCCTCGAAAAACTTCAACCTGTGGTATGTCTTCGGCGTACTCGCGTTCGTTGTGCTGGCCATTCAGCTGTTGACCGGCATTTTTCTCACGATGAATTACAAGCCCGCAGCGGCGGATGCATTCGCCTCTGTCGAGTACATCATGCGTGACGTCGAGTGGGGCTGGTTGATCCGCTACATGCACTCAACGGGCGCATCGTTTTTCTTCATCGTCGTTTACCTGCACATGTACCGTGCCATGCTCTACGGCTCCTATAAGAAACCGCGCGAGCTGATCTGGCTGATCGGCATGTTGATCTTCCTTGTACTCATGGCCGAGGCATTTGCAGGCTACCTGTTGCCGTGGGGGCAGATGTCCTATTGGGGCGCGCAAGTGATCATTTCACTGTTTGGCGCAATTCCATGGGTGGGTGACGCGCTCGTAGAGATTATTCGTGGCGATTACTCTATATCGGATATTACGCTCAACCGATTTTTTGCCCTGCACGTCATTCTTCTGCCGCTGGCATTGATCGGGCTCGTGTTTGTCCATATCGTCGCGTTGCACGAAGTTGGCTCGAACAACCCCGATGGTATTGACATCAAGAAGAACAAGGACGCCAGTGGCAAGCCGGTCGATGGTGTCGCTTTCCACCCGTATCACACGAGCAAAGACCTGGTCGCGATTATAATATTCCTGATGATCTTCTCTGCGGTCGTGTTTTTTGCCCCCGATATGGGCGGCTATTTCCTCGAACATGCCAATTTCGAACCGGCGAACCTGACAGCGACGCCCGAGCACATCGCGCCGGTGTGGTACTTCACGCCGTTCTACGCAATTCTGCGGGCGGTTCCTGACAAGCTCTGGGGCTTCATACTGTTTGTTACGGCGGTCTTGTTGCCGGTGTTTCTGCCGTGGCTGGATCGTTCGCGTGTCAGGTCGATTCGCTATCGTGGCTGGATTTACAAGTCCGCCCTGGCCATATTCACGGTCACCTTCGTCGTGTTGGGATGGCTCGGGACGATGCCGGCTGATGGCCTTTACGTACTGATGGCTCGAATTTTCTCGGTCGTGTATTTCGCTTTCTTCCTGTTAATGCCCTATTACACGGCCATTGACAAAACGAAGCCGGTACCGGACAGGGTGGTCTACCATGGGTAAGTTCAAAAAGATCGTCACATTGCTGGCGCTTGGTGTTTGCTTTTCCGCTCCGGTCGCAATCGCCTCTGGCGGCGGCGGTTCGAATATGGAGAAGGCCGACATCGATCCGGGAAATATTTCGTCACTGCAGCGCGGCGCACGAAATTTCATGAACTATTGCTCGGGTTGTCATTCAGCACAGTATGTTCGTTACAAGACAATCGGAAAATACCTCGGTTTATCGGAAGAGCAGCTGATTGACAACCTGATGTTCAATGCTGATAAGACCTTCGAGACCATTCAAGCGAGCATGCCGTCGGCAGACGCCGCGCGTTGGTATGGCGTGGCACCACCCGACATGTCGTTGATGGTGCGTGCGAAGGGCGCTGATCACGTTTACAACTTCTTAAAGGGCTTTTACGTTTCTGAAGACAGCCCGACCGGCGTCAACAACCAGGTACTGTCCGGCACGAGCATGCCGCATGTGCTGTGGGAATTGCAGGGGTATCAGGTCGCCAACTTTTCGACGCACAATAATGAAGATGGCTCTGTTACGACAACGTTCGATGGTTTCGAAGCGCTCATGGCGGGTTCGATGGACGCGGAGGATTATGATGATTTCGTTCGCGATACGGTCAATTTCCTCGCCTACATCTCTGAACCGATTCGATCCGATCGCCGTAAGCTCGGCGTCTGGGTGTTGATGTTCCTGATCTTTTTCTACATCCTCGCCTCGATGCTCAAAAAACAAATATGGAAGGATGTTAAATAATGGCGGTAGTAGCCAGCAGACGCTCTGTGATGACACTGTTCTCGCGACCAACGGATATTCACAGTCATCGTGCACGACTTGTTCTTGCCGAAAAGAACATCAACATCGAGATTGCGAACATCGCGGGTCCGGAATTGCCGGAAGACCTGATGGACCTGAATCCGTACCACACGGTCCCTACGCTCGTAGATCGTGATCTTACGCTGTACGACTCGCGGGTCATCATCGAGTATCTCGACGAACGTTTTCCTCATCCTCCGCTGATGCCGGTCGATCCCGTAACACGCGCCCAGTTCCGCCTGGCACTGTTTCGCATCGAAACGGATTGGTACTCGATAGCGGAAGAGGCCGAATCGACCAGCGATGGCAAACTCGGCAGCAAGTCCCGCAAACTGCTGCGCGAAAGTATCCTGCAGAGCAAGGAATTGTTCGGGGCGCGGCCGTATTTCCTGAGCGAGGATTTTTCACTCGTGGATTGCACGATCGCACCCTTACTCTGGCGGCTGCCGGAATACGGCATAGATCTCGGGGCGGATGCGAAGCCGATCGAGTCCTACATGGACAGGGTATTTGCCCGCACGTCGTTCCAGCAGAGCCTTACCGAACTCGAACAGGAAATGCGCTTGTAGGGCGCCACGGATCGTGGCTGGTCAAGCAGCTTATGTTTAGTTCCAAGCGTCGTGCCGAATAAATGGTAAGCTATCGGTATCAAGCGTCGTTTCAAGAACAAGAACAGTGACTAACCCTAATCGATCGAAGAGACCCTATCTGATCCGCGCAATGCACGAGTGGATGGGCGACAACAGTCATACGCCGCATATCGTCGTTGATGCATCTCTTGAAGGTGTCAATGTGCCGCCGGAACACGTCAAAGACGGCAAGATTATTCTGAATATCAGCGACTCAGCAGCGCATAACCTTGATTTGTCCAATGAGGCTGTGAGTTTTCGTGCGCGCTTCGGTGGTGTGCCGTTCGACGTTTGGGTGCCGATGCGATCCATCCTCGGCATCTATGCTCGAGAGACCGGGCAAGGGATGATTTTCTCGCATGATGCAGAGGCGTTGACGCCGCCCGAAGCAAATCAGGACATTGACGAGACGCGCTCGCGTCCACACCTCACTATCGTCAAGTAGGGGCAGTCTGTTACCGCGGCCGGTTGCCAGCGTGGCTGGCCCCGACAGGCATACGCCGCTAGTCCGCGCCCAGCAACGCCGTATCGATCAGATCGCACAAGCAATGGATGACAACGAGGTGTACTTCCTGGATGCGTGCTGTCCGCGTCGCCGGTACCCTGATCTCGACATCTCCGTCAATAAGATCGTCAGCCATTCGGCCACCGTCGCGGCCTGTCAGTGCGACAACGTTCATGCCACGTTCGTGCGCAGCGGCAATCGCACGAATTACATTTTCTGAATTACCGGAGGTTGAGATGCCCAGCAATACGTCTTGCGTTCTGCCGAGTGCCCGGACCTGCTTGCTGAAGATCTCCTCGTACGCGTAGTCGTTACTTATTGACGTCAGCGTCGACGTATCCGTGGTTAGCGCTATCGCGGGTAAACCCGGGCGTTCCATCTCGAAGCGGTTCAGAAGTTCCGATGAGAAATGCTGCGAATCCGCCGCGGAACCGCCGTTCCCACAGCTCAGGATCTTGCCGTCATCGAGCAATGCGTCGCTCATAAGGTGGCCTGCGGCGACAATACTCTCGGCGAGCTGCTCGGCTGCAATCTGCTTCGTCGCAATGCTCTCCGCGAAATGATCGCGAACTCGCGTAACAGGATCCATGGCTACTCCGGCTGGGTGGGTCTCGGGCGAATTCTAGCAGCTGTCGCGCCAGCCGGTGCGATGTCCTGCAAGTGCACGCAGCAGAGCGCAGGGCACCGAGTCAAAGGGTTGAGTTATTGGGTCGGAATGCGTCCCGAACCCACTCAATCGTGCCGTCCATCCCACCTGTGATTGCAACGACGTCGAAGCGCATCGCAAGGCGGGCGTAGTGTGGCTTGCTGGCAATGAACATGGCGGCCGTGCGCACGATTTTGCGCTGCTTGTGCCGGTCGACCGTCGGAGCCGGGGATGCGAACCGCGTGGATTTCCGATAGCGCACTTCGACAAACGCCAGGCAGTCACCATGCAGCATGATCAGGTCGATTTCACCGCCGCGGCTCCTGAAGTTCCGCGTGACGGGTTTCAGGCCCTCGCCGACGAGAAAACGCAGCGCTTTTCGCTCTGCACGGTTGCCTACAATTCCTCTGGCAGCAAATCCCATGGCGCGTCGTCGGCAGCATCGGGCGTGATCGTGTCACCCTCGACGCTGATGTCCTGAATGGGGCCGCCTGCTGTTTCCAGCCTCGGCAATGCAACGACCTTGCCTTGTTGAAATTGAGCCCAGGCCAGGCGTCGATGAACGCGTCCGCTTGCATCGAGAAACAGCGTTCCGGTGGCGCCGTCGAGTTCCACCATCGCGCCCCCGCGAGAGGCGAACAGGGCAGCGATCAGGTTATACCCGTCGTAGCCCATGGCGTGCAGGCGCGCCAGGCGGCGTTCGGCAGGCCAATACTCCGCAAACTCCCGGGGCAAGTCCGCGATCCAGGGTTGCGGGTCGATAACCCATGGCGTATCGGCAAACATGATGCCATTGAGGTCGGAATTCGAACGACCGTCCATTGAGTAAATGGACGACGTTGAATAGACGGGCAGATCACCTGAGTAGTGGAATTTCAGCTGTGCCTTGAGCAAGCGACCCGCGGGCGCATCGCTTGCGAGAAAAATAAAATCCGTGTCCTGACGTCTGCGTGGATCAAACTGAAGCCCGGCACCGATGTTTGCACGCATGCGTTGGTATCGACGCACGCTACCGGTCAGACCCATCAGGTTTTCGATCGCGTTCGAGAAATCCTGGTCGCCCGGCGAATAGCTGCGGTAGTCCAACAAGGTTCCGCCGAGGCCTTCAAATTCGGTCGAGAAACTCGTGAGGACGCGTCGACCCCAATCGTTATTCGGTACCAGCGCTACGGCACGCGTGTAGCCATCGCCGAGTGCACGAGTCGCAGCGGACGCCGCCTCGTCTTCGGGAGCGAGCGCAAACTGGTACAAGCCCGGCGGCGCAAGCATGTCGTCAGGCAGGTAGTTGAGTGTCAGGACGGGAACCGGGACGAGGATGTCGTTGGCCAGCTGTATGACGCTGTTCTTTAGCAGTGGCCCGACGACAAACTCGGCCCCGTCAGCGACGGCTACGGCATAGGCCGCACTGGCACCACCTTCGGCATTGACGTCGTAAATGCGAATGCTCTGCCGGTCATCGAGTCCGGCGGCAGTCGCAAAATACGCACCGAGGAATCCATTCTGCACGGCTTTTCCGGCGCTGGCTGCGCTCCCGGACAGCGGCAGCAGCAGTGCTATTTGCCGCGGATATTCGAGCAACAGGTTTTCCGACAGTTCAAGATCGCCAAGCACGGTGATTGCCGGATGACTGGCGTTGGCCGTCCGCCAGCGCACGACACCGTTACTCCAGCCAACACCCTGTTGACCCGTGGCTGCCGCGAGCGAGCCAATCGAGAGCCAGCCGCGAACGACAGGATCGATTGCCGTTTCAGCAGCACGGCGCAAGACCTGCGGGCTGCTGACGCGCAGCCCTTGCCAAAGGCGGGCACGGTTTTGTTCGATGCCGCGGCGGTCGGTGATCCATGTCTCGCGTTGCATCATCAACTGCACTGCGCGTGCCGGATCCTGCTTCTGTATCCAGGCGTCGGCGCGAAGTGCCTCGACTCTGAGCCTGTCTCGTTCCGAGAGCGGTTCGCGACTCATCGGCTCCAACACGCCGAGTGCGTCGTCGGCCGCGCCCGCATAGAGCGATAACGCGGCTGAGTTTGTGTTCCAGATAGCCAGCAAGCCGCCGGAGGCCGGTCGTGGCACGCTGCTCAATGCATTCTTTGCCCGCGCCACGTCGCCGGCATCGAGCCATTGCTCGACGGCCAGCAGCGTCAGGCGGTCCCGCTCGGCGCCGATAGCGTCGCTCGCAAGGCCGATGTAGGTGCTGGCGGATTCAGCGTGCTCGCCGTTCCTGGCAAGCCGTTCGGCGCGTCCTTCGCCGCCGGTCAAACCGCCGAGGCCCGTGGTTTCGCAACCGGCCAGTGTCAGCATCGCCACGAGCATGGCGATGATGCTTGCCAGTGAACGTGCTTCACGGGCAGGATGTCGGAGGCTTCTCATCATATTCATGTAACCGGAAAAGGTTGTGCGCCAAATGAGCGGCAAGCTGTTCATCGTTGCGACGCCGATCGGCAATCTAGAAGATCTGACACCGCGAGCACGCCAAACGCTCGCTGAAGTGGATCTTATCGCAGCCGAGGATACCCGCCACACCGGGCGATTGCTATCGCATATTGGGGTCAAAACCCGGCTTTCGGCACTACACGACCACAATGAAGAGCAGGTTGTGCCAAAGCTCATCGCGTCGCTTCAGGCAGGACAGTCGATAGCGCTTGTGAGTGATGCGGGCACACCCCTGGTCAGTGATCCTGGCTACCGGCTGGTGCGGGCCGCGCATGCCAGCGGCATTGCCGTATCGCCGATACCCGGAGCCTCGGCTGTTACCGCAGCGCTCTCAGCGGCGGGCTTGCCGACGGACCGGTTTTGTTTCGAAGGGTTTTTGCCGGCGAAAAAAGCAGCGCGACTGAGCGTGCTGGAGACACTGAGCCGAGAAACCCGGACGCTTGTTTTCTACGAGTCGGTGCATCGTATCGCCGATATGCTGGCCGACTTGTGTGATGTTTTTGGTGACGAAAGGACTGCGTTTGTCGGGCGCGAACTGACCAAGATGCATGAACAGTGCGTCCAGGAAGCGTTGGGTTCTTTGCGCGATAAAGTCGCCGCCGGGTCCATTGTCGGCAAGGGCGAGTTTGTGATTGTGGTCGCCGGCTGCGATGAGCTTGCGGAGTCATCGCTCGAGATCGATCGCTTGCTGAAAGCGCTCGCTGCCCGGCTTTCAGCCAAGGACGCGGCGCGGGTCGCCGCTGAAGCGACCGGCTTGAAGCGCAATGACCTTTACAAGCGCTTGCTGTTGATTCGTAGCCGGTAGTCAAAAACCGGGGTCGAACCGAGGTTTTCCAATATAAACCCGGGTTCGACCCCGATTAGTCCTGTAAAATCGGTGGCGAGAAAGCCGGAGTTGGCCAGACAACCGCTGCAGCAATGCAGAGGAAAGTCCGGGCTCCTTCGGACAGGGCGCCAGGTAACGCCTGGGGGGCGTGAGCCCATGGAAAGTGCCACAGAAAATATACCGCCGGCCTTCGGCCCGGTAAGGGTGAAAAGGTGCGGTAAGAGCGCACCGCGCGACTGGCAACAGTTCGCGGCACGGTAAACCCCGCCCGGAGCAAGACCAAATAGGGGAGTAAGGGCTTTTGGCCCACCGTCGGTTCCGAACGGACTCCCGGGTAGGTTGCTAGAGGCAGTTGGTGACAGCTGTCCCAGATGAATGGTTGTCAATGACAGAACCCGGCTTATTGCTGGCTCCGGCTTTCTCACTTCCTACTTTTTCTTTTTAAAACAGATAGTTATACTGTATTTCTTGATGCGTACGGGGGGTGGAGCGCCCGCTGCGCAAATGACCGCGCATTCGGGTTAAATCGAGCCGCTGTCGCGTAATTGCGACCCCTTTCTAAGGCCTCATCGAAGAAGTAGTTGTAAATATCTGATTTACCTAGCGCGAACTCTGCCACATTTCGCCCTTTTTGGGCCACGATATAGCCTCTAAGTCACTGTACAACAAAGACTAATTGCTTTTGTTTGTTGACGGTCGGCGCGGCCGCCACCTATAGTGTTGAAAAGTGGATAAAAGTGGGAGGGAAGGGGCAGCCTGCCCAGGATTCGCGCCAGAAGAGCGGAGCCCGGGGCCGTCCCGAACGTCGTGTTTCGAGGGGCTACCAAAGTCACGTTGGACGCCAAAGGGCGTATGGCCATGCCGACCCGGTATCGGGAGCGGCTTGTGTCCCGTTGTGATGGCGAAATCATTGTGACCGTCGATAAGGATCACTGTCTCCTCGTTTACCCGCTGCCCGACTGGGAAGAACTCGAACGCAAACTCGTTCGCTTGCCCAGCATGAACAAAGCTGCCCGTCGCATTGTACGAATTATGGTCGGTTATGCGACAGAGGTCGACATGGACGGGAGTGGACGAATCCTGGTTTCGAAAGAACTCAGGGAGTTTGCGGGACTTGACAAGAACGCGATGTTGATCGGGCAGGGCAACAAATTTGAACTTTGGGATGAACAGAGCTGGAACGAAAAACGCGATGCGTGGCTCAACGAGGAAGACGACGGCGACCTGCCGGCGGACCTCGAGTCGATCTCGTTCTAGTTTGCTGTCCATGCAATGAGCAGCAACGCGCATGTGCCGGTGCTGCTGGGGCCGGTCCTTCAGGGGCTGAAAATAAAACCAGACGGCTGTTATGTCGACGGAACGTTCGGACGCGGTGGTCACAGCGGGGAGATTCTGAAGCAACTCAATGCGAATGGTCGGCTGATCGGAATCGATCGTGACCCGCAGGCAATCGCTTCAGCAACCAGGTCCCTCAAAGACGATCCGCGTGTCGAACTGATAAGAGGTGATTGTGCGCAACTTGAGACATTTATTAGCGAAAGAAACGACGACAGCGGCCAGCCCCTGCTTGGCAGAGTCGACGGGCTTCTTCTCGACCTCGGAGTCTCATCACCGCAGCTGGATGAGGCCGATCGAGGATTCAGTTTCCTGCGGGACGGCCCACTCGACATGCGCATGGACCCGGAGTCGGGTATCTCGGCCGGTCAGTGGCTTGCGACCGTGGATGAAAAAGACTTGAGGCACGTGATTTCGAAGTTCGGGGAGGAGCGTCATGCGGCGCGCATCGCCCGTGCCATCGTAGCCGCCAGGGAAGAAGCGCCGATTGAAGGAACATCGCAACTGGCCGCTATCGTCGATTCTGCCGTGCCCGCTCCGTACGGGCGACAGCGATCCAGGAAAAATCCGGCAACAAAGACTTTTCAAGCGATTCGTATCGAAATAAATCGTGAGCTCGAGCAGCTTGAGTCCGTGCTCCTGCAGTCACTTAATATTTTGCGGCGTGGCGGACGCCTGTGTGTCATCAGCTTTCACTCGCTCGAGGATCGTATGGTGAAGCGCTTCATGCGGAATGCCTCACGCGAGCCAGAGCCGTATCGCGGGATGCCTTCGATTCCGGATGAGTTCAGACCGAAATTAAGAATCATCGGCAAGGCAATTATGGCGACGGCTGATGAAATCGCAGTCAATCCCCGGGCACGCAGCGCACGCCTGCGCATAGCGGAGCGGACGTGATGCAGGCAAATCAGCCGGCGCAGCCGTTTCTTCTCGTCTTTGTATTCGCGGTGGTGTGCGTGATGAGCGCAATTGCTCTGGTTTATACCAAGCATGAATCGCGCAAGCTGTTCGTGGAACTCGAGGCGCTGACGCACGAGCGCGATGGACTGAATATTGAGTGGGGTCAACTGCAGATCGAACAAAGCACCTGGGCTCAGCATGCGCGAATAGAGCGGGTCGCGAGCGAGGACCTTGCCCTGGTGCGACCCGAGGCCAGCGAAATTTTCGTGATTGAACGCTAATGACACGCGGCGCAGAAACGAAACAAAAAACTGAACGACGTTTCATAGGACGAGTGACGCTCGTGCTCGTGTCCTTCGGCCTGGTGGCAGCAACGCTGGTCGCGCGCGCCGTTCATCTTCAGGTTCTCGATACGGAATTCCTGAATCAGCAGGCCGACACGCGCCATTTGCGAACTGAGAGAATTTTGGCTCACCGCGGGACAATAAGCGATCGAAATGGCGAGCCGCTCGCAATCAGTACGCCGGTTGACAGCATCTGGGTGAATCCGAAGGAGTTTGCTTCGGCCGTAGATGATATCCCGAGGCTGGCGCGTGCGCTGGATGTCGATTCGCAAACGCTCATGCGCCGCATCACGCGCAGCATGGACAAGGAGTTTCTCTACCTGAAACGGCACCTCAACCCGGAGCAGGCAGAACAAGTGCTGGGGCTGAATCTGCCCGGCATCAACGTGCAAAGGGAATACCGCCGTTACTACCCTGCGTCGGAAGTTACGGGTCATCTGATTGGCTTTACAAATATTGATGATGAAGGGCAGGAAGGTCTTGAACTCGCTTTCAACCATTGGCTGGCAGGCGAGTCGGGCGCAAAGCGAGTTCTGAAAGATCGCCTCGGCCGTTCGATCGAGAATGTCGAAAGCATTCGGCCGGCACATCATGGCAAGGAGCTGAAAACCAGCATCGATTTACGGCTGCAATACCTCGCTTACCGCTCATTGAAAGCTGCCATCAAATCCTACGAAGCACGTTCGGGTTCGATCGTCGTGCTTGACGTAAAAACCGGTGAAGTGCTGGCGATGGTCAACCAGCCGACCTACAACCCGAATGACCGCTCGCAATTCGCAGCGGCACGCTATCGCAACCGTGCGATCACGGATATTTTCGAGCCTGGCTCTAGCATCAAGCCACTTGTTGTTGCAGCCGCCCTGGAAAGTGGCCAGTACCGGCCAGGCAGCACAGTTGACACAGCGCCTGGTTTCGTGACGGTTGGTGCAAAAAGAATCGAAGACAGTCACAATCTCGGTCGCGTGAGCCTGACCACGATACTCGCGCGCTCCAGCAATGTCGGTGTAACAAAGCTCGCAATGACGCTGGAGCCGGATCAACTGTGGGACACCATGACGCAGTTTGGTTTTGGCACTCTGACCACAAGCGGATTCCCGGGCGAATCGGCAGGGATGCTAACGCACTTCAGTCACTGGCAGCCAATCAGCCAGGCCACGCTTGCGTATGGCTATGGAGTGTCGGTCACGCCACTACAGCTCGCGCAAGCCTATGCCGTCATCGGTGATGAGGGCAACCTGAGACCGATATCGCTCGTTCGCCTGGAACAGCCGAACGATGGTCAACAGGTAATCTCGCAGCAGACCGCCGCTGCTGTGCGACATATGCTCGAAGAAGTCGTACGGCCCGGTGGCACCGGTACCAAGGCGTCAGTCGACGGCTATCGTATTGCCGGTAAGACGGGCACGGCCTGGAAATTCGCAACGGGCGGCTACTCTCAGGACAAGTACATCTCGATATTTGCGGGCCTCGCACCCGCCAGTGATCCACGCCTGGCAACGGTAGTCGTAATCGATGAGCCACGTGGCGAACTCTACTATGGCAGCGACGTTGCGGCGCCCGTGTTTGCCGACGTTATGGCCGAGTCGCTTCGTCTATTGGCGGTAGCACCCGATGCGATGCCGGCACGCGATTCGGGCGATGCGCTGCAGGCAATGGCGGATCGGGCACCGAGTCGATGAGCATGCCCGCCGAACACCTGCCCTCAATTCCAACCCTCGCTGAACTGCTGCAGGGCTACGCGGACGCGCCGCCCGTTCCGATACACGGTATCGCCAGCGATAGCCGCCAGCTCGCCCAGGGATTTCTTTTCCTGGCCTGCCAGGGCATGAACAGCCATGGGCTCGACTACCTGGCGGATGCGAAAGCAGCGGGCGTCAGCGCGGTTGCTTACGACGCATCGACATCGGGGACGCCAAAGGACATTGGTGTGCCGATGATTGCAATCGATAAGCTCGGTGACAAACTCGGCGAAATAGCCAATCGCTTTTACGGCCGGCCATCGGAAACACTTGGCGTCGTCGGCGTCACGGGTACCAACGGCAAGACCACGGTGGCGTGGCTCGTCGCGCAATGTGCTCGGCTACTGGGTGAGCGATGCGGCTATCTCGGTACGCTGGGATACGGCGTTGACGAAATTGAAGATTCGCGTGGAATGACGACACCGGGTGCCGTGGAGCTACACGGCCGGCTCGCAAAATTCGCAGAGCAAGGTGCAAGTTTTGCCGCAATCGAGGTGTCTTCTCACGCCTTATCGCAGGGCCGTGTCGACGGGGTGCGTTTTGAGGCGGCGCTATTTACAAACCTGACGCGCGATCATCTCGATTATCACCGCGACATGCGGGACTATTTCGAGACCAAGGCGCGTTTGTTTCTCGAGTCGGATACCCGGAATCGAATCGTCAACCTCGATTCAGATTTTGGCACTCAATTAGCGGCTCGCTGCGGACAGGAGGTCGTCACCGTCTCGACGAAGTTCGACCGCGTTGCGAACGGCAGGCCTTATGTATTCGTTCGTTCGGTCGTTGCACATGGGCAGGGGTCTGAGGTCGGCTTTGTCAGCTCGTGGGGCGAGGGACGCTTCAGCTTGCCGTTACCGGGTGACTTCAATGTCGCAAATGCAGCGCTCGTTCTCGCCCTGATGCTGCAGCAGGGCGTTGCGCTGGACGCAGCTTGTGATGTGTTGTCAAAAGTGCATGCGCCACCGGGACGAATGGAGCGCGTCGCTGCGAAGGGAGCGACAGTATACGTCGACTACGCGCACACGCCGACCGCCCTCGAAGCCGCATTGCGCGCGCTGCGTACACACTGTCGCGGCAAGCTCTGGTGTGTGTTCGGTTGCGGCGGTGATCGGGATGCCGGCAAGCGCTCGCTGATGGCCAAAGCGGCAGAGCGGCTGGCTGATTGTGTCGTAATCACGAGCGACAATCCGCGCTCGGAAGAACCGGGGCAGATTATCCATGAGCTAATGTCGGGTCTCGCACGGCCGGAGCGGGCAACGGTCATTGAGGATCGTGCCGCCGCTATCGCGTGGGCTATTGGCCAGGCGGCCGACGCTGATATTGTATTGATTGCTGGCAAAGGCCATGAAACCTGCCAGCAGGTTGGTCAGGAACTACGCCCCTTTTCAGACTACGCGGTCGCAGAGACTGCGCTCCTTGCACGTGCAAAAGGGGGCGCGCAATGATCGCATCGTTGAGCGCGGCGGCAAAGAGCATGAGCGGCGTGCTGCAGGGTGAGGATCGTGCCTTCGCTGGCATAAGCACCGACACACGCACCTTGCGCGGCAACGAGTTGTTCTTCGCTCTCGAGGGTCCGAACTTCGACGGCGGCGACTACCTCGGCACCGCCCAGGCGACTGGTGCAGCCGGCGCGGTAGTGTCTCGCTTCGTCGACGAAAGCATCGCGCAAATCAAGGTAGAGGATACGCGCAGGGCATTGGGCAGCTTCGGCGCAGCGTGGCGCAAGCAGCATGATGTAACGGTAATCGGTATTACCGGCAGTAATGGCAAGACGACGCTTAAAGAACTCGTCAAGGCCTGCCTGTCACAGCAGGCGCCAACCCTGGCAACGCAGGGAAATCTCAACAACGATATCGGCATGCCGCTGATGCTGGCGCGGATTGAGGATAAACATCGTTTCGCCGTTTTCGAAATGGGAGCCAATCATTCCGGCGAAATCGCCTACCTGACAGCGCTCGCGAATCCTGACGTCGTTGTCATCACCAATGCGGCCGCCGCGCATCTCGAGGGTTTTGGTTCGATCGACGGCGTGGCGCGGGCAAAAGGCGAGATCCTGCAGAATCCCGAGCGGCCGAAGATCGCAATTCTAAATGCCGATGACGCCTACTTCGATTACTGGTCTGCACTGGTTGAAGACGTACGCATGCTTAGTTTCGGGCGCAGCTCGTCGGCGGACGTGTACGCCGATGCAATTGTTGCAGGTATTGAGGAATCACAGTTTCGCCTGCACCTGCCGAGTGAAGAGGTCGACGTATGTCTGCCACTGGCCGGTGTCCACAACATTAGAAACGCCTGCGCGGCCGCCGCCGTTGCCTGGTCGCTCGGAATCGACGCGACACAGATAAAGAGGGCACTCGAAGGCGTCAGTCCGGTCAGCGGCCGCTTGCAGGCTTTGCAGGGTACGAACGGTGCGACACTTTTCGACGACAGTTACAATGCGAACCCGCTGTCGGTCATCGCAGCAGCGGAATTCCTGTCCCAACTCTCCGGCGAGAACTGGCTCGTGCTTGGCGACATGAAAGAACTCGGGCCCGATGCTGCGGCATTGCATCGCGAGGTCGGAGAAGCGGCACGCGCGTGCGGTATCGATCGCCTGTTTGCGTTGGGCGACTTGTCGCGCAACACGGTCGAAGGATTTGGTGAGCATGCAAGTTGGTATGGCAGCATCGATGCGCTCGTCGATGAGTTGAGTCAAGAGCTGAGCAATTCTGTCAATGTGCTCGTCAAAGGATCCCGTTCGATGCACATGGAACGTGTCGTCGACGCACTGCGGGAAGTCGAACCCGTGAGAAGAGAGGCCTGACCATGCTGCTCTATCTCACACAATACCTTGCGCAGTTTGAATCCGGTTTCAACGTATTTAACTACCTCACGATGCGCGCAATTCTCGGCGCGCTTACCGCGCTGCTGTTGTCCTTTATTATCGGCCCGCGAATGATCAAGCGCTTGAGCGTTAACCAGATTGGTCAACCGGTACGCGAAGATGGCCCGGACACGCACCTGCTCAAAGCGGGTACGCCGACAATGGGAGGCGCGCTGATTCTGACCGCGATCGCTGTCAGTACCGTGCTGTGGGCGGATCTTGAGAACGTGTACGTCTGGATCGTGCTGTTCGTCACGCTGGCTTTCGGAGTCATCGGCTATGTCGATGACTACAAGAAACTCGTAATGCAGGACCCTGCCGGCATATCGGCAAAGCAAAAACTCTTCTGGCAGTCTAGTGCGGCGCTCATTGCCGCCATTGCTCTGTACGTTACGGCAACCGATGAGGTACAGACCTCATTGTTGATTCCGTATTTCAAGGATCTGGCTATCCCCTTAGGGCTTTTTCAGGTTGTCGTAACGTACTTTTTTATTGTCGGCTTCAGTAACGCAGTCAATCTTACTGATGGCCTCGACGGTCTCGCGATCATGCCGACCGTCCTCGTTGGTGGTGCGCTGGGTATATTTGCCTACGTCACGGGCAACATCAATTTCTCGGGCTACCTGGGCATACCGTATGTTGCAGGCACAGGCGAGATCCTCGTTTTCTGTACGGCATTGGCGGGCGCCGGGCTTGGCTTTCTTTGGTTCAACACCTACCCGGCACAGGTTTTCATGGGCGATATTGGCGCATTGTCGCTCGGCGCCGCGCTCGGCGTTGTCGCGGTCATCGTGCGCCAGGAGATCGTGCTCGCGATAATGGGCGGTGTGTTTGTCGTCGAAACGCTGTCCGTCATCATCCAGGTGGCCTCATTCAAGATGACCGGCAAACGCGTTTTTCGCATGGCGCCGCTGCACCATCACTTCGAACTGAAAGGCTGGGCGGAGCCCAAAGTTATTGTTCGATTCTGGATTATCACGGTCATCCTCGTGTTGATCGGTCTCGCGAGTTTGAAAATACGATGACCGCGGCACGGGCAACAGCGCATAAAGACCTCGTCGTGGGACTCGGTGCGACCGGCCTTTCAATCGCGCGCTATCTCAGAAGAAGCGAAATCGATGCGATGTTCTTCGACAGTCGCGCAGAGCCGCCAGGCATGAAGGAACTTGGCGAAGTATGGCCGGATGCCGAGGTCCTGCTTGGCGACGTGAAACTTCCCGCTGGTGTGGCGCGCATCATTGCTTCACCCGGCATTTCGGACCGTCACCCGCTGCTGGCGAATGCGCGCAAGAAACACCTCGAGGTCGTTTCCGACATTGAGCTGTTCGCCCGTGCGGTAAAAGCCCCGTTCGTTGCCGTCACGGGTTCCAATGGCAAGAGCACGGTTACAACGCTGATTCATCTTATGTGCCGGGCGGATGGTCGTAATTCGCTGGCTGGCGGAAATCTCGGCAAGCCTGCGCTCGATCTCCTCGACAATCCCAAGCCACAGCTTTACGTACTTGAACTGTCCAGCTTTCAGTTGCACAGAACGCAGACGCTGCCAGCCGCCGTTGCCGTGCTTCTGAACGTGTCGCCCGATCATCTCGACTGGCACAGCGATGAAGCTGAATACCGGAAGTCGAAGTATCGCGTCTACCGTGAAGCTGAGGCCGCCGTGATCAACCGCTCTGATGCGGAAGCCGCGAAGCACACCAGGCATTGCAAGCGTGTGATCAGCTTCGGTCTTGATGAGCCGACGGAGAACCAGTTTGGCCTGCGCATCGAGGATGGCGAGACGTTTCTCGCGCGTGGCGATTCCTTGCTTATTTCGACCAACGATCTCGCGATGTATGGCGTACACAATCAACTCAATGCGCTGGCGGCATTGGCTGCCGGCGAACTGATTGGGCTTGGCATGTCGGCCATGCTGCAGGTACTCGCGGAATTTCCGGGTTTGCCGCACCGCATGCAGTTTGTCGCACGTGTTGGTGCCGTCGACTACATCAATGATTCCAAAGCGACCAACGTCGCCGCGGCCGTGGCATCCATAAATTCCGTTGATGGCATGCTCGTTCTGATCGCTGGTGGCGAGGGCAAGGGCGGCGACTTCCGCGAGCTGGCCCGGGCGCTCGACGGCAAATTGCGCGGCGCCGTATTGATTGGAACCGATGCAGAAAGAATCGCAAGTGCGCTCGATACGGTCATGCCTGTCCTTTTCGCCGAAGACATGTCTGCAGCTGTGCAATTGGCCACTTCCTGCGCTGTGTCGGACGATACGGTGCTGCTTGCGCCAGCCTGCGCGAGTTTTGATCAGTTCGAGAATTACATGGCGCGAGGCGACGCATTTTGTGAAGCGGTACGGGCGCTGAAACGATGATGTGGAGCTCTCATAGCGCAACAATGCCATTTCCGGCACGTCTGAAGACCGAGTTGCAGATCGATTCGGTCCTCCTGACGATCGCACTGGCGTTGCTGCTCGGTGGATTCGTGATCCTGGCTTCGGCATCGATCTCGATCTCGGAGAACGCCGTTGGCAACCCGTTCTTTTATATACAGCGACAACTGCTCGCGGCGGCGATTGGTGTGGTCGCCGGTGGCATCTGCCTGTTTATTCCGATGCAGGTATGGCAGACCCTCGGGCCGTTGATGTTGTTCGCCGGTATGGCCCTGCTGGTCCTGGTGCTTGTTCCCGGTGTCGGCTACGAAGTGAACGGCAGCACTCGCTGGATGCGCATTGGCTTCATGAATCTGCAGGTATCAGAGCCAGCGCGCCTCTGCTTGCTGCTCTACCTGGCCGGCTACCTCGTCCGTCGCAGCAAGTCTCTGCGCGAGGAATTCGTGGGTTTCCTTCGCCCGATGCTGGTGCTGACCCTGGCCTGTGTTCTGTTGCTGAAAGAGCCGGACTTCGGTGCGGCGCTGGTGCTGCTCGCCACCGCACTCGTCATGTTGTTTGTCGCAGGCGCACGTCTCCGCGATTTTTTGGTGTTCTTCTCGGCCGCAGTGATCGGCATGGCCACCCTGGCGATAACGGCGCCGTATCGCATGAAGCGACTCACGGGATTCCTGGACCCATGGGCGGATCCTTATGACTCCGGGTTTCAGCTGACACAGTCGCTCATCGCGATTGGCCGCGGTGAGTGGTTCGGTGTCGGCCTCGGCGACAGCGTGCAAAAGCTCTTTTATCTGCCCGAAGCGCACACGGATTTTGTCTTTGCCGTATTTGCCGAGGAGTTCGGTCTCGCGGGATCTCTGGTCCTGATCGCGTTGTTCCTCGCTTTGCTCTGGCGTGTTTTCAAACTTGCCATGCGGGCGGCGAGTGCGGAGCGCTTTTTTGAAGCGTACATCGCGATCGGCCTTGCAACGTGGTTGGGGCTGCAGGCCTTTATCAATGTCGGCGTGAACATGGGCCTGTTACCAACCAAGGGCCTGACGTTGCCACTGATCAGCTATGGCCGCAGCAGCCTGATCATGACGATGATCTGTATCGGCCTGTTACTGCGCATCCATCACGAGCTGGCCGTTGACGCGAAGCCGGTCAACCGCAAGCGAGGTCGCAGAAAATGAGCACGCGACCGATCCTCGTAATGGCAGGTGGCACCGGTGGACATGTCTATCCGGCGCTCGCTGTCGCACGCGCTCTGCAGGCCAGTTCGCGTGATGTCGTGTGGCTGGGAACCCACCGCGGCCTGGAATCCCGCGTCGTGCCGGCTGCCGGTATCGATATTGAATGGATTAGCGTGAAGGGCCTGCGCCGCAAGGGCCCGCTCGCGCTGCTAATCGCACCGTTACAAATTGTCTGGGCGCTATTGCAGTCGCTCGGCGTCATCCTTCGTCGCCGCCCCGCAGCGGTGCTCGGCATGGGTGGGTTCGTCAGCGGGCCCGGCGGCGTTGCCGCCTGGCTAACGCGGCGACCGCTCGTGATTCACGAGCAAAATGCTGCTGCGGGCCTGACCAACCGTCTTCTGGCGCGTCTTGCCCGGGTTGTGCTGCAAGCCTTCCCGGGCAGTTTTAATTCCTCTGTCAATGCGGAAACGGTCGGCAACCCGGTCCGTGAAGACATCGCTGCCATAGCGGCACCGGCTGATCGTTATAGCCAGCGACAAGGCCCGTTACGGCTGCTCGTACTCGGTGGCAGCCAGGGGGCGCTCGCATTGAACCGTGCCGTTCCGGCGGCGTTGGCTCGGCTCGCCGCCGAGCTGCGACCGGTCGTTCGCCACCAGTGCGGTGAACGCACTCTCGATACGGCCAGGCAAGCGTATGCCGATACCGGTATCGACGTTCAGCTGCTGCCTTTTATCGAGGACATGGCAGAGGCCTATGCCTGGGCCGATCTCGTGGTTTGCCGGGCTGGTGCCCTGACGATTGCCGAACTTTGTGCAGCCGGGCTGCCGGCGCTGTTCGTACCTTACCCGGCGGCCGTTGATGACCACCAGACCGCGAACGCGGGCCCGATGACACGGGCGGGTGCTGCCGTGATTATGCAGGAAGCCGAGCTGACACCAGAGCTGTTGGCGGATTTATTGCGCGAGTGGCTGAAGTCCCGCGAAGTCCTGCTGGTACGGGCCGAAAAAGCGCGTGCACTGGCGTCCCCGAACGCGCTGCATCGGATCACCGAGCTGTGCCTGCAACAGGCGGGGGGATTGGCATGAGGCGCTGTGCAAACCCACACCTGCGATGGGTCGGGAGAACCGGATGATAAAGCGTATGCGCCGAATTCACTGCGTGCACTTTGTCGGCATTGGCGGATCGGGCATGTCAGGTATTGCCGAGGTCATGTTGAGCCTCGGCTACGCCGTGCAGGGCTCAGACCTCAAACGCAACAAGCAGACCCGGCGCCTTGAGAATCAGGGCGCCGCCATATTCATCGGCCACGCTGCTGACAACATTCGCGATGCCGACGCCGTAGTCGTCTCCAGCGCGGTCGATGAAACCAATCCCGAAGTAGCAGCGGCCAGAGAGCAACTCATGCCGGTTGTCAGCCGCGCGGAAATGCTCGCGGAGCTGATGCGCTTCCGCTATTCGATCGCCGTCGCCGGTACTCACGGCAAGACAACGACGACGAGCCTTGTTGCAAGCGTGCTGGCCGAAGGCGGTCTTGATCCCACTTTCGTGATCGGCGGCAGGCTCAAGAGCGCCGACGCTAACGCACGGCTCGGACAGGGCGATTACCTGGTAGCAGAAGCCGACGAGAGTGACGCTTCATTCGTGCACCTGAAGCCGATGCTGGCTGTTGTGACCAATATCGATGCCGATCACATGTCGACTTACGACGGGGATATCGAAAAACTCAAGAGTGGTTTCATCGAGTTCCTGCACAACCTTCCGTTTTACGGGCTGGCCGTCGTTTGTAGCGATGATCCTGGCGTCAACGACATCCTTGCAGACATAGGACGATCCGTGACGACCTACGGTGTTGACGATGGTGCGGATGTGCAGGCGGTGAACATCAGCTTCGATGAAGCGCGCGCGGAGTTTGACGTCATTCGGCAGAATCGTTCTTCCGAGGTGGAACCTTCGCACGGGGACACAGCTGACGCTATTTCGCCAGTCCTGCGAGTATCGCTGCGCTTGCCGGGCATGCACAACGTGCGTAATGCGCTCGCAGCAATCGCGGTGGCGGATGAGCTGCAAATAGGCGACGAGGCAGTCGTTCGTGCCCTCGAGAAATTCGAAGGCATCGATCGTCGTTTCCAGAACCTGGGCGAAATTAAGACAGCGGTTGGCAAGGTTTTGCTGGTTGACGATTATGGCCACCATCCGACCGAAATTGCGGCGACACTGGCTGCGGCGAAGACAGGCTGGCCCGAGCGGCGTGTAGTGCTGATCTTCCAGCCCCATCGCTACACCCGCACGCGTGACCTTATGGACGATTTTGCAACCGTGCTGTCGGAAGCTGACGTCCTGATTCTCCTGGATGTGTACGCGGCAGGTGAAGATCCGATCGCCGGCGCTGATGGTCGTGCCATGGCGCGCGCGATTCGCACGCGCGGCGCCGTTGAACCGGTTTTCGTCGAATCGCTCGACGATCTTCTTGCGGTTCTCCAGGATCTGCTCGTTGAAGGCGACCTGGTCCTGACGATGGGTGCCGGCGATATCGGCGCTTATGCAAGTGGCTTGCCCGGGCTCCTCAGTAACGGCCCGACGCTCAAGGTGCACTCATGATGGCGGCGGCAAAAGACCTCCAAGTGCACGGTGAGATTCGACATGACGAACCGATGAGTCGCCACACGTCCTGGCGTGCCGGCGGCCCGGCAGAGACATTTTTCATACCCGCAAGCATCGATGATCTTGCGACCTTCCTTGCAGAACTCGACGCAGATACTCCTTTGTTCTGGCTTGGCGTTGGCAGCAACCTGCTGGTTCGCGACGGCGGCATCCCTGGCGTCGTGATTTCGGCGACAAAAATGTTAAAACACATCGAACGCGTCGGTGATCAGCGTGTCACGGCTGGCGCCGGCGTTGCCTGCACGCAGCTGGCACGCCAGTGCATTCGTTGGCAACTCGGCCCGTCGGAGTTTTTCGCCGGCATTCCGGGAACGGTCGGCGGCGCGCTGGCCATGAACGCAGGCGCACACGGCGGCGAAACCTGGGAGCGGGTTGAGTATGTGAAAACGATCGATCGCGGCGGTGAACTGCATGAACGTACGCCGCGAGATTTCACCATCGCCTACCGCAGTGTGAAAGGCCCTGTGGACGAATGGTTCCTGGAAGCGATTTTCCGCTTTGATCCCGATGTCACGCCCAGTATGGATGAAATGAAGAGCATGCTCGAGCGTCGCCGGGCAACACAGCCGCTTGGGTTACCGAGCTGTGGCTCCGTGTTTCGAAACCCCCCCGGCGACTACGCGGCAAGGTTGATAGAAACGGCAGGACTCAAGGGGCATCGCATCGGCGGCGCGGAAGTATCGACCAAGCATGCGAATTTCATTATCAATCGTGCTGATGCGTCGGCGAGTGATATTGAAGAACTGATTGAACACGTTCACGAGACAGTGCTCGATGTACATGGCATAAGCCTCAGCCACGAAGTGCGCATTGTCGGTGAGGCGCGATCATGACTGACGCAACGACGCTGCATGAACAACGACACGTCATCGGCCATGCCGATGAGTTTGGTCGTGTCGCCGTAATGCTGGGCGGGTTGTCGAGCGAACGAGAAGTATCGTTGCATACGGGTGCTGCGGTTCTGAAAGCCCTGAAATCCAAAGGTGTTGATGCACATGCCTGGGATCCGGCCGAAAAGACGATGGCGCAGTTTGCCAACGCAGGTTTCGATCGTGTCTGGATCGCGCTGCATGGGCCGGGCGGTGAGGACGGCGCGCTGCAAGGAGCATTGCAGTGGCTCGATATTCCTTATACGGGCAGTGGTGTCATGGCGTCGGCACTCGCGATGGACAAAGTACGAAGCAAGCACCTGTTTCGCGCCTGCGATATCCCGACACCGGATTACGCCGTGATTCGTTCACATGCGGATGCGTCGCTTGCTGCCGAACAGCTGGGTTTTCCGCTCATCATCAAGCCGTCAGGGCAGGGGTCCAGCGTCGGCATGTCGAAAATCTTTGAACGTACCGATCTGAATGATGCCGTCGATCTTGCATTGCAGTACGACGCAACGGCTTTGCTCGAATCCTGCATCACCGGTGACGAATTCACTGTTGGAGTATTGCAGGGACGTGCGTTGCCGAGCATTCGAATCGTCACTCCCCGCGTGTTCTATGACTACCGCGCGAAGTATGAATCAGACCGCACCGAGTACATCTGTCGCGGCACCTCGAGCGATGCGGAGGAGCAAAGCTACGCGGATCTCGCGGTGGCGGCATTTAACGAGCTCGGCTGCACGGGATGGGGCCGAGTGGATTTCATGGCGGATGCGGACGGTCAGCCGCTGGTACTCGAAGTGAACACGGTTCCCGGTATGACCAGTCACAGCCTTGTACCGATGGCAGCAAAGAAAGATGGAATCGATTTCGACGAGCTCTGCTGGCGAATTCTCGAGACGAGTTACCGCGCCAAGCAGGCGGTCGAAACTACAGAGGTGGCAGCACATGGTTCGTAAACAAGCCAGGCGTCGCAAGCCAAAAATCTCGAAACAGATGAAGATGCCGACGATTCGTCTAAGCCGGATCGTCGCGCCGCTGGTTGCAGTCGGCATCGTTTTCGCAACCTACGAGCTGAGCCTGACGATGCTGGATCGAACGATATCGTCCATTGAAATCAGCGGCCCGTTCCAGCGCGTAAGCGCACTCCAGATAGAAGAGGCGATCAGTGAAGAAATCGACGCGGGCTTTGTGGGTGCAGACCTGGATCGAATTCAGGATCGTATTGTCGCCCTGCCATGGATCGATCAGGCGAGGGTGGCGCGTCGCTGGCCAAGTCGTATATCGATCACGGTGACCGAACAAGTGCCGGCTGCCATTTGGGGTGACAGCGGACTGCTCAATACGCGGGGCGAACTGTTCGTCGCCGCGGCCCGGCACATACCGGCCGAGTTGCCCCGGCTCAGCGGGCCGGATGACCGTTCCGCCGAGGTCGCGACACGCTACCTGGCTGTCCGTGACCAGCTGATACCGGTCGGCCTCGATTTACGTCGCGTGCACCTGGATGCTCGCGGCTCCTGGAAAATGACGCTGAATAACGGCATCGAAGTGCGACTCGGGCGTCGCAATGTCGCCAAGCGTACGAACCTGTTCCTCGATGTCGTCACCGACATCATCACGGGTCATTCCAAGGAAATCGACTATGTCGACATGCGCTATGGCAACGGATTCACGATCGGGTGGAATGGTAGACCGAATACGCCGCTCGCCGATCCGCAGCGGGCCGAGAAAAAAATGCTCGTAGCCAGGGGCACGGACTGAATGAGCAAACGTCCTGACAAGAACCTGATTGTCGGCCTGGACGTTGGCACGTCGAAGGTCGTCGCTATCGTCGGAGAAATAAACGACGACGGCAACATCGAGGTTGTTGGCATCGGTTCACATCCGTCACGTGGCCTGAAGAAAGGGGTTGTCGTGAACATCGAGTCGACGGTGCACTCGATTCAGCGTGCGGTCGAAGAAGCCGAACTCATGGCCGGTTGCGACATCCACTCGGTATACACCGGGATTGCCGGTAGCCACGTACGCAGTCTCAACTCGCACGGCATTGTCGCCATTCGCGACAAAGAGGTGAGTTCCAGCGATGTCGACAGAGTGATCGATGCGGCTCGAGCCGTCGCGATACCGGCCGATCAGAAGATTCTGCATATCCTCCCGCAGGAATTTGTTATCGACAACCAGGAAGGCATTCGTGAGCCGATCGGAATGTCCGGGGTGCGGCTGGAAGCAAAGGTTCACATGGTGACGGGTGCTGAAAGTGCCGCCCAGAATATTGTCAAGTGCGTGCAACGTTGCGGACTTGAGGTTGACGACATTGTTCTCGAGCAACTTGCTTCCAGTTATGCAGTGCTGACCGACGATGAGAAAGAGCTCGGTTCCTGCATCGTCGACATCGGTGGCGGCACGACAGATATCGCAGTGTTCCTCGGCGGGGCCATCCAGCACACGGCCGTAATTCCAATTGCGGGCGACCAGGTGACCAACGACATCGCCGTGTCGATGCGCACGCCGACCCAGTACGCCGAAGAGATCAAGATCAAGTACGCCTGCGCGCTGTCGCAGCTGGCAAATCCCGACGAAACGATTGAGGTTCCAAGCGTCGGTGAGCGGCCACCGCGGCGGCTTGCCCGTCAAACGCTCGCGGAAATCGTGGAGCCCCGATATGAAGAGCTCTTCGGTTTGGTGCGCGATGAGCTTCGAAGAAGCGGTTTTGAAGAGCTTATCGCTGCCGGCGTTGTCATCACGGGCGGCAGCGCAAAGATGGAAGGCGCCGTCGAATTGGCTGAAGAAGTATTCCATATGCCGGTCCGACTGGGGACGCCGCAATACGTTGAAGGACTGATGGACGTCATTCGCAATCCGATTCACGCCACGGGCGTGGGGCTGCTTTTGTACGGCAATGAAAATCTGTCGCGACGCGATCGGCGCAGTACGCCGATCGGCGGCAATTTAGGTGAGGTGTGGGACCGCATGAAGTCGTGGTTCCAGGGCCATTTTTAGAAACGGGGTTCAGTGAGTACCCCACAGGGAAAGTAAACAAGCGGAGGAAGACTCAATGTTTGAATTAATGGATGCGCATAGCTCGACTGCGATCATCAAGGTCATCGGTGTCGGTGGCGGTGGTGGCAATGCTGTTGGGCACATGGTGGATACCGGCATCGAAGGTGTCGATTTTATTTGTGCGAACACGGATTCGCAGGCGCTCAAAGGATCGCGCGTGCGAACCTCGTTGCAGATTGGTTGCAACATTACGAAAGGACTCGGCGCCGGTGCCGATCCCGATATTGGCCGTCAGGCCGCAATGGAAGATCGTGACCGCATTCTCGAAGTCATCGAGGGTGCAGACATGTTGTTCATCACAGCTGGCATGGGCGGCGGCACCGGTACAGGTGCGGCGCCAATCGTTGCGCAGGTTGCCAAGGAACTTGGCATTCTGACGGTGGCAGTGGTTACCAAACCGTTCCTGATGGAAGGTAACAAGCGGCTGCAGATCGCAGAGCATGGTATCGGCGAACTCGGCAAGTACGTTGACTCTCTGATCACGATACCGAACGAGAAGCTGCTGACCGTACTTGGCGGCGAAACGACCTTGCTGGACGCGTTTCGATCGGCTAACCAGGTGTTGCAGGGTGCAGTTCAGGGCATCGCCGAATTGATCACTTGCCCTGGCCTCATAAACGTCGACTTTGCCGATGTACGTACGGTCATGGCCGAGATGGGCATGGCGATGATGGGTTCTGGTGTGTCGTCGGGCGAAGATCGCGCACGCGAAGCGGCTGAGGCGGCCGTATCGAGCCCACTTCTCGAAGACATCAACCTTGCTGGCGCCAACGGTATTCTCGTCAACGTTACGGCGGGCATGGACCTGTCCATTGGTGAATTCCAGGAAGTCGGCGTTACGATCAAGGAGTTCGCGTCGGATAATGCGACTGTCGTCATAGGCACCGTGATAGATCCGGAAATGACGGACAAGATACGCGTCACGGTCGTTGCGACGGGCCTTGGGCAGCAGGCGGCCAACGCCGAATCGCCGATGCGCATTGTGCGTCGCCCGGCTGCGCAGGCAGAGCCTAATTACCACACGCTCGACAAGCCGACCGTGCAGCGCAAACGCGCCGTTGGTGATGGCCTGTATGGGGCCGGGCTGCAGGAAGAATTGCTGGACATTCCGGCGTTCCTGCGGCGCCAGGCCGACTGAGCAAGGAAGGCCTGGCCCGGGGGTGTTACTCACTCACCGCCGGGACCTCTTCTCCGCTTGCCGGCCCGGATGACTGCGGGCCGGCACCCTTCCTGCCCGCGGCTGCAGGTAACGCACCAAAGCCGAAGCGCTATTCTCTAACACATTGAAATATTGAAGAGTTTTTCCTGCCTATGATAGTCTTGCGCCCGCCATGCTGAGACAACGCACCCTCAAGACCACCATTCGTGCGACCGGAGTCGGTCTGCATTCGGGCGAGAAGGTCTTTATGACTTTGCGCCCGGCCGCGGAGAACTCAGGTATCACGTTCCGTCGTGTGGATCTTGAGCATCCCGTCGATATCCCGGCGGATCCGCGCCTCGTGGGAGAGACGATGCTTGGTACGACACTCATCAAGGACAACGTCAAGGTGGCGACCGTTGAACACCTGATGTCTGCATTGGCAGGACTGGGTATCGACAACCTGCACATCGACCTTTCGGCGCCGGAAGTCCCGATCATGGATGGCAGTGCCGGACCGTTTGTGTTTCTGCTGCAGTCCGCCGGTATCGAAGAGCAAAATGCCGCCAAGAAGTTCATACGCATTAAAAAGAAAGTGCGTGTTGAAGACGGTGACAAATGGGCAGAGTTTGTTCCGTTCAATGGCTTCAAAGTTAACTTCGAAGTCTATTTCAACCACCCGGTATTCAATAAGATCAGTCAGCACGCATCCATCGATTTTTCATCGACGTCGTTCCTGAAAGAAGTGAGCCGTGCACGAACCTTCTGTTTCCTGCGCGATGTAGAGGCCTTGCGCGAGCTAAACCTTACCCTCGGCGGCAGCATGGATAACGCGATCGTGCTCGACGACTATCGAATTCTCAATGAAGACGGTCTGCGCTACGCCAACGAATTTGTGATTCACAAGATCCTCGATGCAATCGGTGACGTTTATTTGCTGGGACGCGGTCTTATCGGCGAACTGCGCGCGTATAAATCGGGGCATGAGCTGAATAACCGCCTGCTGCGAGCGATGCTGGAGGATGAATCGAGCTACGAAGAAGTGACGTTCACTGATCCGAAGAAGGCGCCGATCTCCTACGCAACACCCGCGTACGCGTAATTTCAAAACGGCCACCCCTTTCCCTCTACGCACCATTTTGACCGCGGCGTCGATCGCCGGGGAATCTCAGTCGCTCGGACAGCTGCTTCGCAAACTCGCTTTGTGAGACACCCCGGCACTCACCGCCGCTGCCCAGTCGTGCTGGTTGCGGGCGCCGGTTCGGGAACCTCCTCGAGCGTCGTGTGGAGCGAAGTGACGCAGGGACGCCAAAACGAGCGGAACCGATGCGAGCGAGGCAGGACGCCGAGCGAGGTTAAGCGAGAGGAGGTCCCGAACCGGCGCCCGCGATCAATGAATAGTGGGTGGTAGGCTGGCGGTTAGCTTTGGCTGACTCGGACCCGACAAATATGGGCTTTTATACCCACTGATTGGGCTGCCTTGAGCAAGGTGTCGGCCTCGTAGCGGAGCCGGCTCGCCCAGGCCGACGAGGCCGCGATTACAACAAGTTCCCCGCCTTCTCGCACATTTGCGGCAACGATCCCCTGGGCGTGCTCCGGAGGCAGCGCCCGGGCAAGCACGTCCGTCAGCTCGCCCATCTCGCGGGCGCGCCGGACAATATCGGCTAAATCGCCGTCATTACTGGGATTTAGCAGGTTTCCGAGTTGTTTTGTGGCCATAGGAAATGTGACGTAGGTAGCGCTTTTTTGCCGTCCCGAGTGACTCGAGTCACCGTTCAGGATAGGGACCTTGTAATAAAAACCGGCATTATGCATATTGTTGCTCACGATAAGGGCAAACCCGCTGTGAGGCGGGGACGCAAAACCACCGGCCCTGGGTTGATTACCAGGGCAGCGGGGCTACCGAAGTGAGCAGGTACTGCAAGTTGATAATAACGCGAACAAGCGGTCGCGGGGGCTTTGCCTCCGAATTCGTGGCTTGCATGAGGGTCCTACTGGCAGTTGAAACGCATTCGAGGCGCGCCCGATGAACGTTGTAATTTTCGGCAAGGGGTTTGGACAACCCCGGCAATTGAACCTGTCTGGCTTCAGGGCCGGCGCGGGCATTGCTGTTCTTGTCGGCATCGTGATCAGCGCGGGATTCGGCGGCGGATACTGGTATTCAGCCAAGACCGGTTCCGGGGTCAGCACAAATGAACTGGTCGACCTGACGGGCGAATTGCAGGAGCAGCGCAGCAAGATCGCCGACATTCGTCAAGGCAACGAGGACACGCTGGACGCGCTGGCGATTCGCATCGCACAAATGAATGCTCGCGTGATCCGGCTGGATGCACTTGGTCGTCGCCTGACAGAGATGGCGGATATCGATGACGGGGAATTCGATTTCGAGTCAGATCCTGCGCTGGGTGGTCCGGAAGAACCGATGGCGGCGGGATCCAATGTCGCGGTTCCCGAGGTTGTCGACGCGATGCAGTCGCTTGGCAATCAGCTCGATAACCGCGAGGCCCAGCTCAATGTTCTCGAGAGTGTTCTGATGAATCAGAACCTCAAGGATCGAGTGTATCCGCAGGGACGCCCGGTGGGTGCCGGCTGGATCTCGTCCTATTTTGGCAAGCGTACCGATCCGTTTACCGGTAAGCCGGCAAATCATACGGGCGTCGACTTTGCCGGTAAGATGGGCGCCGAGATTGTCGCCGTTGCCGACGGTGTCGTTACCTGGTCTGCCAAACGCTATGGCTACGGCATCATGGTCGAGCTCAATCACGGCAGCGGCTACTCGACACGCTATGCACACAATTCAGAAAACCTGGTCTCGGTCGGAGACGAGGTCAAGAAGGGACAGGTCGTTGCGCTTATGGGTGAAACCGGTCGTGCGACCGGGCCTAACCTGCATTTCGAGGTATTGCACAATGGCAGCCGGGTCAACCCGGTCAAGTTCATTCGCGAATCGTCCAAGTAAGCTCGCTCAAATCCCATATCACAATAGAACAGCTTAGAGGCATCCGCTTCGGGTCCTTGTGTTCGCAAATAATGCCCATAAATCGCCACATTGGATTCTAAATAGCTCCGCGACACCTTAGAATAGCGGCCTTTGTTTTACCGTACCCGGGAGCCCGCAGTGGCCAAATTCCTGACTAGCATTTTTGGCAGCCGCAATCAGCGTCTGCTGCGTCAGTACTCGAAAGTCGTCAAGAACATCAACGCCCTCGAGGAGCCCGTGCAGGCACTCGACGATGCGTCGCTAAAAGCAAAGACGGAGGAGTTCAGGAAACGCTTCGAAAGCGGTGAGACCCTCGACGCCATGTTGCCGGAAGCCTTTGCGGTAGCCCGCGAAGCGGCCGTGCGTACGCTGCATATGCGGCCATTTGATGTGCAGTTGATTGGCGGAATGGTCTTGCATGATGGCAATATCGCCGAAATGCGCACGGGTGAGGGCAAGACGCTGATGTCGACGCTGCCGGCTTTCCTGAACGCGATAAGCAACGATGGCGTTCATATTGTCACTGTCAATGAGTACCTGGCGCAACGTGATGCCGACTGGATGCGCCCGATTTACGAGTTTCTCGGTCTGACCGTTGGCGTATCGAAAAGTGGCCAGAGCCAGGAAGAAAAGCGCGCCGCTTACGCATCGGACATTACCTACGCGACAAACAACGAACTCGGCTTCGACTACTTGCGCGATAACCTGGCATTTGCGACCGAGGACAAAGCGCAACGCAATCTCAATTTTGCCATCGTTGACGAGGTTGACTCGATTCTTATTGACGAAGCGCGCACACCGTTAATCATTTCGGGCCCGGCCGAGTCCAGTACCGATCTATATGCGCAGATTAACAAGCAGATACCGAAGCTCAATCGACAAGAAGAAACCGAAGAGTCTTCGAACTTCGAGATTTCCGCCAACCGCGTGACGCTTGTCGATCCGAAAGGGAAGACCATTACTGTCGATGGAGCTGATGGTGAACCTTCTGATGTCATGACGCTTGCGGAGGCAGTCAGTATTGCAGAGGAGCGCGATGCTGACGTCGTACTCGTCGATGGCAGTAAGAAAGTCGTTTCCTGCCGACTCGTGACTCGTGGTGATTACACCGTCGATGAGAAGGCAAAGCAGACGTACATGACCGAAGACGGTCATATGAAAGTTGAGGCGCTCATGGCTCAGGCGGGTTTGCTGGCGGAAGGTGAAAGCTTGTACGACGCCGGCAACATCCGCCTGCTACATCACCTGAATTCAGCGTTGCGGGCGCATGCGATTTACCAGCGCGACGTGGACTATATCGTCAAGGACGGCGAAGTCGTTATCGTTGACGAGTTCACGGGCCGCACAATGCCCGGTCGTCGCTGGGGAGACGGCCTGCACCAGGCCGTCGAGGCCAAGGAAGGCGTGTCGATCAAACAGGAAAACCAGACTGTTGCGTCGATTACGTTCCAGAACTATTTCCGTCTGTACAACAACCTGTCGGGCATGACCGGTACGGCCGATACCGAGGCCTTTGAATTTCAACAGATTTACGGTCTTGAGGTTGTCGTCATCCCGACGGATAAACCGATGATCCGCCAAGACCAGCCGGACCTGGTTTACCTGACCGAGAAAGACAAATACGAAGCTATCGTCGAGGATATTGTCGATTGCAGTGAGCGCGGCCAACCGGTTCTGGTCGGCACGACCTCGATTGAGGCCTCAGAACTGCTGTCGTCGTTTCTCAAGAAACGCAAAATCAAACACGAGGTTCTGAACGCCAAGCAACACGAGCGCGAGGCCCAGATTGTGCAGAATGCGGGCCGACCGGGGGCCATCACGATCGCGACCAACATGGCAGGTCGTGGTACTGACATCGTGCTTGGTGGCAGCCTCGATGCGGATCTCGCTAACGCGGGTGAGGGTGCTGACGAGGCCAGGATCAGGAAAGACTGGGAGGCACGGCACGCGCAGGTCATCGACGCGGGTGGTCTGCATATCATCGGTACAGAGCGGCACGAATCCCGGCGTATAGACAACCAGCTGAGGGGTCGATCAGGACGCCAGGGCGACCCAGGCTCATCCAGGTTCTACCTCTCCATGGAAGACACGCTGATGCGTATCTTCGGCGATCCCGAGCGCACCAAGAGCCTGTTGTCACGGGCCGGAATGCGTGCGGGTGAGGCGATCGAGAGCCGTCTCCTGACCCGCCAGATTGAGCGCGCCCAACGCAAAGTCGAGTCGCACAACTTCGATATTCGCAAGAACCTGCTCGAGTATGATGACGTCGCCAACGACCAGCGCAAGGTCGTTTACCATCAGCGGTCCGAGCTCATGGATGCCGACGAAATAGCCGAGTCTATCGCTGCAATTCGCGACGAGGTCATAGAGCATACCGTGCATCAGTACGTTCCTCCGGGAAGCCTGGATGAGATGTGGGACACGGAGGGTTTGAACCAGGCACTGGAATCGGATTTCGGTGTGCGGGTCGACGCGTCCCGTTGGGCTAGCGATGACAAGACCTTGAGTGCCGAGGCAATTTGCGAACGCTGCATCGCCGAAGCAAGGAATGCTTACGACGCCAAGGTCGGCGCGATTGGTGCCGAGCTCATGCGTCGGGTTGAAAAGCAGGTCATGCTGCGTCAGCTCGATCATCACTGGAAGGAACACCTCGCCGGAATGGACCATCTGCGGCAGGGAATTGGCTTGCGCTCCTATGCGCAGAAGAACCCGAAGCAGGAGTACAAGCGCGAGGCGTTCGAAATGTTCGGTGTGATGCTTGAGCAAGTAAAGCACGACACGATCAGCATCCTGTCGCGTATTCGAATCCAAGGTGAAGAGGATCTGGATGAGGTGGCTGAACGCAAGAGGGCGGCTGCGGCGATGAAGTATCAGCATGCCGAGGTATCGGCCCTCGGCAAGCAGCCGGCGGCGCAGGGCGGGCAAACAGCTGCGCCCCCCGCAGAGCCCCCGCTGCCGTTCGTGCGCGACGGCCGCAAAGTCGGCCGCAATGAGCCGTGCCCCTGCGGATCAGGCAAGAAATTCAAGCAATGTCACGGCAAGCTGAACTAAGCCCGACCGCGCATGAATCAATTCGACGTCGCCGCCGGCATCCTTTGCGATTCAATGGGTCGGGTACTGATTGCGGAGCGACTGGGTGACGGTCCTTTCCACGGCATGTGGGAGTTCCCAGGTGGCAAGATCGGTCCCGATGAATCCGCACCCCAGGCGTTGAGCCGCGAACTGGCTGAAGAGCTGGGTATCGAAGTCACTGCGTGTTCTTCATTGATGAACTTACGTCACGAATACGAAGATCGAATCGTGACGATCGAGTTCTTTATTGTCAGTGACTGGAACAGCGAACCCGTGGGGCGGGAGGGCCAGGCGCTGCGTTGGGTGGAGAAAGACAGGCTCAGCACGCAAAACCTGCTGCCGGCTGACACGCCGGTCATCGCGGCGCTTCAGCAGATGGATAGTTGAAAACGAACATCGTGCCCGGTCTGCACGGCACGGCTGTCGATGGTCGACCATTCCAGGAAACGTATCGTGAAGCGGTGTTGACTGCCACTGATCTCCGGGAATAGTGGGCTGTCCCCAGCCAGGCTGACGCGCAGCAATCGACAGTTGCCGTCTTTTTGCATGTTGTGCTGATACATGCCGTTGATTGCCATCTGATCGGCAGGCCGGGCGCTCTCCCGGATGAGCCAGAGAGACTCGCTTACCGCGTCACAAATCGGGCGTATTGAACCTATCCATAGGGCGAGATCCTGTTGTCTGCGTGCGATTGGCTGACGCAACCAGTGGCTATACTCTGGAAGATCGAATTCGCAGGTGCCTCCGGGGATGGCACTGCGGTGCTTGATCGCGTTCAGGAACTCGCTGTCCTTGATCGGCTGCAGGAATCCGCTGCCGATGCGACCGACCTCCTCGCGGCTTGCGACCAGGTTGCGAACCAGCGCGGCCAGGCGGGCGTTATCGACGTCCGGCTGGCTCTGGAAGCGCTCCAGGGCGCCGAGCTGATGGTCGAGTTCCTTCAGGGCCTCGCTGCGGACATCGCCGCGCGAGAGTATAGCCAGGATCTCGAGTAGCGAGGAAATCGTGGCTCTTGTGGCCCAATCCGCGTCTTTTTCAGCGTTGTAAAGCATTTGCTGGTAGAGAAACTCGAGCCGCAGAAAGGTGCGCATCCGCTCCGACAGCGGCTGCTCATAGTGAGCCGCCGCGGCGGCGGTATGAGCGGCAATGTCCCCAGCGAGTTTGGCCATGTGGCTATTCTGCGCCACCGGCTGCCGGGTGGCAAATTGGCAGGATTTGAGGCCGGGGACCCTGTCGCCGACTAACCATGCGGCGTTCTTACGCATGCAGCCCGATTTTCTGATTTGTGTCTGTTGTCGGGCTAGAATGCTCGCCAACGACGAGTGCCGGATACCTGGAAATGATGGACGCTATTGCTCAGAAACGACTTCGCAGACCTGAAGACCTGGCCATTATCGGTGGCTGGCTTCTCTTGTTCCTGGTCGCTGGTGTCGCGTATTGGCCGGGCCTTGGTGGCCCGTTTGTTTTTGATGATTTCGGTTCCATCGCCGCGCTTGGCGATCGCGGTGGGGTGACGGACTGGGAGACTTTCAAGGCGTTTGTCTTTGGCGGACACGCCGGCCCGACGGGCAGGCCGCTCGCGTTACTCAGTTTCCTGTTTGATGCCAACAACTGGCCCGCCGATCCATGGCCCTTCAAGCGCACAAACCTGCTTATTCACCTGATCAATGGAGCCTTGCTTGGTGTTCTGACCAGCAGAATCCTGGGTTTGCTGCAATTTGAAAAGCAGAACGCGCGCTGGATTGCCCTGATATCGGCCGGATGCTGGTTGCTGCATCCTTTCCTGGTTTCAACCACGCTTTACGCCGTTCAACGCATGGCGCAGCTAGCGACGTTGTTCATATTTGCCGGGCTCATCACCCATTTGTACGGTCGATCGTTTCTCGCCAGAAATGCCATGAAAGCCTACCTGATCATGAGCGCTTCGGTCGCTGTGTTCACGTTTCTGGCGATGATCTCGAAGGAGAACGGCATTCTGCTGCCACTCCTGATCGGGGTCGTCGAAATTTCGGTATTGACCAGCGATCAATCGCGACCGATTGCCCTCAATCGTTATTGGTCCATCGCATTCATCATCGTGCCGTCGACCGTGATCGCACTGTTACTGATCGCAAGGGCCGTAAGTGGCGGCTTTTTTGACATCGTGCCGCCAAGAGATTTCAGTAGCTATGAGCGTCTTCTAACGCAGCCTCGAATACTGGTCGATTATCTGAAACACTGGTTTATTCCGGAACTATACACGACCGGCGTTTTCCAGGACCACTTCATCAAGTCCACGGGACTCTTGTCGCCTATTACAACGGCTGTGAGTGCCCTGCTGCACATCGGGGTGATTGTTTTTGCGTTGATCAATCGACGCAAGTGGCCGTTGTTCGCGCTGGCGGCGTTGTTCTTCTATGCCAGTCACGCCCTTGAATCTTCAATTCTCAAACTGGAGCTGTATTTCGAACACCGCAATTACCTGGCCGCCGCTTTTCTTTTTCTGCCCCTGGTTGCCTTGCTGCAGAAAAAAGCGAGCCGCCAGATGTTTTCCGTCGTAATGATAGCTGCAATGTTGTTGCTCGCCGGCTTTACACGATATTCGGCTTCAATTTGGGCGGATTATCCGAGCATGGTTGAGGCGTCGGCGAGGAAAGCGCCGACATCCGCCCGCGCCCAGTCTCAATATGCCATGCAGCTCTACAACATTCAGCGCTATGACGAATCATTGCGGGTAATTGACCGGGCAATTGAGAATATTCCAAACAACAATTCGTTGCGGGTGACGCGAAGTACGATTCTTTGCAGCATGGGAATACTTGCGGCCAGTGATTTCGATCAGACCGCAGAGCTTGTGTCAGCCGGTCTTTACGATCCGCGGTCAATAGAGTTGTATACGACATTCACGACATTGGTGGTTCAACGGCGATGTCCGGATATCTCGATAAAGGCTGTACGGGGCATGTTTGCAGACATGTTACAGGTGCCGCAGAATGCTGATCCACGGTCGTTGAGATACTCTCAAATCCAATATTTCATTGGATTCACCGATGCATACTCCGGTGAGCCATCGCAGGCGGTTTCTGCGTTCGAAGAGTCTTTGCGAGCCCGACCCGGTGCCTCGCACGCCATGCTAATGGCCGCGCATCTTGCGACCGGCGAGTACTATGATGAAGCCCTGTACTTCGCCGATTTCGCACTACAGCAGCTCGACAAGGAATCTCAGCAAGCCTGGCAGGCGGGTCGCGTTGGCGCAGAGGATATTCGCGAATTCCAAGCCATCGTGCGCGCCGACAAGGAAGCCGCGAAGCAAGAAAGCTCTATTCGACAGCCGCCGGAGTAACGGTACGCCCTAGGGGCCCTCGGCGAGTTCCCGGAATGTTCGATCCAGTGCACGAACCTGGCGCCGTGTTTCGTCAAGTCCGGCGTCGTTGCTGATAACGTCGTCAGCAATTGCGAGGCGTGCCTGCCGACTCGCTTGTGCCGAAAGGATGCGGCGCGCCTGCTCGACGGTTTCTGTGTCCCGAGCCAACAGTCTCTGAACCTGTAATTCTTCGTCACAGTCAACGACCACGATGCGGTCCACGAATTGTGCCAGCGGCGAGCCTACGAGCAATGGTACGACAATGACCTGGTACGGACCCGTCGCCGTGTTCGCGCGCCGCCGGGTTTCTTCACCTATGCGTGGATGCAGGATGGCCTCGAGTTCGAGGCGCGCATCCTCGTCGGAAAAAATCCGCTTGCGCATGGCCGTCCGATCGAGCTCCCCGTCTGCGCCGAAGACTTCATCGCCAAATCGTGCGCGAATCTCGTCGAGCGCGGGTTGGCCCGGTTGCACGACTTCACGTGCGATGACGTCGGTGTCAATGATTGGCACGCCGAGCTCGGCGAACATATCGGCAACGGTCGACTTGCCGCTGGCAATGCCACCAGTCAGACCGATTCGGAGAGGCTGTCGGTTCTTTGCGGCGCTCACTCAGATCATCAGGTCCAGGTAGGTTTTCATTATCGCATCACCCCACAGCATCGTGATCCAGCCGGCGCCAGCCAGGTACGGGCCGAACGGTATCGGCACGCTGCGTTCATGACGCTTGAAGACCATCATGCTTATACCCACGACGGCACCCACGACGGCTGACATAAGGATGATCACGGGCAACTGTTGCCAACCCAGCCAGGCCCCGAGCGCTGCCAGCAGCTTGAAATCGCCATACCCCATGCCCTCCTTGCCGGTCACGAGCTTGAAAAGCTGGTACACGCTCCAGAGACTCAGGTAGCCGGCTGTGGCGCCGACAATCGCGTCTTTGGGGGCGATGAACAGCGTCTCACTGCCCGCCATTGGATGAAACAGACTCATCAGCAAGCCGGTCCACATCAGTGGCAGCACTATCGAGTCGGGAATGAGCTGCGTGTCTGCATCGATGACGCTGATTGCCACGAGTGCAAAAGTCATGATGATCGCCATGACAGTCTCCCAACCCACGCCAAAGCGCCAGGCGCAGAGCGCCGCCAGCAACGCGGTCAGCATTTCAACGAGCGGATAACGAGCTGAAATGGACTCCTTGCAGTTTGCACATTTCCCACCGAGGACCAGGTAGCTGATTACCGGAATATTCTGCCAGGCCTTGATCGTGTGGCCGCACGACGGGCAGCTGGACCGAGGCACGATCAAATCGAACCGGTTTTTGGGCATTTTCTGTATTGGCGGGGTTTTGCCGAGTTCCTCGCATTGCTCACGCCATTCGCGTTCCATCATGATGGGCAGTCGGTAAATGACAACATTGAGGAAGCTGCCAATGACCAGCGCGAATGCAAAAACTACGGCAATAAAAACCGGCACCGACTGCGTGAACAGTTCAAACATGCTGTGACTCCATCAAACTTGTTGGCAGCGGAAATGAAAACGGCGTCCGGAGTGTCCTCCGAACGCCGTTTTTTTGCAAATGAGCTTTGGTGATCTATACAACCGCGCCCAGCTTGAAGATCGGCAGGTACATGGCGACAACAAGACCACCAACCAACACGCCAAGAATAGCCATGATCATCGGCTCCAGCAGGCTGCTCAGGTTGTCGACGGCGTCATCAACGTCTGCTTCGTAGAAATCTGCAACCTTGGACGACATCTCGTCGAGTGAGCCGGATTCCTCGCCGACAGCAATCATCTGGATAACCATGTTCGGGAACAGGTCCGTGTTTTCCATGGCCTGCTGCAATCGCTGTCCGGTCGCTACCTCATCACGCATTTCCATGACACCCATTTCGTAAACGATATTGCCCGTGGCGCCCGCTACGGATTCCAGGGCCTCAACCAGCGGCACGCCGGCAGCAAACATCGTTGAGAGTGTCCTCGCATAACGCGCGATGGCAGCTTTCTGCAGAATAGGACCGATGATCGGTGACTTCAGCATCATGCGATCCAGGAAATGTCGAAACGGTCGTGAGCGCTTCTGGAAGTAGACGAACGACGATACCGCAGCGCTAATGATTACGACAAGGATAAAGCCCTTCGCCCTCACGAACGCTGACAGGTCGATCACCATTCGGGTAAAGCCGGGAAGATCGGCACCGAAGCCCTTGAACAGATCCTCGAATGACGGAATGACGAAGATCAGGAGAATCGTGGTAACGATAAACGCTACTGCCAGAACCGCGGCCGGGTAAGTCAGGGCTTTCTTGATTTTTTTCTTGATCGCCTCGGTCTTTTCCTTGTACGTGGCAATCTTGTCGAGCAAGCCTTCGAGCGCACCGGCCTGTTCGCCAGCCTCTACGAGGTTGACAAAAAGGTCATCGAAGTACAAAGGCTGCTTGGCCAGAGCTTCTGCCAGCGCGCTACCACCCTCGACATCGGCTTTGATACCAAGGATCAACTTCTGCATTGCAGCGTTTTCGTGGCCATTGCCAACGATTTCGAACGCCTGCACGAGTGGTATACCGGCGGACAGCATCGTCGCAAGCTGGCGACTGAAGATTGCAATATCGGCGGTTTCGATCTTGCCGCCGCCAGCGAACAAACCCTTGCGCTGCTTGCGAATACGCGTTGGCACCACGCCCTGACGCCGCAGATCGGCCCGAACTGATGCTTCATCATTGGCGAGCGTCTTGCCCTTGATTTTCTTGCCGCTCTTGTCGGTTCCCTCCCACAAGAAGGGCGTGCTAATTGCAGCCGATTCAGCCATTTATCTCATCCACCTATTCAATGTGAAATATACTTCAATGTGAAACCTACTCAATTGTAACCCGGTTGACCTCTTCAAGACTGGTAAGCCCTTCCTTGACTTTGTTCAATCCGGCCTGTCGCAAATCGATGACCCCTTCCTTGGCCGCCTGTTGGGCGATCTGCATCGCGTTACCGCCTTCCATGATGATGCGACCCATGGTCTCTGACACTTCCATCACCTGGAATATGCCGAGGCGACCTTTATATCCGTCGTTACATTGCTTACAGCCCTTGGGGCCGAAGATCGAAAGCCCCGCCTCGATTTCTTCGGCCGAGAAGCCCTCTTTCTCGAGCGCTTCTTTCGGAATGTCTCTGACTTCCTTGCAGTTGCCGCACAGTCGCCGCGCAAGACGCTGCGCGATAATCAGGCTGACCGAGGTTGCGATTGCATAGGGTTTGACGCCCATATCGACCATACGGGTCAGCGTTTTCGGCGCGTCATTGGTGTGCAGGGTTGATAGCACCAGGTGACCGGTCTGGGCGGCTTTGATCGCGATTTCGGCGGTTTCCAGGTCACGAATCTCACCCACCATGATCACGTCAGGATCCTGGCGCAGAAATGCCTTGAGTGCTGAGGCAAAGGTCAGGCCAACCTTGGGATTGACGTTGACCTGGTTGATGCCGGGCAGGTTTATTTCAGCCGGATCTTCGGCCGTCGAAATATTGCGATCTACAGTGTTGAGGATATTCAGACCGGTATACAGCGAAACTGTCTTACCGGAACCGGTCGGGCCTGTGACGAGAATCATGCCGTACGGCTTGTTAAGGTGCTTCTCGTAAAGCTTGCGCTGATCGTCCTCATAGCCCAGCATCTCGATGCCCAGCTTGGCACTTGATGGATCCAGAATACGCAGCACGATTTTTTCGCCGAATAATGTCGGGCAAGTATTGACTCGAAAGTCGATAGCACGGTTTTTCGACAGGCGCATCTTGATGCGGCCATCCTGTGGCACTCGTCGCTCGGCAATGTCCATACGGGACATGACTTTCAAGCGGGCGCAGACTTTGTTTGCGAGCACGACGGGTGGTTGTGCCACTTCGGACAGAACGCCGTCCAGGCGGGTCCTGACCCGGAATATTTTTTCGTAGGGTTCAAAGTGAACGTCCGATGCACCGCGTTTGATTGCATCCAGAAGAACTTTGTTTACAAATCGAACAACGGGCGCATCTTCGACCTCATCACGCGCCTCTTCCTCACGCTGATCGTCATCGCCGGCAATGTCGAGATTCTCGAGATCGAAATCGTCGTCATCGAGCCCACCCATACTCGTGTCGACAGCATCGATCGCCTTGTTGATGCGTTCTTCGAGCTTGTCCTGCTCGACGACAACCGGGTCGATACGCAAACTCGTTGCAAACTTGATGTCGTCGATTGCCTGCAAATTGGTTGGATCTGAAATTCCGAGAAACAGGCGTTGCCCACGTTTGACCAGCGGCAGAACCCGGTGTTTGCTGATGAGTTTCTGGTCGACGGCACGGACACTGTCGAGGTCGATTTCGACTGCGTCGAGATCCAGTAGTGGAACGCCGAATTCGTGCGATGCCGCGACGGCAATGGCCCTGGCGTTGGCAAGCTCGGAACTGACCAGGTACGCAATGAGCGGCATTCGCTCCTTCTTGGCGGCTACAGACGCCTGCTGGAGCTGGTCCTCGGCGATAATGCCATCCTGGACGAGACGCCGGGGCAAGCCTGCGAGGTTTGATTGGGAAGCCGTTGCTGCCATAGGTTACTTAAACTGTTGCAATTCTCTGAGCGTCACAGTCTCACTGATCCAAGTCCGCGATTCAACTGGATTTTGTGCGGGGGTTCACAGTTACGGTAATTGATTAAGTCAAACGCCGAAAATACGCCTTTCGGGCGCGCCGGGGCCCCGGTTGAGGGGCTAGGGCCTGCAGGCGGCTGGTAGATAGCGTACATCGACCGTGGGGGCAAGGTATGAGCTGGAAACAGTGCCATCTGTGAGCGGTGCCCCGGCTGGAGGCGGCGCGGCTCCGCAACGAAACACCACGCTGTTACCGCCTGACGTATAGGGCGTGAACGAAACCGTACGGCCGAATATCTCGGCGTGGGCGTCGTTGCCGAACGTTATATCAATCCTGCCGTCATTAATGGCCACACCGGCGACATACTTGCCGCTGGTGTCCGTGGCCAGCGGGCTCATCCCGGCTTCTGTCCGGTCAGCCGGCGGCGTTCCGGTCTGGAGGAAAGCATCAACAATCGGGGTCTTTGCAGCACCGGCCAGGCTAACGCCCTCGGCGACCTGGGCGCGGACCAGGTAGGTCTGGTAAGCCGCCATTGCGAGCGAGGCCAGAACGCCAATGATCGCGACGACGATCATCAACTCGATCAACGTAAAACCTTTCTGATTTCGTTTCATGCGGTCTCTTATCGGTCCCGGAGCCCGTAGTAGTCTAGCGTAATTGCCTGAAGATCTCGCGATAAAGCCGGCGGTGTCGCCGGCAACTGTGACGCGGATCACAGGCTGTCGAGTCATCTTCGGGTTTTCAAAAAAAAGCCCCGGCATGCCGGGGCTTTTCCTAAGTTTCTGCCAAAGCGAGAAGCTCTGGAAGATTGACTTTATCGGCAAGCAGCAGGCAAATGCTTGTCTGCGATGGTCGTGCCACTGGCTCTGCAAGCCCACTCGACGCTGCCCGCGTTGGTTGTTGGCGAAAGCTGCAGGATTCCAGTAGCGAGGATTGTGTGGGCGTCAGGACCGGTATAGGCGACTGAGATAACACCGCCAGCTCCGACAGTGACAGTACCAACGTACTTACCGCTTATATCAGCGGCGGCTGACAGGCCTGCCAGCGCGTTGGTGGTCGGGAAAACGCCCGAGTCCATCACGACTTCAGATACAGCAGCCTTGGCACCGCCCGCCAGGTTCAGACCTTCAGAAACCTGTGCGCGGATCGTGTAATCCTGGTAAGCCGGGATAGCGATGGCCGCCAATATACCAATGATCGCAACTACGATCATAAGTTCGATAAGTGTAAAACCTTGTTGCTTCTTCATCTCTTGTTCTCCATAGATTGTAAGAGTTCTGTAACAATTAAACGGCGCAATCGCCTGTACCAGAGATAAAGCAAGCTCTGTGCCAACTTCTTGGTCATATTCGTAAGGTATTGTTTTTTATTATTGTTTCTCGTCGAGTTCGGTATTCCTGACGGCGCTTGCCGCCGCATTCGTCGGTGAAAAGTGACAATCGTGTCCTGGATGCGGCCGCAGCGTGTCAATAAGTGACAAAAATTGTCACTCTATGCCCAGTTTCTTGATGCGATAACGCAACTGCCTGAACGATAAGCCCAGCAGTTTGGCGGCCGCCGTCTTGTTGTAACGCGTTTTTTCGAGCGCCTCGACAATCGCCTGGCGCTGAATGTCCTCCACCTGGTCGCCCAGTTTTCCAGCCAGCGGTACTCTTGCGGTGCTCGTGTCGGCAGCCTGTCGCGTCTGCAGGTCGGATGCTGCGATCGTGCCACTGCTGCACAAGGTGACGGCTCGTTCGAGCATGTTTTCGAGTTCGCGGACATTGCCCGGAAACGTATAGTTCAATAATGCGGCGCGCGCGCTTTCATCGAGCGATGCGGCTGCGTCAAGACGCTGCAGAATGAAGTCGGCCAATAACAGCACGTCATCGCCCCGATCGCGCAATGCAGGTACGTGAAGTTCGATGACATTGATGCGGTAATAAAGGTCCTCCCGGAACTCGTCCGCGGCGACCATCTCTGCCAGATTTCTGTGCGTCGCCGAGAGAATGCGGACATCGACACTCTCTTCCTGCGATGCGCCGACAGGCCGTACCTTTTTCTCCTGGATGACGCGCAGCAATTTCACCTGCATGGCCAACGGCAGGTCGGCAATTTCATCGAGGAACAGGGTGCCATTTTCACTGCACTGCATCAGACCGGCCTTATCATTGATTGCGCCCGTAAAACTGCCCTTGCGATGGCCGAAGAACTCGCTCTCCATGAGCTCGGCCGGGATTGCACCACAGTTAACCGCTACAAAGGGGGCGTCGGCGCGCGGCCCGCTTTCGTGTATCAGTCGGGCGACAAGCTCCTTGCCGGTGCCGGATTCACCGGATATGTGCACAGGCGCCTGCGAGCGTGAAACCTTATCAATCATGGCGCGCAATTCCTGCATTTGTGGCGACTCGCCAAGTAAGCCCGAGCCGTCCCCGATTGCGGGCACCTTCACCCGCAGCGCTTTTTCTATGATGCTTCTGAGGTTGCCGAGGTCGAGCGGCTTGGAGATGAAATCGAACGCGCCGAGTTTGAGTGCCTGTACGGCCGTTTCGACGTTGCCGTGGGCGGTGATAACCGCCACGGGCACCCCGGATGCGTTGATTTGCATCCATTCGACGAGTTCGAGGCCGTCGCCATCGGGCAGGCGCATATCGGTCAGGCAAAGGTCGAACTTGTGCTTGCCGAGCAGAGTCTTTGCGCTCTTAACATCCGCAGCCGATTCAGTACGGATATCCATCCGACCCAGTGTCAGCGTCAGCAGTTCGCAAATGTCAGGCTCGTCATCGATGACCAGCGCGAGCGGTTGGTTCATTGTTGGTCCTGTCGTTCCCAGCGGTCCGGATCGGCGAATACGATACGAAAGATACTGCCTCCACCCGGCCGGTCAAGGTAAAGCAAGGTCGCGCGGTTCAATTCACAGAGCTCGCGGGAGATATAAAGGCCGAGGCCCGTGCCGCCCGAGCGCGCCGTGAAGAATGGCTCGAATATCTTCTCGGCCGTTGCTTTGTCGACGCCGAGGCCGCAGTCAAGTACGTCGAGGAACGGCCGGCCCCGGCTCGGCATACGTCCCGCCTGAATCTCAACCATGATGCCGCCGGTCTCGCTCGCATACTTGACCGCGTTGTCACAGAGATTCCACAGGACCTGTCGCAGGTGGCCTGGGTCCATGCGTACCTCGATATCCTCGGGGACCTCCTTGATATTGAGCTCACCTTCCTGCAGTTCATGCGTCCTTACGAACTCGGCTGCAAAGTCGTCGAGCCACGACTTCAGCGTGAGCCGCAGCGGCCGACTGGATTCGCGGCGTGACAGCTGCAAGACGTTGTCGATGATATGGCTGACACGGCCCGAATGTGTCTGGATGATTTCGGTCAGGCGTTTGTCGTCTTCGGTCAGGCCATGCGATTCTCGCAGAAGCTGCGCCGCATGACTCATGGCGCCAACGGGATTGCGGATCTCATGGGCGATACTTGCACTGAGTCGTCCAAGCGACGCGAGTTTGGATTGCTGCACTCGCGCATTCAGGATGCTGACATCTTCGAGAAAGATAAGTACGGGTCCGGCGCGCTGCCCGTCTTTGCCCAGAGGTGCCAGGTGGGCGCTGATGCGAACGTTGTTTCCCTCGGTGATCAGCGTGAAGTCCGCGTGGGATGACTTGGACGGGTTTTCCCGCCAGGCCCTTACATAGTCTCCCAATGCGTCCGATGCGGTTTGCAACGGGCTGCCCGGCTCGGGATCGCCGGCCGCGAGTAGCTGCATCGCGGAACTGTTGATGAGACGTATCGTATCGTCTGCGTCGATCACGACGATACTCTCGCGCAGGTGCTGGACGATGTACTGGTTCAGCTCGGAGACATTTTGCAGATCGACGCCGAATTTCCGGGCCAGGGCCTCACTGGCCCGGATGCGCCGCGTTAGCGGCTGCGCTGCCAGTGCCATGGCGAAGATGATGGCGCTCAGAATTCCGGCAGCCGGAAAATTCGTCGCCGAATCCAGATCCGTCAATTTCAAAAAAGCCTGCTCGCCGAGGATCGCAAACGTGGCGATAGCGGCCATAATCGCAGGATACTGAAACGGCAGAACAAGGCTGCCGGCACCAACGAAGACCACGAGCAAGCCGCCGAGACCGCTGGAGATACCGCCACTGGCATGCATTAAAACGACTACCGCAACGATGTCCACCAGCATCTGCGTGGTGGCGACCACGCCGTTGGGGGCCCAGCGTTGTCGCAGCAGGACAGCCGACAGCGCGGCGAACACCAGGTAGCCGGCGGCCGTTGCTGCAAAAAGCGTCGGGTAGCTGTCGCCGAAAAACCGTGGATCGTCACCGGCGAAAAACAGGCCCAGCAGCACGATGCAAATCAGCAGGCGAAACGCATTGAGAGTTACAAGCACACGCCAGGTCAGTTCCGGCTCATCAATGGCCCGTTGCAGCATTGCATCCCGGGAACCGCGGAAGGAACGCCACAGCAAGGTCTCGGTTGGTGCCTCATTCATCGATGATATGCCATTGAAAACTGGCCGTTGCCTGGAAGCGGGGTCAAGAGATATCCATGAATCGCGTCAATGAGTTGCGCCGATTGTAGACTGAATATGGACAAGGGTCCCGCAAACCTACAAAATACGGCGACTTTTTCGCACGTGATGCGGAATTCTCTCTCGCCAGCATAAAGACTGAAAGCCCATGAATCTCCACGAATATCAATCGAAGCGATTGTTTGCTGACTACGGCATTCCGGTGCCGCGCGGTATAACCGCCGAGTCCGCCGACGCGGCCGTCAAAGCCGCGGAAGAAATAGGTGGCGACCTTTGGGTCGTCAAGGCACAGGTACATGCAGGGGGGCGCGGCAAGGCCGGCGGCGTCAAGCTGGCGCGGACCTTGGACGAGGTTCGGGAATATGCGGACGCGATGCTCGGCATTCAGCTGGTCACGCACCAGTCCGGACCCGAAGGTCTTCCGGTCAACGTCGTTTATGTCGAAGAAGGGTCTGAAATTGATCGCGAGCTGTACCTGAGCATGCTGGTCGACCGGGAAGTCAGCCGCATATCGTTTATCGCCTCTGCCGCTGGTGGCATGGATATCGAAAAAGTCGCTGCGGAAACCCCGGAGCGGATTTTCTCGGTCGCAATTGCCCCCGATGCCGGTTTGCAGGACTATCAGGCGCGTCAACTAGCGTTCGGTCTTGAGCTCGACAAGAAGCAGATGCGCCAGTTTGGTGATCTGATCAAGAAGTTGTACCAGTTATACCTGGATTCAGATGCCAGCCTCATCGAAGTGAATCCACTGATCACGACCAAGGCCGGCAACATCCTGGCACTTGATGGCAAAATCAATATTGACGGCAGTGCGCTGTTTCGCCAGCCTGAGATCGCCGCGCTGCGAGATACGTCGCAGGAAGATGAAGCCGAGCGCGACGCGGCTGAACACGATCTCAACTACGTATCACTGGACGGCAACATCGCATGCATGGTGAACGGTGCCGGCCTGGCCATGGCGACGATGGACCTGATCAAGTTGCACGGTGGCGACCCGGCGAACTTCCTTGACGTTGGCGGTGGCGCGACCGCCGAACGCGTTGCAGAAGCATTCAAACTGGTACTTTCGAATGACAAGGTGGCCGCAATTCTGGTGAACATTTTTGGCGGCATCGTGCGTTGTGACGATATCGCTGCCGGCATCATCAGCGCCGTGAAAGACGTTGGCGTCAAAGTGCCTGTCGTTGTGCGCCTTGAGGGCACGAATGTAAACAAGGGACTTGAGCTCCTCGCCGACAGCGGGCTCGACATCATTGCAGCCGAGGATCTTACCGAGGCCGCACAGAAAGTGGTTGCCGCGGCGGCCTGACGAGTAAATTTAATGAGTATTCTGGTCAATAAGAACAGCAAGATTCTCTGCCAGGGCATCACGGGTAACCAGGGGTCCTTTCACACAGAACAGTGCATCGAGTACGGTACTAAAGTCGTCGCTGGCGTGACCCCGGGTCGTGGCGGCCAGCAGCACCTCGGCGTTCCCGTTTACAACACGGTTCGCAATGCCGTGGATGAGACGGGCGCCAACGTCAGCATGATTTACGTACCGCCGCCGTTTGCCGCAGACGCCATACTCGAAGCCGCCGATGCGGGTATTGAATTGATCGTCTGCATCACAGAAGGCATTCCGGTCAATGACATGGTCAAGGTCAAGTCGGCCTTGCGTGACCATAACTGCAGGCTCATTGGCCCCAATTGCCCAGGCATCATCACGCCCGGCGCATGCAAGATTGGCATCATGCCCGGGTTCATACACAAACCGGGCCGCATCGGTATCGTGTCTCGTTCCGGAACGCTCACCTACGAGGCGGTTTACCAGACGACGACCCACGACCTCGGCCAGACGACATGCATCGGCATCGGCGGTGACCCAATCCGCGGCATGGACTTTATTGATTGTCTCGAACTGTTCGAGGCTGACCCGGATACCGATGGCATGATTATGGTCGGGGAAATCGGCGGCACGGACGAAGAAGCGGCTGCCGAGTTCATTAAGGATAACGTCACCAAGCCGGTCGTAGCCTATATCGCGGGCGTAACCGCGCCTCCGGGCAAACGCATGGGGCATGCCGGCGCGATCATCGCTGGCGGCAAGGGAACGGCCGAGGACAAGTTCAAAGCACTCGACGCGGCCGGTGTGACCACGGTCAGGTCGCCTGCCGAACTGGGATCCAAAATGCGGGAAGTGCTTGCCGGCTAGTACAGCCCTGCATTAAATGGACAACTCGGTCAAAGTCGCACTGGCACAGCTCGATCTCGCGGTCGGTGATGTCGCCGGCAACACCGCTAAAATAATTGAATATGCGAGCCGGGCCCGCGACGAGCAGCGCGCGGACCTCGTTATTTTTCCCGAACTCAGCGTCTGTGGTTATCCGCCCGAGGACCTCCTGTTCCACGCGGGATTGCGCCATCGTGTTGAGAACGCCGTGGCTGAAATTCGAGACAAGGTGTTCGGTATCGCGGTTCTGATCGGCTTTCCCGAGTACGACGACGATCAAATCTACAACAGTTGTGCTGTGTTCCTGGACGGGCACGCGATCAGCCACTATCGCAAGCAGCTATTGCCGAACTACAGCGTCTTCGATGAGAAACGCTATTTCACGGCCGGCAAAGGCGCAGCGGTTTTCAAGATCAATGGCATCCGGTTTGGGCTTACCATCTGCGAGGACGTCTGGCAAAGCGGCCCGATGGCCCGAAGCCGCAGTGCGGGCGCGGAGTGCGTTATTGCGATCAATGGCTCACCCTACGAAATCAACACGCAACTGAATCGCGAGAACACGGTTCGCGCGCGTATCGCTGAGGTTGGCGTTCCTTTGATTTACGTGAACATGGTCGGCGGACAGGACGAATTGGTATTCGACGGTGGGTCGTTTGTCATGGACGCAGACGGCCAGATTCGTTTTCGGGCACAGCCGTTCGAGGAAGGACTTCACACGGTGGTCCTTGAGGGCACGGCCAAGGGTGTCGTACCGGAAGCTGCCGATTGCGCCCGTACCCTTGCTACCGAGGAAAGCGTTTATCGTGCGCTGGTGACGGGAACTCGCGGTTATGTGACGAAGCACGCTTTCCCCGGAGTGGTGATAGGCCTGTCCGGGGGCATCGATTCGGCACTGGTGTTGTCCATTGCCTGCGATGCGATCGGTGCGGACCGGGTGCGCGCCGTAATGATGCCGTTCCGGTACACATCGGCGATGAGCCAGGAAGACGCCGCAAAACAGGCGGCCACGATGGGGGTGCGTTATGACGTGATCCCGATCGAACCGATTTACGAAGCGACAGTGAAGCAGTTGCAGCCCATTTTTGGCGATCGCAAAGCGGATGTCACAGAAGAAAATATTCAGGCGCGCTGCCGCGGCCTGCTGCTCATGGCAATCTCAAATAAAACCGGCCGCATGTTGCTGACGACTGGCAACAAGAGCGAGATGGCCGTGGGTTATGCAACCTTGTACGGTGATATGGCCGGCGGCTTCGCACCGATCAAGGACTGCAGTAAAACACTGGTCTATCGACTGGCGCGTTATCGCAATTCGCTCGGCGAGGTGATCCCTGAACGCGTTATTGCGCGTCCGCCATCGGCTGAACTGCGGCCTGATCAGAAAGACAGCGACGCGCTGCCCGATTACGACGTCCTGGATCCTATTCTCGGGGCGTTTATCGAGGAGGACCTCTCTGTCGTTGAGATAACCAGCCTCGGCTTTGATCGCGATACGGTGGTTCGCGTCCTGGAGATGGTCAAACGCAATGAATACAAGCGGCGACAGGCGCCGCCTGGTGTGCGCATCAGCGGCAGGGCATTCGGCCGTGACTGGCGCTATCCGATCACGTCGGGCTACAAATTCCCGGACTAGTTATCCCTTCCCGGACTAGTTATCCCTCGTTGGGAAAATTCGCGGCCAGGACTTTTCGAGTGTCCTCCGCAAGCTCTTTCATGCCGAGGTTGTCGTACGCCGCTGCCATGATCTGAAGTGATTGAGCATTGCCCTTTGCACCATTGAATTGCTCAAGCGCGGACCTTGCACGATTAAGCGCCGCGACGTAGGCACCGCGGCGCAGGTAGTAGTCGGCGACATGATTTTCGTATTCGGCCAATCGGTTCTTAATAAAAAGCATGCGCTGCTCGGCGTCCGGCGCGTACTCGCTGGACGGGAATCTCTCGACGAGACGGCGCAGCGATGAGTAAGAGCGCTCTAGTTCCTTGGGTGGGCGTTTGCTCGTGTCTTTGCGGAACCAGCGCTCCATGATTCCGGGGTCGTCCTCGAAATAGGACAGTCCCTGGATGTATAGCGCGTAGTCAACGCGCGGATGAATGGGATTTTCGCGCATGAATGTTTCGGCCGCTTCGATTGCCTGCTCTGTCTGGCCACCCTTGTAATACGCATACATGAGTTCCAGCTGGATTTGCCGCGACAGATCAGAGAATGGATACCGCGCCTGGATGGCCTCGAAGATCTGGATACCGCGGCGATAATTGCCGCGCGCGATCGACTGCTGGGCTTTCTCGTAGGCCTCGGTTATGTTCTGGACCTCGGTCTGTTGCTCTTTGTTGCCGGCACAGGCAACAAGGGTTGTACCGACAATAAGGATAAGGAGCAGGCGGGCCCGCTTCTTGATTTCTGAATTAAGTTGCATACTTTGTGTTCTTCCTACGAATAAGCCGTCGCCCGGGACCTGCCGGGCCGGCGAGTATACCGCAAACCAAAGCCAATCCATGAGCGAAGCACTGCAGACAAGAGCTATCCCGGCGGAACTCGCCGGTCTCCGTTTGGACCAGGCCTTGGCACGGATGTTTCCCGAGTATTCCCGAAGCCGGCTCAAGGAATGGCTCCTGGCGGGCTCGATTACCCTGGATGGCGCGCCGAAGCGCCCACGCGATGCGGTCGCGGGCGGTGAAATCGTGTCGCTGCAGCCGCAGGCGGATGTCGGCGTTCGGGCCGAACCTGAGCCGATAACACTGCATGTGGTGTTCGAGGACGAGAATTTGCTGGTTGTGAACAAGCCCGCTGGCCTCGTCGTGCATCCTGGCGCAGGCAACCCGGCCGGTACTTTGATGAATGGCCTGCTGCACCACGCACCGACCCTGGAGCAGGTTCCACGAGCCGGGATTATTCACAGGATCGACAAACAGACCAGCGGCTTGCTGCTGGTGGCGAAAACCCTGCAGGCACACACATCGCTGGTGCGCTTGCTGGCTGATCGGGAGATATCGCGGCACTACCTGGCCGTGTGCAATGGTGTGCTGACCGGTGGCGGGACGATCAATGAGCCCATCGCAAGACATCCGGTCGATCGCAAACGCATGAGCATCCGGCAGGGCGGCAAGCCGGCCGTAACCCATTACACCGTTATCGAACGCTTCCGCGCGTTTACCTATATCAGCGTCAGACTGGAGACCGGGCGTACTCACCAGATCCGGGTGCATTTCGCACATCGCCGCCATGCACTGGTCGGCGACCCGGTCTATGGCGGCAGGCTGGCATTACCAAAGGGCGCCTCGGATGAACTCATCCAGATGCTGCGTCGCTTCAAGCGGCAGGCCCTTCATGCGGCACGGCTGGGCTTCGTGCATCCAGTCTCGGGGGAGCGACTCGAGTTCGAAGTGACGCCGCCGGACGACTTCCAGGAGCTGCTCGCGGTCATGCGCCAGGACGCGCAAAAAGCATGAGCGCTGACTGCATCGCTGCAGACTGGCCGGCGCCGGACTCAATTATCGCCGGCACGACCTTGCGCAACGGGGGCATTGCTTCCCTGGAACTGCCCGGGGAACCCTGCTGGCTGAACCAGGTGCACGGTGCCGATGTTGTTGCCGTGGGTAATTACGGATCGCCGCCCGATGCCGATGCGTCGGTGGGCGGGAAAATCGGCGATGTTTGCGTCGTGCGCACCGCCGACTGCCTGCCCGTGCTTTTCTGCGCGACCGACGGCACCGAGATTGCCGCGGCGCACGCCGGATGGCGCGGACTTGCCGCGGGCGTCCTTGAGGCGACGGTTGCGACGATGGCCCATGCGCCGCGCGATCTGCTGGTCTGGTTGGGCCCGGCCATTTCTCAGTCCGCGTTCGAGGTTGGCGGGGAGGTGCGGGATGCCTTTACCGCACGGGACCCCGGAGCTGCCGGCTGTTTCGTCGCAAATAGCCGGGGTCGCTGGCAGGCCGATTTATACGAACTGGCGAGTCGCCGACTGTCCGCCCTCGGTGTCAGCGCGCGGTATGGCGGCGGTTTCTGCACTTTTACTGATACCGAGCGGTTCTTTTCCTATCGACGAAATCCCGACTGTGGCCGCATGATCAGCTTTGTAGCCCGGTCTTCCTAGCGGGCGCGCACTGGCGCGCGATCGGCTACGGCCCTTGAAAACAGTGCCAGCGCCGCAATCTAAGGACCACCTGTGTATTCGCCGGTGTTCCGGCCGAGAGGACTGCAATGCGTTTGGACAAATTGACGAGCAAATTCCAGATGGCGCTGGCCGACGCACAGTCGCTCGCCGTCGGTCAGGACCACCAGTTCATTGAGCCGGCTCACGTCATGGTTGCGTTGCTGGATCAGCAGGGCGGCAGCGTGCGCGGCTTGCTGACGAAAGCCGGTGTCAACGCGAATCTGCTGCGCTCCCAGCTAGGCGATGTCATCGATCGCTTGCCGAAGGTCGAAGGTGCGGGTGGAGACGTCCATATCGGCTCTGATTTGACGAAACTGTTCAATTTGACCGACAAGCTCGCACAGCAGCGCGACGATCAGTACATTTCGAGCGAGCTGTTCGTGCTTGCGGCCATGAACGACAAATCGCCGCTGAAGAGCGTCATGGAAGGGGCAGGCGCGGTGCGTGGCGCAATCGAGAAAGCGATCGATGATCTGCGCGGCGGTCAGCAGGTCAATGACCCGAATGCAGAAGACACGCGCCAGGCGCTCGACAAGTTCACGATCGACCTGACCGAGCGCGCCGAACAGGGCAAGCTCGATCCGATCATCGGGCGCGACGATGAAATTCGTCGCACGATCCAGATACTGCAGCGCCGCACCAAGAACAACCCGGTGCTGATCGGTGAACCCGGCGTCGGCAAGACCGCGATCCTTGAAGGCCTCGCACAGCGTATCGTCAATAACGAAGTGCCCGAGGGATTGCGCGGCAAACGCATCCTGTCGCTCGACATGGGCGCTTTAATTGCGGGCGCCAAATTTCGTGGCGAGTTCGAGGAGCGCCTAAAAGCGGTGCTCAGTGACCTCGCGAAACAGGAAGGTCAGATCATTCTCTTCATCGATGAATTGCATACCGTGGTAGGTGCCGGCAAAGCCGAAGGTTCAATGGACGCAGGTAATATGCTCAAGCCCGCACTCGCGCGCGGCGAGCTGCATTGCGTCGGTGCAACAACGCTGGACGAGTATCGCAAGTACCTCGAAAAGGACGCGGCCCTCGAACGACGCTTCCAGAAAGTGTTGATCGAAGAGCCAACGGTGGAAGACACGATCGCCATATTGCGCGGACTGAAAGAACGCTATGAAGTGCATCATGGCGTCGAGATTACCGACCCGGCGATCGTTGCTGCGGCGACCTTGTCGCATCGCTATATTGCCGACCGGCAGTTGCCGGACAAGGCGATCGACCTTATTGACGAAGCGGCGTCACGCATTCGTATCGAGATCGATTCCAAGCCGGAAGCGATGGATAAACTGGAGCGTCGCGTCATCCAGCTGAAGATCGAAAGAGAGGCTCTCAAGAAAGAGTCGGATGACGCGTCGATAAAACGCCTCGAAGACCTGGAGTCCAGGCTCGATGAACTGGAAAGGGAGTTCGCGGATCTCGAGGAGGTCTGGAAGGCCGAAAAGGCGATGATGCAGGGTGCTGCGCAGATCAAGGAAGACCTTGAACGCGCGCGCATCGAATTCGACACGGCGCATCGTGCCAACGACCTTGCTCGCATGTCGGAGCTGCAGTACGGCCGCATACCGGAGCTCGAGAAACAGCTCAAGCAGGCCATGCAGGCAGAGACCGCGGAAACGACACTGCTGCGCAACAACGTCACGGAAGAAGAGGTTGCCGAGATCGTCTCCGCATGGACGGGCATTCCGGTTAGCAAGATGCTGGAAGGCGAAAAAGAGAAACTGCTGCAGATGGAGTCCGTCGTGCAGCAACGCGTCGTCGGCCAGGGTGAGGCCGTCACGGTCGTGGCGAACGCGATTCGCCGTTCACGCGCGGGACTGTCAGATCCGAGGCGGCCGATCGGTTCGTTCCTGTTTCTCGGGCCAACCGGAGTCGGTAAGACCGAGCTGACCAAAGCGCTGGCGGACTTCCTGTTCGACACGGATGAAGCGATGGTTCGCCTAGACATGTCGGAGTTCATGGAGAAGCACTCGGTGGCACGTCTTATTGGCGCGCCGCCGGGCTATGTCGGCTACGACGAGGGCGGTTACCTGACAGAGGCGGTTCGCCGCCGGCCTTACTCGGTCATCCTGCTCGACGAAGTCGAAAAAGCGCATCCTGACGTATTCAATGTGCTGTTGCAGGTACTCGATGACGGGCGCCTGACGGATGGCCAGGGACGCACGGTCGATTTCCGTAACTCGGTCATCGTCATGACATCGAATCTCGGGTCGCAGCTGATCCAGGAAATGGCCGGGGAAGATAATTACGACGCGATGAAGGCAGCCGTTATGGATGTGGTCAGCAGCCACTTCCGGCCGGAATTCATCAATCGTATTGATGATCTTGTTGTGTTCCATCCGCTGAGCCGCGAGCATATTCGCAAGATTGTGGATATCCAGTTGAGCTACCTGCATGCGCGCCTGGCCGATCGCGACATTCGCATTCACTTGTCGGATGCTGCGCGCGACAAGCTCGCCGCCGCCGGGTTTGATCCTGTCTACGGCGCGCGTCCGTTGAAGCGTGCCATTCAGCAGCAGGTGGAGAATCCACTGGCGCAGGAGATTCTGCGGGGCAAGTTCAAGCCGGGTGACGTGATCGAAGTCGGTGTCACCGACGACAAGCTGGACTTTCAAAACGCGGCATAGATTGCAGGAGCGCGCTCCTACGCTATTATCAGTACAATTCACGGAGCAAAGTGTTAAATGCCGATCTACGAATACGCCTGTACTCAATGCGAACATGCATTCGATGAGTTGCAGAAAATAAGCGAAGCCGCATTGGTGCATTGCCCCAAGTGTGGCGAGCCCTCGCTAAGGAAACTCTTGTCGGCGCCGAAGTTTCGGCTGGCCGGCAAAGGTTGGTATGAAACTGACTTCAAGACCGGCGACAAGCGAAACCTGGCCGGCGAATCGGACAAGAGCGACTCAAAGTCTGACGACAAGCCTGCAAAGAAGGCCGACGACAAATCCGTGGAAAAGCCGGCCAAGAAGATAGAACCCAAACCATCGTCTGACAGTAAGGCTGGTACGACGTGAGGCATCGCTCGTGAAACGCATACGCCGCTACCTGGTCGCCGGCATCCTGGTCTGGGCGCCGCTGGCCGTTACCTACGTGCTGCTGAAGTTTGCCGTCAACATCATGGATCGCACATTGCGCTTCATACCGGCCAACCTGCGGCCCGAAATCCTGCTGCAGCAGCTAATTGGTTCTGAAAACCCCGTCCACATCCCGGGGCTTGGCATCATTCTGGCGCTCACTGTATTGTTACTGACGGGTTTCCTCGCGGCCAATTTCGTCGGACGTGCTTTTGTCGGCGGCTGGGAAGCGCTGATGCACCGCATTCCTGTGGTTCGTTCTATCTATTCGGGTGCCAAGCACTTCGCCGAGATGGTGTTCTCGGACTCGAGCCAGTCTTTCAAGAATGTCTTGATGATCGAGTATCCTCGCAAAGGCTTGTACAGCCTGGCATTTCAGACATCGTCGGAACTCGGTGAGGTCCAGGGCCGCACGGGGGAAGACGTCGTTTGTTGTTTCGTACCCACGACGCCAAACCCGACCTCGGGATTCATCATCATCGTGCCGAGAAAAGACATCACGGTGCTGGATATGGAAGTGGATGAGGCGCTCCGGATGATTATCTCGCTGGGCGTTGTTATTCCGACCTGGCGCAAGGACAAGACCGGTGAATTGCCCTTCGAAGAGCCGAACGAGCCTGCTTGATAAGCCGGACAGCACACCGTACCATTCCGCCTCCTTTTTCAGGGGTTTCCCCCAGGTTTAACGATGCGTAGTCACTATTGTGGGGAGATCAACGAGTCTCTTGTCGGTCAGGAAGTTGAGGTATGCGGCTGGGTCCACCGGCGGCGCGACCACGGTGGCGTGATTTTCATCGATTTGCGTGATCGTGAAGGACTGCTGCAGATCGTCTTCGACCCCGATCGTGCCGAGATTTTTGCCGAAGCAGAGCGCATCCGCTCTGAATACGTCCTCAAAGTGAAAGGCCTCGTTCGACCGCGGCCGGAAGGCACCGTCAATCCGAACATGCGGACCGGCGCGGTCGAAGTGCTGGCCCACGAACTCGAGATTTTGAACAAGTCCGAAACGCCGCCGTTTCATCATGACGAACAGGCCAACGAAGACATCCGCCTCAAGTATCGCTACCTTGACCTGCGGCGCGAAAACATGCTCGGTAATCTGATGCTGCGCCACAAAGTCACGGTGGCCATGCGCAAGTTTCTCGATACTCACGGATTCATTGACGTTGAAACGCCGATGCTGACACGTGCTACCCCTGAGGGTGCGCGTGACTACATCGTTCCGAGCCGTACCAACCCCGGCAAATTCTTCGCGTTGCCGCAGTCGCCGCAGATCTTCAAACAGCTGCTCATGATGTCGGGCCTCGATCGTTATTACCAGATCGTGCGCTGCTTCCGCGACGAGGACCTGCGTGCGGATCGCCAGCCCGAGTTCACGCAGCTCGATGTCGAGATGAGCTTCGTCGATGAGGCCGCGGTCACAAAAACGATGGAAGAGCTCATGCGTTTCGTCTTCAAGGAAACGCTCGACGTCGATTTGCCGAACCCTTTCCCGCGCATGACGTATGCCGACGCAATGCAGCGCTATGGCTCGGATAAACCCGACCTGCGCATCGACCTCGAACTCATCGAGGTCTCTGACCTGATGAAGTCGGTCGAATTCAAGGTATTTGCCGGCCCGGCCGCCGATCCCGAGGGTCGAGTTGCCGCGCTGTGCGTACCGGGCGGCAGCGACATGAGCCGTAAGGTCATCGACGACTACACCAAATACATCAGTCGCTACGGCGCGCGCGGCCTCGCTTACATCAAGGTCAATGACGTCGGTGCCGGTCGCGACGGTTTGCAGTCGCCGATACTCAAGTTCCTGCCCGATGACGTTGTCGCCGGCATTGTCGAGCGCACGAAAGCGGCGACTGGCGACCTGATCTTCTTCGGCGCGGACAAAGCCCGCATCGTGAACGACGCGCTCGGCGCATTGCGCGTCAAAGTCGGTGAAGACCGTGGACTCGTCGCGGATGGTTGGGCGCCGCTGTGGGTTGTCGATTTCCCGATGTTTGAGAAGGACGCACAGTCGAAGCGCTGGATGGCGTTGCATCATCCCTTCACCGCACCGAGCATCGACGATGCCGACGCGTTACGCGCCGACCCTGGGACTGCACTGTCTCGCGCTTATGACATCGTGCTGAATGGTTCCGAGATCGGCGGCGGTTCGATCCGTATTCACGACCAGGATATGCAGGCAGCCGTGTTCGAGCTGCTGGATATCAGCAAGGATGAAGCGGAAGAGAAATTTGGCTTCCTGCTGAGGGCATTGCAGTACGGTTGCCCACCGCACGGTGGTATAGCGTTTGGCCTCGATCGCGTCGTCACGTTGATGGCGGGCGCCGAGAGCATTCGGGACGTTATTGCTTTCCCGAAAACACAGACAGCCAGCTGCCCGCTGACCAATGCACCGGGCGAAGTGTCAGCCGAGCAGCTCAAGGAAACCGGCATCCGCCTGCGAGCACCGCGCACGGAATGACCGCGATCGACACGGTCGTCTGCGTCCACGGCTTCTGGTCGCACGGCACCGGCATGTACCTGATCAAGCGCCGGCTCGAAAAAGAGTTCGGCTTTCGTGCACGACTATTCAGTTACCGATCCGTACGCGGCACGCTCGATGAAAACGCATCCGCGCTCGCCCGCTTCATTCACGAACAGGATGCTGATGGTGTGCACGTTGTAGGGCACAGCCTGGGGGGCGTGCTCGCTTTGCGAATGCTCGCAAACGACCCGAGTGCATTGCCGGGCAGGGTGGTTTGCCTGGGTTCGCCGTTGACCGGTTCGAGGGCAGCCGACTTTCTTAGCGAGCAAGACTGGGCCGAGGAAATCATCGGTCGTTCGTTGCCGGACGGTGTCATTCACCAGGCGGCCAACGAATGGGCCAGCCACGTTTGTGAGCATAGAGAGATAGGCGTTATCGCCGGCAACGTGCCCTTGGGGTTCGGACGCCTGGTTGCTGATTTCAAAGAGGACAATGACGGCACAATTGCCGTCTCCGAAACGCGCATTGAAGGTGCTACCGACCACCTGGTCATGCCCGTGAGTCACAAAGGCATGCTGGTCTCTTCCGACGTTGCCGACCAGGCCGCCTCTTTCCTCAAGCGCGGCGAATTCCTCCGCGAACCGTAAGCACTTAATCAGCTTGCGATCAGGTTTCGGAGGGCTATATTTGCTCCTATAGCATGGAGAGATTCTCTACTTGCCAAGGAGAAAGCACCATGGGCTACCTAAAACTGATATCGGCCAGCCTGACCGTCCTGCTGCTGGCGGCCTGTTCGTCGCTGTGGAATTTTGGCGGGGAGACTCGCAGCGGTGTGTCGAGCAGTCTTGTAGATTACCTGTACCCGGCGGGGGAGGTGCCGCCGGATCTACAGAACACGATTCCGTACCTTGAGCTGCCGCTGCGCGTAGGCATCGCGTTCGTACCAGGCCAGGGCGGCCGGAGCGTAATCTCGGAAGCAACGAAGATTGAGCTGCTGGAAAAGGTCAAGGCGGAGTTCGTTAATCGCGAATACATCGAGCACATCGAGGTGATTCCGGACACCTACCTGCGCTCCAGCAAAGGCATTAACGGAATGCAGCAGGTGGCGCGCCTGTACGGGGTCGATGTGATGGCGCTGGTCTCTTACGACCAGGTTGCGGTCAGCGAAGACAATCCGGCCTCATTTCTGTATTGGACCATAGTCGGAGCCTACCTCATCCCGGCGACGTCGAATGAGGTGCAGACCTTTGTCGATACCGCGGTCTTCGATGTCAATACGGCACGCCTGCTGTTTCGTGCGCCGGGCGTGGACAAAACGTCCGATCGTTCGACCCTGATCGAAAGTGGCGAAGTCGTTCGCAAGACCAGGGATGCAAGTTTTGCGGCTGCAATGGGCGCCATGACGCAAAGCCTCGCGACGGAACTCGACAGCTTCCGAGTGCGCATGAAGGAAGACCCGAAAGTTGCCCAGGCCGAATGGAAACCCGGCTATGGCGGGGGCGGGGCGATTGGCTGGCTGAGTGTCCTATTGCTGCTTGTTACAGGCCTTTCAGCTTATAGAGGGCGTCGAGCGCCTCTCGCGGCGTCATTGAGTCCGGGTCGAGTGCATCAACGGCATCGCGGACAGGATCGTCCGGGCTTGCGTCCCCGACACTGAGTTCCAGCTGGCCCTGCGGGCTCGCCGCCTGCACTGCCTGTTGCGATTCGAGGGACTTTAAATAGCTCTTCGCGCGGCGAATGACATCGTTGGGCACGCCCGCCAGTGAGGCGACCTGCAATCCGTAACTCTGGTTTGCAGGTCCAGGCCTGACGGAGTGCAGGAACACGAGCTGCCCGTCGTGCTCGGTGGCGTCGAGATGCACATTGTCGCAACGCGGAATTTCCTGCGCGAGAGCGGTCAGCTCGAAGTAATGCGTGGCAAACAGCGTGAACGCCTTCACTTTTTCGCCCATGTGATGTGCGGCCGCCCAGGCGAGCGACAGGCCGTCAAACGTGCTCGTGCCACGCCCAATCTCATCCATGAGTACCAGACTCTGTTCCGTCGCGTTGTTGAGAATCGTCGCGGTCTCCGTCATCTCGACCATGAACGTAGAACGCCCCCCGGCGAGATCATCTGATGCCCCGATGCGTGTGAAGATCCTGTCGATCGGTCCGACTCGCAGTTTGTCGGCGGGTACGAAACTGCCGATGTGAGCGAGAATGACGATGAGGGCCGTCTGCCGCATATAGGTCGACTTGCCACCCATATTCGGGCCCGTGATGACGAGCAAGCGTTTGTCCTCGCCCAGCGACAAATCGTTTGCAATGAACGGCGTATCGATGACCTGTTCAACGACGAGGTGGCGGCCGCCGTCGATCTCGATACACGGTTCGTCGCAAATTTCGGGCTGCGACAGACCCAGTGACTGGGCACGTTCCGCAAAACAGGTCAGTACGTCGAGTTCTGCAAGACCAGCAGCGCTGAGCTGCAGCGGCCCCAGTACTTCATGCAGCGCGTCGAGCAATTTTTCGTAGAGGTACTTCTCGCGGCTCAATGCCCGTTCGCGAGCGCCGAGCACCTTGTCCTCGAAGGCTTTAAGCTCGGGCGTGATGTAACGCTCGGCCGACTTGAGGGTTTGCCGTCGCACATATTCAACAGGCGCTTTATCAGCCTGCAACTTGCTGATCTCGATGTAATAACCGTGCACGCGGTTATAGCCGAGTTTCAATGTGGCGATACCGGTTCGTTCACGTTCGCGAACTTCGAGATCGACGAGATACTGGTCGGCGTTCTCGGCAATGGCACGCAGGTCGTCAAGCTCATCGTCATAAGCCGGCGCAATGACCCCGCCGTCGCGAATCAGCATGGGCGGGCTGTCGATGATGGCTTTCTCGAGGAGCCGGTGTTGCTGCTTGTAATCACCGATTTGTTCGCTTAGCTCATGCAGCAGTGGTGACTCGACAGCAGCCAGCTGGCGGCGAAGTCCGGGCAACCGCGATAACGCTTCGCAGAGCTGGCGCAGATCGCGGGGTCGTGCAGACCGCAATGCGATGCGAGACAAGATACGTTCAACATCGCCGATGCCGTGTAATGCATCCTGCAGCGCATCGACGGCGCCAGTCGCGGTCATCGCGTCGAGCGCCTGGTAGCGGCCCATCAATGTTGCAGTACTGCGCAACGGTCGCTGAATCCAGCGCCGCAACAGTCGACTTCCCATGGCGGTTTGACAGCGATCCATGACGCCGGCCAGCGTGTGCTCATGCAAGCCGCTCAAAGACGCTTCGAGTTCGAGGTTGCGGCGCGTGGGCCCGTCCATGATCACGGCGTCTTCACGCAATTCGACTTTGATGGACTGCAAATGTGGCAAAGCCGCTTTTTGCGTGTCGGTAACGTACTGCAGCAGCGCACCTGCCGCGGCAACACCGCGCGCAAATTCCTCGCAGCCAAAGCCCCTCAAGTCGCGCGTGCCGAACTGGGCGCACAACAGGCGCGTCGCGCTATCGCGTTCGAAATGCCAGGGCGGCCGGCGTGTAACCCGTATGTCGCTGTTGAACGAGTCCGCGAATGACTGATCTTCGTCTACGACAATTTCCGCCGGGCGCAGGCGTTCGATCTCGCCCAACAGAGCCTCGATGTCCGATACCTCGGTAAGCCGAAACCGACCGGCCGAAAGGTCCAGCCATGCGATACCAATGCCGCCACCGCTGGCAACGATCGCGGCGATAACGTTGTCACGACTGGCTGAGAGCAGCGCCTCGTCGGTTAGCGTGCCTGGCGTAACAACACGTGTGACCTTGCGCTCGACTGGCCCTTTGCTCGTCGCCGGGTCGCCGATCTGCTCGCATATGGCAACCGACTCGCCCTTACGTACCAGCTTGGCCAGGTAGCCTTCAACCGCGTGATAGGGCACGCCGGCCATGGGAATTGCGTCGCCTGCCGATTTGCCGCGCGATGTGAGCGTGATGTCGAGCAGCGAGGCGGCGCGGCGCGCATCATCGTAGAAGAGTTCATAGAAGTCGCCCATGCGGTAGAACACCAGCATGTCGGGATAGTCGGCCTTGATGCGCAGGTACTGGCGCATCATTGGCGTGTGGACGGCTGTGACTTCGGCTTTCATTAATTTCTTGTAGGACGCCGCTCCCCCTTGCGGGGACGGAGCGTGCGGGCGATCATTGTAAGACCGTGAAAATACTGCATGTCGAAACCGGGCGCCATTTTTTGGGTGGGCCGCAGCAGGTTGTCTACCTGATCAATGCGTTACGTGAGCGCGGACATGACAACACGCTTGTGTGTCCGCCGGATTCCGGCATCAACAACGTCGCTCGTGAGGCCGGTATTCGCGTGCAAAACCTGTTTTGTGCCGGCGATCTCGACCTCCCGTTTGCCTATCGATTGTCGCAGTATCTTAAAGAAACCGGCCCGGATATCGTCCATTGCCACAGTCGCCGCGGTGCCGATATCCTGGGTGGACTTGCGGCGAGTTTTGCGGATATCCCTACCGTCGTGTCGCGCCGGGTCGACAACACTGAAATACGACTGATGGCGGCACTGCGTTACCGTCCGTTCAAGAAAGTGATTGCCATTTCAAATGCTGTCGCCGAAGTCTTGCTTGATCGTGGCGTGGAAGCCGAGCGGCTGACGATCATTCGCGATGCGGTCGACACAACGGCGTTCGATAACGCGCCGGACTGTGATGCGTTTCGACGCGAGTTTTCCCTGGCAGACAAAGACTTCGTCATTGCCGCTGCGGGCCAGTTGATTCCCCGCAAAGGTCATCAGTATTTGCTGCAGGCTGTTGCCGACCTCAAAGACCGTTACCCGCAAATCAAGCTTATCCTCTTTGGTGACGGCTATCTGAACAACCAGCTGCGTGCACAGGCCGCGTCGCTGAAACTCGGCGACATCGTGCAATTTGCAGGTTTCCGCGATGATATTGACGCGTTCCTCGCCTGCTTTGACCTGTTCGCTCACCCGGCCCTGGCGGAAGGGCTTGGCGTCGCCGCCCTGAAAGCGGCGGCAGCGAGCGTACCGGTCGTGGGTTTTACCGCCGGCGGCATGGCCGAGGCCGTATTGCATGAGAAGACGGGCCTGCTCGTGCCATCAGAAGATGCTGACGCCCTTGCTGCTGCGATCAAGCGCTTGATCGATGACCCCGATCTTGGCCGACAATATGGCGAGGCCGGCAGGCTCAGAATGCAGAGCGAGTTCTCGATCGACGAGATGGCGGACAAGCACGTGGCACTTTATGAGTCCGTATTGAGTGGTCGGAACTAATGGCGGATCATGAATCGATTTTAACGTTGTCCGAAGCGCTCGTTGCTGGGCTGGCATCCTCCGGGAAAATGGTTGCGACGGCTGAATCCTGTACCGGCGGGTGGATTGCGAAGGCGATTACAGACGTGGCCGGAAGCTCGGAGATCTTTGCCTATGGCATCGTCAGCTACTCGAACGGCGCAAAGGAATGTCTTCTCGGCGTCAAGCAGGGCACGCTCGAGGCCAACGGTGCCGTTAGTGCCGCCGTCGTCGAGGAGATGGCGAAGGGCGTGCTCAACCTCAGCGGCAGCGATATCGCCGTCGCGGTTAGTGGGGTCGCAGGACCCGATGGCGGCAGCGAGGAGAAGCCGGTTGGCACCGTCTGGTTTGCGTGGGCCATCAGAAACGGATCCGCAGTGACGATAGATACACAGCGTCAGCATTTCACGGGTGACCGCGATCTTGTTCGTGAACTCACGGTCGTACATGCGCTGCAAGGCGTCAGAGAACGCATCTAACAATGAACAACAGGCGAATTTTCTTTGCCTTATGGCCCGATGAGCGGCAGCGTGAACAATTGCGTGACGTCATCGGCTCCGTCGCCAAGACCGTTGAAGGCAGGGCCGTCGATCGCCGCGACTGGCACGTGACGCTGGTGTTCATCGGCGCGTTTCCGTCCGACCAGGTGCCTGGCTTGCTGGAACGCGCGGGCCAGATTCAGGTTGAGCCGTTCCGATTGAGCTTCGACAGGATGGAATTCTGGCCGCGGCCCAAGGTCGCGTGCATGGTTGCGGCGACGGTTCCGCCAGAACTTCTGTCCCTGCTTGCAGCATTGAACAGCCTCGTGCTGGACTGCGGTGTGGTCCCGGAAGACCGGACCTATCGGCCGCATATCACGATTGCGAGGAACGCCCGAGCGTTCACAACCGAGCGATTGACGCAACGGGCGACCACGGAGTGGTCTGGCTTCGAATTGGTCGAATCGGTATCCGGGCCCGGCGGGCCGACATACCGTCCGCTGAAACAATAGCTTCCGGCCGGTTCTTTGAGTTTTTTGGCACTTTGCCCAAAATAAAGATGCCACAGAGGCTGCCATTGGCGCGGCTTTCGTGGAATAATACTGTTTATATGCACAGTGATCTCAAACCCTGCCAAGTGGCGGCAACAAATGGACCAAAATAATGGATGAGCATCGTAAGAAGGCCCTCGCGCAAGCGTTAGGACAAATAGAAAAGCAGTTTGGTAAAGGCTCCGTAATGCGCATGGGCGACGGTGTGGCCAGGGATATCGAGTCGATATCGACCGGCTCGATCGGGCTCGACGTGGCGCTTGGCATCGGTGGCGTGCCCAGGGGACGCGTGATCGAGATCTATGGCCCCGAATCGTCCGGCAAAACGACGTTGACGCTGCAAGTGGTCGCCGAAGCCCAGAAACTGGGCGGTACGGCGGCGTTCATTGACGCCGAGCATGCACTCGACCCGGGCTATGCCGAGAAACTGGGCGTCAACGTGGACGAGCTGCTCGTGTCACAGCCGGACACGGGTGAGCAGGCGCTCGAAATCACCGACATGCTGGTGCGCTCCGGTGCGGTCGATGTCGTTGTTATCGACTCGGTTGCCGCGCTGACGCCAAAGGCCGAGATCGAAGGTGAGATGGGTGACTCGCACATGGGCCTGCAGGCGCGTCTCATGTCACAGGCGCTACGCAAACTGACCGCTAACATTCAGCGCTCGAATACGATGGTTATTTTTATCAACCAGATTCGCATGAAAATCGGCGTCATGTTTGGCAGTCCGGAGACCACGACGGGTGGCAACGCGCTCAAGTTTTACTCGTCCGTGCGCCTGGACATCCGTCGTATCGGGGCCATCAAGAAAGGCGACGAGGTCATCGGCAACCAGACCCGCGTCAAAGTCGTCAAGAACAAGGTATCACCGCCGTTCAAACAGGCCGAATTTGAAATTCTCTATGGCCAGGGCATTTCACGTTTCGGCGAGATCATCGACCTCGGCGTGCAGCACAACATCGTCGACAAGGCCGGCTCCTGGTACAGTTACGGCGACGACCGTATCGGCCAGGGCAAGGAAAACGTTCGCGAATTCCTGAAGAACAACCCCGAGATGGCGGCAGAAATCGAAGAAAAGATTCGCGCCAAGCTACTGCCAAAGACCGTCAAAGCCGTAATCGACGCGGCCGATGACGAGGCAGTCGCCAAGGAAGCCTGAGCTGCAGCCCGTCCACGAAGAAATCAGCGGTCTTCTTTCCGGCACGGAGGAAGATCGCTTTTCTTGTCCAAAAGAGGCCCGCAAGAAGGCCATGGATTTCCTCGCGCGGCGAGAGTACGGGCAGGCGGAGCTGATCAAGAAGCTCGCTGACAAGGGCTATGCTCGGGAGATTGCCGAGCAGGCCATACTCAAGCTGACGGAAGAGGGCCTGCAAAACGACCAGCGTTTCGCCGAGAGCTTTGTGCAGTCACGCATCAACCAGGGCAAAGGACCCGTTCGCATTCGCCTGGACCTGGGTCAGCGCGGGATCGCTGCTGCGGCCATCGAAGCTGCCGTCGAGGAAGCCGGTGCCGACTGGTACCGGCTGGCCTGTGAGATCCGGGGCAAGAAATTCGGCAGTGCGCGACCGGCCAACTTTGCCGAAAAAGCAAAGCAGATGCGTTTCTTGCAATATCGGGGCTTCGAGCCCGACCACATCCAGGTCGCTGTAGGCGCCGGCGACGATTAAGTCTTAATCCAGCCGCACAAACCCCGTAAACTACCGGGTTTGAGTTCTTGCGTATCACCCCTATATCCCTGCGATGAAAACCATGACGAGCAATGAGCTGCGCCAGGCGTTCCTGGACTATTTTCGTGAACACGGCCACGAGGTTGTCGCGAGCTCACCGCTGGTGCCGGGCAACGATCCAACCCTGTTGTTCACGAACGCCGGCATGGTGCAGTTCAAGGATGTGTTCCTGGGCGATGACAAGCGCAGCTACGACCGGGCCGTAACGTCACAACGCTGTGTCCGCGCGGGTGGCAAGCACAACGATCTGGAGAATGTCGGTTACACGGCGCGGCATCATACATTTTTCGAAATGCTGGGTAACTTTAGTTTCGGCGATTATTTCAAACGCGAAGCTATTCAATACGCATGGGAATTCCTGACCAGCACGTTGGGGCTTCCGGCGGATCGCCTCTGGGTCACGGTTTACGAAGATGATGACGAGGCCGCCGACATCTGGCTAAACGAGATCAAAGTCGACCCCAAGCGCTTCTCGCGCATGGGCGAGAAAGACAATTTCTGGGCCATGGGCGACACCGGTCCATGCGGTCCGTGCAGCGAGATATTCTTTGACCATGGCGCCGATGTTCCGGGCGGGCCTCCGGGTTCGCCGGATGAAGACGGCGATCGTTACGTCGAAGTCTGGAACCTCGTGTTCATGCAGTTCGACCGTGCGGCGGATGGCGAAATGAAACCGTTGCCGAAACCGTCTGTTGACACGGGAATGGGCCTGGAACGAATTGCTGCCGTGATGCAAAAGGTTCACAGCAATTACCAGATCGATATTTTTGAGCACATTATTCAGGCGGCAGCCGACGTGCTGGGCGTCAAGAACGATGGCTCGAGTTCACTCAATGTAATTGCCGATCACATTCGAGCGTGCTCGTTCCTGATCGTGGACGGCGTATTGCCGGGCAACGAGGGCAGGGGCTACGTGCTGCGGCGTATCATTCGACGCGCCATCCGCCATGGCAAGAAGCTCGGCATGGACGATGTTTTTTTCCACAAACTGGTCGCGCCGCTTGTGAAAGAAATGGGCGAAGCGTATCCGGAACTCGTCAAGGCGCAGGCGCACGTCGAGAAAGTGCTTGAGAAGGAAGAACGACGGTTCGCCGAAACATTGGATCAGGGCATGGACATGCTCGAGTCTGCTATCGCGGACCTTGATGGACAGCAGATCCCGGGCGACGTCGTGTTCAAGCTTTACGATACCTACGGTTTCCCGGTAGACCTGACAGCCGATATCGCTCGCGAACGAAACCTGACGATTGATAACCCCGGTTTTGAAAAAGCCATGGACCAGCAGCGCGACCGTGCACGCGCGGCGAGCCGGTTCGGCACGGCGGAAGACGAATCATTGAAGACCGATGCCGAAACCGAGTTCCTCGGCTACGACGGTACCGAAGGTGCCAGCAAGATCGTTTCTCTTTTCAAGGATGGCAAACCCGTCAAATCCCTGGGCGTAGGCGACGACGGCGCCGTAATCTTGTCGTCGACGCCGTTCTACGCCGAAAGCGGTGGTCAGGTAGGCGACACGGGCATCCTCGTCGACGACGGTAAGTTGTTTCGCGTGGATGACACCCGCAAAAGCGGCAAAGCCAACGTGCATTTTGGCAGCGTGGAGCAGGGCGCGCTTAAGACAGGCGACAAGGTTGAAGCGGTCGTCGATGCCGATCGTCGCCAGGCCATTCGCTTGAATCACTCGGCAACTCACTTGATGCACGCTGCTCTGCGCAAGGTGCTGGGCGATCACGTCACGCAGAAGGGTTCACTTGTTGCGCCCGACAGACTGCGCTTCGATTTTTCTCATTACGAAAGTGTGCCCAAAGAGCAGTTGCAGGACATTGAAGATCTCGTCAATGCCGAGATACGCAAGAACATCGCGGCCGATACAAACCTCATGACTTACGACGACGCGATCGCATCTGGTGCCATGGCGTTGTTCGGCGAAAAATACGGCGACAAAGTGCGGGTTCTGCGTCTCGGTGATTTCTCGGTCGAGCTTTGTGGTGGCACCCATGTTGATCGCACCGGTGACATCGGGGTGTTCAAAATCGTCTCTGAGGGCGGCGTTGCTTCGGGTGTGCGGCGTATCGAGGCCGTAACGGGCAGCGGCGCGTTGGCGTGGATCGATACCAATCAACGAACACTGAACGACCTGGCTGGACTCTTGCGCAGCCCACCCGAACAGGCGGCTGCGAAGGTGGAACAGCTCTTAATGCGCAGCAGGGAGCTTGAAAAAGAACTGGTTGCAGCAAAACAGGCGCTCGTCGCCGGGCCGGCGACTGATCATTCTGACCATGTCGAGGAGATCGCCGGTATCAAGGTATTGGCGACCCGCATGGACGGCGCCGATGCCAAAACCCTGCGTGATGCGGTCGATCGCTACAAAGACAAATTGCAGAATGCCATTGTTGTGCTGGGCTCCGTTGACGATGGCAAAGTCCGCCTGGCGGCCGGCGTGACCAAGAATAATGTCGACAAGATCCGTGCGGGCGACCTGATCAAGCCGGTCGCCGAGTTGGTTGGCGGCAAGGGTGGCGGTCGCCCCGATTTTGCCCAGGCAGGCGGAAACGATGCATCCAAGCTCGACACGGCCCTCGAATCGGTTCCGGGCTGGGTCAGGAAGCAACTCTCCTGAGGCCCATATGGGCATCGAGAGCCAATATCGGCTAGTATTACAACAGTTTAAGGAAGTACGACGCGCAAAAAGAACGGGGCAGGAGCCCCGCCAGGCAGGAGTAGGATGTCATGCTGATTCTGACGCGACGCGCTGGTGAGGCGGTAATGATTGGGAGCGATATCACAATCACCGTCTTGGGGGTCAAGGGAAATCAGGTCCGAATCGGGATCAATGCACCCAAAGACGTCGCAGTGCACCGGGAAGAAATCTACGAGCGAATAAAGAGCGAGCAGGCCGCGGAAGGGGCCGGCGATTCCGATAAGCCTGAAACGGCGGAATAGGCTCGGAAACCACTTTACCTCAACCAACTCGGACAGTAGTATGGCCAGCCCAGTCCGTAGGGGAACGCTGGAATTGCGCCATCGATCAGTACGGACTGACCTTTAGTGCCGCGACTGGTAGATAGGCAAGCCGACTGACTAAGCGACCAAACGGAGAGATGGCTGAGTGGTCGAAAGCGCTCCCCTGCTAAGGGAGTAAGGGCTAATACCCCTTCGAGGGTTCGAATCCCTCTCTCTCCGCCATACATTTTAAGCACCGCAACAACAAACAATGCGCCCGTAGCTCAGCTGGATAGAGTACTCGGCTACGAACCGAGCGGTCGGGAGTTCGAATCTCTCCGGGCGCGCCAACTTTTCGAAGTTAGATCAAGCAGTTAGTGCCTCAGGCGCTAGCTGCTTTCTTCTTTAACATGAACAGTGCGGGAGTTTTGCGTGACCCCTGGCCGACGACTCGGTTAGCAGCCGATAACAAATTGCCAAATTCGGCCGCTGAGTAGTGGGTCGTGATCCTTCCCGAACGGTGTCCCAGCAAATCCTGCCTGTCCTCGAACGACACGCCGGCAGCTCTTAATCGGCGGCCAAACGTGTGTTTCAGATCATGCACCCGGACCTGCGGTAACCCCGCTCTTAACCGTCCCTTTCGCCATGCTGCAGTGTTCATCTTCCGGATTCGCTTGCCGTTGTAGGTGAAGACATACTTTCGGTGCTTGCCTCGCACATCATTGACGATGGACATCGCCGTGCGATTCAAAACAACCAAACGCTCTTCACCATTCTTGACCAGCGTCTCGGGGATTATGAAGACCGAGGTTTCCAGCTCGGGTACCTCTACCTCCCAATCCCATTGAAGCGAACACACTTCCTGCTCGCGGCAACCGGTGTTGACCTTGTAAAGCGCCATCCGGGCCAAATGGTCCGGTAGCTCCTTGAAAAGCCGCGTTTGCTCTTCCCAGGAAAGCGGGTAGGGCTTACGCGCATCGGTTACTTTAAGCAGCGTGATTTTCGGCGGTCGATCCAACCAGGTGAGGCCATATTCATCGAGCCACTCGGAAGCGGCCAGATTCAATATGCGTCTCACTGTTGCCAGGGCCAGGTTGATGGTTTTCGTCTTCCTACCCTGAGCACGCCTGTCGTCGATGAAGTCCTGCAACGTGCCGATGTGAACCCTTCGAAGGTCAAGGTCACCTATATACCGGTCAAGTTGCTTTAGGTGCAGCTCGTCGAGATAGATGCTTCGCTTGTGCTGGTTCTCTCGTACGTATCGTTCGCCGGCTTCGCGAAACAGTCGCTTTGGTCGTTCGCCGTAAATCGACGCTTGGCGGGCCCTTTCTATCCGCATGGCCAGATAAGACTCCGCCCGTTCCAACTCTGTTTCTCCTGTGCTTTCACACAGGCGTCTTCCTCCTATCGTTTTATCGATGTGCCAGATATCACCGCGTTTGATGAGTCCGGCTGATCTTATTCGTCCCATGGCTTTCTCCTGTCTGCCGCGGGACGCCCGTTGCGAGAGACATAATCTGCCACCCAGGCGTCGAGTTCAAGTCGGTCGAAGGCCACTCCCTGTCGACCGATCGGGATGGTGGTGAGGTAGGGGCGCACCTCGGAGTTGAAGCGGTTGCGATCCATGCCGAGATAAAAGGGCGTGTCCCGCAGGCGAATGATGCGCGGCAGCAAGGCTGCCGCTCGTACCGCTAGATGGGGTTGAGGATTCGACATCAGCGATCCCTCCGACTCACAGGCGGCGTCGGTTCGAGTACCGGCCGCCCCGCTTTGAGCGGGCCGCGTAGGCCATTCGGTCGTACCCACGGCCCGTCGAGTCGTTCGATCCAGCCGTCGTGTTCCAGGCTGATGATCAAGAGACGCACGGTCAGCCAGTGCCGATACCGAGTGCCGTGCGAGTATTGGCCTGTCTGTTCCACCAGGTACCAGTGGATGTGTTTCAGGCACCATTGGTCGGGCCCGACGTGCCAACGCCGCCAAATGATTGTTGCAATGTGCCCGGCACGAACCAGGTGATGTCGAACGGTACCGCGTCTTGATCCTGGCAAGCGTTTCGCTAATAGCGCTCTGGCTTGCCTTGCGGCCGCCCATTGATTGGTCGCGCGGTTCATCGGGCACCGCCGATGTAGGCCGCGACGACATCGCTGCGGGCGTGGCCGAGTTCCTGGGCGATGGTTTGTCGTGCAGCTCGATCGGCATCGCGACCGGCTAGCCGTCGGCCCGCGATGACCGGTGCGACTGATCCTGCAAGTGCGCGATAGCGCTCGCAGGCGTAGGCGGCGCGAAGGTCGTGCAGCTTCTTCAGACTGAAGTCGTCTCGAACGGCCGCCCAGACATGATGCACCCGAGTATTCCATTGCCGCCAGGTGAGATCTGCAGGGATCAGATTTCGGCCGGATCCTTGTGCCTTTGCAGCACGTGCCAGGCAACCCATGCCAATTTTTGAGACAGGCACCCAGCGATCGACGCGATGACCACGTCCGCCTTTGGTGCCGGCCGTAATATTGACGGCGCCGTGTTTCATTGCCTGACGCAACGCCGCCCTGGCGTCGAGCATGGACGCCTCGCGAAGACGAAGGCCCAGCTCGCGAGCGAGTTCGACCACTGACGCAATGCGCTCGTGGCCATTCTGTCGGAGCTGATCCGCACACTGGCGCACAGCCTGTCGGTCGAGACCGGCCGGCGCTTGTTCTCGAACATGCGACCGTTTTCCAACGAGGGCGGCTGGCGCAACCCGAATGCGTCGATCGCCGCGCATGGATTCCAGCACCACGTTGACGCTCGAGAGCAGATTTTGTGCGTATGAGACGCACATGGCATTGGCGGTTACCTTGTCCGCGAGTCCTGCTCCGTACTGACTTACCGTACTGCGATTGACCCTTCGCGCATCGCGGATGCCGCGCTCACGTCGACACCACGCCGCAAACTGTCGCCAGCGCTCGGTGTGACCGGCGACGGTCCCGTACCGCCCATTGCCGTACCGGTCTTTCAGTGCCTGCTTGCCTGCCCATTCCATCTGTTTGCCGTAACCAAAATTACGGCGTCCTTCCATCTTGTTCATGTTCCTGTACTCCTTCGGTTTCCTGTTGCTGTTGAGTGATAAACCGCGTTTGGCTGGCGGTCACAGCGTGTGGTCCTCATTGCGAGGCCGAGTGAGTGGCGAAGAACGCCACTGGAGTAAATTGCCGAGCCACTCCACCCAAAGACGACCGAAGAACGGCCGCGGCAGGGGTGTGGCTGCGCCAGTCTGTCCGTCGACTGGGAGCCGGGCACCGTGTTTTGATGGCTTCTGCAGCGTGCAGATAACGGCAAAAGCCCAGGCATGACGCGGGACTGCGCCAGCTTACGGTCGCCCGTCTCTGTGCAGCGCTGGGGCACTCACAAAGACGGGCGTGGCGTTCTGCAACAGGGTGTCGAGCCGCGTTATTGCTGCGTCAAGCATCCGGCCTGACGGTGGCAACGACGGTGTAGCGACAGTTGCAATAGAAGAAAATTTGCACCAGGGCCTGGCACAGGGGCCAGAGGGTTGATGCAAGGGCTGCCGATCAACAGTGATGCAGACAGCTGGAAGCAGAAGATGAGATCGACGGCTTTCGCCGCAGCGCTAGACCTGTGATCCCTGTTAGCGTTGGGTGCTCCAAAAGATCAGAGCGGGGTGTCGTTGGTATACCGCAACGACGACGGTGTTGATGCAAGGACTTTATC
>Ga0224512_10000071_pt1 | contig 107958 bp, 109 predicted proteins | sample SF_May12_sed_USG_4_FD_169103 | JGI IMG/M metagenome (GOLD analysis project Ga0224512, IMG submission 169103) | Sediment microbial communities from San Francisco Bay, California, United States - SF_May12_sed_USGS_13 | ecosystem: Environmental > Aquatic > Marine > Sediment | place: USA... | reverse complement strand
GAGCGCCCGTCTTCCATGCATTCCGCCTCCGCCGAAACCGCACGACTCGCCAACGGCGAAAAGATTTGGAATCGGCTTGCCCGCCTTGTCGAGGACCCTTGCGTCGAGGTCGACCTGGATGCCGCCGAGGCTCTTACGCGTCAGAATCTGAGTTCGAATCGCAATCAAAGGCATCGAGCTCGGGTCGACGATCTTGGCGTTTTTGCAGGTTCGAAGCCGGTCCCCGAGGTACTGCCTGCAATGTGCGATGCGTCGAAGCTGATCATCGTTTTGTAGGCGCGCGCCACGCTCGATGTTGGCGTCATAGTCGGCGATGTCGCGTTCGAGCACCTTGGCATCGACGTCATTCGTACCGGCGAGGGCGTTCATCTTTCGAGCGAGCTCGGGTACGCTCTGCGCGGTGACGAAGTCAGGGCAGTGGTCGATGAACTCCTGAACCTGATCGCCATTGCCGCGAAGCAGTCGCAAGATGAACGCTCCGAGCTTCTTGTCGCGCACCGCCGGGTTGAATTCGGCCCCCGAAACGGCGAACTCTTTGTTTGCGATTCGCCGGTTCATGATCTGCCACGAGTACTTTTTCTTCTCGCGGCAGATGCGGTCGATCAGGAGCAGGGTGTCAAACGAGCCGACGAGGGGCGGGTCGACGAAGCGCCGCCCTTGGTAGTTGACCCAAAGCGGGGATTTCGCAGGGACGAGGCTCAGCCCATGATTTGGAAAGAGTGGCTCCCAATGGCGCACACCCGCTGCGTAGTTCCACATCTTTTCGAGATGGGTGATGTTGGCCCCGAGGTTCTCGGCCAGATCGAGAAGACGGCCGTCCGCTTCGGGCATCGACCCGTTGAGCATTGGCTCCGGGGGCTCGCCCCATTGGTCTCTAGGCCAAATCGAACGGACCTTGTCGTGGCTCCCGGCGATGCCGCCCGCTGCGATCACGACCGCGTCACCTTGGGCCTCAAACGCGCCGTTGGCACTCGTGCCTTGGCATCCGACCACTGCGCCGCCTTCTCTAGTCAGACTTTCCACGCTGTGAGCGAAGTGAAGATGCAACCGACCGGCTTTCTCGTGCGCCTCGAGCCGCGGGATGAGGGGAAGCACGACCCCTTCGCCGGTGCCCCAGACGATGTGAAAGCGGGGCACGGAGTTACCCGGGACGAAGTACCCTCGCTCGGTCCAGTTGACCGCGCGAAACAGCCGGACGTCGCGCTCGTGGAGCCATCCGCGGACCTCTTCGGTGCAGCGATTGACGAAGGCCTCTGCCCATCGATATGGCCAGACATCGTTGGGATCGAGCTCGCCGTAGCGCACCCAATCGCGCATCGCGAGGTCGACGGAGTCTTTGATGCCGTTCTTGCGTTGCTCCGGGGAGTCGACGAAGAAGATCCCGCCAAACGACCACCTGGCCAAACCACCAAAGCGGTCCCGTGACGCGCGGTCTAACAAGACGACGCTCTTACCGGCATCGAGGAGCTCGAGCGCGGCGACCATTCCCGCAAGCCCGCCACCGATGACGACGATGTCAGCTTGGTATTTATCGTTTCCCGCCATGAAGGGGGGCGAGCATACCAGGGGACAGTGTCGGTGTCAGCGCCACCCCGTAAAGCGACTACGTCGCCACGGGGCAAGGTGTCAGCGGAGCCCCGTGGACGACGCAAAGCGTCGGCTTTACGGGGGTGCCAGCGACAGTGCCAGCGCCGGCGCCAGCGTGAGTGCCAGCGCCAGCGTTGGTGCCAGCGTCAGTGTTTATCGTGTCTGCAGCCGAAGATCAGAGATTGCAGGCGGTGACGTTGTCTGCGCAGCTGCTGGTCTCGCAGACGTCGAAGGTGAAATTCGCGTTAAGGCTCGTATTCCCATCAAGGTCTTCCACAACCACCATGCCTGTGTACGGCGCCACGTTGGGACAGCTCACAGTCGAGTCTATCGCGTCGATTGGGCCCGACATCGAGCAACTGACGCTGCCCATGTACGTGAGCTCCGTCGGATCGTTTTCGGCATCCGTGGCGGTCACCGTAATTGTGTAGTTGCTCCGCGTACCCCTTGCGCACGCCCCGTCCGGCGCCCAGGCGATGTTCGTGATCACAGGGTCGGCGCCAGGCATGCCGCCGCTACCGCCGGTTCCACCGCCCGTGCCGCCCGTGGCGCCTGCGCCACCTGTTCCGGCTGTGCCGCCACCGGTTCCACCGGTGCCGTTCGCCTCATCGTCACCGCAGCCTACGACCGCAAGCGCACCAGTTAATACTAACGCTACTAGAAATTTCATACCCACTTCTCCTTGTTTGTTTCCCCGGCGGCTAGCAACCTAGCACGCCGGTGAATCACCCCAAAAGATTCCCGGCGCGCTCCGTCTCTACAATTCTCGACAAAGTGGGACAGCCCCCTTTTTTGAGGGCGGGTTGCGCTGCTGGCAGGCGCTTGTAGGGTCTGTGGGGCAGAGTCGTATGCGTGAGCTAAGAGACAAAGTCGCGGTCGTCACCGGGGCGGGAAGCGGGATTGGACGCGAGACCGCGCTAGCTCTCGGTGCCAAGGGGTGCCGACTCGCGCTATGCGATGTGAACCAAGATTCGCTCGACGAGCTTTCGACCGAGCTGGAGTCTTCGGGCGCGTTCGTGACGACGCATCACGTTGACGTGGCCGACAGGGCGCAGATGCAGGGCTTTGCTGATGATGTCGTGGCCACACACGGCGCCGCGCACGTCTTAGTCAACAACGCCGGGGTGACGGTCTATGCGTCGTTCGAAGATCAGAGCCTCGAAGACTTTGATTGGATCGTCGGCGTCAACTTCTGGGGTGTAATTCACGGCTGCAAGTTCTTCCTGCCCCACCTCAAGGCGGCAGGCGAAGGTCACATCGTGAATCTATCGAGCGTGCTTGGAATCATCGCGCCGCCGCTTCAGACCAGCTATGTGGCCACGAAGTTTGCCATACGTGGATTCAGCGAGTCGCTCCGAGCTGAATTGGCCGATCACAACATCGGCGTCACGTCGGTGCATCCGGGCACGATTCAAACCAACATCTTACGCGACGCCAGATTGGTGACCACGTCCGAGGCCGTGCGCACCAACGCGCAGCGGCTCTTCGACCGTCTCGGGACATCGCCCGATGTCGTAGCGACCCGCGTCGTCAAGGCCATCGAATACAACTCCCCTAGGGTGCTGATCACCACCGAGACCCGCGTCGCCGACGCCCTCAAACGCTTCATGCCAGCCACCGCAGACGGCATCGTTGCGCGGGTCTTCAAGCGAATCAATCCCGAGCCGTGAGTCTTCGGCGGGAGTGGTTTGGAGAGTTTTCGGTTCTTCGCCGGCCGGCTCGGGGTGAAAACGTGGTGGCGGTGCATTTCGCACATGCCACGGGCTTCAACGCCAACACCTACGCTCCGCTGCTCGAAAGTCTCGACCCCACCATCGACGTGTATGCGATGGATGCCCGAGGGCACGGCCTGTCGAAAGCACATGCGAATCCCCAAACACTTCGCACGTGGAAGCCTTACGTGCGTGACCTCGAAAGCCTGGTCACGACGATCCCCCGTCCCACCGTGCTCATCGGACATTCGATGGGCGGCACCGTGAGCCTCGAGCTCGCCGCCAGGAAGCCGGAGTGGGTTGCCGGTCTGGTCCTCGTGGACCCCGTGCTTCCGCCGCCGAGCATGGGTTGGTGGATGCCCGCGGCTCGTGCGGTCGGGTGGACGCGACAGGTGCCGATCGCGCGGGCCGCAGCAAAGCGGACGATGGAGTTTTCGTCGCAAGAAGCGGCCGTCAAAAACTTCGAAGGCAAGGGCGCGTTTCGCACCTGGCCTCGCGAGTGGATCGAAGCGTATGTGGAGGGAGGCACTGTAGCGACCGAGAGCGGCGTTCGACTGAGCTGCGAGCGGGCGTGGGAGAGTCAGACTTTTGCCACGGCCACCCCGCGCCCGTTTGGCCACGTGAAGCGGCTCAAGTGCCCCACGACGTTGATCGCGCGAGAAGGCTCCGGGCCTCCGCTTCCCGAGGAGTCGTGCAACGCCTTCATGCGCGCCCGGCCGGACACGAGGCTCGTGACGGTGAAGGGCGCTTCCCACTTCATGACGATGGAGCGCCCGGACGTTGTCCGCGACGAGATCCATCGGATGGTCGAGACCGTTCGGTCAAAGCTCTGAGAGCTCGCGTTCGAAGCCGCCAGACAGAATCGGAAAGCGACACCAGGTCTTTGGGTCGAGGTTCTTGTCATCGACGTGAAAGGACGGCGCGTACCGCTCTCGCTTCCATTGGTTTCGCGACCACAGCCGGAAGAACCGCTTGACCCAAGTGCGTAGGGTCTCCTCGTCGTAGTCCTCGAACTCGGTTTGAAGTACCGCCAGGCAGTCGGCTGGCGGAAGCTTGTCGCCGATCGCGAGTCGTTCGATGACGTCGAGCACCGGGTAGGGCATCAGATCTTCTTCGTCGGTTTGATTTTGGTCTTTGGGGCGAAGCTCTGCGGTGGGGGTTTGCTCGTTGACGGCGCGGAGCTCGGGGATCGGTTTCATGTCCATGGGGCCTTCGGTCTCGAGCCACCTGAGCCAGTGTCTCAAGAACGCCTTGTCGATCCCTGCGATTGGGCTGAGGCCCCCGGCGGTGTCGCCATCCATCGTGGCATAGCCGACCGCCGCCTCCGAACGATTGCTGGTCGAGAGGAGAAGCGCCCCGCGCATGTTTGCGAGCATCCACACGCTCGGCGCCCGCACCCTGGCCTGGATGTTCTGCAGGGTGATGTCGTCGTCTTCCCATGTCAGCGTGCGGCCCGTCGCATCGGAAATCACGGTCACGTAGTCGTCCACGAGCTTCTGCACATCGAGCATGTAGAACGTAGCGCCGAGCGCGTTGGCCACACCTGCAGCAGCGTCTCTCGTAACCTCGGTGCTGTTGTCGGTTCTTTGGTAGGCACAGCAGAGCAGCGAGCTCACCCACCGCCGGGCGCTCGGGTGGGGCTCGCAACCGAGCTTGCGCGCAAATGTGTCGTTTCCTAGCTCGTCGAGCGCCCGGTCCACCATCAGAGCGACCAAACATGCGGCCGCCGCCGAGTCCGCCCCTCCGCTGATGCTGAGAACGAAGCCGCGCGAATGGCTCTTCCGGAGGTAATCGAACAGCGCGAGCGTGATCGCTCGCATGAACTCTTCTTCCTTGTGGCTCTTGCTGGTCTCCCAGGGCGCCACCGAGGGGGTCGTTCGCTGCATTTTTGCGCGGGGAAACTCGAAGTCGACGGTGACCCGCTTCTCGCCTGGGTCCGTGCTGTCGGCCTCAAAGCTAGTCGTACGCACCTGCTCGGTCCTCGATGCGTCGACGTCCACCGTCGCAGTCGTCAGCACCCAGTCGTCGAAGGTGAGCCGGGGCGAGCGTGCCAATAGCTTCCCATTTTGCGCGATGTAGCAGCCGCCATCGTAGATGACTCGCCCAGCTTCATTGCCAAGCAAGTTCGCGTACAGATACGTGACCGCCATCGAACGGGAGCCTTCGAGCACGAGTCGCTCGCGCACTTCATGCCTGCCAAATGCAAAGTGGCTGGCGCTCGGATTCAGGATGATGTCCATGGCGTGGCCGTCGAAGGCGCCACGGCGCAGGGCGACCCACGCGTCTTCGCAGATCTCGAACCCGATTCGCACGCCTGCGAGGTCGAAGAACACGTCGCCGAACGGATAGCTCTGGGCATCGTGCTCCAGCGTCACGACCTTGTGGTTCGGCCACGACTTGAACCAGCGTGGCTCGTAGTGGAGGCCTTCCCCCGCTAGGTGTTCTTTGGCAGCGAAGCCCGCGATGCGTCCATCGGCCACGATGCAGGCCGTGTTGTACAAGCCACCCCGTCGGCGAACCGGTAAGCCAATGCTCACCACCATTCCCTTCGTCTGCGGCACGAGCGCCATCAACATCGACCAAGCCCTCGCTGCGACATCCGTCCCGAGGAACGCGTCTTCGCACCCGTACCCCGTGGTGCAGAGCTCCGGCAACAGGAGCAGCGACACCTCCTCGGCGCGGGCCTTTCGCAGCACCTCCTCGATGCGGCTCTGGTTGCCGGTCCAATCGAGGGGCGTCTGATTCAGGGACGCGGTCGCGGCCTTGATCGGGATCATGCGGGATCTCTAGCACTTAGGAGTAGATCTCGGAGGTTTCAATGATCTGCAGAGGCTGCTATTATCCGTAATATGACCTTCTACCAAGAGCCCCCAACCCTCGGGAATCAATACGATTCTGATCCGCTCCTGAAAGAACATCTCGAGCGTTCGCTCCCCAAAGACTTGTTCAAGCGGTTCGAGCCGGAGTACCGCGCGCTCGGCGAGCTCAGCGGTGGCGAGCTCTATCGCGCGTCCCTCGAGGACCGCTTGAACGAGCCGCGCCACATCGAGTGGGACGCTTGGGGTCGCCGGGTCGATCGCATCGAAGTCACGTCGGTTTGGAAACGCGCACAAGTGATCTCGGCGGAGTACGGGTTGGTGGCGGCTGGTTATGACTCGGAGCTCGGACCGCACGCACGAACGCATCAGCACGCCATGAACTATCTCGTGCAGGCGTCGATGGACACCTACTCGTGCCCATTGGCGATGACCGATGGCGCAGCCCGCACACTGCTCGATTCCAAAAACCAGGAGCTGATCGATCATGCGCTACCGCGACTTCTCTCGCGGGACCCCGCATCGATGTGGACGTCGGGCCAGTGGATGACCGAGCGTATCGGTGGCTCTGACGTCAATCAGACCGAGACGGTCGCCCGTCGTGATGGGGATACCTGGCGTTTGTACGGGACGAAGTGGTTTACGTCGGCGAGCACGTCAGAGATGGCGATCACGCTTGCGCGGCCCGAGGGCAATCCGCCTGGTGGGCGTGGCCTCGCGGTGTTTTATCTCGAGCTCCGCGATGAGGATGGACGGCTCAAAAACATTCAGGTGAACCGACTCAAGGACAAGTTCGGCACGCGAAAGCTTCCAACCGCGGAGCTCACGCTAGAGGGGACTCCTGCGATTCCCGTCGCGGGCCTCGAGAACGGGGTTCGCAACATCACGCCGATGCTGAATATCACACGCACTTGGAACGCCATCGGTGCGGCGTACGGGATGCGAAGGCCCATTGCGCTCGCGATCGACTACGCGCGTCGACGGAAGGTATTTGGGCAGCCCCTGAATGAAATGCCGCTTCACGTCGACACGCTTGCCGAGATGATTGCCGAGGCGGACGGGGCGTTCTTGCTCGCATTTCGCGTTGCTGACCTGCTGGGGCGTTCCGAAGCAGGTGTTGCGACGCCCTCGGAGGAGCTCGCGCTTCGTCTGATCACGACTCTGGCAAAGCTCACCACGGGCAAGCAGGTGGTCAGCGTGTCGTCCGAAGCCCTCGAATGCTTCGGTGGTGCGGGCTATGTCAACGACACCGGCCTTCCACAGCTTCTCGCCGATGCGCAAGTGCTCTCGATCTGGGAAGGCACCACCAACGTCCTGTCGCTCGACTCGTTGAAGGTCCTCCAACAGGAGGGCATCTGGGACGCCTACGTCGAAGAGACCGAGCGACTGCTCCGGTCGGTCAAGGACGCACGTCTCGAAGAAGCCGCCCGCCGCGCTCGCGTCGCAGTCGAGCACGCCGGCCGATGGCTGCAGCAGGCCGCGGAGGACCGACCGGTGCTCGAAGCAGGCGCAAGGCGCTTCGCGATGACCCTAGGGCGTGCCCTCGAGCTTGCGCTCCTCGTCGAGCATGCCCAGTGGTGCCTCGAGGAGCGCAAGGGTGAGCGGGCGCTTGCGGTCGCGAATCGTTTCTCTCGGTCACGAATCGATCTGGTCGAGGACGAAGGCACGCCGGTCGAGAGCCAGTTGATGATCTGACCGCGAGCGCGGTTATCGGCCACGGGCGAAAAGAGCCGCAACGACATCTATTGGCCAGGGTCGTCGATCGAGAGCGGAAGCCCGCTAGGCAGGGACGCTGGGCGAATCGCGTCATTGCTTTCGTCGCGAAGGGCTTTGCCGATGAACACCGTGATAAGACGAACGTCCTCGTCGGTGAAGGGCTCGTCGCCTTGCTCGAGCTCGTGTCGAACCGCATCCGCGAGCGAGTCGACTGTGCCGTTGTGGAAATAGGGTTCGGTAAAGGCGATATTCCTCAGGGTCACCGCCCGGAACTTACCGCGGTCTTCGGGAAGCTTGGTCACCTCTTCACGACCATGGTCGACCACGCCTTCCACCTCCGGGACGTTACGGTTCGCAAAGGTTTCAGACTCGAAGAGGGGCGGCGCGTGGCAGTCGTTGCACCCCATCTCGGCGAACCGGAACATGCCTTCGGTCATGTCCTCGGTGAGCACCTGCGGCCTTCCCTCGGCGTATTTGTCGTAGCTTGCGTTCATCGAGAGGAATGTGCGCTGATACGCCGCCAGAGCGGCGGCCACATTGTCGATCGACACCTCGGGATTGTCTGGGAAGGCTTCGGCGAACATGTCGACGTACTCTGGAATCGCCGACAACTCGGACACGACGGTCTCGCTATCTAAGCCCAACTCGTCATCGGCGAAAAGGGGAATGAGAGCCTGTTCCTCGAGTGTCTGCGCACCGCCATCCAAGAGCAACGTTTCACGGAATGCCAGGTTGAAGAGGGTCGAAGAGTTGCGGCGTACCGTATTCGGACCCTGCCGACCCGGGCCGGCTCGAAGACCTGCGCCCTGGCCAACCCCGCGTCGCAGAGCGTCGCTCAGCCCCCATCGCTCGCTGTGGCAGGTCGAACAAGAGGTCTCTCGATCGATCGAAAGAATCGCGTCGTAGAACAAAAGGTTCCCAAGCTCGATCCGTGCCTCGGGTACGTCCTTCATCACTTCTGGCAAGGGTGGAAACGCAGTGAGCGGCCAGGGGGTGGTACCGCCGCGTCCTGCCGAATCAGCCGGGTCGCCGGGTTCCGCCGAATCAGCCGAGTCGCCGGGTCCCGCTGAATCAGCCGAGTCGCCGCAAGACGCAGCGATTGCGGCGAGGATCAACACGGGAAACGTTCCTGGTCTCAGTTGGTGGGTTGAGGTACGCATTCCTGCAGATCAAATAGCTGCGGGAGGTCCGGGAAGAGCGTGGGCAAATCGATAATCCACTGCCGGATGATCGCGACGGCGGCTTCGTCCACAACCGACCGACCAAGCGTAGGCATCATCTCTCCCGGAATGACCGACTCGAGCCGGCAAAGTAGAATCGAGTTGTCGGGATCTCCCGGCCAGATGTCGACCGGCTTGAAGCGGCAGGCGTCCGTCAGGTTACCCGCTGATGTCGGCGTCCTGCACACGCCCCAGGTGGTGAACTCCGCGAACGTCGGATCGGCCGGATCCAAGCTGGCGTAATCGAGGAACAGGCCCTGATCGTCGATTTCCCCGTCGGGCGCATGGCAGTGGGAGCAGTTCATATTGAGCCACGAACGCGCTGCTTCATGGTAACAGGCCGGCGTCTGGCAGCCTGCAACGAGCGCGATTGGGTCGGGATAGGTGGTTCGCATACCGAATGCGGGCGGCTGTGGGGCCAGCCACCCGGCATCGTAGAGCTCGTCGACCTGGTTTTCGATCATGTTGCCCTGATAGTCGTTCCCGCGGTTCAACATGCCCGTCGAGGGCCCAAGAGTGCGCGTCTCAGGTGGAGGGCCGTGGCACTGGCGGCATTCGCCGTTTGAGGGGACATGGTATCTATCGATTGTAACCTGTTCCTCCGCAAGCGGATCGGTGAACGTCACCGACTTCGTCACGCCTCCGGCTTCGCAGATCGCGTCGGTTTGATCTTCGTTGTAGACGTAGACGTGGACGTCCCAGCACGATGCCTCACCGCTGCACCCGAGACGGTCTTCTTCTGCGGTCTTGTGCACCATCAGTCGTGTCTCGATCAATTGCTCGAGACCACCATTGTCCGGGTCGACCTCGTTCGGCGGAAACGCAAAGGTCTTGATGTAGATCGTTCCCGGGGGGCTTTGCCAACGGGTGGTGTCGTTGAAGTACTCGATCTGGCCACCATCGGTCAGAGTCACGAACCGACGTTTCAAGGCGTCATCGGTGAACAGAGGCGAGGTGACTTCGAAAGGGACCACGCCGTTCGCGGGGACCTGATTGCGGATGTCGGCGAAAAGGCCCCAGTCCGACAGGCGCCCGGGGACGCTGCTGTGGCAGTTGCCGGGGACGATGCCCCCGGTGCCTCCTTCGCCTCCCATCGCGCCCATACCGCCGGCACCACCTGCTCCGGCGCCGCCGGCCGTTCCGCCCATACCTCCCGCTCCACCCGTGCCTCCCTCGCCGCCGACTCCGCCGGCACCAGCGGTACCGGAAGAGTCGTCGCTGCTGCAGCCGATGGCCACACAGAGGAGAAACAGGAACGATAAGTTAAAGGTGTTCTTCATGTTCTTTGCCTGCCCTCATCGTGTTTTAGAGTGGTGGGTCGCAGAGGCGTCCCGTCGTGTCGGTGGTGGTGTTGTCCGAGATGCAAATGATGAGGGGGCCTAGGTCCAGGTCTGCGCATTGGTTGTTGGTCAGGTCGCGATACGATGCGGTGTTGTCTGCGCCGAGGCAGATCCCTGGGTCTCCGTTCGGGGCGTCCGGATAGACATATCCGTCCCAGAAGACGTCTTCGACAGGGTTTCCGGGCGTGCCTACACCGGCAGCGAGGAAGATCGCACCGAAATCGCCCTGCGGACTCTCGCCATTACCAGCGAAGAAGTTGTCGTGCAGGTAGAGGTTGATCGAGTAGGGGACGTACCCTTCGTAGGTGGTGCATTGCTCCGGGGGGGCCGCCTGGCAAACGAAGGTGTTACTGATGAGCAAAAACCCGCCCGTGACGTTGTTCTGGATGTTGTTGTTGCGGAACTCCTGGCCATCTCCGCTGATGATGAGGCCCCCCGTACCCGGTGGGGCGATCTGCGCGGCGCCCGTGGCCGCGAAGTTCGGATGGTTGTTGCAGTAGATGTCGTTGTCGCGCCATAAAATGTTCGTGTTCGATGGCGTTTGCGCTCCGACATCCGGTGTCTGGAAGGACATTAACCCGGTGGTGTTGTTCACGATCGTGTTGTCGTGGACCTCGACCTCGAGGCTGTTTTCAACTTCGAGTCCCAGCACGTTCTCGTGGACGACGTTGTACCGGACGAGCCCACCAGGCGTAGTCTCGTCACCCCAGCCGCACTTTCCGACGTAAATACCGGCGTCGGAAGCGCCCTGCATCTGGTTGTATTCGACGAGGGTATCCTCGCAGTCGGTTGGGTAGATCGCGTAGGCGCCATTGAGCGACATGTTCTCGCCGTTGATGTCCCAGCTTACGTGAAGCTTGCGGAACACCGAACCGGTCACCTCTAGCTGTTCGACGCCATTGTCGCCGGTGTTCTTGATCCACATGTTCTCGACCGTGACGTTGTCCTGCTGAATGAGGAACCCCTTGCCGGTCCCGGGACCACCGAAATTGAGTACGGTGTCATCCGGGGAGGCTCCGGTTCCCTTCAACGTTAGGCCGGGAACCGCGGCGACCGTAATGGTGGCCTCCATTGTATACGTACCTGGGGCGATGCAGATGACGTCACCGGGGTCGGCGCCATCGACAATGACATTGAGGCGATTGGAGTTCATCGCGCCGTCCTCGAACATCACATCGCAATCATCGGCAGCCGTCGTGGGGACTTCGTAGAAGTCGTTAACGACGTAGCTCGTAAGGTCGGGCAGGTTGTCGCAGTCGACCAGTGGCACGCTCCCGCCTGCACCACCGCTTCCGCCCGCACCGCCTGTGGCGCCCGCGCCGCCATCGCCGCCATTGCCGCCATCGTCATCACCGCAGCCAAACGCCATGAGCGATGCGGCAAGCACCGCGCTCGTAAGTAATCTTGAAATCATGCTCGGGCTCCTCCTCCAAAGTCTTTTCGCCATGTAACACTAACGACTGAGTTTGGAAAGTGAGTATTACTCACTATTTGCTCTTCTTCTAGACCTCGGCTTTTATTGGGATTTGTGGCGAGAGTCTGGTTCGCCCATGTAGACCGCCAGGTAGCCTTTCAGCAGAGTTTTCATTTCTTGGATGATTTGAGCCGCGAGCTTAGGGTCATGGATCGAAAGTGCCCAATCTTGAAGGGCGTTGACCGCTTTGATCGCGGCGCGGGTAACGAGCTCGATTCGATCGGGGGGGATGACCGCTTGTAGCGCCGGGTGAAGGGCCATCATTGCCGCGACTCGGTCGTTCGACTCGTCGGTGATCTCGCGGAACTCGGGGGTCGGACGAATGCTCAGAAGAAGCTGCACGTAGCCAGGTTGTCGCGCATAGCCTTCGATTGTTGCGTCGACCGCGCGATCGATCGCTTGATGCCAAGGCAAAACGCCAAAGTCCTCGGCGATCAAGCTCGCCGTCGTCGAGTCGACCTTCTCCATCACCCGCCGCGCGAGCTGGGCAAGCACGGAAAGCTTGTTGGGAAAGTATTGATAAACCGAGCCGATCGGCACGCCCGCGGTCTCGGCGATCGCAGCGGTCGTGATCTTGTCGACCGGCATCTGGCCGAGCAACTGCGCGGTCGCGTCGAGGATGCGCTCCACGCGGTCTTTCGAGCGGTCCTGGCTCGGTTGCCGGCGCGGAGTGAGTGGGTCGCTTTTCGAAGGCACTTGACTGCGGAAGCTCTTTTTTGAGCGCTGGATCGCCCAGCCTACGGGGGTTGCCGTCGAAGTGCAATTTGGCACTTGGCTCGGACCCTAGGTGACAGGCTACAATCTAAAGATCAGCGGATCGATGAGCTCACCCACGACGACCACCAACGGCCACCCGCAAAAAGCCACCTCTGACGGGGACGGTCGACCTTCACCCAAGGTAGCCCTCGACGTACCAGAACAGTACCTCAATCGAGAGCTCACTTGGCTCGAGTTCGTGAAGAGGGTGTTGCACGAGGCTCAAGACACGCGAACCCCATTGCTCGAGAGGGTGAAGTTTCTGGCGATCACGGGCTCGATCCTCGACGAGTTCTTCATGAAGCGCATCGGAGGCCTGAAGCAGCAGGTTGCGGCCGGGGTTCACGAGCTCACCGTCGACGGGCGGACGCCGATCCAACAGATCAGCGAAACCTACGAGGTCATACGATCCCTCACGGTCGAGAAGCAGGCCCTCTGGGTGGAGCTTCGACGGAGCCTTTCCGACGCTGGCGTGCAGGTTGCATCGTGCGAGTCGCTCCGCGAAAAGGATCGCAAGTGGCTGCGCGACGACTACCTCGACAACATCTTTCCATTAGTGACGCCGCAGGCCATGGATCCCGCGCATCCCTTTCCGTTCGTTTCGAACCTGTCGCTCAACCTGCTCGTTTCGTTGCACTACCCGAACGACCCAACACCTCTCATGGCACGAGTGAAGGTTCCCCTCGGAGCCGGCGTGCCGCGATTCGTCCAGCTTCGCGATTCGCTCGTCTTCGTGCCGCTCGAGGAGATCATGGCCCAGAACCTGGATCTCCTGTTCCCAGGGATGGTCGTCGAGCGGACCGAGCTCTTCCGGGTTACCCGCAATGCTGATGTGGAAAGCGACGAGGACGAGGCAGACGACCTGCTCGCGCTGATCGAGTCCGAGCTCCGAGAGCGCAAGTTCGCGCCGATCGTGAGGTTACAAGTGGCACGCGGGATGGATGCGACGCACCGAGGGCGCCTTGCCGCAGAGCTCGGCCTCGATGAGCAATCGGACGTCTTTGAAGTGGATGGTTTCGTCGGTCTCGGTAACCTCTCCCAGCTTGCCCGGCTCGACCTACCCGAGCACCGCGACCCAGACCACCGGCCGGTCGATCCGGCAGCCCTCGTCGGGCGGAGCAACATCTTCCACGCGATCCGCAACCACAAAGCGTTCTTGATGCACCATCCGTATGAGGCTTTTGGGACTTCGGTCGGCCGGTTCTTGCGAGAAGCGAGCGAGGATCCGAAGGTCCGCGCGATCAAGATGACCCTCTACCGGACCTCGGCAAAGTCGCGGGTCATCCAGCATTTGATCAACGCTGCCCTCAACGGCAAGCAGGTGGCTGTCGTAGTCGAGCTCAAGGCTCGATTCGATGAAGAGGCCAACATCAACTGGGCCAGCAAGCTCGAGCGGGCTGGCATTCACGTGACCTACGGAGTCGTCGGCCTCAAAACGCATTGTAAGGTCATCCTCGTCGTTCGCCGCGACCACGACGGGCTGCGGCGCTACGTACATGTCGGCACCGGAAACTATCATGAAGAGACGGCGAAGCTCTACTGCGACATCGGGTTGCTGACCTGCGATCCCGACATCGGACGCGATGCGACCGAGCTCTTCAATTATCTCACCACTGGCTACAAACCGAGGCGCGACTACAAAAAGCTCCTACCCGCACCGAAGCTCCTCAAACCGGCGCTGCTCTCGAAGATTCGTCGAGAGATCCGCCAAGTCGAAAAAGGCGAGGAGGGGCTGATTCAGATCAAGACCAACGCTCTCGAAGATGTCGACATCACCCGAGCACTGTACGAAGCGTCGCAAGCTGGGGTTCGCGTCGACCTCATCGTGCGAGACTCCTGCCGGCTACGTCCCCGCGTTCCTGGGCTGTCGGACAACGTGCGCGTGATCAGCATCGTCGGCCGGTTCCTCGAGCATTCTCGGATCTACTACTTCCGAAACGGCGGCGAAGAGGAGTACTACATCGGTTCCGCAGACTGCATGACTCGTAATCTGGTGAGCAGGGTCGAAGTGCTCGCGCCGGTAGAGCCAAAGCCTCTGCAACAAGAGCTACGGGTCATGTTGAACACCCTGCTCGGCGATCAGCGAAGCGCCTGGGACATGCAGCCGGACGGTACGTACATTCAACGCAATGGCGGCCCAAACGCGGAAACCGCACATCAGCAAACCATCAAGTGGGCCGACGCCCGGTTTAATGAAGCCAATCGCCTGCGAAGGCGAAGCGCACGCGGCCCGAGGGGCCTTGCGCCCGCAGACGAATAGCGGGAGGGTGGGCCTGCCCCCGCATGTTTCGCAGGCTCACGGTCATCGTCGCTGCTGCTTGCCTTTCCTGGTTGTTGGTCGACTCGGCTTCGACTCAGCAGACCCTGATGGCATCGCCGACCTGCGAGGAGCTCACGATCATGGACTTCCTCGCTCGCCTCGACGATCCGACCCGCGTCCGACGCATTCTGACGGTCGACGAAAAACGAAACCTATCCCAAGTGAAGCGAGACGTCTGCGCCCCGTACGTGGGGTACCGGGTCACCCGCGCGCCGACGACCACGTGGACGAACGGGCGGCCGATCACGCGCTCGTTCCGCGAGCTCAACCATCCAAACGGCCGCATTGCCAAGAGCCGGCAAGGCGAGTGGTTCTATCCGAGTGGCCCGACAGCCAAGACCGCGCTCGGCCGCTGGAAGTACCCCAATGGCATGCTCGCGCGCACACCGAAGGGGATCTGGTACACCCAGAAAGGCAAGTTCGTCGAGGATGCCGACGAGGCTCGAAGGGCGGCGTGCGTTTACCTCGGCAAGGAGCTCTGTCCTTTGGGCAAAGCCGATGAAGACCTATTGTCCGTCACCGTCATGGGGCTGATCAACGATCCGACTCTGGCGAAACGAAACGCCGAGGCCAAAACGCCGCAAGCTGAGGGGGACTGATGATGGGACGCACGATGGCTCTTTTGGGCGCTGTACTTGCCGTTTTCGTGGTCTATCTTTTGCTGTGGCCCGTGCCGATCGAGCCGACATCGTGGACGACGAAAGAGGCCCCACCGTTAGCGGGGGACTTCGCCCCCAATCGGGTGCTCCAAGGAATGGAGCTGTTCACGACGCCCAACGCGCACGGGCCCGAGGATGTCGCCATCGATGCCGAGGGTAAGGTTTACGTTGGCGTACACGAGGGGCAGATCCTCCGCTACTCGCCCGACGGAGCGAGCGTCGAGGTGTTTGCGGAAACGGGGGGCAGGCCGCTCGGCTTGGATTTCGACAACGACGGGAATCTCATCGTTGCAGATGCGTTCAAGGGGCTTCTTTCGATCGATCGAGATGGCAAAACGACCGTGCTGTGCACCGAGACCGGATATCATCCGCTCGGCTTCACCAACGACGTCGACGTCGACTCGCAGAACGTCGCCTGGTTCTCGGATGCTTCTTACAAATGGAACCAACGCGAGGTCATGAACGAGGCCCTCGAGAGTGCGCCCAACGGCAGGCTGCTCAAATACGACATCAACACAGGTGAATGCGACGTGGTGCTCAGCGAGCTCCATTTTGCCAACGGAGTGGCCGTCTCTCCAGACGAAACGTATGTCCTCGTGAACGAGACCATGCGATACCGGATCAAGCGGGCGTTCGTGCGCGGCCCGAAAGCCGGTTGGGTCGACGTATTCGTCGATAATCTGCCGGGCTTTCCCGATGGCATTTCGACAGGTGCCGAGGGGATCTTCTGGTTGGCGTTTTACGCTCCGCGCGATGCAGTGCTCGATGGCGCCGCGGAGCGCCCGTGGCTTCGGAAGATCATCCATCGAATTCCGTCGGCACTTCAGCCGAAGCCCGTGCGGCATCCGTTCGTGTTGGGTCTCGATGCAGAGGGCAACGTCGTTCACAACCTCCAAGACGTCGACGGCGCCCGCTTCTCTATGACGACCAGTGCGGAACAGTTCAGCGACTGGCTCTATGTCGGCAGCCTTTCCGAGCCAAGCTGGGGCCGCATCCGCGTGTCGACGCTTCCCTAGGCACTAGGCTGTCCGCTTGCCAAGCCGTCCCGGTTCGGGGATCCTTCCGTACTCTTAGGTAGGAGCGGCACGATGTGGCGATCATGGCTTTTGGGCTTGGGTGCTTTCTTATGGATCGGAGTGGGATGCGGGAGCGGCGATGACGGCTCCTCGCCGACGGAAGTGGTGCAGATCGTGGCGAGCGAAGACGGCACGGTCGAGGTCATCGTCGGCGAGCGTACGTTGTTTGCGTCGGCGCCAACCGGGCCGGTCGTGCGAAACTTTTCGGGGGAAAAGGAGTACACAGCGCAACCCACGCGGCTCATCAGAGGCGGCGAGGTGGTCGATCGGCTGGCGGTGGAAAGTGTGGCCAACGACGAGTCTGGCGCCACGGTCCAATACGCCAACGCGGACCGGACACGCCAGGCAACGCTGACCGCCAAAGCCGTGAGCGAGGAGGCAAGCGAGTTTCGGCTCGAGCTCGTAGGGGCCGCTGCTGATTCGATCGCGGTCGGCGTTCGCTGCGACGAAGAGGGCACTTTCCACGGCTTCGGTGAGCAGTACAACGCTACTAATCAGCGTGGCGAGAAGTTCCAGCTCCTGGTCGCCGAGCAAGGGAACGGCCGAAATGGGTCCGGCGGCATCGCGGGTGACAAGCACACCACGTACTTCCCGATGCCGTACTACGTCGATGCACGCGGATTCGGCGTACTCTTCGACACCAAGCGTCTCGTCGAGGTGGACCTTTGCGCAACCGATCAGGACATCGCGTGGATCGAGGTCGTGAGTGGCGCACCCGTCGTGTGGCGCGTTTTCCACGGACCGACACCTGTGCACGTGATTCGCCAGCTCGGAGACCTCGTCGGTCGGCCGGCTCAGCCTCCGCTCTGGGCATACTCGTTGTGGATCGGCTCGCAGGGGGGTCGCGATGCGGTTCTCGGGGAAGTCGACGCGCTCGAGGCCGCCAACATACCCGTATCGGCGATGTGGGTTCAGGATTGGGGCGGCGTTCGCATCAACTTCGGCGGCGGATTAGGAGTTCGGTACGTCTGGGAGCCGAGGGAAGTCTGCATCCCAGAAGATTTCTGCTCCGGGAGGGAGGACTGCAGCGTTTGCTACCCCGAGTTTGGGGAGATGGTGAGTGGCCTGCATGACCGAGGGTACCGTTTCCTGACCTATGTGAACCCCTTCATCGTTCGCGATCCAGGCCTTATTGGGGGCGTCGATCAGCGGTTCTCGGCGATGGAGGAGATGGGTCTTCTGGTGAAGGCTCCTGTAGGCGCCGGCCATCCGGAATGCGGTGATACCTACTGCCCACTCGTCGACCCGAACATTCCAGAGATAAACGGGCATCCCGATTTCTCCAATCTAGCGACCGTGGATTTCATTGCCGAGTCACTTGCCAACATCGTGCGCGACTATGGCGTGGACGGCTGGATGGCCGACTTCGGCGAGTGGATTCCGCTCGATGCGGTGGCCAGCGATGGTAGCGATGGCGTCGAGCGCCGCAACGCCTTCCCCATCGATTGGCAACGCGCCACCCGCGAGGCGATGGAGGCAGTGCGCCCCGACGGCGACTGGGTGATGTTCGCGCGGTCGGGCTTCACTGGTGTCCAAAGCGTGGCGCAGATTCATTGGGCCGGTGACCAAGAAACCAACTGGAGCGACCTCGACGGATTGCCCACCGTGGTCCCCGCCTTGATCAACCTGGGGCTCGCGGGTCAACCGTTCGTGACCCACGACATCGCCGGTTTTGACGCCGGTTTTGCTGAGGAGGACGGCCCGAGCACCAAAGAGCTCTACCAGCGGTGGACCGAGCTCGGCGCCTTCACCCCGATAATGCGGACGCATCAAGGCGCAGACAAAGTGAACAACCACCGCTGGGACAGCGACCAAGAGACCACCGCGCATTTTCGAAAGTTCACCTATGTTCACTGCGCGCTCATGGACGAGCTCGTCACGCTCGCTGCCGAGTGGGAGACGACCGGCGCGCCCATCCTTCGACACATGATGCTCAACTTCCCGAACGACCCGGCGACCTGGGACCTGAGCGATCAATATATGCTAGGCGATTCGCTCTTGGTCGCTCCGGTGCTGACCGAAGGAGCGATCCGCCGTGTGGTGTACTTCCCCGCTGGCAAATGGTTCAACGTGTGGACCGGCAACGACATCAGAGGGCCGGTCACAGTCGAGGTGCCTGGCCCGATCGGGCGCCCCCCGGTCTATGCGCTCGGCGAGGACCGAGACGACCTCCGAAACGCCGAGGCAAACCTCGCGCTAGAGGACTGCCGCTAGCAGCCAGCGTTCGGTGGAGCCTATTCCGCGGCACTGATGACTCGATCATGTTCGCCGGTCGAGCTCGGGTCGAACTGCTTCGCCCACTTTCGGAAGGCGTGGATGGGGCCATCGCCCTCAGCGAGAGGAGGGCGCTCGACGCCGATCTTGTTGCGCCAAATCTCGAAGTCTTGGGAGACGTCGTTCTTGTAGCCGCGCATCGACGCGCCGAGGATCAGCTTGTGGAGCATACTCTTCGGGACGAGCCTAAGGACCGGGTTGATCTTTTCGGGGTGCGCGACGTGTCGGAGGCTGATCGCGAGGCTCAGCTTGAGCATCTCGTAATCGATCGCCGTTGGAAACACGAAGTGCCGCGAGCGCAGCCCGTATTCGGGCACTTCGACCTCGACACACGAGTAGCCCAGGCCCCATTTGGTGATCTCGAACTCGGCGCGAAGGTCGTTCTTCTTCCCAAACACTCCGGCGTCGCGATCCATCGCGTACCGCGCGGTGAGCTTGGGGCCTTCAGTGTGGAGTGGCTGGAGAATCTCCGTCTTGCGATATCCGTGGACCGTCGAGAAGTGCCCGAAGTCGACACTGTTCTCGGCGGTGTCGTAAGGGTTGGCGCGGAGCTCCCAGGTGTGATGGATCAGTGGCGTCCATCCCTCGTCATCGAGCTCGGGCACGGTCCACTCGGGGTGATTCCAGTCCTGCTGATGATACGCGAGAATCAGCCCGTTCATTTCTTGGAGGGGCCAGGTGCGGAGCTTCGCCTTGCGCGGGGGCTTCGTGCCGTAGCCCGTCTTGACGCAGGTGCCTTCGGTGTCGAAACAGAATCCGTGGAAAGGGCAGCGCAAGATCTCGCCTTGGATGGTGCCGCCATAGGCGAAGTGAGCACCCATGTGTGGGCAGAAGGCGTCGCTCAAGCACACCTTCCCCGACTCGGTCCGAAACACGACCAAGTCCTGGCCCATGAACTTGATCGACTTCACCCCGCCGGCCTCGAGCTCGTCGGAAAAACAGATGAGGAACCAGCCGGTCGGGAACGCCTGGAGACGATTCGACTCTCGACTCACGAAGTTCGAAGTTCGCACCATCGGGGACTGTTTAATAACGAAAAGCGAGAATGTGCAAGTGCCCGGCCGATCGGGAGATGCGCAGTTTTTTCGCGTAAGTTGGCGCGCGGTGGATGGGGGGGTTTACCCTGAACGTCGGTGCGGGTCCGGACGAAAAAACCGATGTGGACTGGCGATGCGTGAGCTCGGGATCGTGGCCGCGGTCACCGCGTTCATGTGTCTCCTGAGCGGCGCCTGGTTCGCTCCGTGGGAGACGCTCTATTACAACGGCGTGTGGGTCACGGTTCTAGGTTTTGCGGTGGGTGTGCCGACAGGGTTCATCTATCACGTACGGCTCTATCAGGTACTCCATCCCAGAGGCGAGTTGCCACGCGGTTGGTACTGGCGGCCGCTACGGTTCAACACCTGTCTTCTTCCCGAAGAGCGACCGAGCGTCATGTCCTGGTGTTATCTCGGCGGGCTCGGCTTCGTCGTGATCTGCTTGGGCTTGTTAATGATGGGAGCGGGCGTGTCGATGGCCTTCTTTCGGGGCGTTTGAGGGAGCGGTCGTCACGACGGCAGTGGCACGGTATCCTTCCCTCGTGAAGAAGAGCTCACACGAGCCACCGATCGAATCGCCGATTCCGTTTCGAACGGGCTCGAACGGAGAGTTCGATCCCCCGCCCCCGACCAAGCGCGACCGGATCGCGGAAGAAACGTTCCAGCGTCTGGTGGCCGAGAAAGCTCGACGGCTAGGACTATCACGTCGTGATTTCGTCTCGAGCACGATGGGAACGGCGACAGCCCTCTGCGTGATCAATCAGGTCTACGGCTGTTCGACCAACGACGCCGGATTCAATGTCGACGGCGGGATGATGCTGGATGCCGGCGCCTGCGAAGCGCTGCAGGGCGATGAATTCATTTTCGACGTGCAGACCCATCACGTGAATCCGAACGGTGCTTGGCGTGAGGGGGGCGGATTCGAGGGATCATTGGCGACGTTCCCGCAGTCGGGGTGCGGTGAGATGGACTTCGTCGATTGTTTCGATGCGGACCATTACATTCGTGAGCTCTTCGTCAATAGCGACACCAGCGTTGCGGTGTTGTCGCAAGTACCGGCGGTTCCCGGCGACAATCCGCTCGAGACCGAAGAGGCCGCTGCCACCCGAGAAATCGTGAACCGATTGGCAGACTCGGAACGTCTCGTCATCCACGGCATCGTCGTGCCCGACCGGGGCCAGGCGCAGCTCGATGGGATGCAAGCGCTCAAGGAAGAACAAGAGATCGCGGCATGGAAGGTGTATACGCAGTTTGGCTCTTGGCGACTCGACGACGAGGCGATCGGCATCCCCTTCATCGAGAAAGCACGAGAGCTCGATGTGAAGCTCATTTGTGCCCACAAAGGCCTATCGTTTTTCGGCTTGGACCCCACCACCACGCCCGAAGACATAGGAGTCGTTGCGCCGATGTACCCTGACGTGAGCTTCTTGGTCTACCACTCCGGCTACGAGCTGGCCGTGGAAGAGGGTCCCTACGACCCCAACTCGCAGCAAGGTGTCGACACGCTGGTCAAGGCGGTCCTCGACAATGGGATCGGCAAGCAGGGGAACGTCTACGCCGAGCTCGGGAGCACCTGGCGGTTCCTCATGACACGCCCAACGCAGGCGGCCCACGTCTTGGGGAAGCTCCTCGTGAATCTCGGAGAAGATCGAATCCTTTGGGGCACTGACTCGATCTGGTACGGATCACCGCAAGACCAGATCAGCGCGTTTCGAACTTTTCAAATCCCGCAAAGCATGCAGGACGAGTTCGGTTATCCCGCTCTCACCGATGCAATCCGCGCGAAAATCCTCGGTTTGAGCGCCGCTCAGGTGTATGGAATCGACGCCGATGCGACTCGCTGCGCCATTGGAGGCGACGATGTGTCGCTCGCCAAAGCGGCGATCGAAGCCGACCCATCATTGAAGCGCTCGAGCTACCGGAAGCAAGGCCCGCAGACGAGGCGGGAATTTCTCCGGTACTTGAAGCTGCACGAGGGTAGGCCGGGGTAGCGTCAGCGTCAGTGACCGTCCCAGGATCTCCTAAGTTGCGTCGAGGCGATAGATCTCCTGGATTCGCTCGAGGATTTTTCCGAAGGGGATCTCCAGGTCGCGCAACAGGCCGTTGGAAATGTCGTAAACCCATCCGTGGACTGTCGGGTGACCCGTTCGCAGGTACGTCTTTTGGACGACGGCGGTTTTGATCACGTTGACGCACTGCTCTCGAATGTTGAGCTCGATCAGCCGCCTGTAGCGAGCGTCGGTGTCTTCGATGGCGTCCAGCTGCTCTTGATGTAGACGGTAGACGTCTCGAATCTCACGTAGCCAGCCGTTCAGCAAACCGAGGTCCTTCGGCTGCATGGCTGCCGCGACTCCCCCGCAACCGTAATGTCCGCAAACGACGATGTGCTTTACATCGAGGTTCGCGACGGCGTACTGGATGACCGACTGTGCGTTGATATCGGTATTGACCACCAGGTTGGCCACGTTGCGATGAACGAAGACCTCTCCGGCATCGAGGCCCATGATCTCGTTGGCAGGGACACGGCTATCGGAGCATCCGATGAACAAGAAGTCCGGATCCTGCTGCTCCGCGAGCCGCCGGAAGAAATTAGGATCTCGTTCGGTGTTCTGCTCGACCCATTTGCGGTTGTTTTCAAAGACCTCTTGGTACGTGCTCATGGCTCTCCTCACGTTTGAGTGTCGTATTGGGGTTCGATGGGGGCCGGAATCGATTCCGGGTCTTCGTCGATCATTTCCCGGAGATCGATCTCGATGCCTCGAGAAATCGTGGTGATCGGCACGTCGTTTGGCGTCCCCTCGAACGGATTTTCGCTGACTCGCCCGATTCGCTCCATCGTATGAAAGACCCACATGACGAGAACGCTGAAGGGCACGCTCAGCCAAACGAAATTCGCACCGATGTACGGATACTTGGTTATCAATTCGGCTCCAATTCTTTCGAACTCGAACATCACGCCGAACGGAAGGAGTACCACGAAGATCCACAAGAACGTCGAATTGAGAGTTGCGTACTGTCGCGGGTACGGGAAGTTCTTGATCCGTTCCGATTTGCCTTGCAGCGCATAGAGCTCTTTCAGGACGTTCTCCATCTCCATGTGTCTAAAATCTTCGATGAGGCTTCGGGTTCGAAGTCTGCGCAGTTGTTTCGACTGAAGAGAAATGATCTGCGTGGGCTTGTTGGACTTGGAGAGAACATAGGCGCGTTCTTCCTCCGAAAGATAGAGCTCGAGCTCGTCTTCGAGCAGATACCGATGCTCTCTCACGCCAATCATGTCCCTCCATTCTCTATTCGTCGGGTGCTTCATGGCGTGTTCCCATGGTCGTGGCTGCCTCATCGCGTGCCGCAGCGCAGTCAGCCAGGCAACATGTCGGAAGATCAGCTCTTTACGGATCGCTCGGAGCTCCCCGTCACTTGCCTTCTCATCGGCAAAGTCATTGGTGATGAAGTCGTTCACCGCGATGCCCCAGGTTCTCGAGGCGTTGACGATCCCACCCCAGATTTTTCTCGCCTCCCAAACGCGATCGTACGTCGCGTTGTTTTGAAAGCTGATGATGAAAGCCACGGCTGTACCGACGACAGCAATGGGCAACCATGGAAGATGAAGCCACTTCTGATCGAGGACTTCGTAAAGGATCACCGGGACCAGGGCGATGAGGAACAAAAGGACTGTGTCCTGGCGAGTCCACCAGGCCATATCCTTCATTGAGTAGTTCTTCTTCGTGTACATCGGGAACAGCGTCAGAGTGAGGCGACTGTGCGTAGGGTCGCTTTGGATCGGTTCAGCGTATAGAAGTGAATCCCGGGCGCGCCTTTATTGAGCAGCTCGCGGCATTGCGCGGCTGCAAAGGCGACACCTGTTTCGAATGCCCCCACTTCGTCGTCGCCTGCCCTTTGAAGCCCCTCCTCGAGGGCCCGGGGGACCGTGGTCCCCGGGGATAGCGACGCGATTCGTTGAAGGTTTGCGAGGCTCAGCACAGGCATGATGCCAGGCACGATGGGCACCTCGACTCCGCGTCCGCGCACCGCTTCGACGAAGGACCAGTATCGGTCGTTCTCGAAGAACAGCTGCGTGATGAGAACCTCCACGCCCGCTTCGACCTTGCGCACTAGGTTGTCGATATCCGCCTCCAGGCTCGTGGCCTCGTGGTGTTTCTCGGGATAACATGCGCCGGCGATGCCCAGGTCGAATCGCTCCTTGATGAACGCAACAAGCTCGTTGGCATGACGAAACCCCCCTTTTACCGGGGTCCAATTGGACGCGCCGCGGGGTGGGTCACCTCGGAGAGCAAGGATGTTCTCGATTCCGTGTTTCTGCATGTGTCTCAGGGTCTCTTCGAGCTCCTCCTTCGTGGTGCCGGTGCAGACGAGGTGCGCCATCGTCGGGACGCCAAGCTCTTGCTGGACTTCGATCGCGAGGTCAGCAGTGCGCTCGCGGGTCGTTCCAGCAGCCCCACAGGTGATCGACACAAAGGCGGGCTCGATCGCCAACAAGCGCTCGGTCGCGCGGAACAAGGCTCGTCGGCCCGATTCGTCCTTCGGCGTGAAGAACTCGAGCGAGAAAACCGGCTCTCGGTTCGCCGCATACAACTCCGCGATGCGCATTGGGCGCTTCTCTATACGGGAAACTCGGCCCCGCGAGCAAGACGCCGGATCACGATGAGCGATAAAAGCCAGAGGACGAGCCCGAGCGAGCCCGTGTTTCCACGCGACGCCCGGCACCCAGAGCCAGTGCCGGTGTCAGGGCCAGCGCGAGGGCCCGCGTCAGGGACGGCGCCAGCATCAGTGTCAGTGCCGGCGTCAGCGTCGGTGCCAGTGCCGGCGTCAGCCCCAGTGCCAGCGTCAGGAGCGCCGCCCCGAGTCAACACCAGATCCGCACACTGATAGTAGATGTCGTTGCCCGGGACCACGTACGGACGTTTGTCGTACATGACTTGGATCACTTGAAGCGTGCAGTTGTCGCATTCCACGTCGGGGAGGGTGACGCTCACGCGGTAGAGAGGGTCGGTCGGCGGCTCGTCTTTGATGTTGTCGAGCAGGACGGCGTCGTTCGAGTAGTACTCCTGCATCGTGGCGGGATCGACGAAATCGTCGTCCCCGTCTTCGTCGAAAGAGATCCGGTAGTGGGAGGGATGGTCGGTGTACTCGTCCCATTCGACCTCGATCGTCTGTCCGGGCTCGAAGTAGTTGATGTTTGCACTTCTCTCGCCTCCGGCGACCCCACAAGGCCCCGTCTTCAGGACGTTCGGGCCGTAGCGCGAGACCGGGCTCGTCATGTCCAGGTGCGCGCGCGCCCCCGTTGGTAGCGAGAACACGAGGACGAAGAACACAAGCCAACAGAACCCACGAGTCATCCACGGATCGTAGCAAAGCCCAGGTTCGGAAGCCCGGCTTGATTCCGACGATAGGCTGATGCAACACAGTCCTCATGTGGCGAGCCGCGCTTCTTGCGTCCGTGATTCTGGTCTTTCCTGCCTGCGACAAGGATCGGATCAACGAAAGCTACTGGCGGGAGCGAGGTGCCGAAGCGGTCATGCCTCTGAAAAAGAACCTCAAGCGAGCTTTGGTCAAAGCCGTCGAGCAGGGGCCGGTCGAAGCCGTAACGGCTTGCCATGCGGTCGCGCCAGCGGTTACCAAGGGTGCCGGCTCCCGGGTCGCAAGGGTAGGTCGTACCAGCCACAAGCTTCGAAACCCGAGCAATGCACCAAAGCTTTGGATGCAGCCCCTGTTGCAAGGATACCTGACTGCGCCCGACCAAATGGAGCCGAGGGTCGTCGTGCTCGATGACGACACGGTGGGTTACGTCGAGCCGATCTATCTACAACCCATGTGCGTGACCTGTCACGGCACCGCGATTGCGCCGGACGTCCTAGAACGCATCGACGAGCTCTATCCCGCTGACGACGCTACTGGGTTCGAACCCGGACACTTCCGAGGGATCTTCTGGGCCGAGCTCAGTCGGAACTGAGCTTCTTCGGTCATGGGGTGACGGAAATCTTCTCGGGTTCGATGTAGTAGAGCACGCGGACCTCGGTCGGCTTGCGGAACGGATAGGAATCCACGCCCATGTACTTTCTTGCCATCCGATCGATGTGATCGTCGGCCCCCTCGTTCGTGATCTTCACGACTCGGCCGCGGATCACGAGGGAGCGGTACGGGTTCTCCGGGTCGGTCAGCGAGATCGCGACTCTCGGGTCGCGGCGAACGTTGCGATCCTTGAGACGGCCCTCGGACGAGTTGATCACCACATATCCTTCATCGATGTCGACCCAGACAGGGGCGGTATGTGGGCTCCCGTCGGACATGAGCGTCGAGAAGTGCGCGAATGCGGGTTTGTTGAGGATGTCGGCGTGGCTTTCGGGAATCGATTTCATGGTGGTTCTTTTCCTTTTCTTCTAAGGCTCCTGACACAGGTGTCCATTGGAAGTTCCTTCCGGCGCTGGGTAGGGCGAAAGCTACGGGCTATGTCGTGACCAAGCCTGCGAAGTCACGCCACTTCTTGACCAGCTGCGCCCGCGTGCGGACGCCGAGTTTGTGCATCGCGGAGCTGACCAAAACCGACACTCGGGCTTGGGAGAGCCCCAGCTGATACGCGATGAGCTTGCTGGTCTGCCCTGCGGTGATTAGGGAAACGACCTGGGCCTCCTGCTTGGTGAGGCCACGGGGGTCGTTGACCGTAGGCTCATTGGGCACCGCGAGCACGAAACGCCGGCTGTCGGAGTCAAACCAATCTACCATCGACCACCTGCCGCGAACCAACGCCGTCCAAAGCTCGAGCGCCGCTTCCGGATCGCTTTGGCGCAAGTGGCCGCGCGCGTGGTCGATGCGTTTGGCGGCTTGCCGCAACCCCCTGATCGAATCGCAGGTTCTTGCGTCGCCCGCCGCATCGGTCACTCGGAAGTCTTTTGGGTCCAATACGGCCTCGGCTCTGCGCGGGAGCGTCGTCTCCGGCGGACCGCTCGAGGTCGGTGGGTCGACTGCACGGCGCAAGCGATAACCAGCGCCGAAGTGGGAGGCGATCATTTGTAAGCGCTCACGTTCTCGTGTCGTTAGGGAGGTGCGCTCCCGGAGTGGTGCGATCAGGTAGACACCGTGCCCATCGGGGTCGAACGCAGACATGCCGAGGCCATCCTCCACGTGCGTGAAATGGCGCGTCACATCGTGGAATCCCACAAGGTTCTCTTCGGCGGCTTCACTCAGGGTCTTTGGATGCGTAGGGCGGCTCATCTCCCACAGAAACTCCCGTGGGACTTCGAGCTGCGCTTTCATGACGCTCTGGATGAAGTCGTCGGGGCACGACTCCACGTGGACTTGCTCGATGACGAATGCCCCGCGCTGTGCGCCGCGTTGACAGGTGAGGCCGGCGAGACCAAGGCCGTGCCCGACGCACTGGACGCCATCTCTCAAGAGCTTTGGCAACCATTCCGGTCCACTAAGCCCGAGGTTATAGGCCGTCTCGGTGAAGTCGATAATCGCTGCACCTGCGGGATCCAACCATCCTCCAATGTTTTGTAGGTGCGTGCCGGCGAAAGCCCACATCCTGCTACATCGATCTCCCATCAAACCGTAACCGCGTCTAGACCTATTTTTTGGAATCCCGTATTTGCAAGTGTTTCCAACGGCTTCTCAAGGCGGTGAAAGTCGCTAGGTGTCAGCAGGTCCCTGTTGATCATTTTCGCCTGCGGCGCTACTCCCGGGATCCATCGTTCGTCTCGACGGTTGACGCGTCTCGCGCGCCATGCTGTCCGCCGCCTCGGACACCAAGTGGGACACGGGGTTCGTGTCTCAGGAGGGTATGACCATGGCAAATGCAGGACTGGCACTGGTGTGGAAGCAGGTCAAGACCGGCCGCGAGGCGCAAGCGCTCGAGCTGTTCGGCTCGACGATGAAGTACTACACCCAACTTCGCGAACGCGGCGAGATTCAATCCTTCGAGCCCGTGCTCTTTCAAGCGCACGGAGGCGAGCTCAACGGATTCGTTCATGTCCGTGGGACTGAAACACAGATCGACACTCTGCGACGCGCGGACAAATTCCGATCGATGACGCTCCAGTGCATCTACTGCCTCGACGGGTTTGGAGTCGTCGACGCCATCACGGGTGACCAGCTCAACCAGATGATGGCAGAATGGGGGCAGCTCATCGGCAAAGGCTAAGCCTCACAGATCAGAGGCCAGGGGGCGGACTCTTCGAGCTCGAAAGCAAGCTCTAGAAGGGTTCGCTCCTGGCCGAGCGCTGACGCGAGCTGGACCCCGATCGGCAGACCTGTCTTGCTCATTCCGGCAGGTAGCGAAATCGCGGGTGCTCCCGAAATGTTTTGTATTGCCGTGAAGGGGAGAAACGCTCTCAAGCGCTCGATGGCGAGGTCGAACGGGACTTCGGGGCCGAGGTGCCCGAGGCGCGGCGGTGGGGTTGCCACCGTGGGCGTAAGTAGCAGGTCGCAGTCGTCGAAAAGCGACGCGTAAAAGTTTCCAAACCGTCGGAGACGACGGATTGCAGCTGGCATGCTGAAGGCGTGCTCCCGGAACATTCGGGCCAGCCCCCGCGTGAACCCTTCTACCTGCCGCTTGTCGAACCTCGGGTGGATGAGTTGCCGGCCGAATTGAAGGATGCCGAACGCCATCGTCGACCAGAGGGCGAGGAAGTCGTCCGCAAGCGCCAAGTCGAACGGACACGCCACCTTCTCGACCGAATGTCCGTGCGCTTCGCAGAGCTGCGCGATGCGCTCGACGCTGGCTACACATTCGGGATCGGTCTGGTGGTCGTGGTCCCATTGGGAGAAGAAGCGGATCCGACGTCGAGGTCCAAATCCCTCGACCAGGCCGATCTTGGGCAGGCTTCGATGGGGGCGTTGCTGCTCGGCGGCGTGATAGAACGCGGCGGTGTCTCGGACGGTTCGAGTGACTACCCCTTGGTGAATGATCTTGACAGGAATGAGCGCGGCGCCTTCGACGTCGGGCAGACGGCCGCGCGAAGGCTTGAGCCCGACGATCCCACAACACGAGGCCGGGATGCGAATCGAGCCTCCCCCATCATTGGCGTGTGCAATCGGGACGACGCCGGCCGCGACCAGCGCTGCGGCGCCCCCGGATGATCCGCCCGTCGAGTGCTCGGTGTTCCAAGGGTTGCGGGTTGGCCCGTAAAGCAGAGCCTCGGTCGTTCCTGTCAGCCCGAACTCCGGTGTCGTCGTTTTCCCGAGGCTAATGAAGCCCAAGTCGTACAACTGAGCGACGAACTCCGACGTTTTCGTCGAGGGCTCATTCGGCATCCCGCGCGAGCCAAACAAGAGCGGGACCCCCTCCACGGGGTCGGTGTCTTTGACGAACGTCGGAACGCCGGCGAACGCGCCACTACGCGTCGTCGTCGCTTCGGCACGTGCGGAGTCGAACTGCGGCGTCGCAATCGCATTGAGAGTTGGATTGACCGCTTCGGCACGTGCCACCGCAGCCACTACGGCTTCGGCGGCGGTGATCTCGCCCTCCCGAATTTTGCGCCCGATCTCTACCGCGTCGCACGTCCCGAGTACGTCGTCGCGAAATGCACTGACTCGACTCACGGCCGGGACTTTACGTCGACTTGCGTGTCGTTGTATAGCGCAGGGATGGCGGATGTTCGGGTCACGCAACCCCACAGTTTGAGTCCAGACGATGCCAAACGGCGGATGGCGGGCTTCGAAGAGATGATGAAGAAGTACGGCGTAAGCGCGCGCTGGTCAGGCGACCACGCCGATCTGAAAGGAACGGGGGTTAAAGGTTCGATCGACGTGAGAGCAAGCGACGTTCGAGTCGAGCTCAAGCTCGGCATGTTGGCCAAGGCGGCCGGGATCGACCCAGCCCGCCTCGAAAAGAGCATTAGCCGGCGCCTGAAAGAGGCTTTTGCGGGCAGTTAACCCCCGGGGTGGTGAACCGCCACGGCCGCCCGCTATGCTGTTGGTGAGTGACAAAGGGGATCGCATTGCTGTGTTTGGCGCTGGGCGTAGCCCTGTGTGCCTCTGCGCTTGGCGTCCTTCCTGCCGAATACGCGATCCTCGAGGGCCCTCGTGGTGTCATCGGATCGGCAGGCGGCGTCCTCGTCGTCGTGGCCTTGACGCTCTTGGCACGCGACCACCGCGGCAGTGACGTGCTCGCCGCGATACTGCTCTTGGCATTTTCTGCAATCACCGGTTGGCTCACGTTTTACGGCGCGGAGGGGATCATCGAGGGCGGCACTTCATTCATCCCTCCAGCTGTCGCCGAAGCACTAGGGCGTTTGATGTTCGGTCTCGGCGTAGTCGGCTGCGTCGGCATGGGCGCCTTGGCGTTGCGTCGGCTCTTCCGGTGAACGGGGAAGGATCGTGCTCAGAGCATTCGGACCGGAAGCCGCTTCGCACCCCAGGCTCCAGGGTGGGATTCGAACACGCCAGCACACGCGGTGCCGCAGTCGGGACACGCGCCATCCCGTAGGTTCCACTCCAAGAGCTCGTACCAGTCGCGTACGATGAGCCTCTTGCCGCATTGCGCGCAGAACGTCGTGTCGCCGTCACGGTCGTGGACGTTGCCCGTGTAGACATGATGAATGCCTGCCGTGCGGGCGATCCCGCGAGCACGCTCGAGTGTCGTTTTGGGCGTCGGCGAGACGTCCCGCATTTTGTAGTCTGGATGAAACGCCGAAAAGTGAAGCGGGACGTCGGGGCCTAGCTCGCGTACGATCCACTCGCTCATGCGACTGATCTCATCATCGCCGTCGTTGTGTCCGGGGATTAATAGTGTCGTGATCTCAAACCAAGTCGATCCCTGGCTTCCGAGATAGCAAAGAGTCTCGAGAACAGTTTCGAGTTTTCCCCCTGCAACGAGGCGATAGAAATCTTCATCGAATGCCTTGAGGTCGACGTTCGCAGCGTCGATGAACGAGAAGAACTCGGCTCTAGGCTCCGGGTTCATGTACCCGGCTGTCACCGCGACGGTGGCGATTTTCTTTTCTCTACAAGCCGCTGCTACGTCTCGTGCGTACTCGAGAAAGATGATCGGGTCGTTGTAGGTGAACGCGACGCTTCGGCAGCCGAGGCTCGAGGCGGTTTCTGCGATTTGTTCGGGACTGGCTGCGTCGGCGAGCGTATCGATCTCGCGCGATTTCGAGATGTCCCAGTTCTGGCAAAACTTGCAGGTGAGATTGCAACCGGCGGTGCCGAACGAGAAGACCGGCGTCCCGGGTAGAAAGTGGTTGAGCGGCTTCTTTTCGATCGGATCGACGCAAAAACCACTCGAGCGTCCATAGGTGGTGAGCACGATTTGATCGTTTTCACGCGCTCTGACGAAACACAAGCCCCGTTGCCCTTCATGCAACTTGCACGCGCGTGGGCACACTTCGCACAGGACACGTCCGTCATCGAGGAGGCTCCAATACTCCGTCTCGACCATGCTCTCCAAGCTGTCAGTACTCAATCCCACCGAGAACACCATGCGCACGAAGGCGTTTCCCCGCAACCTCGGACGACCATTGACAAGCGCGCGGTCGTAGGCACAGTCAGTTCGAGGTGATATCGAGACCACCGGCAGTGGCAGGAAGCTTCTATCCTGCCCAAGCGAAGGTGCTCCGTGGAGCGATTCACCAGTACCTCGATGGCGCTCGGGCATCTTCCGCGCTCACCGGGAAACCACCCAAGGCGCTCATCGTGCCTCATGCTGGTTTGGTCTATTCGGGTCCCGTCGCTGCTCATGGTTATGTCCTCTTGGAGGGGGTTGTCGAGAGGATCAGCCGCGTGGTCCTTTTGGGGCCAAGTCACCATGTTCCGTTCCCCGGTCTTGCTGTCGCGGCTCACGATGCCTTCGAAACGCCCCTCGGAAGAGTTCCCGTCGACGAATCGTGTCGACAGCGCCTGCTCCGTTTGCCCTTCGTCCATGCGCTAGACGAAGCCCATCGCTGGGAGCACTCCCTCGAGGTTCAACTCCCGTTTCTTCAGGAGGTGTTACGGGGGTTCACCCTCACCCCGATCGCGGTGGGGCAAGCGACCCCGGAGCAAGTTGCGGAGGTATTGGACTCGTGCTGGGGCTCTGACGAAACCTTGATCGTCGTCAGCTCCGATCTCAGCCACTACTTCGATTACGAGACCGCGAAGCGGATGGACGCGGCTACCGCTCGTGCGATCGAGGCGCTCGACGCGCCGCGAATCCAGCACGACGACGCGTGCGGACGGATCGCAGTCCAGGGACTCCTCGAAATGGCCCGTCGCCATTCGCTCACGGCGACCACGGTGGATCTCCGTAATTCCGGAGACACTGCAGGGTCGCGAGACGAGGTGGTGGGGTACGGCACCTGGGCTTTTCGTTAGTGCGCCCTCATGGTTCCGGCAACTCGACCGTTCGCTGTCCGACCATATTCATGCGCGTACGGCGAATAGTCGCCGCTTCGACGACACGACCGTCGTCGTACCGGAAGCGCAGAGCATCCTCGGGGCACTGCACAATGCAAGCTCCGCATTGAATGCACTGGTCTGGTCGTTTGATCTCGACCTTTCTGCGGTGTCCATTCATCTCCAAGACATCGCGAGGGCAGACCTGCACGCACTCGGCAGCACCGGTGCACCGCGTTTCCACCAGATCGACGAGAGCCGGGTTGTGAAACCGATTGATGTAGCTGCCGTACCAGGGAGTGGTCCCGGCGAGATCGACGGATAGCACGCCTGTCGCAACGACCGCGGTGCCTGCAGCCAGCCACAGATGAGCCGAGGTTGCAGAGCCAAGGGCAGCAAGAACACCCACGCCTACCCCGAAACCGACTACAGCGAAGGCGCCGAAAGTAAGCCATCGTTTTGGACCCGTGACGATGAGCCAGGGCAATGCGGCGAAGATCCCTCCCACGATCCCAAGAATCACCGCGAGCGCGCACAGCGCGAGTGCCCAGCTGCCGATCCCCCATGCGCCCAGCACAGCGACCGCGATGAGGGCCCAGGACCACATGAAGGACATCTCCATTCGTTCCCAGAGCGGAAAGCGAACAAATCGCTCGCCTTTGACCAGGTGCCGCCGCCTCCTCAAGAAACCCGGGAGATCCTCCAGGCGTGCCGGCCCCCACCGCGCAGACCATCCGGTGATTTCGGCGATCTTGCGCCGCTCGACGCCAGTCGCGCAGAGCTGAGGCAGTACGAGCTCCCGATGGTCGACTAGCTCGCCGATCCGCGAGATTCGCACGACGGATATGACGTCATGGTGCGTGAGGTGGCCACCGCCGGCCGCGCACCAAACGTTGATGCCTTTGCTGTTCGCGCACAGCAGCCAGACATCGTGGCCCCGTAGCGCATCGATCAGCCGGCGAATCGTGAGCGTGAAGTTGCCGGTGACGAGCACGGGTGATTCGCGTCCAGGATTACCGATCCGGACGAGCCCGGTAGGCGCACGATGGGGAAACATCCGGAGCATCGTGTCTCTCAGCCAATGTGGGAAATCCCGCGGCCTCATCGTCCGACATCCTCGCGAACGGCACTCACGACGACAAACGTATCCCCCCAAAGACGCGTCTCTTCAACCCGACCAAAACCGGCCAAACGAATGCTCTCGGCCAGGCGCTCGACCGGCCGCGTGCTGGTCTGGGTCAGCAAATAGGTGATCAGGCCCAGTGGGAGCCGGCGCACGCGGTGCCACATTCGCCGGGGCCCTGACTGAGGCAGAGCCTCATCGGCGATCACTAGGCGCCCGCCGGGCATCAATCGGGAGCGTGCCATGTCGAGCGTGTAGACCTGCTCGTCAGGCGAAAGCTCACTGAACACGAGGCAGGATACGATCGCGTCGAAATGTGCTTCGCCGAATCGGTCTTCGACCTCCGCGAGGCCCAGCTCGAGCCACTCGATGTCACCCCCTTGATCACGCGTAACGGGTTTCGCGCGTGCTATGTCTAGCATTCCGGGGTTAGAATCGATCGCAACCACGCGTGCGCCTCTTGCCGCACATGCGAGCGAGACACCGCCGGTGCCGCAGCCGATGTCGAGAAGCCGTTTTCCAGGTGATGCCGCGAGCTCAGCGATTGTGTCGTAGACATCTGCGATGCGTCCTCTGGATAAGAGCTCGACACCTCGGTCATAGCGCTCGGGAGAAGACTCGAGGAACTTCATCCAGACAAAGCTGCTCATCGCACATTCCTTTCTAGCCCCGTGGGGCGCTCGGAACCACGCCGCTTGAAGTATGACGCGAAGCGGGAGAACCTAGGCGCCTTATGCGCATAGGTACGATTCCGTGATTCGCGCCGCGATTCGATACCCGTACATCGTTCTCGTGGGCGGGCTCATCGTCTTGGTTCTCGGTCTCGTTTCCTACCTCGACCTCCCCGCCGACCTGCTGTCCACGTTCAAGACGCCGGCCGTGCAGATCGTCACGTTCTATCCCGGGATGCCGCCGGAGGTGATCGAGCGCGATATCACCAGCCGCCTCGAGCGCTGGACCGGGCAATCGGTCGGAATCGAGCATCAGGAAGCTCGCTCGATGCTCGGGGTGAGCATCGTGAAGGACTTCTTCCGTGAAGGGATAGCCTTCGAGACGGCGATGAGCCAGGTCACCTCATACGCGGTCAGCGACATGTTCTATCTGCCTTCGGTCACAAAACATGAAAGCCCGAGCCTAGCTTTCAGATTCTCGAATTCAACGCTGCGCAGATCCAGCTCGCAGCCGCGATCGGCCACCTCTCCCCAGAGCTGTTCGTCCCCTAGCGTTTACTCGAGCCCCACGGCACCACGTTACTTGCGCCAGAATCTCAAGTCTTCGAGCTCGCCGACGATTTCTGGGGAAAGTCGCTCCAGGGCTTCGCCGTTCCCGTTGAGGACGCCATCGAAGAAGTTGAGTGCCAGGTAGTTGATCAGGTCGTGGGCATGCTTCCAGGGCAAGTGCCGGGGCATGCAGCCTTCATCCGCCCCCCCAACGATGTCGAGGACATCGCTCTCGAGCTCGCACAGATCAGTAAACGTGTTGTGCCCGCCATCGAGCACCTCGGCCAGCCCGACGAATTGTGCCCCGATCGGCAGATTGTCGAAAGCCCGCATGGCATCGACGAAGAACGGGTCGGTCATGTCGAGCTCGCTGCCGATCACCAGAGCGGGCACGGTGACGGTTTGAAAATAGCTGTCGCCCAGCGTGACGGCATCGACCCGCCGCATGGTTCGTGGAGCCATCGGCAGGATGGCTTTGATGCGGAGATCGGTGAACGTGCCGAGGGTCACGGTCGTTTCGTCGAGGCTCGAGCCTCTGACCTCGCCCCCCGTCAGAATGAACGCTTCATAGCCACCATAGGAATGGCCAGACATGCCGATACGTTCGGCATCGATCGATGCCGCAAACTCGGCGCCAGAATCGGTCGCTGGGTTCAAGATCCGGTCCATCAAGAACTTCATGTCAAAGGCCCGGTTTACCGCGGTCGCCGGATCGACGACATCGGCAAGCCCATCGGGGATCGTGTTTCCGTGGTGGTCGGGGCTCACGACGATGAACCCGTGGCTCGCCAAGTGGGCGACGTGGAAGAAAGACTGAAAGCGAATCCCCTCGAAGCCATGCGAAAAAAGGACCATCGGAAAGACACCGTCGGCGGTCTCCACATCGCGAAACGAAGGCGTAGGCAGTATTTCGATGCCGAGGACCGACACGATCTCTTGCGGTATGCCTTCGATGGCCGCAGCGGTCGACGGGTAATAGACATCAAATGTCACGGGGCGTGGCCCGTTGCCGTTCACATTGAGTCGTGACTCGTCGATGGCGTCATAGGTTCGGATGCCGATTGGAAACGGGCCAAACTCTGCGGTGGGTCCGATGTTGTTAGGCGGATACGCGAAGATCGCCAGGTTGCGCGAACGGTTCGCCACTACGCCGACGAGACTCTGCACGCGCTCTTCGAGGGATGCCCCGAGCGATGCCAGTCGCAAGGAGTCGAAATCAGCCCCACATTCGCGGACAATTGAGCTTCGGGCACGGGTTTCCGCGTTCGCGATGGCATCGTGACGTCGTGCTCGATCGCAGGCTCCTCGGTCGAAATCGAGGACCGTGCAATCAGGCCCGACGGCTCGGATCACCGCGTCGCGGAGCTCACCGAGCGCAATCGCCACGCCCGACTGGCAAGCACGCCCCGCGTCAGTCATCGCACCCGCCTCGTTCGAGAGGCCGATCTCTACGAACGCCCCGCCGAAACGTGAGCAGGCTTCTACGGACTTGTTGGCGAAATCTTCGCTCCCACCAAAGTACCCGAGCGTGAAGACTTGCTCATCGGTGCACGTTTCGAGATTCTGGCTTCGAGCCGAGGAAAGAATCGAGTCTAACGTGTCACAGCCCGCATCGCCGACGGCCCGGCACTCCTCCGCCGCAACGTAGTCGCGTACACACGCCGTCGTCACGTCACCCGACTGCACCAGGCATTCGGTCAGCGGTCCCTTTTCGAAGCTCGCCGAGGTGTCGCTTTCGGGAGTACAGGCGATCAAACCGAGAAGCACGAGAACGCAGAACCGATGCATAGTCGAGGACACTACAACGCTGCTCGGAGCGCGTCTATGCTCGCCGTGCTCACCTCAAAGGAGTACTATCCGCCCGGTGAGCCGCGATACGGCACCTTCATGATTTTTCTCGGCGCGCACCTCGTGGTCATGATCGCGGCTATGGTCTGGATCATGCGGGCATTCAAAGTGCCGAAAGAAGGGGGAGCGGGTGTAAGTGAACCGAACCTCGATCGGGAGCTCGACCCCATCCTTTCGCAGCCCGTGCCGAGCAGCTCCCCCTGTTCGTAGCCGAAGATCCGCTCCGCTTCGGTGTTGATCAGGACCAAAGACGCCGGAGAAACTTCTGAAGCTCGGCCCAGCTTTTCTTGTCTACCTCTTCGTTGTAGGCGAGTGGCATGTTGAATTTCTTGCCGTTCTCCGTGGCATCGGGATTCGTGAAGGCGTGCACGGCGCCCGGGTATTCGATGAAGGTATAGTCCGCCCCCGCCGCATCCATCTCCCTGATGAAGGCGTCGACTTGTTCCTTCGGCACGAACGGGTCGTCGGCTCCGTGGAGCACCAGAATCTTTGCCTTCACCACTCCGGGCGCGGCCGGAGACTCTGTCGAGAGGTTCCCGTGAAAGCTCGCGACTCCATCGAGGTCGGCGCCCGACCGCGCCATCTGGAGCACGACAGCGCCGCCAAAGCAGTAGCCGATCGCGGCGATCTTCGATGGATCGGTCGAGGCATGATTCTTGAGCAGCTCGTGTGCGGCCAAGAACCGTGCCTTCGCGACCTCGGCGTTGCTGATGGTTTCCATCATGAACTTCTGCGCATCTTCGGGATGCGCGGCCTTTTTACCATCGCCGTACATGTCGAGCGCGAGTGCCGTATACCCTTCCTCGGCAAGCATGCGCGCCCGCCGTCGGACATAGTCAGTGTGTCCCCACCACTCATGAACCACGATCACGCCAGGCCGTGGTCCCGGTTTGTTCGCATCCCAAGCGATGTAGCCCTTGAGCGTGGTGTCGCCTGCTTGGTAGGTGACTTCCTCGCCTTTGATATCGGGCTTCGTCGCAGTATCCGCCATGACTGGCTCCTCGTGTGTGGCTTCTGTCATTCTTTTGGACGACGTGCAGGCGACGAGGCACAGCATGAGGGCCGGTATCCAACGCCGGGTCGGTTTCATCGCCGCCTATCGTACCAGAAACCGAGGCTCAGGATGCACGAGCGTCCTTGGAGCCTCTTTCCGGGTAGAACTGCGCGTACCATCGACGAAGCTGGTGAATGGGACCATCACCACGGGTGAGCATCGGGTTCTTGCGATAGATCTTTCGCTCCCAGATTCCGATGTCTTGGCGCCACTGCGAGACCCAGTTTCCAACGATGAATGAGGCCAGAGGCTTAGGGACGTTTGGCCCGCTGAACCAACGGAACCGAACATGTTGGGTCAGGGGAGCGACCGGCGTGTGGTTCTGGTAGAGCACGACGCGACCTCGCCCTCGACTGAGCGCGAAGTCGAATCGGATGATGCTTCCGGGGCCGTCGAGACGAACGTCTGCATGTGCGCCCGATCGCTTGATTTGCTTGCCACGAAACTCGAGAGTTGCCTCGTTCCCAAACCAACACACGTGCTTTTGGGTTTCGTCCCGACGCCATGTTGCTTCGTGGTGGATGGTCATGCCCGGCACCGGGATCTCGGTCCAAGGTAGCCGGAGGCGTCCATGGATCGCAGCGAAGTGCTGGAAGTCGACGCTGTTCTCGACGAACTCGAGCAAGTGCATCTGTACCAACCCGGCATCGTGCTCTCCCCGCCACGTGAGGCTGCCATCATCGATCGCTGCAACCCGCTCTAAGCGATACGGCGGCTCGTGCGTCGGGCCGTCACTGATGGGTCCGTGCCGGTGGTAGCCAGGCGGAGTTTGAGAGCGAAAGCATGCTCTGAACGCGCGAGCGACGAGTCGAATGACTCCCCCTTGAATCGTGGCGCGAAGTGAAACGACTGGGCCCACGAAGCCAACAGGAACGAATTCGCCGCCTTACGCGTGCATGAAGCTACAACTCGTAAACTCTAAGGGCGCTCAACCGCTCATGCCTTCTTTGCAACCATTCACAGCAGCGAACTTACAGCTCACCTGAGCTCGACTTGTGGTTCCTGGAAGGCCACATAAACGTATGAACGAGGAGGCAAGCCAATGAACCTGGACAATCTCTTGGAAACGCTGGTCGGAAAGCTACGAAGCTGGGTGGAGGCCTTTGTCGAGATGCTTCCTAACCTGATTGTTGCGGTTCTAGTCCTAGCAACGTTCTGGTTCATTTCGCGGTTGGTTTACAAGGGAGTCTGCCGCGCGCTCGATCGCGTGCAGACCAATGCGGCGGCGCGCGACCTCATGGCGAGGATCCTGTCGGTGGCCATCGTGTTGTTGGGCGTCGTCGTCGCCTTAGGCGTGCTCAACTTGGACAAGGCGTTGGCCTCCATCTTGGCCGGGGCTGGGGTCATTGGACTTGCGTTGGGTTTCGCGTTTCAGGACCTCGCATCCAATCTGATTTCCGGCGTTGGGCTGGCGGTCAACCAACGTTGGCCCTTCAAAATCGGAGATCTGGTGGAGACAAACGACGTGTTCGGGGTCGTAAAGAAGATCCAGCTTCGTACCTCCACCATTGAGACTCTCGACGGCAAGATCGTCATCTTGCCGAACAGGCAAATCTACCAAGGTAAAGTGATCAACCACTCGGCCACAGGGCGCAGACGAGTGGATGTGGAATGTGGGATTTCCTACGGCGACGATCTCGAGAAGGTCACATCTGTCGTGCAAAAGGCGATCGAAGATCTAGACGGTCGGGATCAATCTCGGGATGTTCAGTTTTTCTTCACGGGGTTTGGGGACAGCTCGATCAACTTCGTCGTCCGCTTTTGGATCGAATACGAGCAGCAAACCAATTTTTTGCAAGCGCAGAGTCACGGAATCCTCGCCCTGAAGAAGGCCCTAGACGACAACGACATCATGATCCCATTTCCCATCCGAACGTTGGACTTCGGCATTCGTGGAGGAGAGAAACTCGCAGAGGTGCTCTCGTCGACGCCTCTCACCATCAACAACGGGAAAGCGAAGGACAATGGTGCAGCGGCGAGCTCGAGCAGTGGACGTGATTCCGGCTGAACGTGTATTTCGGACATCGGCAAACCCATCTGATGTTCGCGGTAGGATGGCGCAAACTTTTCGCACCGGATGCGTGATCGGGGCCGTTTGCGATCAAAGTGCGTCTAAGAGCGTGGTTGGGGAGGGCAACCAGCCGAGCCAGGCAACGACGGCGATCAGCGCCGTATAAACGGTTGCTGCCGCGAGGTCCCATCTGAGGCTTGTCTTCCTATTGGTGAGCGCACCTGCAAGCCCCTTGTGAAGAAGAACCAAACCGACGATGTTCGTCAGCCAGTAGCCAAGCACGAAGGTGGGCACGTACAGCCGCTCATCCCACGCGGCAAACGGCCAGGCGAAAAGCCATGCGAGTGGCACGTTCACCACTAAGTCGTTCCACCAAGATAGTGGTGAGAGCAGGAAACCGACCGCCGCGATCATCGAGCCGCGAGCGCGTCTAAGCCATTTGGCGTGATCGGTCGGGATGGGGTTCATCACGTGGGGTTTCGCAACGACCCAGGGATTGGCCCTAGTGCTACTATCGACGAGGTTTCGGTGGTCCGCTTTGGCATTGGCCCCGTTGTTGCAAGAAAAGTCAATCGGATGAGCCGCGAGGGCTCATGGCATACAGTGGCTGAACCCATCCAAATTACCTTCAAAGACATGCCGCCATCACCGGCTATCGAAGCGTGGATTCGAGAGCGTGCATCGAGACTGAATCGATACCACGATCGCATCGTGCACTGCCATGTTGTGGTCGAAGCGCCTCATCGGCATCAACAGCGTGGACATCTTTACAACGTTAGGCTGGACATCACAGTGGCTGGCGGTGAGGTGGTCGTGAGTCACCAGGGTCCCAAAGACGAAGCCCACAGGGACGTATACGTCGCGCTTCGAGACGCCTTCAGGGCCGCCCGACGTCAGCTTCAAGATCAGGTGCGCAAGCAGCGGGGCGCAGTCAAGCGGCACGACGAACCGGCGCGAGGGCGGGTAACCAAGCTCTTTCCCCACGAACGGTACGGTTTCTTGGAGACTTCGGACGCGCTCGAGGTCTACTTTCACGAAAACGCGGTCGTCGGTGCCGGGTTCTCCGACCTGGTGGTCGGCACCAAGGTGCGTTTTGTGCTCGCGGAAGGCGAGGGTGAGGCCGGACCTCAAGCCAGCACCGTCGAAGCTCTGGACGGACAGTTCGTTCCACCACGTTAAGACCATGGAGTCACGGCGAGAATTATCCCCAAGCGAGCTCTATCAAGCCTGTGACCCAGAGCGGCTCTCGTTCCAAAGCACCGCTGAGCTCGAGGACCTGAAGCATTTGGTCGCTCAGGAACGTGCGACCGAGGCCGTCGAGCTCGGAGCAAACATCGACGTCGACGGGTACAATCTTTTCGTGCTTGGGCGCGAAGGGACGGGGCGACATACGTTCGTCCGGGAACACCTCCAGCAGAAGGCCATCAAGGAGCCGGCCGCTTCCGATTGGTGCTACGTCAACAACTTCGAGGAGCCGAGAAGACCCAATGCCCTTCGGCTCCCCGCTGGCCGTGGTCGGGAGCTCGAGGAGGACATCAACCAACTGCTTGACGACGCTTATACGGCGATTCCCGCGGCCTTTGAAAGTGAAGACTACCGGACGCGTCGGCAAGCGATCGAACAAGAGGTCGAGGAGCTACAGGAGAAGGCCTTCGGAGCAGTCAACAAAGAGGCACAAGAGCGCAGTGTTGGGATTATCCAAACGCCAACCGGTATCGCTTTCGCCCCGCTACACAAGGAAGAGCCAATCAGCCCCCGCGAGTTCGAGCTGTTGCCCAAGGAGGAGCAGGAACGCTTCAAAAAAGCGATTGAGGAGCTTGGCCAGAAGTTTCAAGCGGCGCTCCAAGCGGCCCCGCAAAGGGTTCGAATGGCACGCAACAGGGTCCGCGAGCTCGATCGGGAGGTTGCGTCATGGGCGGTGGGTAGTCTGATTCAAGCGTTGAAAGTGAAATACGAAGACTGTCCTGGCGCCGTGACCTATCTCCAAAGCGTCGAGGGCGACATCGTGGAGAACATCTCGCTTTTTCGGATCCTGCCCGATGAGCAATCGCCTTTCCAACAGCTCCTGATGGGCAGTATGGCAGGGCGAGTACAGCAAGAGGCGCCCGCCGCCAAGCGATACAGCATCAACGTGCTGGTAGACCATCAGCCCGAGAAGGGCGCACCGGTAGTTTTCGAGGATCACCCAACGCACCAACGTGTCTTGGGAGACATCGAACATGTGTCGCAGATGGGCACGTTGGTCACCGACTTTCGCTTCATCAAAGCCGGCGCCCTACACCGGGCCAACGGAGGCTACATCATCCTCGATGCGCGCAAGGTGCTGCTTCAACCTCTTGTGTGGGATGCCCTCAAGAGGGCACTTCAGTCGCACGAGCTTAGAGTGCAGTCGGTTGGACAGGCATACAGCTTGGTCAGCACCGTTTCACTCGAACCGGAGCCGATCCCGCTGTCGGCCAAAGTCGTCTTGATCGGCGACCGCATGCTGTACTATCTGCTGCAAGCGCTTGATCCGGAGTTCGCGACGCTCTTTAAAGTCCCGGCCGATTTCGAGGACGAGCTCGACCGCAGCACGGAGAACACGATGCTCTACGCGCGGCTTCTGGCTACGCTCGCGCGCCAAGAAAGCCTGAAGCCGTTGCATCGTGACGCTGTCGCACGTGTGATCGAAGAGAGCGCGAGGCAAGCCAGTGACGGCGAAAAACTCTCCGCTCGAATTGGGCCTGTCGCGGACATCATTCGCGAAGCCAACTACTGGGCCGCCAAGAACGATTCCGAACACATTACCGTCGCCGACGTCGAACAAGCCATTGAAAAGCAGATCCGCCGAAGCAGCCGTCTCCGCGATCGACTCCAAGAAGAGATACTTCGAGAGACCATCCTGATCGAAACCGAAGGCGAGCGCACAGGTCAAGTCAACGGATTGTCGGTAATTGCCCTCGGCGACTTCGCGTTTGGGCGCCCCAGCCGCATTACCGCACGTTTGTCCTTGGGCTCAGGGAAGGTGATCGACATCGAACGCGAAGTCGAGCTCGGTGGTCCGATTCACAGCAAAGGGGTCCTGATCCTCGCAAGCTACCTCGCGTCACACTACGTCAGCGATCGGCCGTTGTCGCTGTCTGCGAGTCTGGTGTTCGAGCAATCTTACGGCGGGGTCGAGGGCGACAGTGCGTCCTGCGCGGAGCTCTGTGCGTTGCTTTCGTCGCTGGCCGACGCCCCCATCAAGCAATCGCTCGCGATCACGGGCTCCGTAAGCCAGCACGGTCAGGTCCAAGGGATCGGCGGTGTCAATCAGAAGATAGAGGGGTTCTTCGATATCTGCAGGGCGCGCGGGCTGAGCGGCGAACAAGGTGTTCTGATCCCAGCCTCGAACGTCAAGCACCTCATGTTGCGCGAAGACGTTCGCGAAGCGGTCGGAGAAGGACAATTTCACGTCTATCCGGTAGAGACGATAGACGAGTGTATGGAGATTCTCACTGGGATCCCTGCGGGACAAAGGGACAGCCAGGGCGAGTTCCGACAAGGATCGATCAATCAGCGTGTGACCGGTCGACTGATGGATCTGGCCGACAAACGCCGTTCGTTTGCCAAGGACGCAGAACCACGAGGCGATTCTTGAACGCAAGTGGAAACGACTCGCATGGAGCTCGCCGTCTGGCAGTGATTCTCGGCGGTGGCGATGCCGACACGCGGGCACTTGGGATCTTGGCGTCCGTGCTCAGGGAATTCAGCCCAGAGGTAGCCGGGCTGTTCCTCGAGGACGTGGACCTTTTTCGTTTGGCGCAGCTTCCTTTTTCGTGTGAGATTTCTCGCCTCACATCCCGGGCACAGCCGCTCACAACAATCGAGCTCGAGCGTGAGGTCCGGGTTCAAGCCGTTCGCGCCGAACGAGCGCTTCGAGTCACTGCCGAACGCGCCGGGCTGAAATGGTCGTTTCAGAGAATGCGTGGCCGGCTAAACATGGCACTCGAGGCCGCACCGAACGTCAACCTACTCCTTTTGAGCGCGACCCGGCGCAACATCATTTCGTCCGGAGAGGCTGGGGCGCTCGGCAGGGCGTTGCGTGCGTCCGAAGGCGAGCCAACGCGGCCGATCGTTGCGGTGTTCGATGGGTCTGATCCGGCCACGGTCGCCCTTCAATCAGCGATTCGCTTGTCGCGCAGCACGAATCGGAGGCTCGAGGTCATCTTGGTGGCGGCGACCACCGATGCGGCGGCAGAGCTTCGGGGTCGCGCGGTCCAGCTGCTGGCGCCACAGACCGCAACGTTGCGGCGCGTTCCCGACATGGCAATCGAAACCCTGACCGATGCGATACGTGCACATGCGCCGGCGCTGCTCGTCATCGGCGCCAATAAACTCTTTCTCGAAAGCCCAGGGGTGGGCCTCCTGCGTCGAAGCATCGATTGTCCGGCTTTGATCGTGCGTTGACACGCGTCGTTCCGTGTACGAGAGGGTTCGAGATCAGGGAAAGATCCCGTCCTGCACGTATGCGCTTCCGACCTTTTCGATCGCGCCGACATAAGCCGACGTACGCAAGTCGGGAAGCGCTCGTTGCTTCCATCGTGTACGCATTCTTTCGTAGGAGATGGTGAGGGTGTTCTCGAGCGCCGTCCGCACGAAATCGATCTCGTTCGGGGCATAGAGCAGGAGGGCCTCGTCCTCCGGGGGTAGCGTTTTGCCCGTCAACCGGGTGAGCACGCCCAGCAGCCGATCGTTCGCAATCTGTTGATAGCGGCGCGTCATTCTCTCGAAGCTCACGTGCGAGAGGTTTTTGATCCATTCGAAATAGGACACCACCACCCCGCCAGCGTTCGCATAGATATCGGGCACGATGACCGAGCCTGCTTCTCGGAGCATGGCATCCGCTTTCGGGTCCACCGGCCCGTTTGCCCCTTCCACGATCACCTTCGCTTGCAATCGGGGTGCGTTGTCGGCGGTGATCTGGTGCTCGAGTGCGGCCGGGATCAGGATGTCGCAGGGCTCCTCGAGCAGCTCGTTAGGGTTCGCCAACATGCGGGCGCGCGGAAACCCTCTCAATGACCCCGATTCGCGGCGGTGCTCAACGATCGCGTCGACTTCAAGCCCATCGGGATCGTAAAGCGCCCCGTCGCTCACCGAAACGCCGACGACAGAGCCGCCTTGTCGGATCACTTCGCGTGCGGCATGCAGCCCGACTTTGCCGAACCCCTGGACGATGACACGCTTGCCCGACAACCCCGGCGTGAGCCCAAGGGGCTTCACATCCTCCGGCTCGGACATGAAATGCTGCAACGCGATCACAGCGCCCACGCCTGTCGCCTCCTCGCGTCCGGCAACACCGTGCATGCGCACCGACTTGCCGGTCACGCAGGCGAGTGCGTTGAGGGTGTCTGGACCTTGGCTCTTGTAGGTGTCGTAGATCCATCCCATCTCGCGTGCGCCCGTACCGACGTCGGGTGCTGGCACGTCCACGTCGGGTCCGATGAACCGCTTCCGGATCAGCTCACTGGTGTAGCGACGCGTGAGGCGTTGGAGAAACGAGGCGGACTCGTGCCGTGGGTCGACTCGAACACCGCCCTTGGCGCCCCCAAAGGGAACGTCTACCACCGCGCACTTGTAAGTCATGAGTGCCGCAAGAGCCATCACCTCGTATTGGGACACGTCTAAAGCGTAGCGAATGCCACCCTTGGTAGGCAGGCGATGGTGGCTGTGCTCGGCGCGGTACGCCTCGATGACCGCGATCTTGCCGTCATCTCTGACGACCGGAAAGCGAATCCGGTAGACCGCGTTGCATACGCGGACCTGGGCCAGCACGTCACTGGGCACGTCGGTGTATTGAGAAGCTTGATCGAAGTAATAGTTGACGTCGTCGAAAAATCCGCGCGAGTTTGTTGGCTTGGCAATCATGTTGCAGAAGCACGGTACCGCATTGCCATCATGGTGGCGAGCATCGGCACGCAAAGGACGTGTGATAGGATGACGATTCAAATGTCTGAAGTACGTTGGTTGCGAGCCTCCTATTGGGTGGGCGCCATTGCGGACGCCATGGCCGGCGTCCTGATGCTTTTTCCAGACGCAGCGACGGTGGTGTACGGGATCACTGGTTTCGAGCCCGGCCCTGACTATCACTACGCGATGGGTCTCGGGGCTTCGTTGATGCTCGGGTGGACGGTCCTGTTGCTCTGGGCCGACCAAAGGCCGGTCGAACGACGGGGCATCTTGTTGATCACGGTGTTCGTGATCTTCGGAATGGCCCTGGCTGGAGCCTATGCAGTCGACTCCGGCCTAATGGCCCTGCCAAGGATGATCCCGACCTGGGTCTTTCAGGCGTTCCTCGTGGTGCTCTTTTCCTACAGCTACTGGCGCTCACGTGCTGCCGTCGCTGCGAAGGGCGAGGGCACCACCACGCTTGCCGCCGCCGCCGCCGAGTTTCTCTCACAAGGACGATTCGCCGTTGCGGGCGTCTCTCGTGCGGGCAATTCCCCGGCGAATCTGATCTACCGCAAGCTCAAAGAGGGAGGCCGTCAGGTCTTTGCGACCAACCCCAACGCCGAAACCGTCGAAGGCGATCCCTGCTACCGCTCCTTGCTCGAGCTGCCAGAGCGCGTGGATGCCGTAGTGATCGCCACCCACCCAGACAAGTCCATCGAGGTAGCCCGTCAGTGCAAAGAGGCTGGCGTCCATTACGTATGGTTTCACCGCTCGATCGACGGCGGCTCCGTATCCGATGAGGCGCTCGCGTTTTGCCGCGACTATGGCGCCTTTGTCATTCCGGGCGGCTGCCCGATGATGCACCTCATGCCTGTGGACTTCGGCCACCGGTGCATGCGGGGCGTGCTCAATCTCACCGGCCGCCTGCCGAAAGAGATAACCTGACTACCTTTCCTGGCCTGCTCCTTCAGTTGAGGGTTTGGACTGCGGCTGGGTAGGCATCGACCATCAGGTACACCCGTAGCGATCCTGGGAGCTCGACACCGGTCACGTCGAGGGTGACCGTTTCGATGGTCCCGGCGGTTTCAGGCGTGTGGGCGGTGTTGACGGTGTAATTCAGCCCTACCGGGACGCCATCGCTCGCATCGAGCAGGAGGATGCCGAAATTGTGGGCCTCTCTCTGTAAGGTCGAGTCGGTAAAAGTCGCAACGACCTGACCTGCGTTCATCGAGAACTCCACCGTGCCCACTCCCTCCGGCGCCGCCTGGGTTCCGCCTTCGTGGGGTCGGAACTCGGCACCTCCGACGGCTTCCATCAGGTCGGTGTCGGCGTTGCATAAGCCGAGTCGCTGCAGAAACACGCCGTAGATATCGATCTCCCCGCAGATCGTCTTGGCATTCAGGTAGGGGCTGTGCAGCGCGTTCCCTCGCGAGTCGAGTTTGGTAGCCACTCCGAAGAAGCGGAAAGGCAGTGGAAAGCCGTTGAATTCGATCGTGAAGCCCTCTTCGTTGAACATGGTTAGCGCCCCATCGTCCCACCGAGCCACCAATGGAAAGCGAACGCGCGATGCTGGATTCACGACGGTGTTACCTTCCTCGTCGAGCATACCCCCGATGCCCCACGTGACGATGTTGTCGCCTTCGCCTTCGACGACCCCGATCAGGTAGTGAATCGAGTCGAACCCAATCTGGTTGTAGCTGGGCAGAACGGTCGGTAGCGGAGCCGCGAGCCGGTAGAGCTCCATGATCCCCGAGTCGTCACCCGGTGCGTCGGGAACGGCAAACGGAAACGCCGTTTCGCTGCGCCCCTCGATAGAAAAGTTGAAGCTCTGATCAAACGAGCCGCCGATGGTTCCCCCACTAAAAACCAGCCCTGCGCGATCGAGGTCGACGAGGTAATCGCCCGTGATGCGCACCTCGAGCGTGCCTCCAGCCGCGCCAACCCACGGTGATGTCGGGATGATCGTGATGAAGCGTCGATCGCCCGAGACATCGATGCGGGTTTCCGTAGAGCCGGTTGTGGTCACTTCCACGTTTTCGGAATCGATGAGGGCGAGCTTGGTGTCCCCTGCTTCGCGGACGAACAGCGAAAAAGTGAGTGGCTGGTTCGCCGTGATCGTCCCCGGCGTCTCGAGCTCGAGGCCGCCGAAGTGGGTCGTATACACGATGAACACGCCGTCATCGGCGATTCCTTCCCCGGGCCCGAGGGTGCAGCGTTCGTCGCTCAGGCGATCGCGGAGGCAATAGTCGTAGGGAACGCCGAATATCCGTCCGTCTTCGCCTGCGACCGCGACGAACTCTTTGCCGAGGGCTGGTGAAGCATTGAGGTCGTTGCGTTGGCCTTCGAGGAGCAGGATCGACCAGCGAAGAGAGCCGTCGGGGTTCAAGACGAACAACCGACCTTCACCCGAACCGACATAGATGTTTCCATCGCCATCGATCGCGGGAGATGAGCGGATCGGCTCGCGGGTATCGAAGGCCCAGGTGACCGAGCCATCCGCGGGGTCGAGCGCGTAGATCGTGCCGTCGCCCGCTGGCTGGATGATCGCGCCGTCTTCCATTTGTCCGGGGCTGGCATAGATGTGGTCGCGGGCGCCAAAGCTCCAAATCAATTGGCCCGTGTCTTGGCGGAGCGCATACGCAAAGCCGTCATAGGCGCCGACCACCACGAGCCCGGACGGTTCGGTCGAGGTAAGAAGCGGGCTCGCTGCGACCGTCCCTAGCGTTCCGAAGGACCAGAGCTCCGCGGGCGCCCCGGTGCCGGGATCGAGATCGTTCGGGTCGAGTCCGAAGACGTTCCGCTGGAAGAACCAATTGTTCCCAATGAAAAGCGTTTCGGTCTCTGGATTCAGCGCAGGGAGCGACCAAGTCTGGTCGAGAGTGACGAAGCACCAGTCAGCCGTGCCTTCCTGACGGTCGATCGAGTAGGTGCAGAAATTGTCGTTTGGGACGATGAGCGAGCCGTCTAGCATCATCGCAACGTTGGCCTCGAACCAGTTGATCAACGCCCCGGTGACGGACGGGTCATCGGCTTCGAACGGCTGATCCCACACCTCTTCGCTGCTGTCGCGGTCGAGCGCGTACACATGCCCGTCACCAGAGCCAAAGTAGACGACACCCCGGTCATCGAGGAGCGCCGAAGAGTCGACGACCTCTCCCGTGAGGTACTGCCACCGCTCGATACCGTTTCGGTCGAGCGAGTAGAATACGCGATCGGCAGAGCCGATGTACACGTTACTCTCAGCGTCGATGACGGGCGTCGAAAAGATGCCTTTACCGGTTTGGAACTCCCAGACATCCGCGCCAGTATCGATGGGCTTCACTGGGCTTCGGCCGTTCTGCATCGCGTTGCGGCGAAACTTCGGCCAGGGGCTCATGGGGTCCATGGGAACCGCGTACTCGAACTCTTCGACCTGCTGCTGCGATGTGCTGGTACAACCCGCAACCAAGATGGTCGGTGCGAACAACGACAGCGCCGCCAACCGCGTCAGAAAGGAAACCGCCATGACAACCACCTCCGGCCGTTGCTGTTCACATACGCAGCCGTCAGAGCTCGGTCAACCCTCAGGGCTGGTACTTGCGAAAGTCGGGCTTGCGCTTCTCTTGGAACGCGCGGACGCCTTCTTTCGACTCCTCGGTGCCGTAGTAGAGCGCGAGGGACTGCATTCCGAGGGACCCTAGGCCGCGAAAGCTCTCGGTAGCCGCATTGAACGACCGCTTGGCGATGGCCAGTGCGGTTGGGCTGCGCTCCATGAGCTCTGCACACCAGGCCGCCACTTCATCATCGAGCTTGTCATGGGGCACGACCACATTGACCAAACCCATCTCGTACGCCTGCTGCGCAGTGTAACGCCGGCACATGTACCACATCTCGCGGGCGCGCTTTTCGCCGACGACCTGTGCGAGGAACGCCGTCCCGAAGCCGGGGTCGACCGAGCCGACCTTCGGACCGACCTGTCCGAACTGCGCTTGTTCGGACGCGATCGTGAGATCGCAGAGCGTCGCAAGCACGTTGCCACCACCGATCGCATAGCCCTGCACCCGCGCAATCACCGGCTTGGGGACATCGCGGATCACGGTTTGGACCTCTTCGATCGGGAGGCCGATCGTGCCGCGACCGTCGTACGAGCCGGCATGCGCCGATTGGTCGCCCCCAGTACAGAACGCCTTGTCCCCCGCGCCGGCAAGGACGAGGACGCCGATTTGTTTGTCCCACCCCGCACGGTTGAAGGCGTGGATCAGCTCCTCGCACGTTTGCCCGCGGAAGGCGTTGTACTTGTCGGGTCGGTTGATGGTGATTGTCGCGACGCCATTTGCCGCCGCGTACAGGATGTCTTCGTATTTCATGATGACCTCAGCCGTGCATCGTCAAACCGCCAGAGACACTGATGACCTGACCGGTAATGAAGTCGGCATCATCGCTTGCCAAGAACGCGACGATGCCGGGAATGTCGTGTGGCTGGCCGAGCCGCCGCATAGGAATGGCGCGCTTCAACCCTTCTCGAAGCTTCTCGCCGTACTCGCCCTCGCCGGCGAAGTCGCGAAAGAAGGCAGTGTCCGTGGGGCCTGGGCAGACCGCGTTGATGCAAATCCCATTTCTCGCCATCTCTCGCGCGACGCTTTTCCCAAATGCGATGACTGCGGCTTTGCAGCCCGCGTATACGGCTTCCCCCGAAGAACCGACCCTGCCCGCATCCGAAGCGACGTTGACGATCTTGCCTCGCTTGCGTTTCAGCATCAGCGGGAGGACCTGGCGATGCATGTTGAGCGGCCCTTGGTAATTGATGGCGATGATCTTCGCCCAAAGCTCCGGCTCGGTTTCGAGAAACGGGGCGCCGCGGTCCCAGCCCGCGTTGTTGACCAACGTGTCGATGGTGCCGTACGCGCCGACGACATCTGCGACCCCTTGCTTGACCGACTGCGGATCGGTGATGTCCACGCGAAACGCGCGGGCTGTCCCCTCGCCGCTAATAGCCTCCGCGGTCTGTTTCGCGGTGTCCGCGTTGATGTCGAGGACCGCCACGCGGGCCCCTTCTTCGCCGAATCGAACACAGATCTCTCTCCCGATACCGCCGCCCCCGCCGGTCACGGCTACCACTTGGTTTTCGATCCCGCGCATGGTCGTCAGGTCACCCTACTTTCACGACGGCTTCTCAGCAACAGCGACTTGTCGATGGCGGTAGCGGATGGCCTGATGCATACTCCTCAACCACGGAGCGGGATTCGCCCGTCGAGCCTCATGAGCAAGAAGCCCTCGTTTCGCTGGGAAGACCCCCTGCTGCTAGAGGACCAGCTCACCAACGACGAACGGCTCATTCGGAACACTGCGCGCGAATATGCGCAAGGCGAGCTCATGCCCGGCGTGATCGAAGCGAACCGGAAGGAACACTTCGACCGCAATATCATGAACGAGCTCGGCGCACGCGGATTGCTAGGCTCGACACTACCCGAGGCCTATGGGTGCGCTGCAGCGAATCACGTCGCGTACGGCCTGATCGCAAGAGAGCTCGACCGCGTCGATAGTGCTTACCGTTCGGCCATGAGCGTGCAGTCGTCTCTGGTGATGTACCCGATCTACGCCTACGGCACCGAGGAGCATCGACAGCGCTACCTTCCCCGGTTGGCTACCGGCGAGTGGGTGGGCTGCTTCGGCCTGACCGAGCCCGACTCGGGGTCTGATCCCGGGAGCATGCAGACGAAGGCGGTCCCCACCAACGGCGGATTCAGGCTCAGCGGCACCAAGACTTGGATCACCAACGCCTGCATCGCAGATGTCTTCATCGTGTGGGCCAAGCTCGAAGGGGTCGTGCGCGGCTTCGTTCTGGAAAAAGGAGCCGACGGGCTGAGCACCCCGAAGATCGAGGGCAAAATGAGCATGCGTGCGTCTGTGACCGGCCAAATCGTCATGGACGACGTTTTGGTGTCCGAGGGTCGACTGCTTCCGGGGGCGGAGGGGCTGCGTGGGCCCTTTGGTTGTCTCACCAAAGCGCGTTACGGGATCGCCTGGGGCGCGCTCGGGGCTGCTGAGTTTTGTTGGCATGCCGCGCGGCAATACGCCCTGGATCGACACCAGTTTGGGCGGCCGCTTGCCGCTACCCAGCTCGTCCAAAAGAAGCTTGCGGACATGCAGACCGAGATCACCATCGGCTTGCAGAGCTGCTTACGGGCAGGCCGATTGATGGATGAGGGCCGTTGTACGCCGGAGCTCGTTTCGATGTTGAAGCGGAACTCCTGCGGCAAGGCTCTCGAAATCTCGCGGCTGTCGCGGGATATTCATGGAGGCAACGGCATTTCGGACGAGTTTCACGTCATTCGTCACGTCATGAATCTCGAGACGGTCAACACCTACGAGGGGACGCACGACATTCACGCGCTGATCTTGGGCCGAGCGCAAACAGGCATCCAGGCATTCACTTCATAGGCACTCTGATGACGCTCCACGAACAGCTCACGCGCGAGATTCGAACCGGGCCGTCAGGGCCGAGCGTGGGGGCGTTCTTCGATCTGGATCAGACCCTCTTTGCGGGGTTCTCGGCGACGGCGTTCACGCGGGATCAGCTTGCTTCAGGTCGACTCTCCCCAGGCGACCTCGCGGATTCGTTCCGCGCCACGCTTTCCTTCGCGCTTGGGCGAACGGGGTTCTCCTCGTTTGTATCCGCGACGACCGCGGTCTATCGGGGCCTCGACGAGTCGGTCCTGGAGGAAGTGGGGCAACACGCGTTCGACAAGTATCTGGCTACTCAAATCTATCCAGAGTCCCGCGCTCTCGTGAAAGCGCACCAGGACCAAGGACACACCGTCGCGATCGTAACCTCTGCTACCCGTTACCAGGCCGAGCCCGTCGCTCGCGAGCTCGGGATCGATCGTCTGATGTATACCGAGCTCCGCGTCGAGAACGGAGTCCTCACCGGTGAGGTCGTGCGGCCGACCTGCTACGGGAAAGGGAAGGCTACCGCAGCGCGGAGCCTTGCGTCGCAAGACGACCTCGACCTCGAGGAGAGCTACTTTTATTCCGACAGCCACGAAGACCTCCCGCTTTTCGAGCTGGTCGGCCGCCCACGCCCTCTCAATCCGACGCGGCAGCTCGCGCAGATCGCCAAGGAGAGACGGTGGCCGGTGCGTCGGTTTACGAGTCGCGGAACCCCGACACTTGGTGATGTCGTCCGCACGGGGCTGATCTTCGGGACTCTCGCGCCATCGGTGGCGTTTGGAGTCGCTGCGGGACTCCTCAACCGATCGAAGCGCGAAGCGTTCAATGTCATGGGGTCGGTCTGGGGCGACCTCGCCACTTCGGCAGCGGGAATTGACCTCCGCGTCGAAGGCGAAGACCACCTGTGGTCGCACCGGCCCGCGGTATTCATCTTCAACCATCAGAGCGGGCTCGAGCTCGTGCTCCTGCTCAAGCTTCTCAGGCGTGATTTGACCGGCATCGCGAAAGCAGAAATCCGTCACAACCCGATCTTCGGGCCCCTCTTTCGCGCGGCGGGCGTTGCTTTCGTCGATCGCTCGAACACAGTCAAGGCTATCGAAGCCCTCGGACCCGCCGTCGAAGCCCTCCGCCACGGTCGGTCTTTGATCATCGCGCCCGAAGGGACCCGATCGACCACCCCGACACTCGGGCGGTTTAAGAAGGGGGGTTTTCGGCTAGCGATGCAAGCGCGCGTGCCGATCGTGCCTGTGGTCTTTCGGAACGTTCTCGATGCCCTTCCGAAAGGCGCGATCATCGTCCGCCCAGCCGTGATCGAGGCCGTAGTTCTTCCGCCCGTCGATACTTCCGCTTGGACCCTTGGTACGCTCGATGAAGAGATCGAAAAGATGCGCAACCGGTACGTCGATGTCCTAGAACAGTCGCATCGAGGAGAGTGACCTCACGTGCCAAAGTGGGCCGCCGGATCCTGGATGATTCCTTTGAAGGTCTTGGCGAGCTTTCCTCCTTGGAAGCCGTCGATCACCCGGTGATCGAAGGTCGCCGCGATGCGCATGGCAGGAACGACGACAAGCTCTCCATCGCGCACGCCGGGCTTGTCCTCTACCGCACCCACCGCCAACACCGCCGGCACGCGCGTGAAAGTCAGGAGCGGTGGAAACGCCTCGGTGATGCCGAGCACTCCTACGCTGGTCACGATCGCGCTGCCGAAGGGGTCGTTCGGAATGCCTGCAGCCGAAAGGTCGAGGTTGAAGTCGTACTGCAGTCGGGCAACCAAGCGCAAAAGGGGCCCCATCACGGCGGGGGGCACCCGGTCGAAGAGCTTCTTGGTGCGATCGAGAAGCGGGTCCTCGTGCTTCCGCACCTTGCGCGCGCCTTCGCGAATCTCTCTCGCGATCTCTGCTATCGACTTGCGATCGGCATTTCGGACGAGCGCCTCCGAGAGGTCGGCTTCCTGCTCGTGGTCAGCCTCTTCAGGGGGGACGGCCACCAACACGGAAATATCGATGTCATCGCGTTCAAAGATTCGCCCGCGCCGGATGATGCAGTTGCACTCTGGATGCTCGGCGAGTGTGTCGGCCATCGCTTTGGTTACGAGGTGTGTCACCGTGAGGTGCTCGCCGGTACGCTCGGACTCTTTTCGTAAGAACGCGAGGGCGTCGGTCATGTCCAGATCGATGGTCCCGTATATCGTTGGATCATCTGGCGCCGACCAGGCGACAGCAGCCATGCGGCGCCAGCTCGACAGATTCTTAACGAAGTGTCCGGAGATGTTCTTGGCCATCGGTGCATCACTACTGCACTAGGCTGCTCCCGATCAAGTGCCGCGAGCCCCTCTGCTTTCCCAGGCGGCTCTACACCCTGCCTTCACGTACTGAAATGCGCTGGCCGCGATGGTCCAGAGCAGGGCGGCGCCGAGTAGCTGCAGCCAGACGATGGCCGGCCAGCCTAGCCAGGCATGGGTGATCGTGAGCACCATGAACACGATCTGAAAAGTGGTGTTGAGCTTGCTGATGGCAGTGGGCTTCCCATGGACCGGGGCAAGCCACAGTTGATGGGCGAGAACGCCCGCGACGATCAGGACATCACGGCCTAGCACGACTGCGGTGAACCAAACCGGCACGAACCCAAGCCAGGTCAGCGTGACGAACACGCTCGCGACCAAGAACTTGTCGGCCGCGGGGTCGAGCAGAGCGCCAAGCCGCGAGCGCCAATCGAACCTTCTGGCCAGATAACCATCGAGTGCATCGGACAGGCCGGCGATCACGATGAGGCCCAAGGCGAGCGGGTAGCGGCCATCCAGCAAAGCCCAGACGGCCGGGGCAACCAAGAGGATCCGCACGAAGCAGATAAGATTGGGGATATGTCGAAGCTTTGACACCGCTAGCCATCTATTTGCACACCTGCGTTGAGATCGACAAGGGAAGCCAAGCTCGCGCGGATCGATTCCATGGCCCGCCGCCGACCATGTGGTTCTCCGAGGAGCGCCTGATTGACCTCCAACTCGATGCCCACGTACCCTCGAGGGCCAAATGCCCTGCGGAGGTGCGTCACCAGCCCGTCTGACTTACCGAGGTAGGGATAGTTGCGACGGACGCGAAGCTTCGGGTCGACGGCTTCGAGGGCTTCCTTCCACTGAGCGCAAAACGCTCGCTCACCGGCACGGGCGGGATCGTAGAGGAGCCCGACATCGGCCTTGCGTTTCCGCCCCTCGACTCGCGGCACGAAGCTGTGCACCCCAATGTGCAGTACCTGGCGACCGCGGCGCACCCGTCCTTCGATCCATGACTCGACGCCATCTCGATGAGGGAAATAGTGCCGATCGAGGAGTGTCGCGCGTTCAGCGCGATCGAGGCTCTTGGAGAATTTGGAGAAGAGCTGCGGATGGCCGATCGAGCGGTTGAGGTCGACGAGTAGCCGGGTGACCGTGCTCGCGTGGAGTGGAGCCCGAAGCGCACGTTGAAGGGATTGAGCCAACCCGAGTGCACCGAGATCCCTTGCGCGGTGGCTCTGCAACGCAGCCCGGGCCGCGCTGCTTGCGAAAAGATACCGGTACTCTGGCGGCACACGCGCACCCCCGTGCTCGCAAGTCAGCAGGAGAGCCTGGGTTTTCATGGTTCGCCCGAAAAGCTCCGACCGAACGCCAAGCAATCCGCGAGCCGTCCGTACACTTCGCGCAGTCGCTCTCGACTGGGGCTTGGTCCAGCGGCCCGCACGAGCCTGCGAGCGAGGCAACCCTCGTTCGAGATCAACCGCAGTGCCGGTCCTGCTGACGCATGCTCGGTGCGCTTGTCGACCTGGGTGTCGACCAAGTGATGCCATACCTCATCGGCACGAACGGGCCTCTTTTCGCTCAAGCCAAACGTGCGCAGAAACCGTGGGTCGTCAATCATCGCGTGATCTGCATCGCCGATCGTCAAAAGCAGGATTGCCTCCAAGTCGCGCTCGTCCCACGCTTGTTGCTCTTCGAGCCCTACCCAAGTCTCTTCGACGAGCGCCTGAATGGCCGCGCTCGCGGCTTGAGCTATCGCGAGGTCCATGCGGGGGCATTCCTGCACGTCCACGAGCCGAATTTCGAGTGCCATTCGGTCGAATCGAGCGATGCAACCGCGCGCGTTGACCCACTCGTGCTGCAGCACCCCCTCTGGATCCAACGGAGCCAGATCCTGGTAGATGCTCCCTAGCAAGAGCTCGTAGTCGCGCCGTCGAAAGACCGCCTCGGGGATGACCCGACCCGTTACCGAAGGGATCCGACGTGCGTTGTGTCGGTAGACCTCGAGCCGTGTGTCGAGCAGGCCGCTCGCTTTTCCATCGACGTATGGCGAGCTCGCTGCCAAAGCTGGAAGGATCGGAAGCACAAGGCGAGCCGCCGCATGCAACCGACCAAACTGGTCGTCATTTGCGAACGGAAGGTTGAGGTGCACGCTCTGGAGATTCGACCAGCCGTGCCCACGACAATCGAAAATTCGATGGAGAGACCGATAGATCACATCGTCTTCGTGGGGCCAAAGTCGAAGCTCGTCCGTGCCCATCCACGGATGCATCGCGCCTGGAAGCAACCGGGCACCCATCGGAGATAACAACGCGTCGACGGCTCGGATGTCGCCTTGAAAGCTTTCGTGCAAGCCGACCAGTGAGCTCGTGGGCCCGTTGGTCTTGAGCTCGAGCACGTGGAGCGCGAGCTCATTCGACCAACGCAAAGCACCCCGATCGACCTCCATCTCGTACGTGCCGGCTACCTCTTTGAGCAGCTCGTCGGCGATCGGGCGCACCGACAAGCTCTCCGCGTCGACGATCATGTACTCGATCTCGATGCCGAAGCCCTCGAAGAGACCAAGTGGCTCGGGCGCGCTCACCGACGTTCGCCCCGTCCGCGGCGTTCGAGGCGGTCGTAGAAGCTCTGCATGATGGCGAGATACAGACCCTCTTTGAGTACAGCATCTTCGGTTCCGGCTTCGATGTTTGGATTGTCGTTGACTTCCATGACGAGAAGGCGGCCGTCGACGTCCTTGACGTCGACGCCGTAGAGCCCGTCGCCAACCAGATTGGCCGCCCTTACTGCGAGGTCTACGACGTTTTGAGGAGCGTCCTCGAGCGCGAGCGCCTCTGCCCTTCCGTACGATCGCCGGCTCTCGCCGACCGCCTTTTGGATTTGCCAGTGGCCGCGCGCCATGTGGTACCTGCAGGCGAAGAGGGGCTTCCGATCGAGCACGCCGATGCGCCAATCGAAGTCAGACGCGACGAACTCCTGCGCGATGACGAGCTCGGAGTCCCGCAGGAACTCTCGCAATTGCGCGGTGAGCTCGGCTTCTGTGCTTGCCTTGACGACGCCGGTTGAGAACGAGCTATCGGGCTTCTTGAGAACACAAGGGAGCCCGAGGCCGGCTGCCACTTCCTCGGCGCTTTCTCGATAGACCACGAGTGTCTCTGGGCACCCGATGTCGTTCTGCGCGAACAGCTCGGCCTGATAGACCTTGTTCGTGCATCGAACGATCGATTCGGGATCGTCGATGACCACCAGGCCCTCCGCCTCGGCACGGCGTGCGAAACGATAGGTGTAGTGGTCGACCGACGTTGTCTCGCGCAAGAACAAGGCGTCGAACTCGGCAATGCGTCCGAAATCCTCTTTACCAATGACCCAGGCATCAAAACTCGCCTTCTTGGCGGCACGGAGAAACTTGTGAATCGCTTTGTCGTCGGACGGCGCGTCGATTTCCTCCGGATTGACCAGAATCGCGAGGTCGTATCGTGCCCGTTTCACGCCTGACGCGCGGGGTCTGTCGAAGAACCGCTTTGCGCGCTCGATTACGAAATCGCGGTGCGACTCCGGAATCTCGTGAGAAGCGATGACCTCCAACTTCTCGAGCCGCCAATGGTCAGCACGCACGAACTCGGCCCGCAGAAAGGGGGCCGGGAAATGGTTAAATAGCGCGCTGCACAATCGGTCGTAACGCTTCGCCATGTTCCGCCCGAAGTAGATGCTGAGCACGAACCGGTCGCTCTTGATCGACGCGAAGGTCTGCTGGATGAGGAGCTCCGTCGTTTCCGAAGCGATTCGAAGAAGGGACGATTGCCGGAGGTCCTGCATGGTCGTCACTGAGGGCAAGGGCTTGTGCCCGCGCGCCGCAGCCAGTAGCGAGACGTAATACCCGGCGCTCTGATACGCGTAGCTTCGGCATAAGTTGAAGACTTTAGCCCTCTTGAGCTCAATGAATCGGGAATCGGTCAAGTAGTCCGTTGCACTGACGACCTCCGTGCCTGGAATCTCTAGCGGCCAGTTCTCGGGCCGCTCGACGACGATCAGCGCCGTCATCGAGAACCTCTTTGCGGGTCGGTTCCGGGCGTGAGCACGAGGAGGTTTGCGTCATAGGTGATGACGCCGAGCGCGATCGCTGTGATCAAACGATCCATGCGAACATTGTAGCGATGCGTGTGAAATCGCGGGTTGTCGTGCGATGGGTCGGAGACGGTAATCTCTCGGTTCCTGCGATTATATCCACTCAGAATCACGAAGTGGCCGACGGGCTCACCCCGCAGGTCGTCATATTGGTCTTCGTGCTCTCTGGTGCACTGATAGAGGTACGTCGCGCTCAAGCCTGCGAGTACGGGAATGCCGCGTTTCAAGAAGCGCCGAATCAACGCTGGACGTAGCTCCTCAAAACGAACTACGCCACCGAGGCGGAGGTACTCGAGGTAGGCATCGGTAGTGACGCGGAGCTTTTGTCTGCGTTTGTGCCTCCGTTGGGCGGTCAGTCGCTCGACCAGATCGACACCTCCGGCAAACCAGCTCGGGTCGAACATCTTCAGGTTGTAGGTATAGATTTCGGCCTGATAGCCGCGCCGAAGGGCATGGCATGCGAGAGATACAGCCAAGGTGCCACCCCCGGGAAGTGACTCCACCTCGGCCACGACCGCGTCGAGGTCGATGTCTTCGCCCCAATAGCGATAGACCGCATGCAGACAGGTCGGTCCGCACGTCGTGTCGTCGGGCTGGGCGAGCACTTCGAGCTCGAGGTGAGCAGTGAGTGGCTTGGGCATGGGCGAGCAAGAAGAATAGCTGAGCGATGGCCGCCGGCGAGCCGTCGCGTCTACTGCGGGCGCCTGTGAAGCACGACGGGCAACTCGATCAAGGCGCTACAGGGCACTAGCTTCTCCTTTCCATCGTCCACCGTTAGGACCACCGATACGGCCGTATAGCGCAGGACCCGTCCCCTCATGCCTTCGACTTCGACCTCGTCTCCCGGTCGGATCGAGGACTGGCAGTAGTGTCGGGCGATGATATTCTGAAAAATGCCCCGTGCGCTCAGCGCGAACATGAGGGCAAATCCAAACACGAGCCCACCAACAGCGATCCCAATGACGAGCGTGATGAGGTCGGTGTCCAGTCCTGCCTGTTGCGCGGCAAGGGTGATCGCGACCACGAGGACGGCGTAATAGACGACCTGAGCCACGAGCGCGGGCGACTCGAGTCGTTCTCCGCGCTCGCCAAATCTGAGGACGAGCCCGCGGAGCCAGCCCGCCAGCCACAAGCCGCCGACGAGTACGAGGACAGCTGCCAGTGCTCGCGGCAAGAACCTCGTAAGCGTGCTCCCGAGCTCCGCTAGGGCATCGAGGCCCAGTAGCTCCGCGAGCGCCGAGAAGGTGATCAACAAAACGGTGTAGAAAACGACCTGGCCGAGGAAGGATGCCAAGCCTCGGCGAATCCCGAGCGCGTAGAGCGTTTTGGAGATGCCTGCCCGTTCGCCGAGCTCTTCGAGGCCCACCCGTCGAACCGCCCAGCGCGTGACCCTTCGAAGTACGACCGCGGCGAGCAGGCCTAAGAGAAGGACCCCGAGCACCAGTGCGATGCGGGGAGTGAGCTGTGCGAGACGATCCCAAACTTGTTGCATCGTCTCCAGCATTTCAGCGCCTCCCTTCAGAGCCGTTTCCGCGGTTGGTTGCTCGCGTGACGAGGTTGACGGCCTCCAGCAACGTGCTCCCTAGAAGGGCCAAGAGAGACGGGCCTTGGCGTCCACCTTGCAAGAGCTCTTCGATTCCTTCTGAGACGCGGCGAGTGAAGTCTCGCGACACACGGACGACCTGCTCGCGCAAAGGTTCAAGGGCCTCATGCACGCGATGAGCAAGCCTTGCGTCCTCAGGATGATCATCCATTACCAGTCACCTCGTCGTAGTGTTCCAGGAACGCCTTGCGAGCACGCGAAAGCCGCATCTTCGCCGCCGACAAGCCCACATCGAGAACGGTTGTGATATCTTCCAGCGCCATCTCCTCCACGTGTCGAAGGATCAGGATCTCCCGGTACGGATAAGGGAGTAGAGCGAGGGTCACGGCGAGAGCCTCCCGTGCCTCTAGCTGAGATCCCATCGGGGACGCCTCCTCGGGCCGCCACTCGGCCAGATATCTTGCGCGCGTAACAGCATCGCGGCGGTGGTTGTAGGCCAGACGGACGGAGGTCACTCGAAGCCATGCGCGAAAATTGGCCCCTTCCGGAATGCGTTCGATTGCAGCAAATGTGCGAACGAAGGCTTCCTGGGCGATGTCTTCGGCCTCGGCGGGCGACCGCTGAAGCAGTTGAGCGAGCAGCCGGACGAGCCAAGCTTGGTGCCGTCTCACGAGCGCGTCGTACGCCGTCTTCGCACTTGCGCCACCTCGCTTCGCCTGGGCGAGCAAGGCTTGGTCGCCGTCGTCCGTGTCTTCTCGCCCTTCCGGCATCGAATGATGACGACATCGGTACCCTTAGGGGCGCGCTCCGTCTAGTCGGCGTGTGGCTACCACCAGACTAACCTCTGGCAGTGCTCGAGGCTGATTCATAAGAGGATGTCGCCCCGTTCTCGTCCCTTCGCTCTTTGAAGGGCGTGATGTCTCGAGGCTTTCGTTTGTAAGCGATGCTCGCCCATACAAATACTAGGCCCACCACGATTGCGGCCGCGACAGCCCCTATCACCGTGAGCAAGTCGACCCAGCCCAGCAACGCCGGCCGAATGTCTACGGAGACGAAGGGCGTTCGGAGTGACGGAATGCCCCAGCTGCCGAGAAAGACCAGATAGGCGGCCATTGCGGACGATATGAAAAGCAAGCCGAGTGTGAGGCTCGCCAGTCGGCGGATTAGGGCACTCATCTCAACAGACTACTTCAGCCACTCGTTGAGCTTCTTCGATACTGCCTCAGACAGGTCCTCGAAGCCGTCTTTGACGGCGTCTTCAATCGCCTCGAGCTTCTGGCGCATGGAAGCGATCGCCTCTTTCTTTTGCACGTGCACCTCTGTCTTCGCGGAAGCCACATCAGCTTCTGCTTGAGCGATATCAGCCTGGATCTGCTTCTTCGCCGCCTCGACACGGCTCTTGAGCTCTCTTGCCTCTTGACCCATTTGTGTACTCCTTTGTTGCGACACCATGAACCACCGTAAAGACACGGCTCAGCACCCCGCGGTCACACAAGACGTAGAATCGATGAAGCGATGTGACTTTCTCAGGCAGAGCCGTGTCAAGCCATTGAAGTGGAGGTATCTATGAACACTCGTCTACCAATTTGTGCTTTGCTTTGGGCAATCGCTGGGTGCGCCGGGTCGACCATTCCCGTCACCGAGATTCCCGTTTCTGCCGACCATCACGCCGAGGTCGCTGCGCTGGCAAAGCAAATTGAACAAGCTCGTGCCGAGAAAGTCGATGTCCTATCCCCGACATGGTTCAAACGGGCTTCCGGCTCGCTCGCCAAAGCTACGCAGCTCAGCTCGAAGGGCGGCAGTGTGAAGGAAATACTGACAAGCGTCGCCGAGGGACGTGCTCAGCTCGAACGCGCGAGAGGGTTTTCGAAGGTGGCCGCGGCTACGCTTCCCAAGGCCATCGAGGCTCGAGATGCCGCACGCAAGGCGGGCGCGACTGACTTTGGAGAGGAGTACGACGCAGTCGAAGAGCGGTTTGTTGCAGCGACTCGTGACATCGAGGACGACGACCTCGGCGCGGCGCGAAAGCAACGTGATAAGCTTGCCCGAGACTATCGCGCGCTCGAGGTCAAGGCCATCAAGGAACGAACTTTGGGCGAAGTTCGTGAGCGAATCGCCGAAGCCGAAAAGCTTGGAGCCCGAGAAGTCGCGTCCAAGGCTCTTGCCACGGCGAAGACCAAACTCGCAGACACCGACAAGTTCATCGCAGCCAATCCGTACGCAAGCCAAGAGATGAACAAGCGTGCCCAAGACGCCCTCTTCCACGCGAACCGGGCCGTAGCTCTGACCGAGTATGCGAAGGCGACACAAAAACAGAGCCCCGAGGAACGTGCCCTGGACGAGGAGAAAAGCCTTTCCAAGATCGCATCTGCCCTCGGGGCAGGCGATATTCGCGACCAACGCATCGCGCGGCAGCGCAGCGCCATTACCAGCCAGTCAGCGCAGCTGCGTAAAGACCGGGACTTCCTCGTAGAACAGACCAGCCAACTCAGAGCGGAGAAGAGCCGCCTGGCGAAAGAGCTCGACGAGACCCGGGCGCAGGCTTCCGAGCAACTCGCAGAGCTCGACAGTCGAAAGTCCCAAGAGCTGGCTGAGCTCAGCCAGACCGCGGAAAAGCTGAGGCAAGACAAGGAGTTCAACGAGACGTTTGAGCGGGTCAGCGGCTACTTCTCGAGAGATGACGCGGAGGTCTACAAGGAAGGCCGACAGCTGCTGATCCGACTGCGTGGCATCAACTTTCCACGCGGCGGCCACGTCATCCAGCCTGAGGACTACGGTCTGCTGACCAAGGTGCAGATGGCGATCCGCGGATTCAGCAACCCGACGGTGGTCGTCGAAGGCCATACCGACAGCACCGGCAGCAAGGGCGCCAATCAGGTGCTTTCGGAGCGGCGGGCAGAGGCCGTTCGGAGCTACATGATCGCCAACAACGTCTTGCCGGAGTCCAGGATTGCTGCGGTCGGTAAGGCTGATTCAGAGCCTCTCGCTCCCAACACGACGAAGCAGGGCCGAGCCCTCAATCGGCGTATTGACGTAATCATCGTGCCGGAAGCTCCATAATTTGGTGACGCTTCGTTCCGACTTGATCGGGACCGCGGCCATGTTCGCGGCCATCTTCTGGTGGCCACCGAACGTGGCCCGCGCAGGACCGCCCCTCATCGCAGATGATCCGAACACCGTCGGCCCCGGCGTCGTGCAGCCAATTTTCGCAGCTAGCGCGCTGAATCGGGGCGACGAGACATTGGTGCGGGGACCGATCGCCGACGTGACCATTGGGCTCGTCGACTCGCTCGACGCGATTGTGGTCTCTTCGCTCTTGAGCCTGCACGACACCTCGGAGAACCCGCGCTGGACACTGAGCGGGTTTTTCGCCGTCGGCGTGAAATGGCAGTTCTTTCGAGCTGACCGCGGCTCCCTCGCCTTCACCCCAACCTTCATCACGGAGACCGCGGCCGCTCGAGAGCCAGCCGGGCTCTTGCCGATTCAAGGGGAGCTCACGCTGCGCGATCGCAAGGGCGTGATCGGCTTCGACATCGGCTATGCGCCCATTCGGCGGGTCGACGATGAGTGGTTTGTCGCGCTCTACGCGAGCTGGGCCGCGACTCGGCGACTCAACATCCTCGGCGAAATATGGGCCGTGGCGTTTGGGCGGGCAGAGGCAGCGGACATTGGGGCATCTCTCGGAATTGACTACGGCATCTTCGGTAAGGACCTCCGCCTGCTAGCAGCCGTGAGCCCGGGAATCGTCTCAACAGGCATGCCTCGCCTAGACATCCACGCCTACGTGGGTGCGCAATATACTTTAGGAAGTCGTCGGGATCGCTGGAGATCGACACGATCGAACGGGTTCAAATGATCGCTAGAAAGATGTATTGCTGAGGAATCGAATGAATCGATTGAAGTTTATTCTCGAGCGTTACCTTGTACGCGGCGCGCGATACCAACTGCTCGCCGTCGCAGGGATGATCGGGCTGATTTCCCTCGCCGGAGGAATCCTCGTGCGCTTTGATGCTCGCCACGAGGAAACGCTGGGCGAGGGCGTGTGGTGGGCGTTCTTGCGGCTGACGGACCCCGGCTATCTGGGCGACGACGTTGGGCTTGCACCACGAGTCATTTCGACCGTGCTCACCGTGCTTGGTTATGTGCTCTTCATGGGCTCGCTGGTGGCGATCATGACCCAGTGGTTAAATGCCACGCTGCGTCGGCTCGAAGCAGGACTCACGCCAGTTGTCAGAAAGAATCACGTGCTGGTCTTGGGTTGGACAGGGCGGGCTGGCACGGTGGTCGCCGATCTCTTCCGGTCGGAGGGTCGACTTCGACGTTTCCTGGAGCGTCGTGGGGCGAGGCAGTTGCACGTGGTGGTACTCGCCGAGGAAGTGGGGCCACGCCTCGTCCAGGAACTCAAGGAAAGAATCGGTGACCGGTGGAACCCAAAGCAGGTCACGTTGAGATCGGGGTCCCCGTTGCGAGGCGACCATCTGGCGAGGGTAGATTTCCTCAACGCGAGCGTCGTCTTGGTTCCGGTGGGCGAGTTCTCACGAGCCGGACCCGAGACTGCCGATACGCGCACCATCAAGACGTTGCTTTCGATGAGCAATCACCCACTCGTGACCAACAAGGAGCAACTGCCGCTGGTGGTGGTCGAGCTCTTCGATGCTCGCAAGGCCGACCTCGCTCGCGGGGCATATGCCGGGCCCATCGAAGTGCTGGCGAGCGATGCGACCGTGAGTCGGCTCATCGCCCAAAACATTCGCCACCAGGGTCTTTCGCATGTCTACAACGAGCTCCTGACGCACGGCGACGGCAACGAGCTCTACGTGCGTGTATTAGCACAATGCGCTGGGAGCACGTTCGCAAGCTTGGTCGGCCGGTTTCCAAAGGCGGTGCTGCTCGGCGTAGTCAGGGAGGAAGGGCGAGACTTTAAGCCGTACCTAAACCCAGCGCAGGACTTCGTGATCGAAGCACAAGATCGATTGGTCCTGGTGGCGAGGGCCTACGAAGACAGCGAGCCGAGCCCAGAGCTCCGAGCGGCGATACCGCAGGAACTGGCTACCGGACCGCCCATGTCACCGCCCCCGGGACGCCGGCGCATGTTGGTTTTGGGTTGGAACCATCGAGTTCCGGCGTTGCTCACCGAGTGCGCTAGTTATCGAACCGAATCGTTTCACATCGACGTCGTGAGCATGATTCCCGCAGCTGATCGTCAGGCCGTCTTGGCGCGGCACGAGCTCGACTTCGAGCGCCTCGAGCTTGCACACATTCACGCTGACTACACCGTTCCAAAGGACCTCAAGCGCGTGAAGCCGGAGAGCTATGACAACATCATCATGATGGGCAGTGATTGGGTCGGTTCCGGAGAAGAATCAGACGCCCGAACCATCGTGGGGTATCTGTTGTTGCAGGAGGTTCTAGCCGGAAACGAGCGGCCGCAGATCTTGATCGAGTTACTCGACCAGGAGAACGTCGGCTTACTTGGGAGTCGTTCCGGCGAGGTCTTGATCAGCCCGTTGATCCTGAGTCACATGCTGGCACAAGTCGGGTTGCGACGAGAGCTCGCGGCGGTCTTCGACGAGTTGTTCGCCGCCGGCGGCACCGAAATCGCATTCCACTCCGCGTCAGACTATGGGGTGGCCGGTCGAACCGTGACCTTCCACGAGGTTCAGGCAGCAGCGAGAGCGCGAAACGAGCTCGCGCTGGGGGTACGCATCGGTGGGGCAGCTGCCGACGCATCCGGTCTCGAGCTCAATCCGCGCAAGACAAGAAGCTATCCGTTGACCGACGCCGACGACCTCGTGCTTCTCTCGCGAGAACGAAAAACACTGCTAGGGGAACCAGGATGAATGACGCGGGGACAACCCACAAAGGCGGCTCGGAGTGGTGGGGCAGCTTCTCCGTGGCGGAGAGAAGCGTGACTCAATGGCAAATCGGACCGCTCACCTTGAGCGCACAGCGCTTGGCGGGCGAGTGGCGTATTGGATACCAGTCCTCCGACAACCCACTGGCCGACACTTTGAAATATGCATCTGCTCTCAGTAGTGAGGGCCTCGAACAGATGGCGAATATCGAACGGTTCGCGATTTCCGAGGAATCGGATGAAATTCGACTCGAGCCTCGAACTGCAGACCGACCGATCGTCTTCCGACCGGATTTGCCATTTCACGTCTTACCTGGAGAACAGGCCAGTTTGTACGTCGGTTCACCGTTGTGGGTTGCAGTCTCCTCGGGGCCTTCCCCCAAGGCACTTCTGGAAATTCCATCGCACCGTCCGTCGGACACCTGGTTTGGGCCGCCAACCGCGGAAGGCGAGCTCTGCTACGCCAGCCGGACTTTCTGCCGACTTGCGCTAGGCGAGGTTACAAGGCGCGCGCATCGCGCGGCAACAGCGGTGGTAATTCGCAACCCAAGCAACGAGACGCTCCCAGTTTTACGCCTTAAGCTTCCAATGGAGCGCCTCGGGTTATTCATGTCGAGGGATGGGCGCCTGTGGACCCATGATGTGATACTCGAGCGCGGAGAAGGCACGGAGTTCGCTCAACTCGAGATCGGCGAAGGGGCGCCCCGCTCTGCACCGGATGCAAAATTCTTGGTGCACCCGCGTGTGGGTTCCGGTGGGAACCGCATGGTGCGCACCTTTGGCTCTCTGTTTTCCTGAGCTGGAGTGAACGATGGAATGGTTAATCGACTCGATTCGCAACATGACTTGGAATGAGCAAGTCCAGAAGTTCGCGTTTGCGGCGGTGATCATCTTGCTGGGAATTGTCGCCTCGCGTGTATTGCGTCGGCGTCTTCCGCTCGAGCGGCTTCACCCTCAACACCAACTGATCATCCGACGCTTCACGGGCTATCTGGTCTTGGGCATCGCGTTTGCTTGGGCTCTTCAGCAGTTGGGAGTGAGCCTCGGGGTCGTGCTCGGTGCTGCAGGTCTTCTGACGGTCGCCATTGGATTTGCGGCACAGACTTCCGTGTCGAATCTCATCAGCGGGCTTTTCTTGATGGTAGAGCAGCCTTTCGTGGTCGGCGACGTGATCAAAGTCGCCGACGCCACTGGAGAGGTAATCTCCATCGACCTGCTTTCGGTTCGACTCAGGACGTTCGACAATTTGCTCGTGAGAATTCCAAATGAGTCGATGATCAAGTCCAACGTGACCAATCTCACTTACTTTCCGATTCGGCGTTTCGACATGCAGGTTGGAGTTGCCTACAAAGAAGACCTCTCGAAGGTTGGCAAGGTTCTGATGGAAATCGCCGACAACAATCCGATCTGTCTCCAGGAACCGAAACCCCTGATCATCTTCAGCGGCTTCGGTGACTCGGCGATCAACCTGCAGTTCTCCGTTTGGGCTATGAAAGAGAATTTCCTAGAGCTTCGAAACTCGACCCAAAACGCGGTCAAGCGTTCGTTCGAACAGCACGGCATCGAAATTCCATTCCCGCATCGGACGTTGTACGCGGGCAGTGTCACGGAGCCGCTCCCGGTGCGAATCACGGCAGCGGAACGAAGTCCGATCCAGAGCTAGTTCCTAGGCACGGCCGCGAGGTCGTTGAGGCACTCGTCATACGCCGCGTACATGACCGACTCGTCCGACACGTCACGTTTGCCGTGATCCGGGTCACGATGGTGTCGTACCGTTGTCAACAGAATCATACAGTATATATAGCTGCTTGCCATCTTCTCGACGAGAGCCGACATTAGCCGGACCTCATATCGGGTTCGTCATTTGAGGAACGGGCAATGAACGCGAAGAGTCGGTCAGCGCAAAAAGCAGTGAAGGTCGAAGACGACCGAACCGGGCTTGACGTCGAGACTCTGCGCCATGCGATTCGAGAAAACCTTTTCTATCGGTGCGGCAATGTCCCGAAGCTGGCGACCCGATCGGACTATTACCTCGCGGTCGCCTATACGGTCCGAGACCGACTCATGCAGCGTTGGCTGAGCACGGCAATGGCTTTGCTGGCACAACCGACGCGCGTTGTCTGCTATCTGTCGGCGGAGTATCTGCTGGGGCCCTCCCTCGGCAATGCTCTGTTGAACCTCGGTATTCGCGATCAGGTCGCGGAGGCGGTCGCATCGCTAGGGCAGGACCTCGACGAGCTCATCGAGGAAGAACGCGAGCCAGGCCTCGGCAATGGCGGATTGGGTCGTCTGGCCGCGTGCTTCATGGACTCGCTGTCCACCCTGCAGATCCCCGCAGTGGGTTACGGTTTGAGATACGAGTTTGGCATCTTTCAACAGCGGATCGAAGACGGGTGGCAAGTCGAGCGCACCGACAAGTGGCTCCAGAAGGGCAACCCCTGGGAAGTCGCCCGGCCCGAGTACAGCTATCCGGTGGGGTTTGGCGGTCATACCGAATCGTATGTGGATGACAAAGGCCATTACCGGGTTCGCTGGCGCCCCGGCACCGTGGTGAAAGGGGTCGCCTATGCCACCCCCATTCCCGGCTACAAGGTCAACAACATGAACATGCTGCGCCTCTGGGCGGCGGAGGCAGCCGAGACCTTCGACTTCGAGAGCTTCAACGTCGGTGACTACTACGGTGCGGTCGAGGACAAGGTGGCTTCGGAGACGCTCACCAAGGTGCTCTATCCCAACGACGAACCTGCTCAAGGCAAGCAACTGAGGCTCCAGCAGCAGTACTTTCTCGTGTCGTGCTCGCTCCAGGATCTGCTGAGGCTGCACCAACTGCGCGGGGGGCGGCCCGAGAATCTGCATGAAGGGTTTGCCATACAGCTGAATGACACCCATCCGGCGCTCGCCGTACCCGAGCTGATGCGGCTGCTCCTCGACCAGTACGCGATGAGCTGGGAGGACGCTTGGCGGATAACCTCCGAGACGTTTGCGTACACGAATCACACCTTGCTTCCCGAGGCCCTCGAAACCTGGCCGTTGCCGATGTTTGGGCGATCGTTGCCGCGTCATCTGGAAATCGTTTACGAGATCAATCGCCGCTTCATGGATGAAGTGCGCGAGCGCTTCCCGGACGACTACGGGAGGCAACAACGCATGTCCCTGATCGATGACCGAGGCGGCGGCGCAGTGCGCATGGCCAATCTCGCGACCGTGGGCAGCTTCTCCGTGAATGGAGTCTCTGCCCTTCACACCGACCTGTTGAAGACGCGTGTCATGCGGGACTTCGACGAGTTCTACCCCGGTAAATTCAACAACAAGACCAATGGAGTGACGCCCCGCCGGTTCGTCGTGCTCGCCAACCCGGAGCTGGCGCAGCTGATCACCGAACACATCGGCGAGGCGTGGATCACGGATCTCGACCAGTTGCGCAGGCTGGAAGGGCTCGCAGATAACCGCGACTTCCAGGCACAATGGCGGGCCGTCAAGACCGCGCGTAAGCGGTTCGCCGCCGAGCAGGCGCAGAAACTCATGAAGGTCGAGACGGACCTCGACTCGATGTTCGATGTCCAGGTTAAGCGCATCCACGAGTACAAGCGTCAGCATCTGGCGGTGCTGCACATCGTGCACTTGTACCAACAGCTCAAGGAGGACCCGGACCTGGTGACCGCGCCGCGAAGCTTCATCTTCGGCGGCAAGGCGGCGCCGGGTTATGCGATGGCCAAGCTCATCATCAAGTTGATCAACTCTGTGGGCGAGGTCGTCAACTCCGACCCGGACACCCGGGCAAAACTAAAAGTCTTGTTCATCCCGAACTACAACGTCAAAACGGCCCAGCTCGTCTATCCGTGCGCCGACCTCTCCGAGCAGATATCGACGGCCGGCAAGGAAGCCTCCGGGACCGGCAACATGAAGTTCTCGATGAACGGTGCTCTCACCATCGGCACCCTCGATGGTGCCAATGTCGAGATCCGCGATGCGGTCGGGGCGGAAAACTTCTTCCTCTTCGGGCTCACCGCAGACGAGATTCACGCGTTGCAACAGACAGGCTACCGACCGTACGCCTACTACGAGCAGAACCCGGCGCTGAAGAGTGCCCTCGACTTAATCGCTTCTGGTCATTTCTCGCGGGGAGACAGGGCGCTGTTCCAACCCTTGATCGACAGCCTGATCTATCATGACGATTACTTCGTTTTGGCAGACTTTCAGTCGTACATCGACTGTCAGGAGAAAGTCAGCCAGGCCTGGGCGGATCAACATCAGTGGACGAAGATGTCGATCCTCAACACGGCGCGGATGGGGCAGTTCTCCTCGGATCGCACCATTCGCGATTACAGTCGGGATATCTGGCGGGTCAAGCCCCACCCGGTGCAGCTGTTGGATGTAGACTGAGGGATAAGCAAGCATCTGGCTTCCCAACAGTCGATCATGGTCCCGAGCACCTGTCGGTGGCCTCGACCAAATCCCGCAGTCGTGCCGACACGTCGGCGTCGAGTTGCCCGTCCTTCAGTCGCCACATCCAGTTGCCCTGAGTCGTTCCCGGCGCATTCATTCTGTGCTTGCCATCGAGACTCAGGACGTCTTGAAGCGGAAAGATCACGGTGTCGGCAGGCGAGGTGGAAAGGGCTCGCATCGCCGCTTGGGCTACCTCCGCTTCCTCGTCGGTCCCAAGGTACGCGTGCACCCTCCGCAGCTCCGCTCTTGCGCTCTGGTCTCTCGACCGTGCGCGGCGCTTCAAGGCTTTGTACCAGCCCCGGGTCGTGTCGTTGTCGTGGGTTCCCGTGAAAGCCACGCTTTGGTTCGGATAGTCGTGCGGCCGGTGAACACGCGCGCCCGCACCGCTTCCAAACGCGAATTGCAGCACCTTTATCCCGGGCAATCCATACCGATCACGAAGGTCCCAGACCTCCTTCGTCACGGCACCGAGGTCCTCAGCGATGAATGGCAGCTTCCCGTGCACACGGACGAGCTCGTCAAAGAGTTGTCGCCCCCGTGCGGGCACCCACCGGCCGCTCTTGGCGGTCTTGGCCTTGTTCGGGATTCGCCAGTATCTGCTGAATCCGATGAAGTGATCGAGCCGCACCATATCGAAGAGATCGAGCTGACGCTGTACTCGCTGAGTCCACCACGCAAAGCCAGTTCGTTGGTGATACGCCCAGTCATAGAGGGGGTTGCCCCAGCGTTGACCGTTCGCGTTGAAAGAGTCGGGAGGGGCACCCGCCACGAACTTCGGGAGGCCCTTGGCGTTCAGCAGGAAAGCGCGCTGATGGGCCCAGACGTCGCAGCTATCATGAGCGACGAACATGGGGAGGTCGCCGATGATCCCTACACCTTTCTTTCGGCAATACGTTCTGAGGGCCCGCCACTGTCGGTCGAACACAAACTGCTGAAACGCCAGGTAATCGATCCGGTGTTCGAGCTCTACGCGTGCCGATCGAAGGGACGCATTTGCACGTCCCGCGATCCCTTTGGGCCAGCGGGTCCAATCGAGGGTCTCGAAATGGTTCGATAGCGCGCCAAAGAGACAGTAGTCGTCGAGCCAAGCCTTCTCGCGAACTTTAAACGCAGCGAAAGATCGCAGCATCGACTTGGGTCGTTGGTCCAGAAAGGATCGGTACGCGTGCCTGAGCAGCTTAGCGCGAAGCCGCTTCGACCTCGCGAAGCTCGATCCCCAGCTGCCCGACGTCGTAGGAACCTCTCGCAGCAGCTGCTTGTCGAGCAACCCGTCCTCGATCAGCCGCTCCGGAGAAATCAACAAAGGCTCCCCCGCGAAGGACGACAGGCTCGAGTAGGGTGAGCTCTGATCGCCGATGGGGTTGAGCGGCAGCGTTTGCCACCAAGCCTGCCTTGCATCTGCCAGAAAGTCGGCAAATCCATAGGCCGATTGTCCCAAGTCTCCGGAAAAGGGTCCTCCCGGAAGAGACGTGATGTGTAAAAGGATTCCGCTGCGCCGGGGGAGCCTCAAGACCTTTCAACCTCTCTTGTGTTGAGCGACGAGAAGCGCCAGCGAATGTGGCGGGATCAGGTACTGTGGGTCCCCCACAAACGGCGCGGTTGGCAGATCGTGGAAGTCTTCGGGTGATTCCTTGTAGGTGTCGATCAATTGTCGCCAGCGAGATGCCTTCTTGGCGGGCAGCACGGGAAGCTCGAACTGCAGCGGCTCCGTGTACGCGTTGACCATGAGGTGCCACCAATGCCCCAGGCCGTTGAAGGTGAGCGCCAAGCTGTGGGAATTATGAGAGAAGTCCGGTTCGTTGAGCTTCACGCCGTGCCATTGAACCGGTGTCAGGCGAAGTACCTCGGTGAGGCTCAAGCCGTGGTCGTCGAGGGGCAGATTCGACCGGAAATGAACGAGCTTCCTTACGAAACGATGCAGGTCCCGATGCTTGTCGACGAGACTCCAGTCGAACCAGGTGAGCTCGCTGTCGTGACAATAAGGGTTGTTGTTTCCCCGTTGCGTCCGGCGCACTTCGTCTCCCATCGAGATCATCGGTACGCCCAACGCGAGGAGGTTAATCGAGAAAAAGTTCTTGATCTGCCGGGCTCGTAGTTTCTCTACGCCGGGCTCGTCGGTATCCCCCTCGACACCACAGTTCCAGCTTCGGTTGTCGTCCCTACCGTCTCGGTCTTCTTCTTGGTTCGCAGAGTTGTGTTTCTCGTTGTAGGAAACGAGATCGTTCAACGTGAAGCCGTCATGGCAAGTGACGAAGTTGATGCTCTGCTCGGGCTCGCGTTCCCGGTGTCCGTAGATGTCAGGACTCGCCAAGAAACGCGCCGCCAGCTCCTTGACGTAGCCTTCATCGCCGCGCAGGAAAGAACGAACGTCGTCGCGGAAACGGCCATTCCACTCCTTCCAGTGGTCACCGAAGAAACTGCCAACCTGATAGAGGCCAGCAGCGTCCCAGGCTTCGGCAATGAGCTTCGTGCCGCTCAGGATGGGATCTGTTTCAATGTCCCAAAGAACGGGCGGGTTCGCGACAGGGCGGCCCTCGACGTCCCTCGACAAGATCGAAGCCAAATCGAAACGAAAACCATCGACGTGCATCTCCTTCACCCAATAGCGCAGGCTGTCGAGGATGAGACGCCGTACGATCGCGTGGTTGGCGTTGAGCGCGTTGCCGGTGCCGGCGTAGTCGACGTAACGAGCCTTGTCGTTTGGATCGAGGAAGTAGTAGTCGATGTTGTCCAACCCCCTGAAACAAAACGTCGGTCCTGATTCATTGCCCTCCGCAGTGTGATTGTAGACCACGTCGAGGATGACCTCGATCCCCGCGCGGTGAAGCGCCTTGACCATATCTCGAAACTCGTCGAGGGCGCGTACCGGATTTCTGCTTGAGCTGTAGCCCGAGTGGGGTGCGAAAAACGAAACCGGATTGTACCCCCAGTAGTTGCTCAGGCCCGGCGGCGCTTCCTGGGGATCGAATTGAAAGACTGGCAGGAGCTCCACCGCGGTGACCCCAAGCTCCAGGAGATAGGGGATCTTCTCGATGAGGCCGAGGTACGTTCCCCGTTTTCTGGCTGGGACACCGGAGCTCGGATGCCGGGTGAAGCCACCGACGTGCATTTCGTAGACCACCGTTCTTGCGAACCGACGCTTGGGTGGAGTGTCGCCTTCCCAGTCGTACGCGCTCAGGTCGGCGACGACGCTCTTCATCGCCGTGGCTGCGTTGTCTCCAGGGAGGCTCGCCGCTTCACGGTCGTATCCTCGAGGAACGGCGACGCTCCGACCGTAGGGGTCGAGCAGCACTTTGCCGCTATCGTATCGCAGCCCTCGCTCCGGATCGTGCGGCCCGTAGGCTCGATAACCGTAGATTTGACCTTCCTCGACACCAGGTACAAAGGCGTGCCAGTAGTAAAACGTGCGATGGTCATGCGCGGGATCGAGCTCGATGACCCGTGCTGGTCGCGCGTCCTCGGGCCCGTCGAAAAGCAACAGTTCGAGCGCAGCGCAACGCTTCGAAAACACGCTGAAATTGACACCGTCCGGATGAACCGTGGCTCCTAACGGATAGGCCTGACCTTGCGCGACATCGTTCATGAAGATTTCCGAGTCAGCCCATAGTGCCGTGCTTTCGCAAACGAAGAAAGCCGCACCGTGGCAGCGCATCAACATGAGGGAGCCTTGTACCTTGAAACCAAAACGCGACGCGACTAGTCTCCGCCAGCTGAGGAGCTTTCAATGGTCGATTCGCCGTACGACCGTACATTCCCTCACCATCTTCGACTTTGACCTTTTGGGAGCTTGCATGCCTAGTGAATCCCTGATCGCAGTCTTCATCGACTTCGAGAACCTGGCCATCGGCGCCCAAGTCACGAAATCTGGGCGCTTCCAGATCGAGCTCGTCTTGAAGCGTCTACTAGAAAAAGGCCGGATCGTGTTCAAGCGGGCGTACTGCGATTGGAGTCACTATCAAAGCGCCGTGCGCGAGTTTCACGGCCAAGGGATTGGCCTCGTCGATATTCCCCAAAGCAGGATGAGCGGCAAGAATAGCGCCGACATCCACATGGTCGTCGACGCTCTCGATCTTTGTTACTCGAAGGAACACATCGACACTTTTGCGTTGCTCTCGGGGGACAGCGATTTCTCGCCGCTCGTCTCCAAGCTCAAGGAGAACGACAAGCGGGTCATTGGCGTGGGCGTCAAGAAGTCCACATCTGACCTGTTGATCGCCGGTTGTGATGAGTTCATCTACTACGATGACCTCATCCGCGCGGCCAAACCCAAGACGACACGGGTCTCGACCCCAAAGAAGGCCAAGACCAAGAAGGACGAGGCGGTGGAACGCTTCATGGAGATCGTCGAGTCGATGGACCAGGACTACGACACCTTGTGGGGCTCGATGGTCAAGCAAACCCTGCGGCGCGTGTACCCGGGGTTCAACGAGGGCTACTACGGCTACCGCGGTTTTCCGGATCTGATGAGAGACGTCGAAGCCCGTGGTCTCATCAACCTCGAATACGACCCAGATCGCGGCAACTACAAGATTAGCGCGCAATAGCTTAGTGGGAACCCTTCCAACGCACCTTCCGAGCTAGGAGAAAACGATGACGCTCCACAAGAGGACCGCAGATCTGATCATGGCTTTCGCCACCCTGGCTCTCGTGGGTTGTACCCCACGCGCGGAGCAAGCCGCTCCAGCGCAGGTGGATGCAGAGGTCCCGCCGCCCGCGGTCCAAGAAGAAGACGACATGGCAAAGTACGGTCAGCGCTTCGAGGGCAAGATCGCCAAGACATACGAAGAGTCGGAGGAGTGGTGGCCGAGCACGCCAAAGCCGCCGGCCGGGACCCCCAACGTCATCATCTTCTTGTTGGACGACACCGGGTTTGGCCATATCGGCTCCTTTGGCGGGCTCATCGACACGCCCACCATCGATTCTCTCGCGGAAAACGGACTTCGCTACAACAACTTCCACACGACCGCGCTCTGCTCTCCCTCACGCGCTGCGATCATGGCGGCGCGCAACCACCACCGCATCGGTCTCGGTTCGCACTCCCTGACCGCGATGGGCTTCCCCGGGTACAACGCGTTCCCGCCGGAGTCGGGTAAGTCGGTGGCCAAGCATTTGCAGCAGGCTGGGTTCGTCAACTACGCGATCGGCAAGTGGGACCACACCCCTCTCTATGAGGTCTCGGAAGTCGGCCCCTTCGACCGCTGGCCGAGCGGTGAGGGCTTCGATCACTACTACGGGTTCATGGCTGCCGATGCGGATAACTACCGCTCCCTGGTGTGGCGCGACCACTATCCCGTCGAGGACTGGGAGGGCAAAGAGAACTACCACTGGAGTCAGGCGATGGCCGACGAGGCCATACGCAACATCACCTCCCACGTTTCGGTCGCGCCGGACAGGCCGTTCATGATGTTCTGGGCGCCGGTGGCGATGCATTCGCCCCATCAAGCTCCGCCCGAGTACATCGCGAAGTACAAGGGAAAGTTCGGCATGGGTTGGGATGCGGCGCGTGTGAAGATCCATCAGCGCCAGCTGGAAATGGGCATCATTCCAGCCGGGACCAAGCTCACCAAACGCACCGCCGAAATACCGGCGTGGGACAGCCTCAAGCCTGAGGAGCAGAAGCTCTATGCACGCCAAATGGAGGTGTTCGCGGCGATGCTCGACCACGTGGATGCGCAGATCGGCCGCGTGATCAAAGCGTTGAAGCGGACCGGCCAATATGACAACACCGTCATCTTCGTGACCGCAGACAACGGTTCCTCCGGCGAAGGTGGGCTCAGCGGCAGCTTCAACGAGACCTACGTGCTCAATGGGCTACAAACCCCGTTCGACGCGAACATGGCGCACTACGAAGGGTGGGGCGGCCCCGACACGTATCCCCACTTTCATGCGGGCTGGGCTCTGGCGGGCAACACGCCCTTTCAGTACTTCAAGCAGATCGTGCACCGAGGCGGAGTCCAAGATGCGCTCGTCGTGCATTGGCCGAAGGGAATCAAGGCGAAGGGCGAGATCCGCAACCAGTACCACCACATCATCGACATCGGCGCCACGATCATGGACGTCACCGGGACGCCATTCATGAAGGTGCTCGATGGCCACGAGCAGATGCCGCTCGACGGCGTGAGCATGGCGTACTCGTTCGACGACGCGGGTGCGGCGACGAAGCGTCCCGAGCAGTACTACGAGCTCTTCGCCAACCGCGCGATCTATCAAGACGGTTGGAAGGCCGTGACGATCCACGGCAATCGCATGCCTTGGATCCTCACCTCGGTGTCGCCTTTCGAAGACGACGTGTGGGAGCTTTATCACATCGACGAGGATTTTTCGGAGGCCGTGAATGTGGCCGACGAATATCCCGAGAAGCTCGAAGCGCTCAAGAAGCGCTGGGACGAGCTCGCATGGGAAAACAATGTCTATCCGCTTTACGACGACATGATCCAGCGAATCGCCAAGCAGCAGGGCCGGCTGTTCGGGGACCGGACGGAGTTCGTCTACTACGACCCCGGTGCGAGGCGCATCGCCGAGAAGGCCTCCGCGCCCGTGAAGGGCCGGTCACATAGCATCGAGACGACCCTCGAGCTCACGGGCAAGGAGGAGGGGGTCATCGTTGCCTGCGGTGGGTTCACCGGCGGCTACACCTTGTTCATCAAGAACAACAAGGTCTACTACGACTACAACTACTACAACGGCCTCTACTACACCTTGGAGTCGCCGAAACTCCCGAAGGGCGAGGTCAAGATTCAGTTCAGCTTCACCGAGACCGGCGGAGCCAAGGCGAAAATCCCCGGTGGGAGGGGCGAGCTCTACATCAACGGCAAGAAAGTCGACGAGGTCGACATGCCCGAAATGCACATCTCGACCTTCTCGCTCTCGGAGACTTTCGATGTGGGCATCGACTCAGGCACGCCCGTGAGCACCAAGTATCGGGTCAAGAACCACTATCCGTACAGTGGGGACCTGGACAAGGTGGTCATCCGGCTGACTGATTCCTAGCGCGGCCGCGCTGAGCAAAGAAAGGGTAGAAGCATGAGCGGAGCCCAGCGACCCATGCTCTCGACGGATCGCCTCAAAGCCTTCGTCGATGGCGTGATGGCGATTGTCGTCACGATTCTCGTGTTGGGGCTGGATGTCCCGAGCATGGACTTCAGCGCGGGCGAGACCGGTCACTTCCTGATGGAGTTCGAACGCCAATTGCATCCCTACATCGGAAGCTTTGGGCTCGTGGCGGCTTATTGGGTTCAGCACACGGTCATCCTGCACTACGCCCCCTACAGCGACCGGTACTTCATCTGGCTGAACATCCTGTTCCTCCTGCCGCTCACACTGCTACCGTTCCTGACGGAGCTGCGCGTCGACTACCCCACGGACGTGCTTCCCGCCGCGCTCTACGGCGGAGCGCAGATCCTCTGTGGCCTCTTGCTTCTGGCCATCTGGCGCTATGCGACCGGGACCCGCGGATTCAAGTCCTCCAACGTCGATCCATCGGTCGTGCGTAGCATGAGCATACGCATCGCCCTCGGGCCGCTCCTGTGTCTCATCGGCGCACTCGTAAGCCTCGTCGACCCGCGGGTGGGTACCCTGTTCTTCATGATGGTTCCGCTCTTGTACGTCTCGCACCGCAAAGTGGACGAGAGTTGGCGCGCCGTGTCCGAGGAGGCAGAGAGCGACTAGCGGGTCCGGGAACGTTCTCCTTGGTCCGGGGCGCGGCTCATGCCCCGCTCTGCCCAAAGCGAGGTGATCGCGCTACCTGCGAAAATGGACACGATCGCGACCACGCTACCGGGCGCCAATAGCGGCACGCCCGTGAGGCCGTGCCCGACAGTGCAGCCCGCGGCCAGCGATGCGCCAACGCCGAGACCGAGCCCTCCCGCAAAATGCTTACTCGCGCTCATGGCAGAAACCTTCGAGGCCGTGATGGGTCCGGTTCCTCGAGCGGCGACAAAGGCTCCAAGCGGAATGCCCAAAACGAACAGCACGTCCCAGCTGACCAATCGCCTCACGGGCTCGGCGAGGAGGCTGACGGTTCCCGGAACCACGGCCATGCCGAAGTCCCGCGCCGCCAGACTCGACAGCGGCCACGCGACGATCCCAACGAGCCCTATGGCAATGCCGGTGCGACGCCAAGACCATGCGCCTGCATGACCGGGAGCGGCGCGCCACAGCATGGCAACGAGCACGAGCCCAGCCACCGGGGCCCACGCCCACAGAGTTTCCAGGGGCGCATTGCTAACAGCAGGCCCCGCCGACTGAACGGCGGTTCGAAAACCAACGAGCGGACCAACCTCGAGGGCCGCAGCCCCAAGCGCCATACCCAACACCGCCACCAGGGCACCCAGGCTTCCAGACCCCACCTTGTACCAAACACCTGCGGCACAACCGCCCGCCCATCGCATCGATGCTCCAAAAACGAGGCCGCCCACGACTGCTCCTATCGGAAACATCGCTGGATAGGTCGGCCTCGACAGCCCGACCGCGAAGACCAATGGAACGATGAGCATTTGCAACGCAATCGCAAGGACATAGGCCTTGACCTTGGTCGTGTTCCGGTCGGTGATCGCCGCGCGAAACCCCGAGTTCATGCAAAAGGCGCCTCGCTGAGAGATGTATCCATAACCAGTGCCGACTAGCAGTCCAGTGAGCGCCCCCAAGTACGTCATTACTCGTTCCCAACAGCGACATCCATATGAACCTCTCCGATCATCGAAGGCCTGCTGCTAGTTCCTTCATGTAACGCTGCCTGAACGAGTCCCGTTTGCGTGCCATTGCAAGCCTGTTCAGAAACAATCTGATCCGGTCGGCGGTGTCCAGTGCGTCGCTGTTCGCGATCAGTCGTGCGATACGACCGGAGGAAGCCACTTCGCCACGTTCGCAGTAGTGCCGTAGCTGCATGATTAGGATCTGCAGCATTAGCTCGATCTTGGCTTCGCCGCGATTGCGAATGACTTTCAGTCCCAACGGGGTGATTGCGGAGTATCGGAAGTCGAGTTGAGCCAGGGTCTGATTGGACCCGTTGTCGATCAGCTCGATTTTGTACAAGGAGTTGCAGGCCGCGTTTTTGAGCTCGAAATGGACCCGGTGTTGCTCGGGCTCGTGGAGTACCGCAGTCCAGGTCGTTTTCGCCCAGGCTTTGCCCACCAGAAAGGGCGCCGAGGCGTACTCGTCAAACACCGTGCCCTGCTCGACGCGTTCATTCGGGCAGTGCACTAGATCGCACTTCCACCCCGGAATCCACTTGTACTCCTCGACGGGACAGCAAAGCCGGAACACCGCCTCGACGGGTGCACGAACCTCCATCTCGTAGTTGATTTGTATGGACTCAGGAGCTGGCATTTGCGCGAGGGGGTCAAGCCAGGGCAGGAGCCAGATCGGCATCCGAGGGAAGCTTTGAACCCACCGTGTTTCCCGTTACCACGTAATACGCCAGACCCTTCATGACGTCTTTGGTAATTCGCTTCATCATTGGCTTCATCATGAAGTTGCCCATGAGCCACCCCAGGGGACCGAATTTCACGACGAAGTCCATGCCGAAGCGGTTCGTTCCCTTGAATCCGAGCTTCCATAGCCTACTTCGACCTGTTCCAAGACTCCAGCGGGAGCTCGCTGATCAGCGAGATCATCGAGAACTAGTCCCGTGCGACGATAGTCGCTAGACCGAGCGAGGAACGACCGCACGGCCAGCCTCGAGCTCCGCAAGAAGCCACTCATGAAAGCCGTGAGCGAGAAGCCACTCGATTCGATCGCCTCGCCACACGATTTTCTCGCGTTCGTAGGGGGACTCGCCGGACACGAATTTCTCGAACGCGCTGTGTTTCACGTAGTCGAGATCTTTCTGCACAGGTGCCTGTGAGCGCATCTCCCGATTCCAGTGAAGTAGCCTCGGGTGGGTGGTTTGTTCGAGCAGAATCCCAAGTGGCTTGAGCGCTGAGATGTGAGGGAACAGTGCGAAATCTGCGATCGATAGATCTCCGCACACGAAAGCCCCGGCATCGAGCGAATCCTCGACCTGGGTGAGTACCCTGCGCAGGTCCTCACGCCCCGCCTGGAGCAACCCTTCAGGAAGCTCGTCTGGCCGTTCGTGCGTGGGCCAGGTCCAGATCGAGATGTCGTGGATGATCGCGTCGAGAAGCGTGTCTGCAACTCGTTGCCATCGTCGCGCTTTGGCCCGGAGCTCGGGCTCCACAGGAAAGACTGCGGGCGTCGGGAATCGGTCCTCCAGGTAGTAGACGATATCGGTCGAATCGGTGACCGTGACGCCTCTGTCGACGAGGACCGGAACCTCCGCGCGCGGATTCACTTGGACTAGCCTGTCATGCTCGCTGAGAGCCAAGGCGTCGATAGATTCAAACTCCAATCCCTTGAAGCGAAGCACCATCCGCACCTTTCGAGCGAACGGGCTAAAGGGGTTGTCGTACAGGGTGAGCATGACGTGGTGCCAAATGATGCCACTGAAGTCCCAGCTTTGAAACATCTCTCGTCGGCGCTGACGCCGTGACGGTTCGAGCGTGGAGCACTGCTCAAACGACCGAGACGCGGCCGCGTGCCTTCTTTGAATCACGCATCGCGAGAAGCGGCACTCCGACCCCATAGGTCACGAAGTGGCCGGTTGGCTCGACCTCGATGACGCACGTCTCGGCGACCAGCTTGGGGTCTTCGACCATTCCGCGCATGAGCGCTTGGACGACCTCCGGGATCGCTCTTGGGGGTCACGTACGAAAGCACCGCGAAGAGTTGCTTTTCGATTTCCGCCCAAACGAGCTCTGTGGTGATCGACGCCGGCATCGCCGTAGGAATAAATCCACTCGAGGGCCATCCGCAACCTGTAACGCCTTCGGCAGAACCGCTCAGCTAAAGCGCAGCCTCGGGCTCTGGCGCGTAGTCCTCTTCGTCTTTACCCCAGGACACCCCGATCCCGAGGCCGAGGACGGGGCCTTTGATTCCGACGCCGCCAACGGTGACAGGCGCGATGACGTACCCCGTGCGCACATCGAGGCCCAACCAGAATTCCTTGCGGAGTCGCCAGTAGAGGAGCGCTCGCAAATAGGCGCTCGACACGAACTCATTTTGCGGGCCGACGCGACCCCATCCGAGATCGAACATCGCGCCCGCCCCAAACCAACGGTTCCAGTCTCCGGTCCCCCAAAGGGCACCAATGGCTCCTCCGGCGGTCCGCATCTTGAGATCGTCGGGGGTTCCGTCCTTGCGGCCGAACCTCGCAAACGCTTCGCCGGCAAAATGGATGCACTTTTCGAAGGGCCTGTAGAATGCTCCCAAGGCAAACCCGGTCAGGGCGGCGTCTGCGTTCGGGTAGAGGCGCGTGCTCGAGGAGATATCTGCGAAAAGCCTCGGCGCCTCTCCCTCCGAAGCACCGTGCGCCAACGTGCTCTTGGGGGCGGAGAGCACGGCGATTCCAGCAACCAGGCAAGTCATCCAGATCATTCGCCTCGTGGTCATCGCTCCCCCTCCTGGGCCGTAGCCTTATGGTGCCTACCTTACAGCGGACAGGCCCCGGATTGATAGCGCTCCGTTCCGGCTTCTGGTACGCGTGGCTATTGCCGGGAGTTCTCGCGCTTCTGCCCACATGAAGCACGCCATGACGCTCGCACTCGTCTGCTGCCTTTGGCCCCGAATCTACCGACGCAGGCGGACGAACAGCACGATCGATCCCCAGATGGCGGCGAGCAGCGACGCTGCCAGAATGCCGATCTTGGCCTCCGCGACGAAGGCACCGGTCTCGAAGGCCAGCTCTGAGATGAATAGCGACATCGTGAAGCCGATGCCGCCGAGGCAGGCGGCGCCGTAGAGCTCTCCCCAACCAACACCCGCTGGCAGCGCCGCTTTTCCGCTCTTCACGGCGAGCCAGCTGAACAGTGTGATTCCGATCTGCTTGCCGAACACGAGACCGATCCCCACTCCCAGGCTGACCGGCTGAAGAAGCGTGTTTGCAATGCTGCCATCGATTCGAACCCCCGCGTTGAAGAACGCGAAGAGGGGCAAGATGAAGAAGACGACGAACGGATGGAGTAGCTCCTCGAAGATGAGCCCCGGCGGCTGCATCTCCTGCGCGGCCCGGCGCAGGTTCGAGATGGCGTCGAGCTGGGTCCGGTCATGGATCATGCTATCCCGCGTCAGCTGGCTCGCACGCAGCGCCTCGAAGCGGTCTTTCACCTCTCGGAAGAAATGCTCGGGGTCCCGGCCGGCTCTGACGGGCATCAGCATGGCCAGCAGCACCCCGGCGACGGTGGCATGGATCCCGGACGCGAAGACGTCGACCCAAACCCCGAGGGCGAGGATGATATAGAGGGCGGGGCTACGGATGCCGAAACGCGAGGCAAGGACGATCAGGAAGAGGAAGGAACCGGCGGCGATGAGCTCCGTGAAGTCCAAGTGGCTCGTGTAGAAAAGAGCGATCACTAGGACCGCTCCGAGGTCGTCGGCAATGGCGAGGGCGGTGAGAAATACCTTGAGCCCGATCGGCACGCGTTTTCCGAAGAGAGCCAGCACGCCGAGGGCGAAGGCGATATCCGTCGCCATCGGTACGCCCCAACCGTGGCTCGCCTCCCCACGGGGATTGAGCGTGAAGTAAATGACCGCAGGCGCGATCATGCCTCCCAGGGCCGCCGCGACCGGCAGGGCCGCCGTCTTGAATGTAGACAGTGCACCCACGACCATCTCCCGCTTGATCTCCAACCCCACCACGAAAAAGAAGATCGCCATCAGGAAGTCGTTGATCCAATCGTGTAGCGACAGTGTTCGCTCCGTATGGCCAATCTTGAACCCGAGCTCGATGTGGCCGAGACGGAAGTAGCTCTCTGCCCAAGGCGAGTTGGCCCAGGCCAGAGCCGCGATGGTGCAGGCCAACAGGATGATGCTCGCCGTCGCTTCGGAGTGGACGAACCGGGCGAACACCCCGCGGGTGCCGCTACTTTGCGCAACAGACATCCTGACTCCTCCTCGTCCGGGCGTTACCCGGTGCGGCCTACTTCGACCCATCGCGTGAGAAACGCGTACTCCTTCGCGCGCGCGCGCCGCAGCTCTTTTTCGACGCTCGACTCGATTAGCCCCCCGAGACCGAACATTTTCGCCTCAATGCAGAAATCGTCGGTGCGCCGGCAATGTCCGTCACCAGCCACTTCGACGCGGACCGTCCCGTGCATCGTGACGACGTCCTTCCGCGGCTTGCTCTTTGGGTCAAGGTTTGAGGGCTGCACCATCCGCCACGTCCATTCGCTTCTCGCGCGGTCGAGCGTGCCGTGTTCTTCGTACGCAAAGCTCTCGCCGATTAGCCTAGCGACCGGAGCGGGGAGGCTCATCTTCGGCACGATGCGCAGCTTGCGCGACGTCTCGCCAATCTCGATGACAGCAAACGCCCGGTACTCGAGCTCCGCGAGATAGAGCGCGCTGAGATACGACTCGTCCAGAAAGGCAGCCCAGAACGTCTCGGGCGTGCACGGCAGAACGGTGGATGTGGTGGAGGTCTTCATGTGGGTCGACGCAGACGACGAACGTAACCCTTTAGCAGCGTTAACCTCACTGGCTAGGGGTGGCCGTCCAGGAACCAGAGCAGGTCCCATCCGGTACCGCGCCAGGAAGGACCCGTTGACGATGGGGATCTCCTCGTTGGTCCCCAACCCACCCATGCAGGTGTCGGGGTCGAAGTCGACCTCGAGCGAGCTCGCTCCGCATTCAGCGCTGGGGTTCACGGGGCGCACCAGCGCGTTTCCGTCCGCGCGCACGTTGAAACAGATGGTGAAAGCACCGTCCGCCCCCCCTTGGCCGGAGCCTATCCGCGAAGTGCCGTTGGGCAGTGCAGATCTTGCACCTCGCCTTCCGTTCGAAGGGCCGATCGCGATGAGTCGGATGCCCCGAAGTTCGTGCAGTTTTCAGGGCTGGTAGTGATAGACGAGCGCTGTAGAGCCCCCCTCACCGAGCTGTTGCCCAACCGCCCAAACGTCGGTCGACGACGTTCCGTGCACAGCAAGAAACAGGCGCAAGTAGGGTGCACCGATTCTTTGGTGCGCCACCTCCGTCCAAGAGTCGCCGTCGTAGTGGGCGATGGCTCCGGCGCTGCCGGCAGCCCACAGATCGTCTGGAGCAGGGCCCCATATCGCGGCCAAATCCCCGACGAAGTCAAACGTGTCTATGGTCTGCCAGCTCGCGCCGTCGAAATGACTCATCTCGGAACTATCGGTCATCACCCATACATCGCTTGGGCCGGTGCCCCACACCTGGCCATCGCCGCTGCCTGCATCGAGCTCGATCTCAGTCCAACCCGATCCATCGTAGTGAATGAGATCAAAGGTCGAGAGCGCATAGATGTCGGTAGGCCCAGATCCCCAAATAGAGCTCTTGAAGGAAGAGCCAGCGATCGTTCGTCCCCAGACATTGCCGTCGTAGTGAGCAACGATCGCGTCGTCGCCTACCGCCCAAACATCGGTCTGAGACGAAGCCCAAACATCGGTGATGCCATCCAGTCCCGTCGGTGTGGACGCATCCATCGCTGTGAACGTCGCACCGTCGTAGAACAAGACGTCGTCGCCGGCGCACAGCCAGACCTCAGTTGGTGACAACGCGAAGATGCACAAAAGCCCGCGGCTACTACCGGATTCGAGCGTGGTCCAGCTGTCGCCATCATAGCGTTGCACTGTCGCGCTGCCATCGATAAACCAAACGTCGGTCGTAGAGAATGCCCAGACGTCGATCACCGACATCAGATCCGGAGCGTCAGAGGCGGACTTCCAATCATCGCCGGCACCACCGCCGCAGGCCGTGACGAAAACTAGGCTGATCCAAAAGCTTCGCATCCAACGATCATAGGGGTTCCGCGAGCTTCTAGTCACGTGAACGCCCTTTCCGTGTAGAGAAAAACCACACAGATTAAGCCTTGCGCGCAAGCCCTACAAGGAGTGAAAAGGGAGACCGTGCTAAGGCCCCCGGACCAAGCCGTCACCATCGGGCACCAGCCGCGAGTTCTCCGCCAACGCCTTCAGAAACGCCGGCTTGTCTTCGACCGCAATGAACACCACGCTGCCATCGTCTCCCTCGACGCGAAGCCGGTCCAGCGAGGCGGCCTTCGATGCACGAGGATTGTTCGACGGCCTGACGCTCGTCACGCGGTTCAGGTCGCGAAAAGGCCGCGAGCCAAAGAGGTCCTTTTCGTGAAGCTCCGTGCCGGCGACTATGTACGCCCGGTTATCGACGAACACGCCGACACAGACGAATAGGATCGCCAGCACCAGCAGCAGCACCTTCATAAAGCCCGGCACGCCGCGCCGAAGCAGGGCGCCGGCGAACATGAACAGCGCCCCTCCGTAGAAAGAAAGCAGGAACCAGGTGTCTACTTTGGCGGCGAACTCCATGGATACATTCCTAGCGCCAAAGCTGGATGAACGCCTCGGCAACGTGAGAGAAGCGTGTACGGAAGGGGCGGCGCACGCCTTGACCACTCGCTGAAGTCCTCGATTCACCCCGGAAGCGATTTGGTTGGCGAGCTAGAGCATACCTGGGCCTATCTTGCCATGATTTCAGGCGTGGGCTTTTCAAATCCGTAGTGAAGCAACATGAATTTCTTCACTTCTCTCTCCTTCGTTGTTGGTGCGTTGTTGGTTCGTTCACTGTCCGATTCTTGAGCTAATGGCGAACGCACCGCAAGATGTTTCAAACATGGACTCAGACAAACCTAAGCCCCGCGGAGAACAGCTCTTCTTAGACCTGGAGGGGCGAGGCCGCATTCGCGTCGTCGAGTTCAAGGGGCCCGAGGGCGCTCCTAGCCTTATCTTGCTCCACGGCCTTGCTGCAACGGGACCGCTGAACTGGTTCACTGCGTTCTCCGATCTTGCGGAGCGCTATCATGTGGTAGCGGTCGATCACCGTGGGCATGGCCAGGGCATTCGCACGCGTCGGTTTCGACTGAAGGATTGCGCGGACGACGTCATCGGTGTGGCCAACGAGCTTGGCATTCGCCGGTTTATCGCAGTCGGCTATTCGATGGGCGGTCCGATCGCCAAGCTTTGTTGGAGCCGGCAGCCCGAGAATGTGCGTGGCTTGGTGCTCTGTGCGACCGCAAGATACTTCACGCCGCCACAGTTTCCGATTCTCACGCGCGCCATCTTGCCTGGCGCCGTGGTCGGCGCTCGATTGGCGCCCAAGCTTGTGCTCGGGCAGATCATCGAAAACATGGTCAAAACCGTGCCGACGCAAGAAGGCAGAGACTATGTTCGCCGTGAGATGTCGGGGTGTGATCCCGCAGCGCTCGCTCAGGCAACGCGAGCCATCATTCGCTTCTCGTCACGCAACTGGGTATCGAACATCACCGTGCCGACAGCGGTCGTGATCACGACGCGAGACGAAATCGTACCCGCGCGACGTCAATACGCGCTCGCCAGGGCGATCCCGGGTGCCAAACAGTTCGAGGTCAACGGCGATCATTTCGCATGCGCCGTCCGCCAGACGAACTTCGTGCCACAGTTGGTCGCAGCGTGTGACTACGTCAACGCCGAGGCGAGCGGATAAGACCAAGCGCAGCCGAAGCCGGCCCGGCTAGATGGCGTGCTGTACGACGAGAGCCGTCATCCAGAACATGCAGATCAGCTGAATGAAAAAGAAGCCAAAGCGCAGATAGGCGAGAAGGTTGGTCCCTCATTGGCTTGAACCCGGCCGGCGAAGATCAGACCCCAGCGATAGATGCCGACGGTCAAGATCAGGACCAGCATCGACCAAACCGCGAACGCGAGCAGCACCCAGACCGGAATAGACATTGTCATGGCGCACTCTTATAATAGGTGGGCTGCGGCCGCATCGGGTTCCGTATGGGCCGGCTGGGCGACCTCGAAGTCCACTGCGACAGGGGTGCCATTGCGAAGGGTGTCGAGGGTGACGCAGAGCTTCTCGGCCTGTTGAACGAGCATCGCGCCGACCTGGGAATCCACACTGGGATCGAGCTCCAGTGCGAGCCGGCACTGCATCTGACGAAACCCTGGTCGGACCGACCGACTCATCGCAAGACAACCTCGGATCTCGAGGAAGGGACGACTTTTTCCCATGTCCTCTCCGAAACCGGCGTCCTCTTGGTAGGGTTCATTGGCTCGGCGTTCATCGCTCGTAGGCTCGTTTTCACCCTTCGGCGCGCGCGAGCCTTCGAGCGAGAAGCGGTCGAACTCCGAGGCCAGCTCACGATGACAAGAGCGGAGGCTCAACGCTGGCGAAGTGAAGCTCGGGATCTGATGAACGGGCTCGGAGCGGCGCTCGACCAGCAGTTTGACCCATGGGGGTTGTCGCCCGCCGAAAAGGAGACCGCGTTGCTTCTGCTAAAAGGGCTCAGTCACAAGGAGGTGGCCGATCTTCGGTCGGTCAGCGACGCGAGTACTCGCCAGCAGGCCAGGGCCGTCTACAAGAAGGCCGGGCTTTCCGGAAGGCACGACCTTGCTGCGTTCTTCCTCGAAGACCTTATGTTGCCGGCGGAGGCAGGAGACAACCGAGCTCGCGGCGGAGCCTGAAGCCGGCGGTCCCAGTCGCCAGTGGCCCAGAGAGCGCCGATAGCTCCACTTTCTGGTCGACAGCTCCTCAACAGAGGCGTAAGGGCGCGCGGGAAAAGGCATGGGGGTCGTAGTCGGCTGCTGTTGCCACCACGCTCGGCTTCTCATCGGGAGCAGCCGATGCGTGAGAACCCGACGGAGAGCGCATCATGAAGCAGTTCAACATCGAATATGCATGGCTGCTCCTTGGACTGTTGGCCTTTCTGCCACGCACCGTAGTCGCGCAAGAGGGGGTGAGCGGCGAAGCGCCTCCAGAGGGCGACGTCGTTTCAACCTCAGTGGACTCGCCTGTTGTCGAGGAAGTCGACGAGAGCGAATGGACCTACCCGAAAATCTATTCGGTGCGCCCGCTGACGATGGAGCAGGGGATGGTCCGGGCCAACGCCATCTTCACCGTCTGGGATGACGGGATAGACACCGTCTTTGGGATGACGCTTGGCGCCTCCATTGGCGTGCTCGACGATTTGGAGCTCGGCATCAACAACTACCGTATCGGCTCGTCGCTGCAGCAGCGGTACGAAGGCCTCATCCCCGTCATCTTCGCGCCGTCGGCCGGATTCGGAAACATGCCTTTGTACGGCCGTTACCGCATTGTCCAGCGGGAGAAGCTCGACTTTGCTGGCGATCTGATTTTTGTTTTGCCGGTCGACACCGCGTTCGCGCTCGAAGTGGCCTTGCCGTTCCGGATCAAGCCCAACGATCGGCTTTCGGTCGACACCGGCCTGGAAGTGCGCGGAACCTTTGGGTCGGCCAAGCGCGCAGACATTCGCATCCCCGCGATCGTCAACTACAACTTCTCCGGCCGAGCGTTCATCAGTGGAGAAACCGGGGTGCAGTTCGTGAACTTGGGTAAAGGGTTCAACACCCCGCCTGCGGACATCCAAGGCGTTGCGATTCCCATTGCCTTCCGCGCGGGTGGCACTTGGAAGAAGGAAGGCAAGTTTCTCGCGGACCTGTTCGCTGGATTTGCATTCCCGCAGCTGATCGAAGCAGGCACGAGCCGTAAGACGGTCGACTTCGGCATTTGGGATCTCTTCGTGAGCGTCGCGTTCTACACGCGTCCGCTCTTCTAACCTAGAGCGCTCCTAAGCCCGGAGCGATTCCTCTCTGCGATGAGGCGGAACCAAAAATGGATTGCTTGGATCATCGGCGCAGCTCTGGTGGCTGTGCTCGCGTTCGAAGGTCACCGCCTCGCGCACTTCCTTCCTCGTATCGAGCATTTCGTCGAAACGCTCGGGCCGTGGGGTCCCCTGAGCTACGTCGCTGCGATCGTGGCGCTGGAGCCGCTACTCTTTCCGAACTCGCTCTTTGGCCTGACGGCAGGCGTCGTGTTCGGGTTTCCTCGAGGTTTGCTCTACTATGCGAGCGGAGTCTATCTGGGGAACCTGCTCGTATATTGGATGGGAAAACGTTTCTTGCGTCGCCCGGTGCTCGACGCTCTAAGACGTCGCCCGAAGGTCCAGGCCACCATGAACGCAGCGAAGCAAGAGGGCACGAGCCTCGTCTTCTGGCTACGAATGCTTCCCCTCAATCCGGCCCTGTTCAGCTATGCATTTGGCGCTGTCGAGCTTCCACTCCGAGCGGTGGCCCTTGGAAGTTTCGGGATGCTGTCGCATTTGATCTTGGACGTGTACATCGGAACGGTCGCAGCGCACGTTACCGAGATGGCGGGTCGAGGACACACCCAGTGGGAGATGGAGGGCATCGGCCTCGTTGGCGGTCTCGTCGCCATAGGCATCGTCTTCTGGCGCGTTGCCCGCATCGCCAAGGCACAGGTCCGCGAGGCCGGGGTGAGCCTCGACCTATGATCAGTGGAACGGAGGCATCAAGCGCTTCTTCAAGAGCTGTCTGATAGCATCGTTGGGAGCAGTCTTCATTGCCGTCAGCGCTCGCTCGCGGGCCTTCTCTTTCTCTCCCGCGCGCCGCAGGAGATCGGACTGTGCCGCGGACCACAGATAGGATCCGGCTAGCCAAGTTGGTGGCTCGACCCCCTTGAGGACGGCGAGTCCAGCCTGCGCTCCTTTCCACTCGGCCGTGGCAATGGCGCGATTGAGACGGTGCAAGGGAGAGGGCGAGACATGCTCGAGTAGCTCATAGAGCTCCGCCACCCTATGCCATCGAGTGTCCTTGAAGGAGGGTGCCAGGCAATGCTCGGCTGCGATGGCTGCTTCAGCGTGATAGCGAGAGAAGGTTTCGCCTTCGGCCGAGGCGGCGAGCCATTTGAGTCCTTCTTGAATCTCGCTTTGGTCCCAAAGTGATCGCTCTTGCTCTTCCAAGAGGAGGAGCGCGCCTGTCTCGTCTTGGCGAGAGCCGAGACGCGCCATGTGCAAGTGCATGAGGGCGCGCAGAGCGCGAGAAGTCGACTCTTGCCCTATGCGATGGGCGGTGAGCAAGGTGGCCAGACGAATCGCTTCGGCACAGAGTTCCCGGCGAATGGCCTGTTCCGCGTGTGACGAGAGATAACCCTCAGTGAACAGCAGATAGAGCACATGATGTACCGTGGGGAGGCGGTCATTCTGCTGGTTGCCCGCAACGTCCCAACCCTCCTTTCCCATCGCGTGCAAGCGCTGACGAGCTCGACTCAGCTTCTTGTAGACATTCGCCTCACTGAGAAAGAGGCGCAGTGCGATCTCTCGGACGTCGAAGCCACACAAGACCTTGAGAGAGAAGACAAGCTGCGACGCGGCGGGGATTTGCGGGTCGCAACACACGAAGAGCATGCGGAGGAGGTCATCCGGGAGCTCTTGTTCAAATGAGACCTCGAGGGGGGCCTCGCTGGCTTCGACTCGGTCACTTTGTTCGCTGATGATTGCTCTTCTGCGAGCGGCGCCCCGCAGTTCATCGAGCACGCGACGGTGGGCCACACGATAGAGCCAGGCAGAGGGATTGCCGGGCGCTCCCGAGTGCCCCCATTGTTCGAGCGCCGTCATCAGGGCTGACTGCACGGCGTCTTCTATCGCTTCAATGTGGTGCACTCCGATGCGCCGCGAGAGGAGGGCCACGAGGTTGGCGTACTCGCGCCGGAAGAAGTGTTTGGGGAGTGAAGCGGGAGGTGAAGCGGGAGCGTTCAAACCCGATAGCTCCTGCATCAGCCGCCGGGCATCTGAATCTCAATGACTTCGCAGCCCGAGCCGGGACGCACCAAGCCGGGACATTCTTTTACCACTCTCATGGCTTCATCGAGACTAGACGCTGAGACGATCATGTAGCCGCCCACCAGCTCCTTCACTTCGACGAAGTGCCGGTCGGCGGGAGGTTCGGTCGCAGCGAGCTTTCCGTTGCCGAGCTTTCCACCCATGTCGACGAGGTTGTCCTTGAACTTCTCCGCCCAGGCTCCGAATTTGGCGTACATCTCTTGCATCTGGGCGGGAGAGGGTTTTTCTGCGTCCGGGGCGGAGAGGCTGCGCTGCAGACAGAGGAATTTGGGCATGATTTCTCCTTTTTGGGGTCGTCGGCCAACCGGGCCGATACCTTATGATGGATCGGCCCCGAGGTCTTGGACATTTGTGAGAACTTCTTTGACGCCGCGGACAGAGACGCTGGCAAAGCCGATGACTCGCCCCACGGTTCATGAAGAACAGGCTACGTTGCCCCCGCGCGCGTGCATGTAGCGTTGAAGTGGGGGAAGGGTGAGCTTGGGCAAGGTACCCAAGGCGGACTACGGCCCATACAAAACGTTGCCAAGTCCAGTGTGCTGGACGAGTACGTTCGCCATCTGCGTCTCGCACCGCAGTCCATCGACACGCGAGAGCGTTATATACATGCGGACCGTTGGATCGGTGCGATGGAAAAGACCAGCCCGTTGAGAATCGCGTGGGCCGAAGACGACCCCATCGCCAACATCGAGTCGGGGCGCGAACTGGCCAAACGTCTTCCTCGGGCGGAATTCGTCGAGTGGGCCGGCGTCGGTCACTTCCCGAACTTCGAGGACCCGGATTTCGTGGCAAACCAGATTGCGATCTCGGCAGGGCTTTAGTCGTAGACCCTCGGCGTGAAGGCTAAGCGGCACTTTCCTTCGTCACGTCCCAACCCGGAAAGAGCAGCACCGCTGGATGGACTCGAAGAGCACGGGCCAGGGTCTTGGCTCGCTCCGCTCCCAGCTGCGTGCGCCCGTTCTCGAGGTTCGAAATGGTCGATTGAGTAAGGCCGGTACGCTCGGCGAGCTCCGACTGCGTGAGCTCGTTTTTCTCTCTGAGGATACGGACCATCTCGGCAGGCGAGAGCTTGACTCGAACCGCCGACTTCGTGAACCGCTCACCCCGAAGTGCATCCTGAACCTTCTTTCCGCGCTTAGTAGTCATGCGGATTCACCTCCAGCACGAGAACCTCGAAGCGGTCTCCCTCGACCACATAGAGGACGCGCCATTTCTTCGTGAGATAGCTCGATCGGGCGCCTTTCCACTCGCCCTTGAGCGCATGATCCCGGTAGCCAGGGATCAACCGGAGCGCTCGTGGCCCAGACGCTTGAACGACTTCTTTCCATGCCTCGTATTGCTTGACGATCTCTCTTGGCGCCCTCTTGAGTTGCCTTTTGCAAGGCCTGCTCTCCAGGACCTCCCACATTACACATAGGTAATATTCTTTCGAGGCAATGTCAACCGGCTCTGGCGAGCGTCATGGTGGAGGCGGTGGGAATCGAACAGCCGGGAGCTCACCCGATTCCGATGATTCTCGAACGGTTTCGCGGACAGGTATCGAGGAGAACACGTCCAAAGAACACGAGCAAAACGCGTTAGCGGACATTCCCATGACAATGTCACAACTCCCCGATGTGAATCGGGAGCTCGCGGAGGTCGGCGCAATGGTCGCGGTGTTGGATGCGCTCCGGCGGGCTCGCGCCGCCAACGGCCGGGACAACAGGGCGTCTGTGCGGACTATCCTCACCGAGGGCAAGCGCCCTTACCGTCGTGATTTACCGACGTTTGGCGAGTGGTTTCTGGGCTCCGCGCGTAGGCGGCGCACGGAGTGCGCCCCCACGCCCCAAACGCAAGACCTGCGTGTGACACCAGCGGTCTAGGAATGAATTGCGAATAGCCCGGGGCTGAAGACGACCCTATAGTCGTTAGGCCCACTGACGGGTTAGGGAGGTGTTTATGCGTTGGCTAGCACTGTTGTTTTTCACGCTCGCGCTGGGCGTCGCGGGATGCAGTGATGAAGCCGGAGGCGATGCCGGAGCGGGAGGAGCCGCCGGAACCGGAGGCAGCGCCGGAACTGGAGGCACTGCTGGAACTGGAGGCACTGCCGGAACCGGAGGCGACGCCGGTGCAGGGGGCACTGGTCCAACGTACAACTACGCGTTCATCTCACCGGAGGCGATGACGGGCAACCTTGGCGGGCTTTCCGGCGCCGACTCACTATGCGATGAGTGGGCAGCAGACGCCGGAATCGGAGGCACCTACAGGGCCATCCTTTCCACCACCACTGGCGACGCCAACGACCGCCTCGCTGGCGCGCGTGGCTGGATCCGCCCGGATGGAAGGCCGGTCGCAGACTTGCCGACCGACCTCTTCCAAGTAGACTCGGGGTTGCTAGCGCCGGTGCGGATCGCGCCCAACGGCGATGACCTCGGGGACAGATTCGTCTGGAGCGCTTCTGGAAACGACGGCGTCTACTTTGCTCTGGGCGGAGCCTCAGATTGTGGTGGGTGGACGTCCGCAGACGCTGGCGCGTTTGCACGCTATGGCTTTTCCGTTACGACGGTCGAATGGCTCGATCGGGGCGGCACCGCTACATGCGACCGAACGTTTCACGTCTATTGCTTTCAGGTGGACCATGAAGTGGAGTTGCGCGTCGAAGATTTCGCACAAGCCGGGCGTCGCATCTTCGTTTCCAGCGGGAACTTCGACGTCACTTCCGGCATCGCGGGCGCGGATGCGCTATGCGATGCGGACGCACTGGCTACCCCCGAGTTGAGCGGGGCGAGCTTCAGGGCGTTCTTGGCCGATGATGGCGCCAGCGCCGCATCACGCTTTTCGGTGAGCGCGACGCCGATCGTGCGCCTCGATGGGTTGCTCGTCGCGCATGACTTCAACACGCTGCTAACCGACGATCTGATCCACCCACCCAACTCCCGGGTCATGGGCGTCCCACACCAGTGGCGTGTTTTCGTGGGTGCCGACTCGCCCGCGGATTTGGGGCAAGCGTCCTCCACGTGCAACGGTTGGTCGAGCACCAGCGGGAATGCATCGGAGGGATTCGCTTACAGCACGGCGACGGGTCCACCCGCCCAGCGTCAGTGGTTTGGTAACGCTACCGGTTCCTGCCTCAGCCACACGAATTCGGTCCCTGTGTACTGCCTGGAGGAGTGACAGCGGGGCCATCTCAGAACGCTAGGCCGCGACACGAGCAAAACGCGTTACCGGACATTCTCATGACAATGTCACAACTCCCCGATGTGAATCGGGAGCTCGCGGAGGTCGGTGCCGTGTTCGCGCTCTCTGATCTGCTCCGGCGGGACCGTGGACGCTAGGTAACGGTGGGCGTCGACAAGCCGAGGCTTTCGCTCTTTCCTTTTCGTCCTGATCAGGTTACCGGTGTTCTTCTGCCCTGCAGTCGAACCGGAGAAAGCCCAACATGAACCGTACCAATTTCATAGTGTTTCTGCTCTCGTTGTTCGCGTCGTTCTGCGTCGGGGCGTCCGCCTCCGCTCAGGCCATCTTTCCGAGACCCGTTCCCGTTCCAACGGGCGGCACGGACTGGATGCCCGAAGGGTGCCGACAGACGTACTCGAACAATCCGGTTTTCGCAGAGCGAACGGCTTTTCGGCAACTCCACGCGAACGAGATCAACACCGATGAGGTCAGCGTCGCCATCGCGCCCTTCTTTGAACGCGGCGCAACGTTCGAGCTCGATCCAGCCACATGGCATTTCTCTGGCCCCATGTTCGATGACGACGGGAACATCTATTACTCTGCGACGCAGCCGTTCGAACCCCTCGCCCTCGTCTCCCTGAACCCGGATGGGACGCGGCGTTGGACCATTCCCAACACTACCGGTGCCCCTCAGGGTCCGAGTGGACCGCACGTGCTTGACGACCCAGATAACTCCGGCGAGCAAATCGTCTACCTCGGGCTCTATGATCGTGCTCTTGCCGTGAAGACGGACGGCACGGTGATTTGGGATGTGCCGACCGGTCTTCCGAGCGAGAATGCCGCCTACACCTTCGGCATCAACTACCAGCCGCAGCACGACGCGCTCATCGTGAACACGCAGGACGGCTTTCTGTACGCACTCGACCGGAAGACAGGCGCCCAACTGCTGTCGGAGCCGTTCCAGCTTCCAGGCGAGCCCTCACCGCCGGGCTTCGTCAATCAGCCGCCTGCACTCCAACTCTGTGCCGCCCAGAAGTTCACGGAGCTACTCAACGTCGATGCGGCGGGCCTCCAGGTCTTGATCGACGTTCTTCTCGGCAACAACATCGAGGTCGCAAACTTCTTCTCCATCGAGCCGCGAAGCGGCCGAATCTTCGTCCCCGCCACGGCGCCGGACGCTGCCGATGGGACCGTGGACGGCATCTCTGAGTTCGGCGCGGTCTATGGCCTCGAGCTCCAGGAAGGTGCGAACGGTCTCGAGATGGTCGAGGTCTGCAGCAAGACGTTCGCAGGTGGATCGGCATCCACGCCGGCTCTGGGGCCCGACGGCGAACGTGTCTACTTTGGTGACAACTTCGGCACGTTCATCGCGATGAACCAGGATTGTAGCGAAGCCTGGACGCTGGACGTGGGCGACCAGATCTTCGGCTCGATTGGTGTGTCTTCCGACAACAACGAGCTTTATGCGTCGTTCGACGGCGGCATCGTGCAGGTCATTGATCAAGGCGCGCAAGGCGTGCTCAGCTGGCGCGCGGAGTTCGATCTGTTCACGTCAAACGTGTTACCTCCCGGAAGGGTCGTCACGCGCAACACAAATCTGGTTGGGATCGGCGCGAACGGAGTCTACTTCCAGGCGGGCGGATCCTTCGTGACGGGAGTCGGAGAACCCTTGATCGTCACGACCGGCGTCGGGGTCCTCGACCGGGATACCGGCGAAGTTCGCTACTTCACGGGCGGTTTGGACGAGACCATCGCGGTCATGAGCATTGGGCCCGATGGGGTCCTGAACCTGGGGAACTCGCCGCTGCGCCGAGTGTTCACGATCTGCGCCGCAGAGCTCGGGCTTCTACCGATTCCGGTGCCCGGCCCGGTGGGTGGGATTACTCGATGGGAGCCTGCGAGACTCGACCTCTTGGTCAGGGACGCGGTATGCGCTGCCGAGGACCGCGCCCGAAACGCTTTCGCAAACCTCAGCGCATGCGCTTCCGGGGTGGCGGAGGCAGATGTCGTGCAGGTCGGCCAGCTCGTCGACCAGGTGCGCGCGGCCGGGCCGAGTGCCGTTGAAGCGGGAGACTTGTCGAGCACCGCTTGGGCCAAAGTCGAGAAGGAGCTCGACAAGGCGGATCGAAAGCTCGATCCGGGCAAGCCTCAGGACCTGAACCCCGCCACACAGGCTCTTCGCCGAGCATGCGACGTGCTGGAGGACTCGATCGAGTGAGCGCCGAGCCACATCCCCTTTTTTGAAGCGGAAGGAGATGCTGGGCATCGCTGCAGCATTGTTCCTCCTTCAGTCACTCCTTTTTGCAGGTCAGCCGGCGCCATTGCTGCCGTCAGCCAGGATGGGTGCATCTGGACTCGATCCGCGTGCTTCAGGAACGCAACTAGTGATACGTCCGACGAGACTCGGTCGCGTCTCCGAGGTCATCATCAAGGCGAACGCGCAGCTCCGCGCAGCGTGATCGGGATCCACGTGGAGTGCGACGGTGGCGCCTCGGTACACGGGTCCTTTGAGCCAGGCATCGAGTCGACGCACGTCTTCCAGCTTCGGAGTGGGGATGCGCGAGAGACAGTGCCCAAGAACGACTGGAGGATGGTAGAGAGCCCGACGGAAACCGAACAATCGAGCATACCAGCCGGAAAGGTGGATGCCGTTGTGGTCTCCGATTAGCTGCCCGAAGCGCCAGGCCCCACCGCGGGGCATCTGCCAATGCAGCACCGTGTGACTCGCGACCTCCGGTGCTTGTGCCGACGCCGGCCGGGTTTCTGCGTGCCCGAAAAGGCCTCGGCTATAGAACGTCACTAGGCTTTCCCAAACGAGACGACGCTTGCTACGGACGGCGGTATGCAGGTCTATCTCCACACCACGCGCGAGGATACGCTGTGCGCTCACGCGGACGTCGAAGTCAATCGTCGCTCCCATTGCAATCGGAGCATGCTGGACGAGCCTGTTTCTGATCTGAAGGATTCTCCAGATCGGAATTGGAAACTCCGGATGAGTCAAGATCGCCATGTGAAGGGGGAACCCGAAAACGTGGGGATAGAGTATGGAAACTCCGGCACTTGCTGGAGCTCCTGCGCTGGCGGCCAACTCCGCCACCTTTCGAGGCTCGACCCGGTGCCGAGCCCAGCTGGCACGGAACCGCGTTGCCGGCCGCCACCTCGAGAGACCCGGTGATCTGCGGAACGCGCCGAGCATGTACCGAAGCTCGGACGGCTTTTGCGAGAACTCGAGCGAGATCGAGTCCTGCATGGATCCGCCGTCGGCGCGCATCATTGGGTGTCGTCGTTCCACCTCTTCACCTTTGGGTACCGTTTCGGAAGCGCAACTGTCCGGTACTAGATGTTATCTCGGGCGGCGAACCGCGCAAAGACGGCGTTTGTTCTGAGCACGACCCTGTCGACACTAACACTGCATGCTGCGTTACAATGCCTCGCAGTTGCCTTGAGGCTTAGCCGGCGATGTAGCGGGTCACCAGTGCGACCATCTCGTCGCTGACCGCATTATCTCCCAGTTGCGCTGGGTCGGCGCGCGCGAGCCCGAACAGGATGCCGTGGAGCGCGTAGATGATCAACTGCGCGGCGACGTCAGGATTGCGAATCGTCGATTCGCGGCGATGGGATTGCAGGTAGCCGCGGGTGCGCTCTACAAACCGGCGTTCGATATGCGTAACGCGCTGGAGGCGCCCGACGCGCGGAATCTGCTCGACGAGCAGGCGGTGGAGATCCGCATCGATCACCTGGACCGAGAGTACTGCAGTCACCAGCGCGCGGGCGGCATGGCGTGGCGGAAGCTCCTCGATGCGATCGAACGCGTGATCCAGGAGTGTGGTGACGCGGTCAACGTGGCGCTCGACCAGCGCCGCGACCAACGCCTCCTTGCCCGGGAAGTACTGGTAGAGCGAGCCGATGCTCACGCCAGCCACGCGTGCGATGCGATTGGTGCTGGCACGCTCGTAGCCAACCTCGGCCAGAACGCGAGCAGTCGCCTCCAGGATCGCATCGACGGTCGCGCGCGATCGGTCCTGTTTGGGGTTTTTGCGTGGGGTTGTGCGCACTCTACGCGCCATCATCAGCCTGAGAAAATGCGAGTCGACAGAATATGAGCAAGTGCTCACATTATGAGCCATGATGAATGGCAGGACCACCCCACAAGCATTGGACATCACGGTTCACCTCGACGACACCGCCCGAAACCGGATCGAGGTCACCGGCCGGGCGGTCATCCGCGCACCCCGCGAGCAGATTTTCGACCTCTGTTGCCCGGTGCGCGAGGAAGAGTGGATCGACGGCTGGGACTGCAACGTGTATGAGCTGGTTCACAGCCGCAGCGGCGTCAACGAGAAGAACTGCGTGTTCCGCGAGCGGTTGTCCAAGCCGCTGTTCTTTGGCGAGTCCGGCCCGACGACTTGGGTGACGACTGTGCACGACCCGGATCGGTTTGCGCTCGAGTTCCTGCTGCTGTTCGGAGACATTGGCGTGCTCAACCGCTCCTTCCAACTGGAACGACTCGACGATGACGCGACCGCGTGCGACTGCACCGACACCCTTCTTCTGCTCGATCGCACGCTATCGAGGTCACAGCTCGATCTGCTCGCTACAAAGATGCAGGCCTTTCTCTACGTCACGTGGAACGCGCTGCGCCACTATTGCGAGACCGGCGAGGCATTGCCGAGCCAGCTCGCCGTGGCGAGTCCGGCCGCTGACCCAAGGAAAGGTGAAGCTCATGACACACAACGCAAGAGGTAAGGTGGTAGCGCGATCAAACGACGCCGGCACGCTGGCTCGGTTCGTTGTGATCTGGTGCCACGAACGTGGGTCGCCGATTCAGTCGCGGTCGCTGCACGCTCTGTCGTAGAGGAGGCTGCTCGATGCATATAGACCCAATCGAACAATGGCCCCAAATTCGCCATGTCTTCGCAGCCGCGTTTTCGACCAGCATGCACTATGCGGTCGCCTCGATCGATAAGTCGGGCACACCGCGTGTCACCCCGATCGGCTCGGTGATGTTGACCACACCTGGACGCGGCGTTTTCTTGCAGCGCTTTACCACTGGTCTACCGCAACGTGTCGAGTATTGCGATTCCATCGCCATCCTGGGTGTGAATAGCGGCCGCTCGTTCTGGTTTCGCTCACTGTTTGCCGGACGGTTCGCCACACCCCCAGGCCTTCGGCTGAACGCCAAGGTCGTTGGTGCTCCGCGGCGGCCTACTGCCAACGAAATAGCGCGATTTCGCAAGCGTGTTCGCGTGTTCAAGAGGCTTCGCGGCTACGATTTGCTTTGGCGTGACCCGGGGATGGCTCGCGACTTCGAAGTGGTGTCCGCCGAGCCTATCAAGTTGGGGGAGATGACCCGCGGCCACTGGGCGAACCTCGTGGCAGAACCGAGTATCGCAAGGCTCCGACGGAGGTAAGCAACATGACCGAGATTGTCCGTTACGAACGCTCAGGCGCTGTCGGCACCATCACGATGGACGATGGGAAGGTGAACTGCATGTCGCTGGCGATGCTGTTGGAGCTGAATCGCGCGCTGAACCAGGCGCAAGCAGACGGCGTGGCTCTCGTGATTACCGGGCGCGAGGGGATATTCTCGGCTGGATTCGATCTCGCAACTTTCAAGCACGGCGGTGAGGCGCTTTATCAAATGCTCAAGGGCGGTGCCGAGTTGGCCGAGCGTGTCATGTCGTTTCCAAGGCCGATCGTGACGGCTGCCGGCGGCCATGCGGTCGCGATGGGAGTGTTCTTGGCGATTAGCGGGGACGCGCGCATTGGCGCCGAGGGCCCATTCAAGATCGTATGCAATGAGGTCGCCATCGGAGTGACGCTGCCGAGGTTTGCAATCGAGATCACTCGACACCGGCTCTCCCCATCGCACTTCAACCGTGCGCTCATACTCGCTGCGCCTTACTCGCCGAAAGAGGCCGTCGAGGCTGGCTTCTTCGATCGCGTCGTCCCCCCTTCAGAAGTCCTCACGGAAGCCACGAACCTCGCGCAGGCACTCAGCCAACTCAATGCGAAGGCCCATGCTGAGTCCAAGCTCCTCGTCCGGGAAAGAGCGCTCACCGCCTTGCGGCATGCAATCGAATCCGAGCTCGGCTCGTTCCAAGTCTTCGTCGACACCGTCGGCCGCGGGATGAAAGTGAGCCGCTGACGGATATCGCTTCCGGAGACGATCCCCGACGCGGCGATACTCTGCCACGATCCCGGGTAGCGTGCGCATGCTCACCTCAACCACCGCAAGATTCGGGGGGAGGCTGATCTCGTAATTGACGACGAAGTCGCGGGGATCGGGCTCTTCAGGTTGGAGGGTTTCGACGATGATCTCCTCCGCCAACGCCTCGACCTCAACCTGAAGCTCCGTCACCCCCTGCTGGGCTTCGGCTTCCGTCTCGGCCCGAGCCTCACGTGTTCCCTCCACCGTGACTACGTCGGCTCCCGCAACGCCGGTGATGGTGATCGGGCCGTTGATGGCCTCCACCACCAGACGCGTTTGGACCGCGACCGCTTCTTCGAAAGAGAATGGCGCAGAGGCGACCTTTCGATCGGATCCATCGGAGCTCAAGCCGTCGTCACACCCCCGCCAGCGCAAGGGTGATCACCAAGATTGGGGTTGCCTTCCGCCACATGGTCCGCCTCCTGAGCGCTTCAATTGACCGATCTTGCTTGGCCTTTCACAGGCCGACGCGGGCAATCACCACGAAGTCAAGTCACGGGATTTTACGACAGGCCGTGACCGCCCGCATCTAGAAGTCTTCTAGCACCGTCGCACATGGACAGATCGTTTGCGATGAGCCAGATGGGCTAAAGAGCGTCGCAGGGTGAACCGAGCGGGTCGAAACAGAGGTTTCTCGCCGCCCGCGTCGGGAAGCCGGCGCAGCGGGTGTGCGTTCTCATTTCACGGACCTTGCAAGGAGAGTCGCCGGGTTGGCTTCATGCGGGTGGTGAACTCCGCTTGAAATAGGACACGTGGAAGTTCGACGATGGAGCGGCTTTCGAGAAAGGGGTATGCTTCCGCGCGTGAGGTTTGGTGGGCGCGAAATGCTCGCGGGGCTTCTGCTGATGGTCATCGGTACCGCGAGGGCCAGCGGCGATGAGCCGCGGGCCGGTTGTGCGTGGAGAACCGGCGAGAAGCTCGGCGTCGCTTTCGCCGAGATCTGCACGCCACCGAGCGCTCCCAAAGGCCTCCTCGAAGAGAGCCCCGCCGAAGTCGCGCCGTTCTGGATGAGCGCTGCGCCGCTCCCGTGTTCGCTTGGAAGCCGTGGGACAATCGATTGCCCCGTGACGACATCGATCCTCTCCGCGCGATCGAGAGCGAAAGACGTGCTCCAGCCGCGCGCCGTCGCCGTCATCGACGGCGAGACGGCCTACGGGGTCTGCGGGATGCGCTTTGGGGGGCGCCTCCCAACGCGCGCGGAACGCGAGCTTGCACGTTACTCCGCAGCGGTCGCGACGCTCGTGAGCATGCAGGAGCCGGGCGAGCCTGAGCCTTGGGTCGGGGAGCTGCCCGAATGGACGCAGGTTGGCGATTGCACCAATCCCTCGCACCCCGATGAAGGCTGTCACCTCGTCATTTTTCCTCCTGTCTTGACCCGTCAGAGGGGCAAGGACAGCGTGCTCCAATCGTGCCGAGCGTCATTCGCCCCCGCTTGGATCGAGAGTGCAATCCAGCTGGGCGCTCGGTGCGTGGGTGGCACGTGCATGGTACGCATCATGCCCGCGCTCCGGCCCGAGGCGTTCGAGCTTACTTGCGGGCCCGCCCCTGTCGATGCGACGCAAGCTCCGGCCGAGCTCAAGGCGGAGCGGGCCGCGTTCCGCTGCGTCCTACCGGAGTCGGCGCTAGGCGTGGTGGGCGGTAGAACCTCGCGCTAAGGCACCGTGACAACGAAGCTCACGGATGCGTGCCGATCGTCGGCGAAGCGACCGCGTGCACCGACGACTTTCGGCGAGCGATGTGCCGGCGCGACGAACTGGAACGTTCACGACGGCATCACCTGGCTCGACGTCGATGCCATTCTTTGGTACCAGCGCCCCGCGCTTGCCCACGCTGTTCAACGAGGACCTCACGCCAAAGGCGGCATACGATGCGGCAGTCTCGGCCTTCGTCGACGCACTATGACGCCGGAGACCTCTCCGCTGAGCACAAAGTCGCTTCACCCGGTTTGGACGGCCTAAGAAGACCCCTGATGGACGGCGTGAGAGCCGGCTCTACAAGCCACCTCGTCCCCGTCGATCGAGGGTCCGTACCTCGGTGCGACTTCGGTTCTTGGCCGGAAGCGCAGTATCACGCTTGCCGACCTGCTGAAAGAGGTTGCGCTTACAGCTCAAGCCCGTAATGACCGCCCCTGGCACGAGCATAACCCACGAGACCATGGCGATCTTCTCTTTCTTCGAGAAATGACATTTCGATGTCGCCGCCGAAGCGTGGTCCGGACCAAGCCAAAGTACGGCTCCGAAGAATGCCGCCATCAGAAGGAGTTGCCAAGCCTTACCCATGTGCCGTCCTTTCGTCAGCGCAGGGGGAGGCCCAGAGTTCCCGAAGCGTCGCTCGCCACAGCCCCCCACATGCAGCCTGCACTGTTCGCTGACAGGATGGGGCGTACCGAGGGTATCGCCAGAATTTCCGTACGATCGGTAATCTAGGTCACCCTCGACTGGAGACGCTCGCCAAGCCTGCGCGAAAACCCCCAGGGGCTCGCCCGAATCGAGCGCCGCGACCGCCGCATCCAACGACTCGAGCCTTGCAGCCGCAGCGCGTGCCACATCGTTGAGCCCGGCAGTTGCCACCCCCGCGCTATTCGACGACGACTACCATCTTGCCGTTGGCGCGGTTCTCATCCATCGCCTGGTGAGCGAGTGGGAGTTGATCGAAGCTCCATACGGGGCCCGTGCGGATGGTGAGCTCCCCGCGCTCGACCAACGATACGTAGCGCCGGAGATCCTCCCTCGAGATGTCGCTCGCGCCGCCCGAGTAGGAGGTCAGCCGCACTCCGGTGGGGATGTGCCCCATCGGTCGAAACGACGCGAGCTCCCACTCGCCGCCGAGGATGCCGGTCATGCACACTACACCGCCAGGCCGAACGCACTGCAGTGAGTCGAGCAGCGTCGTGGCCCCGATGAGCTCGAGCACGCGGTCGACCCCGCCAGGGTGGTCGTCGCGAATCTTGGCGGCGAGCTCGCCGTCATCGATCACCACCTCGTCCGCACCGGCCTTGCGCAGCATCTCGATCTTCACCTCGCTTCTCGACGTGGAGATGACACGAAGGCCCGCGGCCTTGGCCATGGAGAGCGTTGCGAGCCCGATAGAAAATGTTCCGCCTCGGATGAGGAGCGTCTCATTGGGCTGCACGCCGAGTCCGGTGTGCAGCGACCCGTGGCAGGTCTGCAGCATCTCCGGCAGTGCGCCGAGGGCGTCCCATGGCAACTCGGTGTCGAGCGGAAACACGTTCGAGGCGGGCCGCCGAAGAAGAAGGGTCGAACCTCGGCGGTCAGAGAAAAGCTGCGCGGGGACCTCGAGGGACTTCATTCGATCCGCGTCAACGACCAGTATCGGGTCGTATTCGCATTCCGAGATGGGGATGCGCATGAGGTCCAGGTCCTCGACTATCACTAGGAAGAAGCGATGATTCCAAAGCACCGACCCCCAACCTCTCCCGGCGAGATGCTGCTCGAAGAGTTTCTCGTGCCGATGGAAATGACGCAGCGCGCGCTAGCCGAAGAGCTCGGCCTGAGCGTCCAAAGCGTCAACTTGATCATCAAAGGCAAGAGGGGAATCACAGCAGAAACCGCGGTTCGTCTTTCGCGGGTGTTCAAGAACTCACCTCAGTTCTGGCTTGGTCTGCAAATGGACTGGGACCTCTGGCACGCCGAACGCGACCTCGCTGAGGTAGGGTGACGGCAGAGTTGCGACCAGTGCTTCTTGGTGGAGGCGGTGGGAATCGAACCTGTTTCACATCGCCGTGTTTCGCGTGATTCGGTAGCGATTACCCGGAACGTGGTTGATGGCGAGACCCGCCTAAACCCTAGTGAACCCGGGTTGGCGGATCAACTTGGGACACGTGTCCCAAACTTCGACTCGATCGATGACTTCTCGGAATGGGTGCGTCGGGTGTGGGGGGTGCTGCGCGTGGTGTAGCGCGACAAGAGTCCGGCAAGTTCCGTCGCGCGAAGTACGGTCGACCGGCCTCGTACCGGCCCGCAGCGTTGTCGGGGCGGCAGGCCCACACGACGGCGGGCGTCTTCCTTGCTCAGCCGGCTGATGAACTCGCGCGCTAGGGGCAGCACATGCTCGTGCAGCTCACGGTCGGTTTAGAGGTGGTGCTCCCAGTGATGGGCCTCGTTCAGATGCATCTTTCAGTCCGACGCAAATTCAAATCTCAGACACGGCGTCGCGGGTAACTGGGGCGCTGCGCGCACCGTGAACAATCCGGTAGAGGCCAGGCAAGACCAAAAGCGTCAGCGCTGTAGAAGAAAGAATGCCGCCGATGACGACCGTCGCGAGTGGGCGCTGCACTTCCGCGCCGGTGCCGGTCGCTAGCGCCATGGGTACGAACCCCAAAGACGCTACGAGCGCTGTCATTATGACGGGACGCAGACGGGTGAGCGAGCCTTCGGTGATTGCCGTGTCGAGCGGCATGCCCTGTTCACGCAGCTTGTTGATGAACGAGATCATCACCACGCCGTTGAGCACGGCGACCCCGGAGAGCGCGATGAAACCGACTCCGGCCGAGATGGACAGCGGGATGTTGCGCAACCACAACGCCGCGACTCCGCCGGTAAGCGCCAACGGCACTCCGGAGAACACGAGTAACGCGTCACGTACCGTGCCGAACGTCGCGAATAGAAGCGCAAAGATCAACAAGAGTGAGACCGGCACCACGATCCTGAGGCGCTGGCTCGCGGAGATCAGGTTTTCGAACTGACCGCCCCACGACATCCAGTAGCCCGCTGGCACTTCGATTTGTGCATCGATTCGCTGCTTCGCCTCGGCCACGAACGAGCCAAGGTCGCGACCGCGCACGTTGGTCGTAACCACGATTCGACGCTTTCCGTTTTCGCGGTTGATCATATTGGGGCCCGGGGCGATGGAAATCTCGGCAATCTCGCTCAATGGAATGAAGGACTGCGCCGCATCTCCTTGCTCGCGCTTTTGCAGAGGCACGGGCAAGCGCGCGAGCTCATCGATGTCGGAGCGCAATTTTTCGGGAAGGCGCATGATGATCTCGAACCGCTTGTCGCCTTCGAACACTTCGCCCGCCGCCTTGCCGCCAAGCGCGATCTCTACGACTTCTTGCATGTCGCCGACGCTCAGACCGTAGCGCGCCAGCATGCCCCGCTTTGGAGTGATCGTCATGATCGGTAGACCGGTGGTCTGTTCGAGCTTGACGTCGGATGCACCGGGGATGGTCTTCATCTCCTTTTCGATCTGCTTGCCGTATCGTTGCAGGATCGCCATGTCCTCGCCGAAGAGCTTGACGGCCACGTCGCTGCGTACGCCAGCGATGAGCTCGTTGAAGCGCATTTGAATCGGCTGCGTGAATTCGTAGTTATTGCCGGGGATCCCCTTTACCGCGCTTTCCAACTCGCCCACCAGCTCAACTTTCGGCTTGCGCGGGTTTGGCCATTGATCGCGCGGCTTCATCATGATGAAGCCGTCAGCGACGCTCGGTGGCATTGGGTCGGTAGCGATCTCGGCTGTGCCCATTTTGGCGAAGACATCCTTCACCTCTGGGAATTCCTGCAACCGCCGCTCGAGTGAATGTTGCATCTCGATCGCCTGGGTCAGACTCGTTCCCGGAATACGTAGGGCATGCATCGCCACGTCCCCTTCATCGAGGCTCGGGATGAACTCCGTACCCATGCGGGAGGCCACGATGCCGCTCACAATCACGAGCAACGCTGCGGCGGCTGCGATCGGTCCGCGGAACTGCAGGGAGACTTTCAAGGTCGGCACGTATGCTGCCTTGACGCTGCGCATGAGGACGTTTTCCTTCTCCGAGATCTTGCCCGTGAAAAAGAGCGCGATCGCTGCCGGAACGAACGTAGCCGAAAATATCATGGCGCCAGCGAGTGCCATGATGACCGTGTAGGCCATCGGATGAAACATCTTCCCTTCGATGCCAGTCAAACTAAGGATCGGAAGGTACACCGCCATGATGATGAACATGCCGAAGAAACTGGGACGCACGACTTCTTTGGTCGCATCGCGCACCACCTCGAAACGCTCGGTGCGTGTGAGAAGCCGTTCGACGCGGTGTTGCTCGTCGCCCAGGCGTCGAATGCAGTTCTCGACGATAATGACGGAACCGTCGACGATCAGTCCGAAGTCGAGCGCTCCAAGGCTCATCAGGTTCCCGCTAATACGCGTGCTCACCATGCCGGTGATCGTGAAGAGCATCGACAGTGGGATCACGAGCGCCGTGACGAGCGCGGCGCGGATGTTGCCTAACAAGAGAAAAAGGATGACGACGACGAGCAGCGCACCCTCGAGCAAATTGTTCTTAACCGTTCGGATGGCGGCATTCACCAGGTCGGTTCGGTTGTATACGGTTTTTGCGACGATGCTCCCGGGCAATGTTTTGTTGATCTCGCCCATCTTGGCGTGCACGCGTTCGGAGACGATACGGCTGTTCTCGCCGATCAGCATGAACGCCGTACCGAGAACAACTTCGGCTCCATTCTTCGTAGCGGCGCCATTGCGCAGCTCCTTGCCGAGGAAGACATCGGCGACGTCCTTGATGTGCAGAGGCACCCCGCCGCGGCTACCAATGACGATGTTGTCGATGTCTGCCACGCCCGCGACCTGACCAGGGCTCCGTATGAGGTACTGTTCGCCGTTTCGTTCGATGTAACCGGCACCGATATTGGAGTTGTTGTCAGCGAGCGCCGCCATTAGATCACGGAACGTCAGGCCGTACGCGCGAAGCCGATCGGGATGCGGTGTGACGTGGTACTCTTTGACGAATCCGCCGATCGAGTTGACATCGATCACCCCTGGCACGTTGCGTAGTTGCGGCCTGATGATCCAATCCTGCACGGTGCGCAAGTCCGTTGGCGAGATCGTCGTTCCATCGTCGTTCGTAGCGCCGGGCTCCGCTTCAACGCTGAACATATAGATCTCGCCGAGGCCGGTAGCGATGGGTCCCATCGCCGGCTCGATGCCTGGTGGCAGCTTGCTCTTCACTTCTTGGATTCGCTCGTTAACGAGTTGACGGGCGAAGTAGATGTCCGTCCCGTCCTCGAAGATGACGGTGACTTGCGAAAGACCGTAGCGTGAAAGGGAGCGAGTGTAGTCGAGGTGAGGCAGCCCGCCCATCGCGGTCTCGATGGGGAAGGTGATGCGCTGTTCGGTTTCGAGCGGCGAGTAGCCCTTGGCCCCCGTATTGATCTGCACCTGGACATTGGTGATGTCCGGCACCGCGTCGATCAGAAGGCGTTGGTAGTTGAAGGCGCCGAGGACGGCGACGAAGGCGGTCGCTACCAGTATCAGCCAGCGCTGGCGGATGGAGAAATCGATGATGCGCTCAAGCATGGGAATCCCTAATGATCGTGGGTCGCGCCGGACTTTCCGATGTCGGCTTTGACGACGAAGCTGTTTTCGGCAGCGTATTTCTGCCCGGGTGCAAGCCCCGACAGCACTTCAACCCAGTCGTCATCGCGACGGCCGAGCTCGAGGATGGCAATCTCGAAGAGGTCGCCATCCCGCAAGAAGACGACATCCCAATCGCGGAAGGTTTGCAGAGCGCTGGCCTTCACGGCGAGCGGTACGGAAGCGTCGTCGACGACGATCTCGCCGGTTACGAACAAACCGGGGCGCCACCGACCGTCTGGGTTGGGTAACTCGATGCGTGCCACCGTTGTCTGTGTGTTCTCGGCGCCGAAGGGCGAAATGTAGATCACCGGGGCCGTCGCGTTCAGCGTACCTTCGCCTGCGAAAAGGTTCGCGATCTGCCCGACCTTCAGACTCTCGAAGTCCTTCGGGT
>Ga0224512_10000070_pt1 | contig 108634 bp, 92 predicted proteins | sample SF_May12_sed_USG_4_FD_169103 | JGI IMG/M metagenome (GOLD analysis project Ga0224512, IMG submission 169103) | Sediment microbial communities from San Francisco Bay, California, United States - SF_May12_sed_USGS_13 | ecosystem: Environmental > Aquatic > Marine > Sediment | place: USA... | reverse complement strand
AATGAGTCACGCGTCATGGGGTCAGGTCTTTGATTTTTTATCTGGACTTCAAAACCGAAGACCTGACCCTATGATCCGGCACTAATTCAAAATTAAAGACCTGACCCCGTTAAGGTGACCCCGTTAAGGATTTCGATCCCATTAGGAGTTTCTAACTGGCGGCAAGTACTCCCGCGCTAGGACCTACCCCCGGCGAAAAGGAGTCATCCCCGCGCAAGCGGGGACCTTGAAAAGACGGCGCGTTGTGAGATTCCCGCCGGGCCGCGGGCGGATTGTGTGGGAATGACTCGAAGGGCGGTAATGGCTCGAGGAAAATTAAGTATACTGTCTCCGGGTTCGCCGATATCAACAGGTTTCTGGTGGTCAATGTCTTTTGAAACTGCGGGGATAGTCTTGCCGGTCTGGTTACCGCTCCTGTGGGGCATGCTGGTGGGGCTGGTGTTTTCTACGGTTGGCGCGGCCGGCGGCATCCTGGCCTCGGTAGGTCTGATTTCGGTAATGGGGATACAGGACCCGAACCTGGTCAAACCGATGGCGCAGGCCCTGACCCTGGCGACGCCGCTGATTGCGGTGCCGGGATACTACCGGCAGGGCCGGATGGTGTTCAGCCTGGCTTTTATCCTCGGTGCCGGGGGCGTCCTGGGCGCCCTCATCGGCAGTACCCTGTCGGCTACCTATCTCACCGATATCAACGTGTTCAAGTCAATCTTCGGCGTGCTTACGCTGGGGATCGCGTTGCAGGTTTTTTCGCGTCTGTTCGGCCATAAACAAAAGCTCGGCACGCGCTCCGAGCGTGCCGCCGCCGCCTTCGAGGGGCTGGTGCACGATGGCGGGTCGACCCGTGCCATCGGCGTCAGGCCCGGGCACCGCTCGTTGCGGCGCATTCGGTTCGTGTTCGCTGGCGAGCAATTCGAATATGCGCCCCGGGCCCCGTTCCTGGCCGGGGCAGGGATTGCCGTGGTTTCTTCGGCGCTCGGTGTCGGCGGCGGTTTCCTGCTGGTGCCGTTCATGGTCCTGCTGCTGGGCTTGCCCATGTTTCTCGTCGCGGGCACCGCCGCATTGGCGATTGCGGTCAGTTCGGTAACCTCGATCGGCAACTACATTCGGCTGGGTATCGAGCTCGATGTGCCGCTTTTACTGTTGCTAGTGGCGGGCACCGTTGCGGGTGCCTGGATCGGACCGCGCCTCAGCAGGCACCTGCACGAACGCTGGCTGGAGGGAATACTGGGGCTGGTCCTGTTGCTGATCGGGATACGCTACCTGGGCGGTTTTTAAGGCCCCGAGTAATCGGGGCCGCTAAAATGGCGCGAAAGTGGAGAGTCAAGAGTCAAGGGGTCAGGTCTTTGATTTTGAAAGATCGAGAGCGAGATATGATGACAGTTTACTTAATTCGAAGATAAGCAACCTGTCACCCTGATCGCTCCGGGCTCCACTGACCGATTGGTGTTGAAGTCAGGTACATTGTTCCCCATATTCATGCTTCATCTTTAATCGTTCTGTTGCTGGGCGGGACAGTTTCGCGAGAAACCACTATGTTCACACCGAAATTCTTCGAATTCTTCAACCGACTTTCGAAAAACAACAACCGGGAATGGTTTAACGAACACAAATCGGACTATCAACAGGCGGTGGTGCAGCCGATGGGCGCGTTCATCGATGCGATGGCGCCCCGCCTGCGCAAGATATCGCCGCATTTTATTGCCGATTCGCGCCCGCACGGCGGTTCGATGTTTCGCATTTACCGCGATGTGCGTTTTTCGCAAGACAAGCGTCCCTACAAAATGCACGCGGCCTGTCAGTTTCGTCATGAACTGGGCAAGGACGCGCACACCGTGGGTTTCTACGTGCATCTCTCCACCGAAGAGGCCGTGTTCGGTGGCGGGATCTGGATGCCCCCCAGCGACGAGTTGCAGAAAATACGCAATACCATCGTTGGTAATCCGAACGCATGGCGGCAGATCAAGTCGAGCCGTGCGGTGAAGAAATACTTCGGCGGTATCGGGGGCGACGGGTTGAAACGCCCGCCGCGTGGATTCGATGCCGACCACGAACACATCGAGGACATCAAGCGTAAAAGTTTTTTCCTGATGCGCCGCAAGCCGCCCGAGATCATTCTCGATGACGGTTTTGTGCGCGAGGTCGAAAAAACTTTCAAAGCCGCGATGCCGCTCATGGAATATATCGGCTTCGCGCAGGATATCGAGATCTGAAACCGTGTCGAATTCCGGGGATAGTATACCTAATTCAATTTTTTTATCGGCGGTTAGCTAAACTGCGACGAGGTTTCCAGCGCAGGATTGCAGGCAACCAGTTGTCCACTATTAATTAATTATACTGTCCCCCGAATTCCATCTGTGTATAAGATTTCGATCATCTGGCGCCGCATTGCCTGGATAATTGGAGAAATTGAAAATGACATCAGTCGAGTTGATTGAAAAAAGATGCCCTCGCTGCGGAACCCTAGACACAGGTCATTACTGTAGTAACTGCAGTCACCCCCTGGACCAGGACCGAACCAACGTATATCGGGAGATGTATCATTCATTTTTTCTGAAATTTTTTCATGATGAACCCGTTCTGCGCTTTTTAAGGACATGGTGGCGGATTTTGCTGAATCCGGGTGGCATGAATTTACGGGAGACCTATTCCCCGGGCGCTAGGTACATGAGCGACCTGAGTTTCGCCAAGGCCATATTCTTTCTGGCACTAGGCACCACGATTCTGAAACTGTTTGTCAGCCCTACCGAAGACGAGTTTGAGCGATTGATTTTTAACTGGGTCTTTCAAACCTATGTTCTATGGATCTTCTGTTTTTCTCTGCTTGCATTTATCTGGATCGGCAGGTCCTGGAAAAAATTCATGAGATACGAGGTCGAGGATCAACGTCAATTTGACAGTATGTATATTTATGAATATGGATTGTTAATTACGGTCATTTATGTCTTGTCATTTATTTTCGGTAGTGAGCTTGAACAAGCAACATCCGCGGCATTTTTCACCAGCGAAGTTATTCCAGGGCCTATGACTGAGGTTGAGCAGCTAGCGAATGAGGAGATCGCGACCTTTCCTAGGGAATTGAAAATGGTTGGCAAAATTTTACTAATCATCTTTACGGTTCGGTTCTTCTGGTTTCACCTAGCGCTGGGTTATCGGGCAAATCTGCCAAAGATCAAGTTATTATTGATTACGCTACTGTGTATCTGGTTGCTAATGTTCTACCTCCTTGCAGCAGAATTATTGACAATGCCGATTGCCATGCTGCCCATCCTCTATATTTTTTCGCCGGCCTATTATTTGGTGCGCGATATCGTGGCAAAAATCAGGCCTGCCAATATCACAGAAGGGGGGCGGCGGGATTAAAAAATAATCCCTCCGTCTCTTTTTTTACCTATCTCGTACCCCGACTGCCTGTTACTGACTTTTCCAGTCATTTACTGCGTTGTCCTCTACTATGATCCCTTTTTTTATTCAAGCTCTCCTTTAGTTAAGAGTCCACAGCTTTCTGTATCCTCGTCATAGCTTATCAACAGTTCGCCCGTTTTCAGAAACGCTAACAGATGCGTGGTTTTCTCCTGCCTGCTCATTTCATCCCAGCCATAATCGGTACCATCACGCGTGACAAAATCTTCAACCAGCGCTTCTAATGCGTCTTCCGATAATTCGGTATAAGGGATAATCATATGATATGTATGTTATTGATTACTTTTCGTCGCTTCGAGTTTTTTCTGATTTTTTTTTGGTTAAAACTTCCAGGCGACCAATTAAATGGAAGTGAAAGGAAGTCGCGGGGGTCAAAGTCGCGGGGGTCAGGTCTTTGATTTTTAATCTGAACTTCAAAACCAAAGACCTGACCCTATGACCCATGAACTTCAAAACCAAAGACCTGACCCTATGACCTGACCCTATGACCCAATCACATTTCCCCGATTCCCGATCAGGAACGCTTCAATCGACCGTTTTCGGCTTCTGTACGGCGAACGCTTTGACCATATCGATCGGCAACGGAAACACGATCGTCGTGGCATTTTCGCTGGATATGTCGTTGAGGGTTTGCAGGTAACGCAGCTGCAGGGTTTGCGGATTTTTCGACATGACCTCCGCCGCCTCCAATAGCTTTTGGGAAGCCTGCAGTTCGCCTTCGGCGTGAATGACCTTGGCGCGGCGCTCGCGTTCGGCTTCGGCCTGCTTGGCGATGGCGCGGATCATGCTCTCGTTCAGGTCGATATGTTTGATCTCGACATTGGTAACCTTGATTCCCCAGGAAGCCGTCTGTTCATCGAGGATGTTCTGAATGTGAGCGTTCAACTTGTCCCGTTGTGATAGCATTTCGTCGAGGTCGTGCTGGCCCAGCACCGAGCGCAGCGTGGTCTGTGCGAGCTGGTTGGTGGCCTCGAAGAATTGTTCCACCTGGATAATCGCGCGCTCCGGATCGACCACGCGGAAATACAATACCGCGCTGACCCGCACGGTCACGTTGTCGCGCGATATGATGTCCTGGGTCGGGATGTCATAGGTGATGACGCGCAGATCGACCCGCACCATTTTCTGGATGAACGGGATGATGATGATAAGCCCCGGTCCTTTGACCTTCTGAAAACGGCCCAGGAAAAAAACCACACCGCGCTCGTATTCCCGCAGGATTCGGATGGCAGAAGCGATAATCGCTAGAAGTATGATCGCAGGCGTAATGTATTCGAGTAAAAACATGTTTATTCCTCCTCGGGCGATTCCTCGACCGGTTCGACTTTCAGTACCAGCTTATCGATGGTGATGACGCGCACCTTTTGTCCCGCCTGTAGCGGAACGCGGGTCTCCGCGATCCAGTTTTCGCCATCCAGGTTGATCCGCCCACGGACGTCGAACGCCTCGCGCACGGTGCCGACATGGCCGATCATGTATTCCTCTCCGCTGACCACCTGGGCGCGTCTGAGCGTGGCGAAGCGCCTCAGTATCCACAGCATGAAGCCGGCGGCGACGAGCGCGGTGCCGCCGATCATCGGAATCGACACGGCCAGGTAATCGTCGTCGAACAACATGACCGAGCCGACAGTAAACGCGGCGATACCGCCGATACCGAGGATGCCGCCGCTGGTGACGAATATCTCCGAAACCATGAACACGATGCCGATGGCGATCAGCGCGAGCGCGGCATAGTTGACCGGCAGCACCTGCAGCGCGTAGAGCGCGAGCAACAGGCAGATGGCGCCGGTCACGCCGGGCAATATCGCGCCCGGGTTGGAAAACTCGAGAATCAGTCCGTAGATGCCGATCAGCATCAGCAGGTAAGCGATATTGGGGTTGGTAATGATGGCGAGCAGCTCGGAGCGCCAGTCCGGGGAGATGCGTTCGACGACCATGGCAGCGGTGTCGAGCACCAGGATGCGCCCCTTGATATTGATTTCGCGCCCGTCGAGCTGTTTCAGCAAGTCGTTGAGATCGGCCGCGACCAGGTCGATGACGTTCAGCTCCAGTGCTTCCTCCGCGCTTAGGGAGGCGGCTTTGCGTACTGCCTGCTCGGCCCATTGTTCATTGCGGCCTCTGAGTCTCGCCAATCCCTTGATGTAGGCGATCGCGTCATTGAGAACCTTGCGTTCCATGTCGGTTTTGCCGTCGTCTTCCGGCTTTTCCTGTCCCGGCTGCGAAGGCGGGGAGGGCAGTTTGGGTAGTCCACCGATCTGCACCGGTGTCGCCGAACCGAGGTTGGTCGCCGGGGCCATCGCCGCCACGTGGCTGGCGTAGAGGATATAGGTGCCCGCGCTGGCGGCGCGCGACCCCTGCGGCGAAACCCAGGTTACAACCGGTACGTTGGCGTCCAAGATGGTCTTGATGATTTCCCGCATCGAATGATCCAGGCCGCCGGGCGTGTCCATTTGCAGGATAACCATCGCGGCGTGCTCCTGTTCGGCATCGCCGATGCCGCGTGCGACGAGTTCCTGAATGACAGGGCCGATCGCACCCTCGACCTCGATCAAGTAGGCCTTGCCGCCCTCGTCGGTACCGGCCGGCGCTGTTATCAGCAGTGCGGCCAGGATTGCAATTAGGCGCGATAATGACGGTAAAATCCGCATTGCTAATCCTTTAGTTTCCAAAGCTTACAAATAGCGGTCCGGCCATGAGTTGACCTGCGTCACCTGCTGTCGATATCACTTAACGAGCGGCAGTTGGTTTCTCTCACTCCTCACGCATGGCACACTCACCACTCACGGGGTCAGGTCTTTGATTTTGAAGCTTTGGGAAGCAGAGTCCCTGACCGGTCTTGATTCTCGATCGCTTTGATTATCGTCTTGACAAACATTAGACTGCCCGATAACTGGCAACGGACTGCTAATTACCATGACAAGACCACTACGACTGGAATTCGAGGGCGCGCTTTACCACATCACGTCGCGCGGCGATCGCCGCGAAGCGATTTACGAATCCGATGCAGACCGATCGGGATTCCTGTCCTTGCTGGGTAGCGTATGCGATTCATACAATTGGGCCTGCCATTCCTACTGTTTGATGAGCAATCACTATCACCTGTTAGTCGAAACGCCCGAAGCAAATCTGTCGAGAGGAATGCGACAACTCAATGGCGTTTATACGCAGGACTTCAATAGGCGCAATCGCCGTTGTGGGCATGTGTTTCAGGGGCGTTATGAGTCGATTCTGGTTGACAAGGAAAACTATCTGCTTGAGCTAACGCGATACATCGTTCTTAACCCGGTAAGAGCCGGTATGGTGAAAGGTCCACAGGATTGGCCGTGGAGCAGTTTCCGCGCCATCGTTGGCCTGGCAGAAAGGCCGGCCTGGTTGCAAAACGATTGGCTATTGTCAGCCTTCGGTAATAACAAAGCCGGCGCCATCGAGCGTTATATAAAATTCGTGTCCGATGGTATGCATCACGCTGCAATCTGGTCAGACCTGAAGCAACAGATATATCTCGGTGATGATTTATTTATCCATCGGGTTCAAGCGCTGATTGATGCGAACAAGGATCTGAGCGAATTCCCGTGCGCACAGTCACGACCGCGACCAAAACCGATACACGAGTACTTACTCCAGGAGAAGGACCGTAATCGTGCAATTGCCCGGGCCTACCAGAGTGGCGGGTATACGCTTAAGGAAATAGCCACCTATTTCAACTTGCACTACTCGACCGTGAGCGTCATCGCCAGAAAATCAAAATCAAAGACCTGACCCCATTTACTCATTTACTCTTTCCCTCAAACGAACTCGAAGCCGGATTTCGTCATCGGCAGTTCGCGGATGCGCCGGCCGCTTTTGGCGAAAATCGCGTTGGCCACCGCCGGACCGGTCGGCGGCACCCCGGGCTCGCCGACGCCGCTCGGCGCCTCGTTCGAAGTCACGATGGTTACCGCGACTTCGGGCATGTCGGTCAGCCGCAGCGGCTGGTAGTCCGGGAAGTTCGACTGCTCGACCTCGCCGTTCTTGAACGTGATTTCGTTGCGCAGCACCGCGCTGAGCGCGTAACCGGCGCCGCCTTCCATCTGCGCGCGGATCACGTCCGGGTTGACCGCTACGCCGCAGTCGACCGCCATGTGCAGCTTGTCGACGTGCACCCGTTTGCCGTCGACGCTGACATCGGCGACCACGGCGACCCAGGTGTTGAACGAGAAGTGCGCGGCGAAACCGCGCTTGTCGCCGTTTTGCCAGCCCGAGAAATCGCGTGCGGCCTCGATCACGCCGGCCATGCGGCGTTGCTTGTCGTCGTTGCGGTCGAGCAGGCCGAGGCGCATCGCGATCGGATCCTGCCCGGTCTCGACCGCGACCATGTCGAGCAGGCTTTCCATCGCGAAAGCGGTGTGCGTGTGGCCGACCGAGCGCCACCACAGCGTGGTGATGGGTGACCTGAAATCGCTCAAGGATACGGCCATGTTCGGCACCCGGTAGAGCGTGTCTTCGACGCCTTCCACGGAAGTGTGATCGACGCCCTCCTTGACCATGAAGTTCTCCATCGGGCCGCCCTTGGCAATCGACCGGGTGACGATGCGATGGTCCCAGCCGGTGACCCTGCCGCCGGCATCGAGGCCGATTTTCGCCCGGTGCAGCGCCATCGCGCGGTAGTAACCGCCGCGAATGTCGTCCTCGCGGCTCCACACCAGCTTGACCGGGGTCTTCCTGCCCAGCAGCGCGAACGCATGCGCGGCCTCGACCTGGTAATCCGACGTCGGGGTCGCCCTGCGGCCGAAGGAGCCGCCGGCGTACAGCGTCTTGATTTCGATCTGCTCCGGCTTCAGCTGCAGCGCGCGCCCGACCGCACCCTGGACGAAACTCGGCGACTGGCAGCCGTCGTGGAAGCGCACGCCGTTCGCGGTCGGCTCGATGACGCAGTTCAGCGGTTCCATCGGCGCATGCGCGAGAAACGGGAGCACGAACTCGGCCTCGAGCATGCGCGCGGCGCCGTCGATCGCGGCCTGTGCCGTTGCGCGCCCGACGTGCCCGGCATCGAACTCCGGGTCGTCCGCCAGTTCGCGGTGCCGGGCGAGCATCTCGTCGCTGCTGCGGGATTCGGCTTTGGCGAAGTCCCATTCGGCTTCGATCGCGTCACGCGCCTTGAACGCGGCCCAGGTGTTTTTGGCGTAAACCACGACCCCGGCATTGTTGGGCAGCGCTTTCGCGTCGATATACCCGCCAACCTTTTTCGCTGCGGCGGCATCGAAGGATTCGAGTACACCGCCGAAGCGCGGGCTGCGCTTGATCGCGGCGTAGACCATGCCCGGGAGCTGGACGTCCATCGCGAACATCGCGCTGCCGTCGGTTTTGTCATGGTTGTCCTTGCGCGGCAGGTCCACCTTGCCGATCAGTTTGAACTGTTGCGGGGTCTTCAGCTTCGGCTCCTGCGACGGGGCCAGGGTCATCGCCCTTTCGACGAAAAGCCCGAAATGACCGCGCCGCGGGCCCGCCGTCAAAATGCCGTTGGCGACGACAATGTCCGCCGCGTCGACACCCCAATCCGCCGCCGCGGCGCGCAGCAGCATGTCGCGCGCGGCGGCGCCAGCCGCGCGATATTGCATGAACGAGTTGGCCATCGCTGTCGATCCGCCGGTACCCTGGCTGCCCCAGAACAGGTTCTTGTACTTGTCGACATCGGCCGGCGCGAACTCGGCCCTGACCGTACGCCAGTCCGCATCGAGTTCCTCGGCAACCAGCGTGGTCAGGCCGGTGGTGGTGCCCTGGCCCATTTCGAAATGTTTCACGATCACGGTGACGAAGCCGTTTTTATCGATGCGTACGAAGGGGTTGAGCACGGTTTCCGCGTGGCCGGCGGCGAGCACGCCGCGGGCATCGATGCCGATCACCAGCGCCGCGCCGGCGGCGGCCGCGCTTTTCAGGAAATCTCTACGAGTAAGTTGCATCGCCATGTCACGCCTCCAGTTTTTCGGCCGCGAGCTTGATCGCATCGCGGATTCGCACATAGGTCGCGCAACGGCAGGCGTTGCCGGCCATCGCGTTGTCGATATCGTCGTCGCTCGGCGACGGGTTCCTGCTCAGCAGGCCGACCGCCGACATGATCTGACCGGACTGGCAGTAACCGCATTGCACCACGTCATTTTCGCGCCAGGCCTGCTGCACCGCGCCGGCGACGCGCCCGTCGAGGCCCTCGATCGTGGTGATCTCGTTGCCCGCCGCCGCCTCGACCGGGAACGAACAGGAACGAATCGGCGTGCCGTTGTGGTGCACCGTGCAGGCGCCGCAGGATGCGACCCCGCAGCCGAATTTGGTGCCGGTCAGGTTCAGCGCGTCGCGAATGACCCACAGCAGCGGGGTGCCGGGCTCGGCCTCGACGCTGCGCCTGCGCCCGTTGATGTTCAGTTCATATTGCATAACGACCTCCTGGTTCGATATTCGATTTGTTCATGCGTTTTTTGGCATCCCTGATGGCGCCGCCGTCCGGGAAGCATGTCGGTATCCGGAGGGTATTATAAATAAATTCGACGACACGATCTGTCCCTTGCACGGGTTTACAGGTTCCCTTCGGGTTGAATCGCTGCAATTACGACGACAACATGGACGGTATTTGTAGTAGTTCGGGCATAATTTCGAGCCGCCACTGCAGCCAGGTACACTGTCCCCCGATTTACCCAGTGCGGGATGGCGGGCTACCGGCCGCCCGCCGTCAGTTAAGTAGACTGTCCCCCCAATTCCCTTAATTAGGTAAACTGTCCCCCGGGTTCTGCTATCAGGGTAAAAACCCGTCCCTGTCCTCGAGCTTGCGCGGCAGGTATTCGTCGATGACGTAGTTGAGCCCCCACTTCGCCAGGGCTTGCTGTTCGGCGCGCACGCCCATCTCGAGCAGCTGCTCGATGGCGGCAAGCCACTGCGGGTGGGCGCTGAAAAACGGATCGTTGTCGATAGCGTCGGTCGCGCGCTTGATATCGGTTTTGGACAGCGGATGGGTGGCATCGACGAGGCCGTAGTCGATGATGTCCTGCGGCGTGACGCCCAGGAACCGTGCCCGCGGCACGCAAAAGAAGCGGTTGATGTGCGCCGCGTTGCCGGAGCCGGCCTTCAGGGTGCGGTAGATATTGGCGAAGCCGTAGGGGTCGCAATCCACGAAACAGTACACCGGGATATCGGCCTCGTCCGAGAGTCGGCGGATGAAGCGGCGGGTGGCGCGTGTCGGCACGCCGCCCATCTCCACCAGGATGCAGTTGGCGTTTTTCCAGAAGCGGTGGTTGTTCAGCCGCTGGAACATGCCGCCGGTTTCGATTGCCAGGATAAAATCCGCTTCGGTGATGAACTCGAGGCGTTCCACCGAGCGCGGCACGCTGTAGGCGCCGCTGCCGAGCCTGGCGCAATCGATCTCGAGGGTTTCGCCGGTTTCGGGGTCCGTATCCACCACGGTCAGGGGACCGGCCACCGATCCGCCGTGGGACTCCGGGTAGAAGCGTAACTGTTCGCGCGAGAGCCCGTGCATCGAAGCCAGCGCTTCGATGTCGTCCATGATGGCGTCGGACTCGGCCTGTTCGTCGAAGCGGCAGTCTCCCCAGTTCTTGCTGATGTAGTACGCCTCGCGCTTGGTGGCGAAGTCATCGCTCTCGACCATCTGCCGCGAGGCCGCCATCAAGCGCAGGGTCTGGGCAAACGCGCGCACGGTGTTGACCGTGAGCGTGCGCTTCTTGGTCGCATCGCCGAGCTCGAGATAACCCCTGGCGGCGTCGTAGTTGACGTTCGCCAGGCCGCGCACCGGCAACTCGATGTCGGGCAGTTCGCCACGTTCGATGCTGTTGCGGATGGATCTCGCCGTGTCGTCGATCAGCTCGATCGTTTTACGGTCGAGCCCCTGCTGCGAACGGGTGTTTTTGGCGGTGTCGGTGCGGGAGTCTGTCATTTGATTTTCCGGGATTTGTGCAGTACGTCGTCGAGTTTGCGGACGGCCCGATCGCGTTGCGCGTCGCTCAGGCGAAGAATATCCTGCAGCGCGATGCCGACGTGGGGCAGGTACTTTTCGATGTGGGTGCGTTTGTCGTATTCGTTTTGCAAACGGGTTTCGCGGCGCAGGTGTTCCGCCAGGCGGCGTGCGCAGGCCTGCAAACCCAGCTTCAACTCCTTGATGATCTCCGGGTATTGCGCGATCGCTTCCTTGGCCTCGGAGGTAAACGGCACCCAGACCGATGCCAGGTGCACCAGGATCGCCATCGGCGCGAGCGGCAGGGCGCCTTTGGGTTGTTTCAGGCCGTAATTGCGCCAGTTGGTCTGCAGCACGGCATGGGTGATGGCGCAGCCGCCCTGCTCGTAGAGCAACGGCACGCGATTCGCGAAACGCAGCAAATGCGCCGGTTCGTCGGCAGGCAGGCGCAGCGCCTCGGCGGCATCGCGCTGGTGCAGCGCGACCTTTTTGATGTGACCGGTTTTGTTCACCGCGAGATTCACGCCGCCCGGATGATCCCAGGCAATACCGACCTCGATCTGGAACGGGTAGCCGCGGTAGACCGCCGGTGGCCGGGTCTTGACGATATAAAAATCCGCGTCGATTTCCTTTTTCATGCCCTCGAGCAGCCGCCGCTCGCCGATGGGGACGAGGCAGTCCGTGCGTGGCGCCGATACCGGTACCTTCCTGATTGCGCGATAGAGTGCGTTCGCCTGTGCGTGGGCGATGCGTTTCGGAAACGAACGTTCGGTGAGGCCGCGCCCGGCGGTCTCGACGATCTCGCGCGCGGTCTTCGCCCCCACGCGGGAGAATTCGTGTTGCAGAAACGGCAGCAGATGGCGGCTGCGGGTCGAGTTCAGCATCTGGATCAGCCGGCCCAGTTCCACGCCGCGCGGATGCGGCTTGATCTCCACCGCCGGGGGCGGCAGCTGCCTGCTTTTGCGCTTGAACTCAATGACCTCATTATGCGGGCCCTCGAAACGAAACCGGGCATGGGGATTGGCGATGGCGGTTTGCTTGAGATACATGTCGACGGAATGCGTGCCTTTCTGGTAGCGGCCCTCCATCTCGGCCTCGATCCAGGTGCCGTGCGGCCGGTCCCATTTGATCTTCTTTTTGCCGTGCATCTGCGGTTTGTTGCGGGTGGTGTCGACCGAGACATAAAGCTCGGAGGCCATGCGCTCGCCCTTGACGCGGCTGATGACGTGCAGCGACTTGCCGGTAGTGAGCTGGGCGTACATGCCCGCCGCCGAGATCCCCATCCCCTGCTGGCCGCGCGACTGGGCGAGCTTGTGAAATCGGGAGCCGTACAGCAGCTTGCCGAAGATGCGCGCGATCTGGTTTTCGAGGATGCCGGGACCGTTGTCCTCGACCGTGATCCGGTACAGGTTCTGGTCTGACTCGACGACCTGCACGCGAATGTCCGGCAGAATGCCGGCTTCCTCGCAGGCATCGAGCGCGTTATCGACCGCTTCCTTGACGGTGGTGAGCAGCGCCTTGGCGCGGGAATCGAAACCCAGCAGGTGGCGGTTCTTGAGAAAGAATTCCGCAACCGAGATCTCGCGCTGGCGGCCGGCCATTTCCGTGGCGGTAATGTAGGTGGGATCGCGTTTGGTCATGGGCAACTCCGTGACCAATGTAGCGGCTGCACTCGTCTAGTGGTTTGATCCCGGTCAAGCGCGCCGGACTGGGGTCCTGTTACCCCAGTTCGCCGGGTTTGGTGCGCCCGCGCGCTGGCCGCTTCGGTCGCTTCGCTTAACCGTTTCGGCGGAAACTGGTTTCTATCCGGGAACTTGTCCCCGCGGAAAATCCTGAGCCACGACCCTGGCACAAGCTGTGGTGTCATCATCGAGAACATCAATAGCCTGGCGTGGATATGACGCTCGACGGCGATGCCGCGATCGATTCGCTGTGGGTGGGGGGTTGACAAGGATACAGGGGACAGGCCGAACCCGTTGGCAATCCCTTATCCCGGGGACTCGGAAAGCGAGTAATTCAGGGATTCGGTATTGCCCTTCGGGCGCCGGTCCCTCATCCGCTCGCCGAGCAGCAGCAGGCAGGGCGTCATCACCAGCGTCAGCAGGGTGGCGAAAGCAAGCCCGCCGGCGACCGCCGTCGCCAGTTGCGTCCACCACTGGGTGGAAGGGCCGCCGACGCTGATTTCGCGCCCGATGAAATCGATATTGACGCCGAGCACCATCGGCAACAGGCCGAGAATCGTCGTCACGGTGGTCAGCATTACGGGACGCAATCTGAGCGCGCCGGTGCGCAGTACCGCCTCGATTGCGTCGCGGCCCCGCTGTCGCTGCCGGTTATAGGTATCGATGAGCACGATATTGTTGTTGACCACTATGCCCGCGAGCGCGATCACTCCGACCCCGCTCATGACGATACCGAACGGCTGGTCGGTGATCAGCAAACCCAGCAGCACGCCGATGGTGGAGAAAAACACGGCGCTCAGGATTAGCAATGCCTGGTAAAAACTGTTGAACTGGGTCACCAGGATGATCGCCATGACGAACAGCGCGATCCCGAAGGCCTTCAGCAAAAAGGTTTCCGCCTCGCGCTGTTCCTCGTCTTCGCCCTTGAAGGTGAATTCGAGGCGCGGGTCGAACTCCGCCCGCGCCAGCCACTCCCGGATCTCGCGCACCTTGGCATCCGGCAACAGACCCTCCTGCACGTCCGCCTCGACCGTCATCACGCGGCGCCCGTCGCTGCGATTGATGGTGCCGACCCTGGGCTTCGCGATGCGGGTGACGAAATTGCTGAGCGGCACCGCGCCCTGCGACGAAGGGATGCGCAGCCGATCCAGTTGGTCGATACTACGGTCGCCGACCGGGTAACGCAGCCGGATTTCGACCTCGTCGTCGGTATCGGCGGGGCGATAGGCGCCGAGCCGCAGCCCGTTCGTGATCATCTGGATGGCGCCACCCACGGTCGCTATGTCGGCACCGTAGCGGCTGGCTTCGGCGCGGTTTACCTGCAGCTGCCACTCGATGCCGGGAATGAATCGCGAATCGTTAACGTCGACGAAGCCCCCGATTTCGTCGAGCGCGGCGCGTATGCGGGCGATCGCCGGCGGCAGCAGTTGCGGAAATCGCGAGCCGACCTGGATTTGCACCGGCTTGCCGACCGGCGGTCCCGTTTCCTGTTCGCGGACTTCGACGATGATGCCGGCGAGGTCTTCGAGGCGCGCGCGCACCTCGGCCAGGATCTGCCGGGCGGGGCGCCGCTTTTTCCAGTCGATCAGTTCCAGCTGGATCAGGCCGATGGCGTCTTCGCTGACCTGCGCGCGGAAGCCGGTGCCGCTGCGCGCGTAGATGCTGGCGAATTCGTCCATGTCGAGAATGCGCGCCTCGGCCTCGCGTACCAGGCGGTCGCGCTCGAAGATGGACAGGTCGCCGCGCGCGCGGACCTGGATCAGCGCGTTTTCCGGCTCCACGTCGGGAAAGAATTCGACGCCTCTGCCGAACGCACCGTAGCCCGCGTACACCGCCGCCAGCACCGCCAGCGCCAGCAGGATTACCGACTTCGGGTAGTGTAGCGCCAGGCGCAGGAAAGCGAGATAGCGTCCGGTCCAGCCGCCGATGAGCCGCAGGTCGCCGTTCTCGGCCGCGACCAGGGCCTCGTTCTGGCGTTCGCTGTCCGGCGCGCGCTTGCCGATCAGCGATCCCAGCGTCGGCACGAAAATCAGCGCCATGAACAGCGACGCCGACAGGGTCGCGATCAGCGTGATCGGCAGATACTTCATGAATTCGCCGACGATGCCGGGCCAGAACAGCAGCGGCATGAATGCCGCCAGCGTGGTCGCGGTGGCGGCGATGATCGGCCAGGCCATGCGGTTGCTGGCCGCGGCAAAAGCCTGGTCGCGCGGCAGGCCCTCGGCCATCTTGCGGTCCGCCAGCTCGACCACGACGATGGCGCCGTCGACCAGCATGCCCACCGACATGATCAGCGAAAACAGCACCACGATGTTGACCGTGAGCCCCATCATCGCGATGACCAGGATGCCGGCGAGAAAGGAGCCGGGTATCGCCAGCCCCACCAGGCCCGCGGTTCTGATCCCCAGGAACGCGACGATCACCACCATCACCAGCAGCACCGCGGCGATGACGTTGTTCTGCAGGTCGTAGAGCATGTCGCGGATATCGACCGATTTGTCCTGGCTGAACAGCACCTCGATGCCGGGCGGCCAGCCGCTTTGCTCCTCCGCGACCAGGCGCCGCACCGCCGCAATGGTGTCGATGATATTGGTGCCGATGCGTTTGGTCACCTCGAGCGCGATCGCCGGCTGCCCGTTGACCCGCGCAAACGCGACCGGGTCCTTGAAAGTCCGGTTGGCGGTGGCGACGTCGGCGAAGCGGACCATGCTGTCCCCGCTGACGATGACCGGCAGCCCCAGGATATCGTCGACGTTTTCGAACAACCCCGGCACCTTGATCGAGAAGCGCCCCTTGCCGGTATCCAGCGCGCCGGCCGCCACCAGCTCGTTGTTGCGCGCGATGAACTGCACCAGGCTTTCCTGCGATTGCTGATAGTTTTCCGCGCGCACCGGATCGATCAGGATTTCCACCAGGTCTTCGCGGTCGCCCGCGATATCGACTTCGAGCACGCCGGGAAGCGATTCGAGGCGGTCGCGCAGGTCGCGTGCCGTCTTCACCAGCAGGCGCTCGGCGACGTCGCCGTAGAGGGTTACCACCAGCACCGGGAACAGCGCGACGTTGACCTCGTTGACGGAGGGTTCGTCCGACTCCCTGGGCAGCTCGATCTTCGCGACATCGACTTTTTCGCGCACGTCGGTCAGCGCGGTATCGGCGTCGAAGCCGGCATCGAACTCGAGCGTGATCGACGCGTTGCCCTCGACCGCGGTCGAGGTCATCTCCTTGACGCCCTCGATATTCTGCAACTCGTTTTCCATCGGCCGGATCAGCAGGCGCTCGGCGTCTTCCGGGGATATGCCTTCGTGGTTGATGGAAACGTAAATGATCGGGATCGCGATGTCCGGGTCGGATTCCTTGGGGATAGTCACGTAGGACACCGAGCCGGCCACCAGTACCAGGCACAGTATCAGCAGCACCGGGCGGGAGCGGTATATCGCGGCGTCGATGATGGTCGTCATTATTCGCCCACGTTGCCGGCTTCGATTTCGCGCTCGTCGACCGCGATCACCTTTTCGCCGGCGAACACGAATCCCTGGCCCACGGTGATGATTCGCGTGTCTTCGGGCAGGCCGCTGATCCAGAGTCCCTCCGCGGTCGATCTGACCACTTCCACCGGCATGAATTCGACCCGGTCATCGCTGTTCACGACCTTGATGCCGAGCACGTCGCTGGCGTTCAGCGACAGCAGCGCCGGGGACAGCACGAACGCCGACACGTAGCGCACCGGTATCCGTACCTCGGCGGTGAGGCCGGATACCAGGGACCCGTCCGGATTCGGGATCTCCAGTTCGACCCGGAAAGTCCGCGTCACCGGATCGGCCTCGGCGGCGACATAGCGCAACTCGCCCTCGGCCACCATGCCCGTAACGAAGCGGGCGATTCCCTTGTCGCCGAGGACCAGGCGGTTGCGTTCGTGCTGGCTGACGTAGCCGACGAAAATGGCGGGATCCAGCTCGAGCAGCCGGCCGATTTCGTCGCCCACGTTCAGGTAGCTGCCGACTTCGACCGGCAGGCGGTTGAGAATGCCGTCGAACGGCGCCGTCACCCGGGTATTTCGGATCTCGAGTTCGATCGCGGCCACCTGAGCCCCGGCGCTCTCGAGCTGCGTGGCGGCCTGGGCCAGCTGGATTTCCGACTGCAGGTTTTGTCGCAGCAGCTCGCGGGCGCCGTCGTACTCGAGTTTGCGCTGTTTGCGCAAAGCGAGCGCCTGCGCCAACCGCGCCTCGCGGTCGCGGCTGTCGAATTGCACGATCACGTCGCCGGCACGCACCGCCGCCCCTTGCTTCGCTTTCAACGCGATCACCCGGCCTTCTACCTCGGCGCGGAAAGTGACCGCGCGCGACGGCTCGGTTCTGCCGTTGAGCACGACCTCCTCGATGACGCGTCGCTGCACCGGGGAACGCACGCGCACTTTTTGCACCATCGAGCGTGACGGGGTATCGGCGGCAGTCGACTGCCCGTCGTCGGAAGCGAGATATCCCGACGCCAGCCAGAGCGTCAGCAGCAGCATGATCGCAAGCGCGTAAACAACGGACCCATGCCTTTGGAGCAAGTTTTTCATACGAGTCTCGCGGCTGCCGCCCTCCGTCCCGGTTCCTTGAGTCATGACCTGCTCGACAGGTATCGTCGATACCGGCTCGTCGTGAGCCAATGCCGAATTTGCAGGTAGAGCTGTTCCAATGATACCGGTCGATTCTACCGAACCCGAGGCCTACTTCATTGATACCGGTCAACTCGGACAGGGCTCCGCTTCGGCATCGCCGGGGCGGACGCCTCTGTAAACAGGGGGCATACCGCGTACCGAGCCTGGATAAAACGAGGCCTGTTCCCTGATCGGATACTTCGCGTAATATCAACCAGTCGTATTTTGCCGGAGTATTTCGACGCTACCCCGTGTGTTGAACAGTGTGCCCATGGGGCTGGCCGCGAATGGAATGCTGGCCTGACGGAGACCGAAAAATTAAATTCGACTGGATTACAGTACTGTTGACTATTTTTCTGATGGCAACATTGTTGGCCTTCTTTACGGGTGTATTCCCCTACCCTTATGGCTGGATAGTCGTAACGGCATTGCTTGTATTCCGCTTGACCGCCAACCAAAGGAAAGAATGATCGCCAACGACCGAGATGATTCCCGGGTGATCAATTTCGGGGGCAGAATACTTATTTCAATTCGAAGGCTGGCGATTGAAAATAAGCTGCGGACGTGGCCGTTACCTGATTTCCTGTCCAGGTCTTTATTGAGACTCCCTGGTGCTTTCCTGGAGAGCCTTGCCTCCCTTTTCCAGTGTCTCGCCGCTCTTCTCGATCAGGGTTTTTCCCGTCTGCTTGAGCTTTTCCTGAACCGTGGGTTCGGTAAAAGGATTACTGAAAACGGGACGGTCTCTGCCCAGATTGACGCCGAACCAGAGTCCGAGTAAGAGGCCTAAAACGATACCGCCTAACAATGTCTTGATCTGCCTCATGGTTCAGTTCCTCCGGGATGCGTATCGCCCATTTCACCGAAACACGCGTCCGTTGTCTAGCGCCGTTATTACGCCTGGATGACTAGAAATTGGTATTTCCGGAATAAATATGGGACAGGCCAGGTTTTTCGCATGCGGCGAGGGTCCGCCGGAATTGCCCGGGAATAACATGGTCTATCCCCTGATACGTTAGTGCAGAAAAACCTGCCGATTGATTTATTATCCACTGAAATTACCAAGGTCTGAGATCCGCACTATGAGCAATGACGACTACACACCACCGAAAGTCTGGACATGGGACAGCGAAAGCGGCGGAAAATGGGCCGGCATCAACCGCCCGATCGCCGGCCCCACCCATGAGAAAACCCTGCCGGTCGGCAACAAACCGATACAACTGTACTCGCTAGGTACCCCCAACGGCATCAAGATCACGGTTATGCTGGAAGAACTGTTGGCGATGGGAAAGTCGGACGCCGCCTACGATCTACACACCATCGATATCGGCAAAGGTGAGCAATTCGGATCTGGCTTCGTCGAGCTCAATCCGAACTCGAAGATTCCGGTCATACTCGATCAGTCGAAATCACCCGCGCAATCCGTTTTCGAGTCCTGCGCGATTCTCTTCTATCTGGCGGAGAAATATGGAGCATTGCTGCCGCAGGATACGGCGGAACGCATCGAATGCCTTTCCTGGCTGTTCTGGCAGGAGAGCAGTGCGTCGTTCCTGGGCGGCGGCTTTGGACACTTTTACAAATATGCACCCTATCCGATGGAATACCCGATCAACCGCTATGCCATGGAAACCAAACGTCAACTGGATGTACTGGATCGTCATCTGGCCGAGCGTGATTACATGTGCGCGAGCGGCTATTCGATCGCCGACATCGCAATCTGGCCCTGGTACGGGCGCCTGGCGATGGGCGAGGTTTACGATGCGGCCGAGTTTCTGGATACGGCTTCGTATACGCATGTCCTGCGTTGGGCGCATGTAATCCTGGAACGGGAAGCGGTAGGCCAAGGATTGGCGACTGCTCGCTAATTCGCTGCGGCACTATCCTGACCTGGCACTCGCCGCGGCCTGACCAGCACGCCGCAAAAGTTTAAAAGGGTCAGTGTCGATCGAATTGCACTGGAAATCAATCGACACTAATTCCCTGATTGCGGGCAATGGATTCCGTGCCACATTCGATGGACCTGCACGTTCTGTTCAGCGTGCGGCTACTACTGAATCAACACGGCGATTAGGTTTAAATGTCCTTATCGGCATACATACCGGCGAATGAGAAGTTCGTGGCCAAACACTCGATGGTGTAGCGATACATATGGCAGCCCCTGTATCCGGCATGGCGACTGGAGGAGATGCTCATGTATCTTTTACTGTAAAAGAACTCGTTGCAGGCTCGGAAATGGACTTTGACGATTTCGGTACTCATTCGCTCAAGGGAATATCCGACGAACGCCAGATAGTTATTGTTACGCAGTTAATTCTCGGAAGCGGATGCTTAGTCGCGTTTGTTGAGCTAGAGTGTGATCTAAAGAAGATTTTAAACCGCTGGTCATATCTGCTTTTTTGTCAGTATAAGTGCTGGAACTAGTCGTCTGGAAATTCGCATTTAGTGGTTAGAAACATAGGCTTATTATTTTTATATAACTCCGCTTCTGGGCATCACCAAACCTTTTCATTCAAACTAAAAATACCGGCTCAACTGTAATTGCAGGTAATCGTCTTTCTCGATTGCGAAGCTTGTATCGGAGGGGCCGGCATTGGTAAAAATTCGTGCCCGCATTTCCAGCACATAGGCCTCGCCGAGACGCCGGTCCGCTTCGATATTGATGTAGGTTTCACCGGTCTCCAGGTCGTAACCCGCGCCGGCGAGCACGGTGGTGTCCTGGCTGTCGTTGAGCGCGAGGCGAATGCCGGCGAACAGGTCGTCGTCGGCGAACGTTACGGGTTCACCGTTATCGCGGCCGTCGTATTGCAGTTCGAGCAGTACGCCGACATCGGCAGCTGAACCCGCCACCTGGTAGAAGCTGTACTCGAAGCCGCCCACCGCGGCGGTGAACGAACCGTTTCGGGTTTCGCGGGCGATGGCTTCCAGCTTCCACAGCCAGGCGTCGCTGGTGTATTGCAGGTCGAGGCCGAGCTGGCCAATCTGGTCGTAGAACGGAATCAGCACAGCGCCGTTTGCATTCGGCAGCAACCGCGGCTCGCGGCTGGTGCCGCTGAAGGCGCTGATGCCGATGTCGACGCTGCCGACGTAGTGACTGTAGCGCAGCGCGAGGTCGACATGGATCTCCTTGTCCGGCGATTCGTACTGCGGGTTGTCGGTGTCTACCGGCAGCGGGCTGCGCAGGCGTCCGTCAACGCCTGCGAAGGTGCGTTCGCGGAAATAAGGCAGCACGTAGACGCTTACCAGTCCCCAGTCGCGCTGCAATACGAGGTTGATCATCGGCTGGCCGAGTTTGTCTTCGCCGTCGATGTCGGCGACGGCGTCGGTCTGGTTGACGATGTCGACCAGGTGTACCGATTCGGTTACCCCCCAGAACACGGTGTTGACGCCGACGAGCAGTTCGTAGCTTTCCGCCTCTTGCGCCCAGTAGGCCTCGCGCAGGTCGGCGAGCGAGCGTTCGTTGTCGGTTTCGTCGTAGCGCAGGGTGGGGACGATCGAGGCGCGCGAAGCGTCGCCGCGCCAGCGGAACTCGGTCGAGCCTGCGACCGAGAGTTGCGTCGTCGTGTCGTCCTCGCCTGGCCAGCGCGCGTCTTCGGTGAAGATGCGCGTGGTCAGGTCGATGTTCGATGACACATCCCAGGAAGCCCTGACGGTCCCGGTGGCGAGCGCCGGGAGCAGACAGACAAGGGGGAGGAGGGACTTGAGGATTGTAGTGTTCATAAGAATTAGTCGCTTGGTTCGTTAACGGAGTCAGCTATTGGAGATCCCGATACGTCGGACCGCCGCTTTCGTGGGGATGACTCCTGTGCATCACCTTAACGGAGGCGGCTCAGGCGGCCCTTGACGAAGTCCTTTTCCGAGATGCCGACGTTGAACGCGTAGTCCTGGTAGACCAGGTCGGTCTGCTTGTTGGTCTGCACGTTTTCCATCGTGAGCCGGTGCGCGCGCCACGCGCCGTTGTCGTACTGGCGGTAGTCGTCGAGCTCGAGCACTTTTAGCAGGTCGCCGCGGCGGTCATAGAACTCGACCTTGCGGATCTGGAATACGTCCTGGTCGATCCAGGTGATCTGCTTGCTGTAACCGGAGTTCTCGTAACGCGGCTGGCGCTCGAGCACGTCGCACTGGAATGCGCCGCAGGTCTCGGTGCCGACGTAGCGGTAGTCGAACTTGTTGAGCTCGATCGCGGTGAAATCCTCGAACGCGAACTCGGAGCCGACGAACGGACCGGACTTGTTGGCGGACGCAATGCGCTTGACGCGCTTCAGTGCCGGCAGGAACAGCCATTGGTCGTCGGGGTCGAGGATCTTGGCGTGCGATAAGAGCGCGGTGCCTTCGATATCGCGCGGCGTTTCGAACAAAACCAGGCTTTTATCGCCGACGCTCTCGTCGGGTTTTTCCAGCGTCGCGATTTCGAGCGAGCGCGTGGATTGTTGGCCGGCGGCGTTGCGCAGGATCATCTGCAGCTCGACCCGGCTGTTGCCGAACCCGAGATCGGAGCGGTCCGAGCGGGCGGCGATTTCGAAGCCTTTTCCCGCGGGCGTGCTGGCGCCTACGGGTGCCGCAAGCGCGATGCCGAAGGCCAGGGCGAGGGTGAACGATTTGCTGATCTTGTGTTTCATAATGGTGTCTCCGTTTTTGGGTAAATGTGATCGATTCAGTTAGCGGCGGCTGCCGACGTTGCCGGCAATGCGGCGTCGGGTGTTTTGGATACATCCGGTTCGCGCTTGCCGAGCAGCAGCAGTGCGGGCAGCAACAGGAAGTCGAGAATCAGCGCGAAGCCGATCGCGAGCATCGTCATCAGGCCGAGATCGACGTTCATCTTGAAGGCCGAGGTGGTCATGACAAAAAAGCCCGCGGCGAGGATGACGGTGTTGACCACGATCGCGATGCCGACGCTGTGGAACGCGTAGCGGATCGAATCCTCGATGCCGAGCAAGCGTTCGTTGCGGGCGCGCACGTACTTCGACAGGAAGTGCACGGTGTCGTCGACGATGATGCCGAGCGAGATCGACGCCACGGTCGCGACCGAGAAGCCGACCGTGCCGACCAGCAGCGCCCAGGCGCCGAAGGTGGTCAGGATCGGCAGGCCGTTCGGCACCAGGCTCAAGACGCCCAGGCGCAGGCTTTGCAACGCGAACATCATGATCAGCGCGATGGCGATGATCGCGACGATCGTACCTGTGACCATGTTCTCCATGTTGCGCTCGCTGATGTAGGTGAACATGACCGCGGCGCTGGTCGGCTCGGCGTGCATGTAGGCGGGCCAGTTGGCCTGCTGCCAAGCGGCAACGTCGTTGAAGAAGGCCTTGGTTTCCGCGGTCGAGGTGCGTGACAGCGTCGCGGTGACGCGCGTCGCGGACTTGTCGATGTTAATGCGGTCGTTGAGATCGAGCCCGTAGGGCAGCGACAGTTCGTACAGCAGCAGGTATTGCGCCGAGAGTTCGCGGTCGGCGGGGATGCGGTGCCAGGCTGCGTCGTCGCCATGCATGTTGCGGTTCAGGCGCTTCATGATGTCGGATAGCGCGTAGACGTGGGTTACATTCGGCTGGGCGCGCAGGAATGCGGCGAAGTTTTCGATGTTTTTCAGATAGTCCGGCTCGCTGACGCCGCCGGGGCCGCTCGACGGCACCGAGTATTCGATCGGATAGAGCCCGAAATGCGCCATGGATTTGTCGGAATCTCGGCGAAACTCGATGGATTCGTCGAAGTATTCGACCCACTGGTCGTTGAATTCGAGCGTCGGCACGAACGAGATCAGCGCGAGCGTCGCCGCACCGACGCCGAGCAGCAGCCGTTTGTGATTGGCGATGACGAAATCCGCGAACTTGCTCATCGCGCGCTGCGACCATGCGCTGCCTTTGGTCTGGCGGACGCGGAAGGGCAGGATCGAGAGCAGCGCCGGCAGCAGGGTGATCGAGTACAGCCAGGCCGCCGCGATGCCGGCCGCGGTGATGTTGCCGAGGTGCCAGTAGGGCGGGGCGTCGGAGAAGTTGAGCGCGAGGAAGCCGACGATGGTGGTGACCGAGGTGATCGTGACCGGCAGGAAGTTGATGCGCACCGCCTCGACGATGGCCTCGGTCCTGGCCATGCCTTCACGCATCAGGCCGCGCAGCGAGAGCAGGATGTGGATCGAGTCGGCGACCGCGAGCGTCAGGATGACGATCGGCGCCGACATCGAGATCGGAGTCAGTTTGACGCCGAAGTAACCGGCGATACCCATGCCGATCAGCGACGCCAGCGCGATGATGACGAGCGTGGCAAACGTCGCCGATAGCGAGCGCACGATGAGCCAGGTCAGCGCGAAGATGACGACGAACATCAGCGGCATCAGCGTCGCGCCGTCACTCATGCCGGTCTCGGCGAAGGCGTTGTTCAGCATCGACACGCCGGTCAGGTGCACGTCGATGGCGGGATACTCGGCTGCGATCATTGCCGCCAGTTCGCGCGCATGGTTTACTGCCTGCGGCACTTCCATCAGGTCTTTTTCCGGGTATTGCAGCACCACGTTAATCGCGGTGACGGCGGCATCCGGCGTCAGCAGCTGATCACGCAGCAAGGGTTCGGCCAGTGCCATGGCTTCGCGTTCCTCCAGGAAGTCGGCTTCGCGGTTTTGCGCGTTTTTGACCAGGTCTTCGACGATCAGGTCGTCGTCGATGGCGTAGCTATGCTGGAAGTTGCTGATCGAATCGACGCGGATTGCGAAGGGAATCTTCCAGGCCTCTTCGGTCAGGCGTTCGACAGCGGCCAGCGTCTGCTTCGAGAACGCGGCCTCGTCGGCTGGTTCGAACACGAACAGGAAGTTGTCGTTTTTGGTGTAGGTGTCCTGCAGGTTTTCGAACGCTTGCAGCTCGGGGTTGGCATCCGAAAAGAACACGCGGTAATTGGTCGAAAACTCGAGCCTGTTTGCGCCGAAACCCGCGCCGAGCGCTAGCACGAGCGACAGCAGCAGGACCCGCCAGCGACCTGCGATGACCCGGCGGGCCAGGGTGGCGGAAAAGCGGTCTATCACCTTGAAATAACTACTCATTATCTGATCTCCATAGGGTCGGTTTGTAACCGATCGGTTTAAAATAGGGCCAAAAAATGACCGGGTCCTCTATCCGGTCATCCCCGCGCCGGCGGGGAACTTACACAGGCCGCGTCTAAGTGTTATCGAATCCGCGCAAGCGGGCATCTTGCAATGCCGTCGCCTTTAAAAGATCCCGGCTTGGAGGCCGGGATGACGCCTCGAATCTATTACTGTCGTTCATCGTTTCAGGTCCATGAATCAATCATATCTTTGAGGTTTTCTTCGATTTGTGCGCCCGGCATGAAGCCCTTGATCATCGCCGCAGAGCCTGCGAACGCGATCATCAGCGACACCGCGAGCTTGTGCGGGTCGAACTCGGGGCGGATTTCGCCGGCCGCCTGCGCCTGGGCGATCATGCCCTCGATCGCCTGTAGCCGATGCGTGCCGAATGTCTGCAGCAACTGTTTCACCTCGGTATCGTGCGGCGCCGTTTCCACCATCGAATTGATCATCAGGCAACCCTTCTCGCTGCCGGCGTCTTCGCAGACCTTCCGCACCACCGCGCGCAGGTTCGTCAGCGGCGAGGCGCTGTCGGATATCACCGCGGTGGTTTCGCGAAACTCGATGTCCGAGTAATTCTTCAGCGCTGCCAGGAACAGCTGGTGCTTGTCGCCGAACACGCGGTACAGGCTGGCCTTGTTGAGGCCGGTGCACTCGGTCAGGTCGACCAGCGACGTGGCCTCGTAACCCTTGCGCCAGAACGCTTCCATCGCCGCGGTGAGCACTTGCTCCTCGTCGAATTCACGCGGTCTGCCGACCGGTCTGCCTGTGAGTGTCTTTACCATTAATCAGTCTGTTTTGGGTTAATATTAAACCGAACGGTCGCAAATATAGCTTAACCTAATCGAATTGTAAACCCTTCGGTCCAAAATTATTTTCGCGCCGCGGTAAAAGGTGATGACCGTGTCATATATTCTTCGCCATCACCGGCGGGACAATAATTCGACGATATCGGCGTAACCGCGCTGCTTTGCGTGCAGCAGCGGGGTTACGCCGTCGTGGTCGGCGATGTCGGCATCGGCGCCTGCGTCGAGCAGCAGTTTGACGATCTCGATGTATACCGGACCGCCGTCGCCGAGAATGACGGCCTCCAGCAGGGCGGTCCAGCCCAGGTTGTTGACGTGGTCGATATCGGTCGCGGTTTGCAGCAGTTCGCGCACGGTGTCGACGTGACCATGATGCGCCGCGGGGATGAGCGCGGTCCCGCCGTAGCGATTGACGCTGGCGAGATCGGCGCCGTGGTCGAGGGTCATGCGTAAAATCTCCAGGCGCCCCTCGGCGCCGGCGTACAGGTAAGGTGAGTCGGAAATGTTATCCATCGCGTTCACATCGGCGCCCGCCTCGATCAGGATGCGCGCAGTCTCGACGGCATTGTGATGCGTCGCGAGCAGCAACGCCGTGCGACCCTGCCTGTCTCGGGTTTCGATATCCACCCCCGCGGCGAGTAACCGTTGCACGATTTTCGGCTGGTTCTGCGCGGCCGCGGCCAGCAAGCGGCTTTGCATCGAGTCTTGTGTTTCGTTCGCCATTGCCCTGGCCATAATGAACCCCGAAAGGCAGATTAGCAGGATTGTCAGCAGTCTGTATTTCATTTCAGATCTGGTTTTACACATCGGCTGTGTTGCATTCGCTGTCGATCGGGTCGCTTCCCGTTTAATGGCGGATTATATCAATCACCCTGAATGAATATACCGGCCCGTGAATTCCGCAATTACTATTCTCGAATCCACCATTTATTCGGACTATGGTTCCGGGTAAGCGGCGGGGTACGATTTCCTGAGTAGCCACCGAGCAACTCGATCCAGATAATAATGGTGCTCCAGTCCACCATCGGACAGGATTGGCAGTCGCTGTTCCAGCCCCGGCCCTTCCGATCCCATTTTTTCGATCCTTCCGTCCTCATTTTTTCCGGAAATCAAGCAAACTGTCGCCGTATTCTTTCGAATTCTTTATCTCGCCGATCTTTTTATCCGTACAGGTATAATGTGAGCAGGTTCATGCACGGAGAGTATCGGTGAAGCTTGAATTGATCAGCACGAAACGCTGCCCGTTCGTCCAGCGCTCGGTGATCATGCTCAACTACAAGGGCATCGATTACGAGATGACGTTCGTCGATATCGAAAACCCGCCCGACTGGTTTCGTCAGATTTCGCCGTTCGGCAAGGTGCCGGTCCTGCGCGTCGACGACGAGACGGTGATCTTCGAGTCGGCGGTTATCAACGAATTCCTGGACGATGTCACGCCCGGCCAGCTGCACCCCGAGGATCCGTTACAGCGCGCATTGAACAAGAGCTGGATCGAGTTTGGCGGTGCCTGCTGCAGCCTGACTTTCCAGATCATGACGGCTCCGGACCGGCAGGAATTCGACGCTTGCGTCGCCGAACTGGGCGAAAACCTCGCGCGGGTGGATGTCGCGCTCGGCAAAGGTCCGTATTTCAACGGTGAGTCCTTCGCGCTGATCGATGCTGCCTATGCTCCCGTCTTCATCCGGCTGGACGAGTTCGAAGCCCTTCTCGACCTGCACATCCTCGATGATCTGCCGAAGATGAAAGCCTGGGCGGCAACCCTGCTGGCGATGCCGGCGGTGCAATCGGCGCGCGTGCCGGAGTTGCGCGATCTGTTTCGGCAATTGATCGAGAGCCGTAACGCTTATGCCCGGAACCTGCTGCGGGGTTGACCGGGCTAGAAAAAGCGACCACCGGGTAAAGGGGTCGGTGGCAAATGACGCTGATTAGCGTTTGTCTCCGACCCTTTTACTCTTCGATTGAGCCTCTCGCACCCCGATAAGGTACAAAATTTATCACCGGCCTGGTGAACTGATTCTCATATGGGCCCGGAACTCTGGACTTAGCAGCTCAGAAGCATATTCTTTTACAAGACTGGTACTTAGGACGAGGAGCAGAGAAATGATCGGGGCAGTCGGTAAGTATTCAACGGTGCGTCAGCACAGCAAGACCACATTCGCGGTTATCCTGTTAACGTTTTTACTGCCGGCCTGTAAAATGCCGCCAAAGCCCACCCCGGAACCCACCCTGGTCGAAATCGGGGAGCAGATTTTTCTCAACGAGACCTTTGCCGGGAACGGGCGAACCTGCGGCACCTGCCATCGGCCGACCGATAACTTCGGGCTGACGCCGTCATTTATCGCCACGCTGGGCGACGACGATCCTTTATTCGTTGCCGAAACCAACCCGGATCTCGCCAATAATTTCGAAAATCCCGTGTTAATGCGGGAATTTGCGCTAATCCTGGAGAACCAGGATGGATTCGGCGACCTGGCTAACAATTTCAACATGCGCGGGGTGCCGCATACCCTGGCGATGCGTACTTCGATCGATAGCGCAGCTGGCCCGCGTACCGGCTGGTCGGGAGACGGTGCACCCGGGGATGGTTCGCTGAGATCGTTTGCGACCGGCGCGGTGATTCAGCATTTTACCAAAACCACCAACCGCATACCCGGTGTCGATTTTCGTCTGCCCACCGATGACGAACTGGATGCGCTGGAGGCTTTCCAGCTGTCGTTGGGGCGCCAGGCTGAAATCTCTCTACCCCTGCCGTTAAAAGGAATTGTAGCCGCCAGGGGGCAGGAGATTTTTCTGGATAATACATTGGGCAAATGCAATGCCTGCCATTTCAACGCCGGTGCCAACGGTAATCCGGCAATCTTCGGTCCGAATGCTGGCAACCTGAACTTCAACACGGGCGTCGAAAACCTGCCCGATCAGCCGGCCGTGCTGAGCGGTGGAAAGGTGCCGCCGGATGACGGCTTCGGTACGCCTGGGAATGGCGAGTTCAATACGCCGACCCTGGTCGAGGCGGCGGACACGGGACCGTTCTTTCACAACAATTCGGTCGAGACGATAGAGGGCTCCGTTGCCTTTTACAACGGTGACGCCTTTACCAATTCACCCGCGGGCCAGCTGTTGATCGGTGCCACGGGCAGCGCCATCAACCTCGATGCAACCCAGGTGGTCGCGGTGGCGGCTTTTCTCAGGGTGATCAATGCACTCGAGAACATTCGCAGCAGCAATGAATTACTCGAGCGCGTCATCGCCGCCGAAGACAGAGCCGAACGTTTTGTTACCCCGATTCTGGCAAGAGCGCGGTCCGAGACGCGCGACGCGCTGGATGTGTTGAGGGGTGGCGGATTGCATCCGCAGTCGGTCGCGAGGCTCATGGCTGCGCTCGATTTTATCGAACAGGCGCAATCCACGACCAAAGCAAAACGACGCACCGGTTATGCCCGGGATGCGATCGCCGAACATGGCCGGGCGCGTAACGACTTATCGGGGCCGTGAATCGGCGATAGCTAATGGAGACAGACTATGAACGGTAAATCTATTCTCGGGATTATGCTCGCGGCGCTGCTTTGCCTTAATTTCGCCGTGGGTCAGGCGCAACAAACAACCGAAAAATTTATTCCGATCGGGATGTCACCCGGTGTTTCGGGTAAATCCAGCTACCTGGGAAGCATCACCTCCGTTGATCCGGCCGCCAAATCGTTTTCGATGCAAACCGATAGCGATAGCAAAATCATCGGCGTCGCACCGACAACCCGGATCTGGCTGGATCGATCCAAAAGCAGGAAACCCAATCTGGATGGCGAGTTTGGTGCTTTGGAAGCGGGTAGCAGGGTAGAAATCATGATGGACCCGAGCGCTCCGACAAAGGCTGCCTGGATAAAGATCGAAGCGGATTAGTTTCGAAATTTTGTGATCCCGGGTTAAATCGCGGGACGGTATCCCGCTAAAATCGGCCGATATTCTCAACAGCAAAAGGAGACGGAGGGATTAGACATAATCCCTTCGTCCTTTTTACCTGCTTCGACCTGTCGATCCCCCGGTCCAAACCTGGCTTCTCGATGACCCGCTGGCGAACAATCTGGCGGTGAGTCGAGTACTGTCCCCCGGCCGTCATGATTGTGCTGCCGAAGGACGGGGTTGCATGACTCACGTCAATACGCTCCGCAGGCGCCAATGGTTAACTACCGCTTACTGGTAATAAGGAGATTGCAATGGAAGACATCAGTATCCTGTTCGATAAGGCGGTGGCCGAGATCGAACGCATGCTCAACAGCAAAACGGTAGTCGGCGAGCCTATCACGGTCGAGGGCAACACGCTGATTCCACTGGTAAATGTCGGCTTTGGCTTTGGCGTCGGTGGGGGCCAGGGTACCGAGCCGAACAAGGGCAGCGGCCAGGGCGGCGGAACCGGCGGCGGTGGCGGCGTGAAACCGGTTGCGCTGGTCATCATCAATGCCGCAGGCGTGCGCGTCGAACCGATCAAATCCGGCACCGCATCGGTACTGGAAAAAGTCGCCGAGTCCATCGGCAAGGTGGTCGGTAAGAAAGGCGAGAGCGACAGCGACTGACCGGCACGGTATCCGGTGTTATTGGCAACGGCGATCGTCCTGACGGTGCTGGTGATCTTGCTGGCGATTCCGGTAACGCTCACCTATCGGCTCAACTGGCAACTGAAGCTCCAGAGCGAGTTCGGCCTGCAATGGCTGTTCGGTCTCGTCCGCGTACGGCTGGCGCCACAGCGGGCCGCGCATTCGATTCCCGAAACCAGAGAAACCGTTAACCCGATCGAAGCGAAGGTGAAGCCGGCAGGTAAGAAATATCGGCCATTCACGGCGCTTCGGGACAAGTCCTTTCGCCGACGAATGCTGCAGTTTGTGCGCGACGCATGGCGTGCGCTGCACAAGCGGGATCTGCGCCTGCGGGTCCGCGTCGGCCTCGGTGACCCGGCCGAAACCGGTCAACTGTGGGCGCTGTTTGGACCCTTGTCCGGCCTGCTGGCCAGTATCGAGGATGTTTCGATCGAACTCGAACCCGAATTCGTCGATGCCGTATTCGAACTGGACAGCAGCGGAAAAATTTCCGTTATCCCGTTGCAACTACTCTACCTCGGGCTGGGATTGTTGTGTTCGCCATCGTTCTGGCGTGGTATGAATGGCATGCGTCAACCCGCCTGAATGGCCGATGGAAACTCTGCGCGCCAACGAAATCTATGCCAGTGCCGCGATCAGGGTAATCGCGGTTGATTCGGTTCGTTGCGATCCGCAAAAGTCGAATGGTTTTTGCCGGCTGTTCGCGCGCGTCGAACCCGTCTCGGTGATTGTCTGCGGGGCGGGCGAGGATTATGTCGTGAACCTGGCGGCGGAGATCTCGCTTGACGAACTGAAGCTCAAGGTGCCCGGCCTGTTAGACCTGCTGGCAACGAACCCGAAGTAAAGCACGAGGTTGTCTTCGCCAGGCACCTGCGGATCTCCTGCGGGATTTCCCGCCCCCTTGCAGGGTTTGCCTCGAATATAGTCGATACGGAATTGGTGTTAAGAGTCCATTCAGCTTTCCTGCTTTACGATTTCCCGAATAGCAATCTGGCCTGGTGCGAGAACCTGGCGGATGAACGCGGTATATGAATTGAGGGTTCGGATGATCGAACCGGACATGCGGGAGAAGCATCATGAGCGCGATATTTAAATTCGATGAGTTGACCGACCACGATCTCTATCACTTGCGGTTCGGGCGTGGCACCGTGATTGTCGCCGTGCCGATGGAAAACCCGGCTGAAACGGAAGCGGCCTGGACGGAACACTATCAGTCGCTGGTACAGGAGGCGAGGCGCATATTGAAGCCGCGTAGGGAGGAGATCGGCAGGCGCCTGGTCGAACTGAAAAGCGCCCTGTCGTCGCTGATGATGGCGAAACGCCAATCCGGGGTGTGGCAGGGTAGTCGCAACGAGCCGGATCCGGAGGAGGCCGGTCTCGTGTCCGAGATCGAAGCGTTCGAGCACGAGAAAAACAGGCTTGGGATTCCGCCCATGAGGTATCGCAGCAACCTGCAGCTGGCCATGTTTTATGCCCACGATATTTCAGCCGGAGGCGACACGGATACCCGGTTCGATCGTGTTCTCGAGATAGCCGAGTCGAGCACGCATCTGACGATTTCGCTGGTTTTCGACGATCAACTTGCAGGGCAACACAAATATCATGGCAAGATCTTAGGTCTGCATGGTGCCGCTCAGGGAAGCCCGGGACAGGGAACGGGTGTCATCAGCGGTATCGTCAAACGCGTCGTTCCGATCGATAGCGTTACCCTCGAAATTGTTTCCAGGCCAGAGGTCAGACTCGAGGACCTGGTCGGTGTGGCGGACCTGGAGCCGCTTAACAGGTGTCAGACGCCAATCGCACTTGCTTGAGAAGATGCAACTTCGGGTCATTCCCGCGAAAGCGGGAATCTTTTAACTACTGGCTGTCAATCGTCAAAAATTCCCCGCTTTCGCGGGGATGACAGCTTTATAAGGGTAGCAGGGGATGACAGACTTATAAGGGGATGCGTGCGGTCCCCGGAATCCCCGGCTTATTGTTCGAGGACGGATTCGTCTTCCAGCTCGAACTCGAACGCCGCCGATATCAGCGCGCGCGTGTAAGGATCTTCGGGCGCGCCGAATACCCGCTCGGCCTCCCCCTGTTCGACCACGCGGCCGTTGCGCAGCACGATCAGCTGGTCGGAGAGCGCACGCACGATCTTGAGGTCGTGGCTGATGAACAGGTAGGCGAGCTCGTGTTCGGCCTGCAGTTTCAGCAGCAGGTCGACGATCTGCACCTGCACCGAGCGGTCCAGCGCCGAGGTGGGTTCGTCGAGCAGCACCAGGCGCGGTTTCATGATCATCGCGCGCGCGATCGCGATGCGCTGGCGCTGACCACCGGAAAATTCGTGCGGGTAACGGAATCGGCTGGCGGGATCGATGCCGACCTCGTCGAGCGCGTCGATCACCATTTGCGCGCGCGCCTGCTCGTCGCCGATGGCGTGCGCGACGAGCCCTTCCTCGACGATCTGGTGAATCGACAGCCGCGGGCTTAGCGAGCCGTAGGGGTCCTGGAACACGACCTGCATCTGGCGGCGAATCGGCTTCAGGTCCTCGCCGCGCAGATCCTGGATCTCGGTGCCGCCGAAATCGATGCGCCCCTGCGCTTTTTCCAGTCGCAGAAGCCCGAGTGCGAGCGTGGTCTTGCCCGAGCCGCTCTCGCCGACCACGCCGACGGTCTCGCCGGCGCGCAGGCTGAAGCTGATGTCGTCGGCCGCCTTGATGTGATCCACGGTGCGGCGCAGGATGCCCTTGCGCACCGGGAACCAGACGCGGATATGTTCGGCCTCGAGCACGGTCGGGCTTGCCGTCAGATCGACCCGGGGCTTTATCGCCGGCTCGGCCGAGAGCAGATCGATGGTGTAGGCCTCGCGCGGGCTGGCGTAGACCGTTCGCGTCGGTCCCTGCTCGACGATGCGCCCCTGCTGCATCACGTAGACGCGGTCGCTGACCTTTTCGACGATGCCGAGGTCGTGCGTGATCAACAGCACCGCCATGTGCATTTCATTCTGCAATTCCTCGAGCAGCTTCAGGATCTGCGCCTGCGTGGTGACGTCGACCGCGGTGGTGGGTTCGTCGGCGATCAGCAGGTCAGGCTCGTTGGCCAGCGCCATTGCGATCATAACCCGCTGGCGCTGGCCGCCGGAGAGCTGGTGCGGGTAACTGTCGAGCCGCTTTTCCGGCTCGCGGATATGCACCATGTCGAGCAGCTCCAGCGTGCGTGCCCGCGCTTCCGGCTCGCTCATGCCCTTGTGCAGGATCAGCGTCTCGCGGATCTGCTTGTGCACCGTGTGCAGCGGGTTCAGCGACGTCATCGGCTCCTGGAAGATCATGCCGACCTGGTCGCCGCGAATGCGTCGCAAAACGGCCGGCTTCGCGCCGATGATTTCTTCGCCATTGAAGCGGATGCTGCCGTTCGGGTGGCGCGCGCGCGGGTAGGGCAGGAGCTGCATCACCGACAGCGCGGTCACCGACTTGCCCGAGCCGCTCTCGCCGACGAGTGCGACGGTCTCGCCCTTGTCGATGTCGATGGACAGGTGGTCGACCGCGATCACTTCGCCCGACGGGGTATCGAAGTGCACCGACAGGTCGTCGATAAGAAGAAGGCTGCTCATCCGATCGTCTTCCTCGGGTCGAAGGCGTCGCGCACCGCCTCGCCGATGAAGATCAGCAGGCTCAGCATCGTGCCGATGACGAAGAAGCCGGTCAGGCCCAGCCATGGCGCCTGCAGGTTGGCCTTGCCCTGCGCCAGCAGCTCGCCGAGCGAAGCCGAGCCTGGCGGCAGGCCGATGCCGAGGAAGTCGAGCGAGGTCAGCACCGTGACCGAGCCCGCCAGCGTGAACGGCATGAAGGTCAGCGTTGCCACCATCGCGTTGGGCAGCACGTGCTTGAACATGATGACGCGGTCGGACACGCCGAGCGCGCGCGCCGCGCGCACGTACTCGAAATTGCGCGCGCGCAGGAATTCGGCGCGCACCACACCGACGAAACCCATCCACGAGAACAACAGCAGCACGCCGAGTAGCCACCAGAAGTTGGGTTCGACGATGCTGGCGAGGATGATCAGGATGTAGAGGATCGGCAAGCCTGCCCAGACCTCGATGAAGCGCTGGAACAGGAGGTCCAGCCAGCCGCCGAAATAACCCTGCGTGGCGCCGGCGGCGACGCCGACGAGCGCGCTGATGATAGTCAGCGTGAAGCCGAACAGCACCGAGATGCGAAAACCGTAGATCAGCCGCGCGACCACGTCGCGCGCCTGATCGTCGGTACCGAGCCAGTGCAGGTCGTCGGGCGGAGACGGCGCCGGTACCGCCAGGTTCCAGGACACGGTACGGTGGTCGTAGGGCACCGGCGGCCAGATCACCCAGCCCCGGGCGTTGATCAACCCGGCTACGTACGGGTCGCGGTAGTCGGCCTCGGTCGGAAATTCGCCGCCGAAGACGGTTTCCGGGTAAGTCCTGAAGATGGGCGCGTAGAAGCCGTCGTCGTAGTAGACCAGGATCGGCTTGTCGTTGGCGACGAACTCGGCGAACAGCGTGCCGATGAACAGCACCGCGAATATCCACAGCGACCACCAGCCGCGCCGGTTGGCGCGGAAGTTCCGCAACCGCCGGTGCGTCAGCGGCGTGATCGGCTGGCCGAGAAACCGGTGCTGTACAGGTGGTTCCACCATTACTGGCCCCTGGCCTCGAAGTCGATGCGCGGATCGATGATGGTGTACATCAAATCGCCCACCAGCGTCATGACGAGTCCGAGTATCGAAAAGAAGAACAGCGTGCCGAAGATGACCGGATAATCGCGGTTGAAAGCGGCCTCGAAGCCAAGCAGGCCGAGACCGTCGAGCGAGAAGATTATTTCGATCAGCACCGAGCCGGTGAACAGCATGCCGACGAAGGCCGACGGAAAACCGGCGACGACGATCAGCATCGCGTTGCGGAACACGTGGCCGTACATGACGCGACGCTCCGACAGCCCCTTGGCGCGCGCGGTCAACACGTACTGCTGGCCGATCTGTTCCATGAACGAATTCTTGGTCAGCATCGTCAGCGTGGCGAAACCGCCGATGGTCATCGCGATCACCGGCAAGGTAATGTGCCACAGGTAATCGCGGATACGATCCGGCCACGACAGCTCCGCCCAGTTGTCGGACACCAGCCCGCGCAACGGGAACCAGTCGAGGTAACTGCCGCCGGCGAAGATCACCAGCAGGAACACCGCGAACAGGAAACTCGGGATCGCCGAGCTGATCACCACCACGACGCTGCTCCACAGGTCGAAGCGGCTACCGTCGCGCATCGCCTTGGCGATGCCGAGCGGAATCGAGATCAGGTACACCAGCAGCGTGGTCCACACGCCGAGCGAGATCGACACCGGCATCTTGTCGAGCACGAGGTCGACCACCGAGCGGTCGCGGAAGAAGCTGTCGCCGAAATCGAAGCGGAGGTAGTTGCCCATCATCTCGAAGAAACGTATGTGCAGCGGCTTGTCGAAACCGAAGCGCTGCTCGAGTTCCCTGATGAACTCGGGGTCGAGTCCCTGCGCGCCGCGGTAGCCGCCGGTGGCATCGGCGTCGGCAGCTGCCGATTGCAGTGTCTCGCCGACGTCGGTGCGGGTCACGCGCCCGGTGATGTCGGCGCCGGTTCCGGTCAGATCGGCGATGATCTGCTCCACCGGCCCGCCCGGTGCGACCTGGATGATGATGAAATTGATCACCATGATCGCGAACAGCGTCGGAATCATCAGCAAAAGGCGACGAACGATATAGGCGCCCATCAGTTCCTCCTCGTCATGTTTTCGCCCGCATGGCGCGACGCATCAGCAGGATCGCGGCGGCGAGGCCCGCGAGCAGCCAGATGATGATCGTGCCCCAGCCGGGCGTGTCGTCTTGCGGTGCATCATCGGGCTCGAGGTTATCGATTACCCGCTCGAGCGCCGCGGCGCGCCCGGCATCGTACCACCACAGGCTCGTGTTGACGCCGGACTTGACCGGCATCTCCGGGCGCGCGTACTTGTCCCAGTAAAGTACCCGGTCGGAGCGCAGGTACCAGTTCGGAATCACATAAAAGCCCCACAGCAGTACCCGGTCGAGGGCGCGGGTCCAGGCGACCAGCTCCTCGCGCGTGCAGGCCGCGATCATACCCTCGATTAGCTCGTCGACCACGGGATCGCGGATGCCGGCGAAGTTGCGGCTATCGGGCTGGTCGGCGGCGGCGCTGCTCCAGAACACGCGTTGCTCGTTGCCTGGGGATTCCGCCTGACCCCAGACGAAGACGAAGCTGTCGTAGTCGAAGCTGCGCAGCCGGTTGATGTACTGGCTGCTGTCGACCACGCGCGCGCTGGCGTCGATGCCGAGGCGTTTCAGGTTGCGGATCATCGGCAGCACGACGCGCTCGAAGTCGGGGCTCACGAGCATGAACTGGAAGCTTAACGGACGCCCGGTCTCGGTGTGAATCAGCCGGTCGTCGACCACTTCCCAGCCGGCCTCGGCCAGCAGGCGGAACGCGGTGCGCAGGTTGTCGCGCGGCCAGCCGCTGGCGTCGGTGGACGGCGGTCGGTATTCATCGGTGAACACCCGCGGCGGCACGCGGCTGCGGTAGCGTTCGAGGATCTCGAGTTCGAGGCCTTGGGGCAATCCGCGCGAGGCCAGCTCCGAGTTGGAAAAATAACTCGCGGTGCGGGTGTATTCGCCGAAGAACAGGTTGCGGTTGGTCCATTCGTAATCGAATGCGTAGGCGAGCGCTTCGCGCACCTTGGGGTCCTTGAAGATTTCGCGGCGGGTGTTCAGTACGAATGCCTGCATGCCGGTCGGCAGGCGGTGCTCGACCCGCTCCTTCCTGAGCCAGCCTTTCGCAACCGCCGGTACATCGTAATCGAGCGCCCAGGCCTTGGCCTGGTTTTCGAGGCGCAGGTCGAGGTCGCCGGATTTCAACGCCAGGCGGCTCGCGGTGTCGTCGCGGAAATAATCGGTGCGCAGCAGGTCGAAGTTGTTGTGACCGACGTTGACCGGCAGATCGCGCCCCCAGTAATCCTCGACCCGCTCCAGCTCGACGAAGCGTCCGGCCTCGAAGCGCCCGACCCGGTAGGGGCCGCTGCCGAGCGGCGGCTCCAGCGTGGTCTTCTCGAAATCGCGGGTCTCCCAGTAGTGCTTCGGCAGGATCGGCATCTGCCCCACCAGCAGCGGCAACTCGCGGTTGCTGGCGTCGGAGAAGCTGAACCTGACGCGTCGTTCATCGAGCTTTTCCACCGCCGACACGCCGCGGTAAATGAAACGGAACTGCGGCGAGCCCTTCGTGGTGAGCGTCTCGAACGACCAGACCACGTCGTCGGTGGTGACGGGAACGCCATCATGCCAGCGCGCTATATCGCGCAGCGTGAAGACGACCCAGGAACGGTCGCCGGGCCATTCGATGCGCTCGGCGATCAGGCCGTAGAGCGACAGGGGTTCGTCCTCGTTGCCGACCAGCAGCGATTCCACCGCGCCGGTCGAGACCGGGTTGCCCTTGGGGATAAAGGGATTGAAGCTGTCGAAGGTACCGAGCGCGCCGCGGCGCAGCGTGCCGCCCTTCGGCGCGTCCGGATTGACATAGTCGAAGTGGGGGAAGCCCTCCGCGTATTTCGGCTCGCCGTGCATCGCGATCGCGTGGGCGCTCTGGACTTGATCGCCGCCGCATGCGACGGCAGCGGCTGCCGCGGACGCCCAGAGCGGAGCGGATACGAGCATCGCCGCAATCGACGCATATCGTAAAATGCCAGTTGCCATGGCGGGGATTATAACCGTCCGCGTAAACGGGGGCCGAGCGATTATTTATTCCCCGACATTTTTCATTTCCAGCGGCGAAGCCATCTTGAAAGACGGCGAATGTATCGGCCAGGTGACTCAGGTGGTTATGCGCACCATTTGCAATAGCCGATGATGCCGGGGTATGTGCGGGCGTAGCTTTCGGCTGTCGTTATTGAACCGGTAATAACGTATCAGCCGGGAGCCAGGTCGGCATGTCCCGGGATTTACCCCGTTAAATTACCGTTCTTTTTTGAATCGACTGCAACGGGTATCGATTGAGTAATCGTCCGATACCGACTCCTTCGATTTTCTACTTCTTAATAAATATATTAAATATATCCGTTAAGTCATTGATTTATAATTTTATTATCGAATCCAGTCTGAGGCGAAAGGCGAGCCGGGAGGGTGTTTTTTTCGGTCTGTTGCGCCCCCTCCCGCCTGCTGTGAAAAGTATCACCAAATTTGGCCGTGGTTTTTTTTCAATCTGACCTATTATTAATCACGGTATACACCTAATTAATCACAGATACCTTAAAACAACAGAAACCTGGCCCATGTTCCACACAAAAACCGATTCGAATAAGTCAAAAACGATCGACGCACTGGTGCCGATGATCGATCTGTTCGCCGTGCTGGCGATCGTGTTCATGATTTACTCGAGCGATGAAATCATCGCCTCGCAGGAGAAAAGTCAGGAGATGATCGAACAGATCGCTGCTGATTACAAGAAACTGCAGGAAGAGGTTGCCGCGGCTGAAAAGGCCAGGCAGGAACGTCGCGAGATCCTTGCGCAAAATGCGGTGAAGTCGTTAGAGGAAATCGAGGCGGAACGAGAGCAGAAAGCGAAACAGCTGGTCGAACAATTTACGCAAATGCTGGCCGAGCAGCAAAGCCAGGCGGCAATGGAGTATGAAAGCCTGGTCGCCAAGTTCGAATTCGAGCACGAGCAGGAAGTGGAGAGGCAAAAGGCCGAGGTCGAGGCCGAAAAGCAAAGGGAGTTGCAATTGAAGTTAGCCCAGTTAGAGCAACAGAAGGAAGCGGAAGTATCGTCGGCTAAACAGGAATTCGAGCAAGTCGTTACGGCCAAAGAGGCGCAACTCCAGACGACCACGCAGGCGATTATCGCGGCCGAACTGGAACGCGTAAAAGATTTGTCCCAGCAGGAGGCGCAACTCGTACAGCAGAAGCAGCTGGAAGTGGCCAAACTGGAACAGCAACAGCTTCAACTGCGGGTACTGACAGCCAGGGAAGCCGAGCAGCAACAACGCCAGGCGCAACAGGAGCGAACCGAGGCGCTGGCAAGGCAAAAAGCGGAAATGGAAGCACAGAAACAGGCGGCGGCAGAGGCAGCGGCCGAGGCAGCCAAGCAGCAGGCAGCAGTCGAGGCAGCCAAGCAGCAGGCAGCAGCCGAGGCAGCCAAGCAGCAGGCAGCGGCCGAAGCTGAACAAAAACTTGCGCAGGAGCTCGCTGCTCAGCAAGCCAGGCTCGAGGCGCAAAAGGCGCAGGAACTGGCAGCGACACAGGCAGCGGCGGAGGCAGCCAAACAACAGGCGCTGGCGCAGGAGCTGGCTGCTCAGCAAGCCAGGCTCGAGGCGCAAAAGGAACAGGAACTGGCGCAGGCGAAAGCTGCGGCGCGGGAACTGGCAAAGCAGGCGGCGCAGGCGGCCGCCGAGGAAACAGAACGGGAAGTCATGAAGACGGCTAAGGAGCAGGCCCAGGCCGAAGTCGAAGCGGAGCACGCGAAAGAGATGGAGCAGCAGCTGGCCCAGCTCGAGGCGGAGAAGGATGCGGAGATGAAGCCTTTCCTCGAGGCCGAGCAGGAAAGGAGAGAGGCGCAAAAAGTCAGGGAACAGATCGTCGACAACCTCCTCGAGAATTTCAAGGACTCCGACGACGATGACGTGGAAATCGACCAGAAGACCGGCAGGGTCAGGATCAATTTTCAGGAATCCTATTTCGTGCGCGGATCCGCCGAACTCTCGGATAGCATGAAAGACTTGCTCCGGTTCATGATTCCGAAATATGCCAAGAGCATTTACGAAAATGAGGGTGCGGCCAAACAGGTCGAGTCGCTCAAGATTTCGGGACTGACCTCACCCATTTTCCGGGGCCGTTATTTCGACATCAACGATACGTCTCCCGAAGGGGAAGAGGCGCGTGAATACAATTTGAAATTGAGTAACGATCGCGCGCTCGCCATGTACAACTTTATTTTCGATGCCAATGAAATGGGCGATTACGAGTACCGGGCCCAGTTGAAAGCGGATCTGGGTATCGAAGCGCTGGGTTACCGGACTGCAACTCCGGTTCCCGGCCATCTGGTAGGACAGCTGGCAACCTGCGTCGAGTACGATTGTAAGAAGGAGCAGGCGTCTATTCTCGAATTTAAACTTTATTCGGAACAGTAAAACTATATTTTAATCCGAGCCACGGCTTAGGGAGCAACTATGTTTAAGTACGTATTTTTAACAATTCTGGCGGCGGCTGTGTATTTCGTGTTCTTTGCCGAAATGCAACTCACCAATCAAATGATCGGAAACCTGTTTATCGGCGGTATTGGTTCCTGCTTCGTCGTGTTTCTGTTTTTCAAATTCGGCTTGCATTACAAAATCGCATCGCTCAATCGATTCGCGACGGCATTTTATTACGCGGTTTTCGAATACAAGAAGGTGCAAACCGTGCCTTCGGATCTGGACTACGTCGACAGCATGCGACAGCAGGCCGAGGTGGCACTGGCCGCCAACTTCGACCCGACGCTGTCGGCTGGCCGGCTGGCCATTCCCGTCACGCTGTATTCGGGCAAGGATCCCTATCTCGAGGAATTGCGCGCCAAGATCAAGGAGGCCGAAAAGCTCAAGCTCCAGTCACACCATCTCGATACCCAGGCGAACATCCTGCTGGAAAAAACCCAGGAAGACATGGTGGAAAAAAACCTGGTCACCGGCGAGCAGCCCAAGCTACTCGACCGCTGGTTCGATATGGTCGAAGGAACGGAAGCGATCATCGAGCTGACGACCAACGAGTTGAAGGATCAGGGCTATGGCCAGGCGCCGGATTACGAAATGATCAGCCGCATCGCGCTCGACCGCAATCCGCACTTCGGCACGACCTACAGGTTCTTCGAATCGGAGGCGATCGCCGGCATCCTGGCCCGGGCGCCTTTCATGATTATCTTGATCGGGATCATCGGTACGTTCGCGGGATTTTACCTGGCGCTGAGCCAGGGCGGCGACATCAAGGCCGGTGCTTCCGTGGCGATCGTAAGCTCGCTGGTGGGTCTGCCGACCGCGCTGCTGATGGAATACATCAACACCCTGTTTCCGGACCAGGATCGATACGAGCGGGCGTTCAAGACCTATAAAGTCGCCCTGGAATTGCTGTTCAACCACGAGCAGGAACTTTCGAGTATCCGCCAGGACCGCAGACAGGAAGACAAGTTACCTGGCTCTTATTCACCTGGAGATAACGATACTTCGCAGATTCCCAGGGGACCCAACTAGCGCCCGATTCCGCGCTCTCGAATACCCGTTGCATTTCACCCGTAAAAGGGGACGGAAGGATTAGATTCTAATCCCCCCGTCCCCTTTTACGCTTTTACAGAGCCCTGGCCCCTGGCCATGACCTACCTCCCTGCAAGCCGTTTGTCTGCGATGACGATATAACCGATTACCAGTCTGCAGGCGGGCGACGCGACAGCCCGGTTTTAGCCAGGCGATCGGCGCCGCTGCGAAACCAGATATACCCTCCCCTGAAATTCCGAAAATCTCGGCCTCCTTTAAAAATCATTTCTGATTTTCTTCTATATTTTTGTAAACCCCTGTACATTGGGCAGTGCTGCTTCGATACCTCATGCTCCATGGTTCCTCTTGATATAAACAGTTCGGGAAACAGGAATGTAACGATATTCCTGCTGGTCCTAATCCTGTTGAATATTTTCGCCTGTAGCGGTCAGGATAACGATGCAGCGAAGGCGAATTCCCGCTATGTCGTCGGCCTGGTGACCAATAATCCAAACGGAATGAAAAATGTCGAAGGTTTTCGTGAGGCCATGACGCGAATCGGTTATGCCGAGGGACGCAATATCGAGTATCGATATTCCGGCGAGCCAACACAGGGCCAGGCGCTTGACGATACGCTCAGGAGACTGGTCGAGGAGCGGGTGGATCTGATCTTTACCGCCGGTTCACCGACGGGAGTTGCCGCACACAGGATCACACAGGGCACCGATATTCCCGTCGTTTTCGGCGTCATTGCCGACCCGATCCGGGCCGGTGTCATGACGGACCTGGATCGTCCTGGCGGAAACCTGACCGGGGTCATGCTCAGTCCCAGTCATTCGCGCAGGTTGGAGCTGTTACTAGAGATAAACCCGAAGATCAGGCGCGTATACATTCCCTTTAATCCCGAGGACAGCGCCCCGGCCAGCGCTTTCGGTTACCTGGAAACCGCCGCGGTGCAATTGGGAATCGAAATCGTTGCGGGGCGAGCGGTCGATCAGGATGAGGTCTCGGCCTTGTTCGGTTCAATGCCGGACGATATCGACGCTATCTTTTTGCTGCCGGACAGCACCGTAAATCGTCGCCAGCAGGATTTTATCGATCTCGCGATTGCCCGCAAGATAGCCGTGTCCGGGCCCAGCATCGTCCAGGTGGAAAAAGGTGCATTGATCTCTTACGGCATCGTCCATAAGGAGGCCGGCGCCCAGGCGGCCAGTACGGCCGATCAGATTCTCAGGGGCGCGCATCCGGGAGACCTGCCGGTGCAAACCGCGGAGTTTTACCTCGGGATCAATCTGCGAACCGCGCAGGCGATCGACCTGGATGTACCTTATGACATATTGCAGCGCGCCCATACAATCGTTCGCGCGGATACGCAGCCATAGTGGTGAGCCATGTCGCATAGTATCCGTTCGCGTCTGTTGTTTTTATTGCTGACGATTTCCATCGTCCCCATCGCGCTCATGGGCGCCATCTTTGCAAACAACAGCTACCAGTCGCTTGAAAATCAGAGCCTGGTCTTCCAGCAGGAGCTGACTGCGCGGGTCAGTAATGAAATTTTCGAGTTTATTATCGCGCGCGAACAGGAGCTGCTTTTTTATCGGGACCTGATTGCCGCGAGGCCCGATATCGAAAACATGCAGGGCCTGCTGGCTAACCTGTTCTCGGCAAAAAGGAACAATTACCAGGATGTCAGCCTGCTGGCAGCCGACGGTCGCGAAATGGCCTTTGTCTCGCGCAGCGATATCCATTTCCGGGATGCGAATAGAAACCTGTCCGCCGAAGCATATTATTTATACCCGGCAACCCGTAATCTATCGTATTTCGGTTCGGTTTATTTCGACGAGGAACTGCGCGAGCCGTTGCTCAGAATTTCCGTGCCGGTGATCGATCTGCGCAGCGGCAGCCTGTCGAAGGTGCTGGCCGCCACGGTTCGCGTCAAAAGAATGTGGACGCTATTGGCTTCGCTGGATTTGCCCGAAGGCATGGAGATATTCGTCGTCAACGAGGACAGGAAAATCGTGGCGCATCGCAGTCCCTCGTTGGCCTTGAAACGGGAAACTTACCGGCCATCCCTGCAGGAGGGCCGCATCGACGGCCAGGGCGGGAACGAGGTTATTGCCGCGTTTAAATCCGTTCGCTTTGGCGACTACCGGCTGGATATCGTTTCCGAACATGAATTGTCGCTGGCGCTAAAAAACGCGAACGACCTTACCAAGATCACGATTATCGTCACGCTGGTCGTCCTGTTACTGGTAACGATTGCCACGTTAAGGGTGGCGAAAATCGTTCTGGCGCCAATTTCGTCCCTGACCGATGCCGCCGAAAGAATCCAGCAGGGCGAGTATTCCCTGATCAGCACGGATTCCGGATTCAGGGAAGTGGACCTTCTGTCGGCCACGTTTAACGATATGTCGCAGCAATTGCGACGAAACATCGACGAGCTGAAGGAGAGTAATCGCCGGGCGCTCGTCACCGCGGAGAAACTGGCGGCTGCCAAAGAGAACCTTGAAGAACAGGTGCGGTCGCGCACCAGCGAACTTGCCGATGCCGTGGATCGGCTTCAAAGCGAGGCCGAGGAGCGCAGGCGCATATCCGCCGAGCTCGAAGCCCAGAATGCCGAGCTGGAGCGTTTTACTTACACGGTTTCCCACGACCTGAAGTCACCGCTGGTAACCATCGAGGGATTCGTGGGACTGCTGCGCCGGGACATCGCCGAGCAGCACGAGGAACGGATAAGCGACGACCTGGATAAAATCAGCGATGCGGCCGGCACCATGAAACTGTTGCTGGACGACTTGCTCGAACTCAGTCGCACGGGACGGATTATTGGCGAGTTGAGCGATTGCAGGCTTTCCGATATCGCGCGGCAGGCCGCGGAAGCCCTGGCCGGAAAAATCGACGCATGCGGGATCGAGCTGGAGATTGACGATATGCCATCGGTGCGGGGGGACGTAACGCGGCTGCGTGAGGTTTATCAAAACCTTATCGAGAACGCGATCAAGTTCATGGGTGAGCAGAAAACTCCGCGGATACGGATCGGCGCCGAGCTAAAAAACGACATGGTGCACTGTTTCGTTTCGGACAACGGTATCGGCATAGAACACCGGTTTCAGGAACAGATATTCGGTCTGTTCCGCAGGCTGAACAATGACATTAGTGGCACCGGCATCGGGCTGGCGCTGGTAAAGCGGATAGTCGAAGTACACGGCGGAAAAGTCTGGGTCGAGTCGGAAGGACCGGGCAAGGGTACTTCGATATGGTTTGCCCTGCCGGGCTATGTCTAGCCAGGATTCCGACAATCGCGCCGGAGTTATGACGACAGTCAGCCGAATAATGAAACCCTGGTTCAGGCAATTGGGTAAGCTGTCGCTTTAATTCCGGTACGGCATGCGCGCGGCGGGGTAGCGGGAAACAGCTATACCGAACCGGTAAATCCACGATCGGCGACAACATCTCGTCGACCAGGCGCCCGCGCTCGGTCGCCGACAGGCTTCACTTCGCCAGAGCCTGACCCGCACCTGATCCGGGAATGACCGCTGCGGAGCTTTCTTGCTTTAACTGTCACCGGGAATTCGTGATTCAGGCCAGGCATTCCCCGCCATCGACCACCAGCGCCTGCCCGGTCATGAACGACGAACGGTCCGAGGCCAGGAACAGCAATGCCTCGGCAATCTCGTCCACGGTCGCCCAGCGGCCCATCGGAATTTGCGTGCGTACGTATTCCTCGAGCGCCTCGCGGCCGCCCATTTGCCGCATGAACGGTTCGTTGAACGGTGTGTCGACCCAGCCCGGGCACAGCGCGTTGACGCGGATGTTGAAGCGCGCGTAGTCGAGCGCCATTTGTCGGGCCATCGAGACCGCCGCGTGCTTCGACGTGGCGTAGGCGATCATCTCGCGATCGAGCTGCACGCCAGAATTCGACGACGTTATCACGATCGAGCCGCCGCCCTGGCTTTTCATCTGCGGGATCACCAGCCGCGCGGCCATGAAGTGCGCACGCACGTTGAGATCCCAGGAGCGGTCCATGCCGTCGGGATCGACCTGTTCGGCAGTGCCGTTGACCTGGACGCCAACGTGCGAATGCAGGATATCGATGCGCCGGTGCCGCGATATCGTTGTTTCGACAAGGGTGCGCAGCTGCGCGTCGTCGCCGACGTCGGTGCCCAGGGCGCTGGCGTGACCGCCGCGTTCGGTGATGCGTGCGACGGTTGCCTCGGCACGCTTTGGATCGAGGTCGGCGACGGTGACGATGGCGCCCTCGCGCGCCAGGATTTCCGCGCTGGCGCGGCCGATGCCGGAGCCCGCCCCGGTCACGATTGCGATTCTGTTTTTGAGTATCATGCCTATCCTGCTCGGGTGGGTTGTTCGCGTCGGCGCAGCATGACCTGCGCGACGATCAGCAAGCTCAGTGAAACGGCGAGCACCATCGTGCCGATGGCGTTGATCTCGGGGGTAACGCCGCGTCGAATCGACGAGAACACGTAGATTGGCAGCGTGGTTTCCGAACCGGCGACGAAAAACGCGATGATGAAATCATCGAAGCTGAAGGTAAAGCTCAGCAGGAAACCGGCCAGCACGGCGGGGAAAATTTGCGGCAGCGTGACCTGCCAGAAGGTGCCCATCGGGGTGGCGTAGAGGTCGGCCGAGGCCTCGATCAGGGTACGGTCCATGCCGGCGATGCGCGCGCGCACGATGACGATCACGAGCGCCATCGTGAACATCGTGTGGGCGGCGATCAGCGACACGCGGCCCATGTTGAGCCGCGGCGCTTCGCCGAGCCACCCGGGCCAGGCGGCCTGCAGCGCCGGGTTCAGATAAGCGAAGGCAGACACCAGTGCAATTAGCGTGGCGATGCCGATGACGATGCCGGGGATCATGATCGCGATATAGATCGCGGCGTCGAACAGCGCGCGAAATCGGCCCCGGACCTGCTGCAGGCCGAGCGCCGCCATGGTGCCGAAAACACTGGCCAGCAGAGCCGTGATAAAGGCCACCGTGAGGCTCGTCGTCAGCGCGTCCATCGCGAACGGATTCGACAGCACCTTGCCGTACCACTTGACCGAAAAGCCGTGGAAGTCGCTCGCATGCCGGCCGGCGTTGAAGCTGAACAGCACGATGATGCCGATCGGCAGGTACAGAAACAGGTAGATCACTATGGCGTAGATACGCATGCCCATGGCTAGCCTGCAAATTGCATTTGGTTCAGGCGCATCCCGCTGTCGATCGATTTTTTCAAGTTTCCAGTCGGGTATTCGATATTCATAATCTTTCTCAGAAGCTTTTGCCGCCTTCGTGCATTACGCAGGCTAAATCAAGGACACGTCCTGGCGCTGCCCCGAGCCGCGCATAATCAGCTTCATGTAGATGCTCACGGTCACCAGCATGATGATGACCAGCGCGGCCGCGACCGCCGAACCATAGGTCCAGTTGCGCGACTGCAGAAACAGGTCGACCAGCGCGTTGCCGACGAAGAACACCTTGCCGCCACCGAGCAACGCCGGAATCAGGAACTCGCCCATCAGCAGGATGAAGACCAGCATGCAGCCGGTGGCGATGCCGGGAATCGACAGCGGCAGGGTCACGTCGCGAAAAGTTCTGAGCGGCGGGGCGCCGAGGTCTTCGGACGCCTCGAGCAGGCGCTTGTCGAATTTCTCCAGGCTGACGTAAATCGGGAACACCATCAGCGGCAGGTAGCCGTAGATGATGCCGATCAGTACCGCGTAGGGCGTGTTGATCAGGCGCACGCCCTCGATGCCGATCCATTCGAGTAGCTGCGGGATCCCCCGGCCGCCGAGGATGTAAATCCACGCGTAGGTGCGGATCAGGATGCTGGTCCAGAACGGCACGATAATCATGACCAGCAACGTGGTCCTGATTTTCGCATTGGCCTTGATCGCGAGGTAGTATGCCAGCGGGTAGGCGATCAACAGCGCCGCGAGCGTCCCCAGCGGCGCCAGGATAAGCGTGTTCTTGAACGCGGTCAGGCGTGCTGGCAAATTCAGGTAGTTATCGAAGCTGAAGGCGGGCACGTAACCCCCCGCGGGCGCGCGTTCGCCGAAGCTGAACACGAAAACGACGAGCAGCGGGAGCACCAGCATCACCAGCAACCACAGGGCTGCGGGTAACAGCAATAGCCGGTGCGCCCAGCTGCTCTTCATCTTCGACTGCCTGCGAAGCGCCTAGGCGGACTTGAAGCGCGCCAGCAGCTCGGCGCGGTTGGGGTCGGTCAGCGTCGCCGCCGCGCCGAACTCGAGCGCGTCGAGCAACTCCTGGGCCGGGTACAGGATCGGGTCCTCGAGCAGCGCTTTCGGCAACAGCGCGTTGGTGCGGCTGTCTGCCACCGGGTAACCGTGGGCCATAACCTCCCTCGCGTTGATCGCCGGATCCAGCAGGAAGTTGATCAGCGCGTAGCCGGCTTCGCGATGCTCGGCGCCGCGCGGTACGGCGTAATAATCGCTCCAGATTTCGCCGCCCTCGACACCGAGCACGTATTCCATGGTCGGAATGTCGGTGTTGAGCTGTTTGCCGTCGCCGGTCCAGCACATCGACATCCAGGCATCGCCGTTACGCAACGGTGGCTGGTAGTCGCTGTTGATCGCGAACAGGTGCGGCTTGACCTCGAGCAGCAGCTTCTCGGCGTCGGCGAGCTCGGCGGGATCGACCGAGTTGAACGAATAGCCGAAGTATTTCAGCGCGTTGCCGATGGTCGTCAGCTGGTAGTCGTGCACCATCGTGCGGCCCGAAAAATCGGTCTTGGTGCGATCCCAGAAGTCCTTCCAGCTGGTCATGCGCTTGCCCTTGTTGTGCTTGTTGTTGACGACGAAGCCGGTGGTGCCCCAGTTCTTCGGCACCGCGTACAGCTTGCCGTTGACCGTGCCAGCGTCGGAAAAGCGCGGATCGAATGCGCTGGCCTTGAAGTTCGACAGCTTCGACAGGTCCAGCGGCTCGATCAGGTCTTCGCCGACGTAGGTGGTGATGGTGTAGTTGGTCGGCACGAACACGTCCCAGCCGCTGCCGCCGGCCTGCAGCTTGGCGAGCATTTCCTCGTTGGAGCCGAATACGTTGACCTGCACGTGGGCGCCGGTAGCCGCGGTGAAGGCTTCGAAATTGGCGGTATCGTGATAGTTCGGCCAGGTCGCGAGCACGACGCGGTCGCCGATATTGGGCGCCGCAAAGGCCTTGCGCGGCAGCAATGACGGTACTGCGGCCGCCATGATCGTGGTGGCCATGCCGAGGCCGGTGACGCCGAGAAACTGGCGCCGGCTGATGGAGCCTTTCTGGTAGCGCCGGAGTTGCCGCATGAATTGCTTGCGGGAAATGGGTTTGTTGTCGTCTTTCATAATCATCTCCATGTTGGTCGCGGTTAGGGGTTGTGTTTCTACATCCTGTTGTCGAGCAGCAGCGCAGCCGCCCGGCTCCAGCAGACGTAAATCTTCTCGTTGACTTCGAACGGCGATTCGTTGGCTTCGACCTGTCTCGGCGCCAGCGCCAGGAATTCGCCGAAGGCGCCTTCGTGTAACAGGTACTCGGTATGCTCGCCGAGAAAAATACGGTTGCGCACCTCGGCCTCGATGACGATCGCGGCGTCTTCCGGCAGGCGCGCCGCGTCGCGTGCCAGCACGATTTGCTCGGGCCTGATGCTGAGCGTGATTCTCTGGCTGCTGGCCATGAGCTTGCCGTTCGCGTGGACATCGACATCGAGGCTGTGACCGTTGTCGAGTTTCACCGCCTGGCGGCCGTCGCCGGAAGATTCGACAATGCCGTCGAAGAAGTTCGATTTGCCGACGAAATCGGCGACGTAACGGTTCAACGGCTTGTCGTAAAGCTCGCGCGGGCTGCCGACCTGCACGATCTCGCCTTCGCGCATGATGCAGACACGATCGCTCATCGACAGGGCTTCCTCCTGGTCGTGGGTGACCAGCACGAAGGTGATACCGACGTTACGCTGCAGGTTCTGTAATTCGATCTGCATTTCCCGCCTGAGCTTGCGATCCAGCGCCGCCAGCGGTTCGTCGAGCAACAGGACCTGCGGCTTGTTCACGAGCGCGCGCGCGAGCGCCACGCGTTGCTGCTGTCCGCCGGACAGTTCCCAGATGCGACGACGGTGGTAGCCGTCGAGCTGTACCAGGTTCAGCGCGTCATCGACGCGCTCCTTGATGAGGGTTTGCGACAGTCTGGGCGACGCCTGCTTCAGACCATAGGCAACGTTGCGCTCGATGTCGAGATGCGGGAACAGGGCATAATGCTGGAACACCATGTTGACGGGGCGTTTGTAGGCCGGCACGCCGTTGACGCGGTTACCCTGCAGATAGACGTCGCCCTCGGTGGGCTGCTCGAAACCCGCGATCATGCGCAGCATCGTGGTCTTGCCGCAGCCCGACGGGCCGAGGAAGGATAGAAATTCTCCGCTTTGTACCTCGAGGTTCAGGTCTTTCGCGGCGACGATGTCGCCGAAAAACTTGCTGACCCCGTTGAAAGAGACAACCGGTTGGAGCGGATCCGACGATCCCACGTTTATCCTCCTCCCAGACAATTTGCTTGGTATATCGTCCTGGCATGATATACCCTCGAGTTCGCCATATAATACTTAAACTCCCGAATCTATGTATATATCCGATTTCATATACATGATTGCGGATAGCTTCCGGGCGAGCTGGTTTCGCAATTCATCACCGGGCTGACATCGTAACCGGTTGCGCTGTCGATGGCCGGTTCGAGTGAGTCGATAGCCGTGGCGCTGATCTCCATTCAACGAGAAGAAGAAATTACGGGATGCCGATCCCCGGATTGCGGGATGAGACAGCCCGGTTCGCCGCAGTCGATCGGTTCCGCCGCGCTAGTTAAGCAGACTGTCCCCCAAAATCCTGCGGGTAGTTACAGAGACCTTGTGTCTACTGCCTCGTCTCGACACTTTTGACCTCGACAAGAATGTTTTTGTAACACTCGAATGTGCTTTATACTCGTCCGATTTCGTCCCCAAGAAATTCATCCATGCGAACGTCAAAGGTAATTCATATCGTCGGTTGTCACGCTGAAGGCGAGGTGGGCGATGTCATCGTCGGCGGCGTATCGCCGCCACCCGGAGACACCATCTGGGAGCAATCACGCTACATTGACCGCGACAGGGCGTTGCGCAATTTCGTGTTGAATGAACCGCGCGGCGGTGTCTACGGTCACGTCAATTTACTGGTGCCTGCCGTCTCTTCGCAGGCGGATATCGGCTGGATCGTCATGGAACCGGAGGATACCCCCCCAATGTCGGGGTCCAACTCCATGTGTGTCGCGACGGTACTGGTCGACACCGGTATCGTCGAGATGAAGGAGCCCTATACCGACCTGGTAATCGAGGCGCCAGCCGGTTTGATCAAGCTGCGGGTGGAATGCGTCAACGGCAAGGCCTATCGAGTGACCACCACCAATGTCCCGTCTTTCGCGGACAAGCTCGACGTTGCGCTGGAAGTCGATGGCTTCGGGACTCTATCCGTAGATACCGCTTACGGCGGGGACAGTTTCGTTATTGTCGATCCCAGGCAGGTTGGGCTGGAAATCGTTGCGGATGCGGCACGGGAAATTGTCGAGGCGGGTCAGAAAATTACCAGGGCAGCCAACGAGCAGATCGGGTTCGTGCATCCGCAAAATCCGGGATGGGCGCATATTTCGTTTACGCAATTTGCCGAGCCCTTATTTCACGAAGACGGCATTGCGGTGAGTAAGAACGCAGTCGTGGTGCAGCCGGGTAAACTGGACCGTTCCCCTTGCGGAACCGGCTGCTCGGCCAGGCTGGCTGTTCTGGCCGCCAGGGGGCAATTAAATACGGGGGATTCCATGATCGGCCGATCCATCATCGACTCGAGATTCGATTGCAGCATCGTCGAGGCGTCCAGTGTGGCCGGAATGCCCGCCATTGTACCTTCGATTACCGGTAGAGCGTGGATTACAGGAACCAGACAACTCATGCTGGATCCAGACGATCCCTGGCCTGACGGCTACAGGCTATCCGATACCTGGCCGACAAAAATTTAAGCTTCGGTCGCAACGACAGCAGGCTGAATGCCGTGACCTGCAACCCCGGTTTGCGTTTCGCTCCGGACATCGGGTAAACCTCGTGAGCCAGACCTTGCCTCGATTCGAGGGGAGGGTACGCGAACAGGTTCGGCACTTCTCCATCGATCTGTTTTGCATATGCAGACTGTTATAAATCGGCGCCGCCTTACGGGTTGCAATAGCCGATTGCAATGGCATGATCCGGGTTGCTGATTTAAACTAATCCGCATTTCCTCGCCGCGTCCATGAAAATGAAAATCGATCGAATAGAAGTGTATGGCTATGACCTGAGTTATCGCTATGGCAACTACGTAATGTCCGGCAGTCAGGTGATCACCAGCATTCCCAGCACGGTGGTCCGCATCGTTACCGGTTCCGGCATCGAGGGATGGGGGGAAGTCTGTCCGCTAGGGCCGCTATACCTGGCCTCCCATGGTCTCGGCGCGCGCGCAGCCCTGCAACAGATGCTGCCGGCGCTCAGGGGCCTGGATCCGACCAACCTGTCTTCCGTGCACGAGGCGATGAATGCGTCCCTGCGAGGCCATGGCTACGCCAAAAGTGCAATCGACCTGGCCTGCTGGGATATCCTTGGCAAAGCCACCGAGCGGGATGTGGCGACGCTGCTCGGTGGGCGTTTGCAGGAAAACTTTCCACTTTACATGGCGGTTCCACTGGGCCCTTGTGAAGAAATGCAGCAGTACGTGGTCGACCGGCGTGCCGAAGGCATTCACCGTTTCCAGCTGAAAATTGGCGCAAATCCCTATGAAGATGCGGAACGGGTCCACAAGGTGGTAGAAGTCACGACCGCCGATGACGTGATTGTGGCCGATGCCAACGGCGGCTGGCGGCTGCAGGACGCGATGATCGCGGCGCGCCTGATAGAGCCGTTGCATGGCGTACTGTTCGAAGAACCCTGCAAAACCCTGGAAGAATGTCTCTACGTTCGCCAACATACCTCTTTGCCGATGATCCTCGATGAGGTGATTACCGATGTCAATACGATGCTGCGTGCCTATAACGCAAATGGCATGGAGGGGATCAACCTCAAGATCTCCAAGTTTGCGGGGTTGACTGGCTCCAAACTGGTGCGCGATCTTGCCGATAGCCTCGGCTTGCGGGTAACGATCGAGGACACCTGGGGCGGTGACCTGGTTACCGCGGCGGTCAGTCACCTGGCCGCGAGCACGAAACCAGACCAGGTGATCACCGTGTCATTCATGAATGACTGGACCAACGAACACATAGCCGGTTATCAGCCGCGCTCCGTGGACGGGGTGGGTTCGGCGCCGCAGGGGCCGGGCCTCGGTGTCGAGGTTGATATAGCTAGCCTCGGCAAGCCATTGCTCGTCGCCAAATAGGAACCGCCCGCCTGTGACCGAGCCGGTGGTTATCAACGCCTCCGTGCGTTCAGGTGATCAGGTTCCGTGTCGATCCCTGCTTCGCTGGGTTCGAATCCTTTGAAAATCGGCCCCTGTTTTTTTATTCGCGGCATGGTGCAAGGCAAACGCCGGCCTCTGATTCCGAATTAGCGCGGATTATATTTCGAACAAACCGCGAGGTATTCATTTCGGGATTTAATGCTTTATTTATTCATATGTTCAGAATATGCTTTGCGACGTAAAAATTACTCGATTCAACACGTAATTTGTTAATCAAGGCCATGCCTGATTTCCGTTGATGATTGTAGAGTCTCATAAAAATAAACCAGATATCGATAACAACCTCAGGAGATTTAAGATGATTAAAAAAATAACGGCGTTAACATTAACATTCGTTACGGCTATATTTCTTGCCTCTAATGCATATGCCGACAAGCTCGATGATATCATCGCTTCGGGTACGCTGAAGTGCGCTGCTGTTCTTGATTTTCCGCCAATGGGTTTCAGAAACGACAGAAATGAACCCGATGGTTATGATGTGGATATGTGCAGGGATCTCGCCAAGGTATTGGGTGTCGAACTTGAAATTGTTGAAACACCCTTCCCGGACAGAATCCCCGCGCTGGTGTCAGGCAGGGCCGATGTTGGCATCGCCTCTACCTCCGACACGCTGGAAAGAGCCAAAACAATCGGCTTTTCCATACCGTATTTCGCGTTTGAATTTAATGTTTTAACCAGAAAAGAGACAGGGATTAAAACCTACGAAGACATGTGTGGAAAAAAAGTCGGTAACGTTGCCGGAACCTACGAGGCAATCCGGCTTGAGCCATTTATCAAGGGCTGCGGTGGTTCGTTCAGCGCCTACCAGAGCGAAGCCGACTTGCTATTGGCGCTAAAACAGAAACAAATCGAGGCAACGGTTGTCACCAGTACAGTCGCATGGGCGCATGTCAAATCCGGTAAATACCCGACATTGACCGTTGCCGGCAAGGCCCCGTATGACACTGACTACGTCAGCCTGATCACCGTAAGAAGTGAATACGGGATGATCAATTACCTGAATCTGTTTGTTAATCAGCAGATTAGAACGGGCAGGGCTCAGGAATTATTCAATAAGTGGATCGGGGAAGGCAATATGCCTGCTTATTTGATTCCGGGAGCCTACTACTAGGGGTCAGTAAGTTTCCGCCAAGGGGTGGTTACCTGATGGTAACCATTCCTTAAATCTTGTCAGGCCTGATTTTGGGCGTTTTGCACGATAAAGCTGTTTGTGCTGGTGGGGTTACGGCAGATCGATTACTTGCGCCGGCGTTCTCGTCGGTGAATTATTCCGATCGTTCGGTCCCGATTGACCGGAACTCTACAATGCCGGCAGTATGCCGGCTTGCGTTTAACAGAATCGAGCCTGTTAGTGGATATATATCACCCTTTGCATGCTAAGTTAGATTCGGTCTGAAACTCGAAATGGATTATACCTTTCACTGGTATCCCGCCTTCAAGCTTTTGCCCAAAATGCTTGTTGGCTCGATTACGACCATTGAAATTGCTTTTTTGTCGATGCTGTTCGGTATCATTATTGGCGCGTCACTGGCACTTGCCAAAAACAGCGATAGTAAAATCCTCTCTTCGTTCGCAGGCGCCTGGATCGAAGTGTCCAGGAACACCCCGGCGTTGTACCAGATCTACATGGCTTACTTTGGCCTGGGTACATTCGGCATTTACGTGGGTTCTTTCGGCGCGCTTCTTATCGGAATTACGTTTAACAATGCCGGTTACCTCGCCGAAACTTTCAGGGGTGGTCTGCGCGCGATACCGGCTACGCAAATGAAGACCGCGAGATCCCTCGGGATGAATTATTTCCAGGCTTTTATCTATGTTATCTTCCCGCAATTGCTCAAAACTGTTTTTCATTCGGTTACCAATCAAACCGTGTGGGCGATATTGATGACTTCCTTGGGGGTCATAGTGGGAATGAATACCGATCTTATGGGGGTTACAAACGAACTCAATGCATTGTCGTTTAGAACCTTCGAATACTTTTCACTTGCCGCGGTTTTGTATTACCTGATTACAAAATTATTTTTAGGCCTGGCGTATCTGCTGAACGTGAAACTGTTCAGGTATTAGCATAATGAACTTTGTTAGTGAATTTTCCACCAACGACTTTTTGTACATGCTCAAGGGGTTGGGCATTTCCATATCGCTCACGCTGTGGGCAGTCGTATGCGGGACTATATTAGGCATTATCTTCGGATTTATCAGAAGCGGGGTGGGAGCCTTGCTGAACTTTTTTATGGGTTCGATACTTGATGTTTTCAGATCGGTTCCCTTGCTAATACAGCTCATCCTGTTTAACGCCCTTGGCTCTATTCTTAAGTTAGGATTTAGCCCGTTTCAGGTGTCGTGTATTGTTCTATCGGTTTACACCGCAGCTTATGTGTCTGAAGCCGTGAGATCCGGAATCCTGAGTGTTCCCCCGGCGTTGCTCAGAAGCGCCCGTTCGCTGGGATTAACTTACTTTCAGACATTAAGAGAAATTGTATTTCCACTTGCGCTAAGAGTATCTTTCCCGACCTGGGTTGGTATCACCCTCGGCGTTTTCAAAGATACTTCGCTGGTTCTCTGGATCGGAATCATAGAGCTTCTGAAATCGTCACAAATTATAATCACGAGAACCCAGGAGCCGATACTCATCCTGAGTATTGCGGGACTATTATATTTTATTGTTAGTTTCGGCTTCACCAGAGTGGCCAAGCGGGTGGAGAAAAAATGGGAACAATATGAATTATGATTGAAATCATCGACGTCCATAAGTCTTTTGGGAGGCTTGAAATTCTTCGAGGTATCAACATGGAAGTTGAAAAAAATAAGGTGCACTCGATTCTGGGAGCAAGCGGATCGGGGAAATCAACGCTTCTGCAATGCATCAATGGTCTGGAAAGTATTCAACAGGGAAGAATTTCGGTTGACGGAATAGACGTTGGTGACAAAGCCACAAACTTGAACGCGCTAAGAACCAAGATCGGAATCGTATTCCAGCAATTTAATGTTTTCCCGCATTTGACCACCCTGGAAAATATTACCCTGGCCCTGAAGGTGGTGATGAAGAAGACTACAAAAGAAGCAAAGGAGATCGCTGTATTACAACTCGAACGCATCGGTCTGGGCGATAAGGTGGATGTGTATCCGAGTAAATTATCCGGTGGTCAACAACAAAGGCTGGCGATTGCCAGGGCTTTGGCTATGTCACCCTCTTATATGCTGTTTGATGAAATCACTTCGGCTTTGGACCCGATGCTGGTCGGCGAAGTGCTGGATGCATTGAGAGGCCTGAAAGAAAACGGTATGACCATGATGATTGTTACCCATGAAATTCGTTTCGCCAAAGAGGTTTCGGACACGGTGTCCTTTTTACATAAAGGAAAGGTGATAGAAAGCGGTCCTCCCGGTGACATAATTGATAACCCCAGGGAGGTAGAAACCATAAAATTCCTGGAAAGATCTCTTAACTGAGCAAAATTTACGGGTCGGGCAATGGAATGCCGTCCGCGTGGCAGTGTGGTCTTCGACTGTCTCGCGTGCTTTCCGGAGCAGTGTTTCAAGCTCGCGAGTCGATAATCGGACTACCCGGGAATTCGATAACAGGCAAGGCGTAAAAGTATGAACGAAAACAGTAAATGGGAAGGTGTTTTCCCGGCGGTCACCACCAAGTTTACCGAGAATGGCGATCTCGATTACACCGAAATGGAAAGATGCTTCAGGCTGCAGATCGATGCCGGGGTCGATGGGCTCATCGTGTGTGGTTCCTTAGGAGAGGCATCGACCCTCGACCTGGATGAGAAGCTGGGGATCCTGCAGCTAGCCTGTGAAGTCAGTGATGGGCGGCCGGTATTATTCACTGTATCCGACGGCTCGACCCGCAATGCGCAAAAGGCCGCGGAGATGGCGGCAGATTCCGGGGCCACGGGCCTGATGGTGCTTCCCGGGATACCTTACAAGTCTGATCCTGGAGAGACGATAGCGCACTACACATCCGTCGCTCGAGCCGGCGGGCTGCCGGTAATGATATACAATAATCCGGTCGCCTATGGCGTCGATATTACCCCCCGAATGCTTGTCGAGATGGCCTCTGAACCGTTATTCACCTCGATAAAGGAAAGCTCTGATGACGTGCGCAGGATTACGGAAATAATAAATTTGAACGGCGATCGGTATCAGGTTTTCACGGGTGTCGATAACCTGGCGATGGAAAGTATTTTCATGGGGGCCGTCGGCTGGGTTGCCGGGCTGGTGGTCGCCTTTCCCAGAGAAACCGTTGCGATCTGGCAGTTTTATCGGCAAGGCCGCTACCGGGAAGCGCTTGAATTGTACCGCTGGTTCCGCCCCCTGCTGGATGTAGATGTCTCCACGAAACTGGTACAAAACATCAAATTGGTCGAGACGCTGGTGATCGAGTCAAATGACCGTTGTCGCGCGCCACGTCAGGCGCTTGATGGGGCCGAGCGCGCCCATATCTGTGACCTCGTAGAGACCGCATTAATGAATCGGCCACAGCTTGCATAAGAGGCAAGGCTGCTACCGCGTTGCTGCATTCGAGGAGCGGTATACCTGCCTTTTTCCTCGCGGAGGATAGATGGGGACCAACTGTCGAGCCATCTTTCCCACCAAGATTGATCTGGATCAGCTTTCTTTTTACCGATGGCGCTAGAGTATTATTTTTTAAGGCGTCGTCCATTTTTTGGATGACAAGGGAAGGTTATAAATATCCTTTTTCCCTTGACCGATGAATACGCGCTCGCAACTTGTTCCTGCCCTTGTGGCCACCGTTTTTCTGGCACTGGGCCTGTCGGTTTACCTGTTCGATCGACCCGCGGATCGGGTTTATTTCATTCCCGACGGTTGGCAAACCGGCACGTATAGCGGCCAGTTATTCGGATCCCTGGGCGCCCATCTCCCGAGCTTTGTCCACGTGGTGGTCTTTATCCTGATCACGGCTGCCATCCTTGCGCCCTGGCGATTTCGTCTCGCCTCGATCTGCCTGTTCTGGTTCGGCCTGGACAGCCTGTTCGAACTGGCGCAGCACGATGCGATTGCGGTTCACGTCGCCGCCATCGTGCCCGACTGGTTCCAGCAGGTGATACTGCTCGAAAATACGGTCGGGTATTTTCTCGCCGGTACCTTCGATCTGCTCGATATCCTGTCGATAGCGCTCGGAAGTATGGCGGCTTACCTGGTGCTGCTCGGTGGCCGAGCGCTGGAGCGGAGAAATGACGGCATTCGCTAAAAAACGGCCGCGGTACTGGCATCTGTTAGCAATGGTGCCGGTTTTTGTGGCCGCGTTCCTGTCCGTAATTGGCACCGGCGGCGACAGTGACGGCCTGAATCTCGTGACCTGCGCCCCGGACGAAGTCAGTAACCGGAATTTCTCAGCGCAGGAGCCCTTCAGTTTCAATATCAATGTCGTCAATCACGTCGACTTATTGATGAACGCGAAGGACGGCGACATCACCATTTCCGGAATCCCGGGGAGCGCATCGATTACGATAATCGGGACCAGGCGGGTGCAGTCGGAGAGCGTCGCGGATGCCCAGGCGCATCTGGCGAAGTTACAGGTGTCGGTGCAGGATTTGACCACCCGGGCCCGGGTTGAGACCAGTCAACCGCAATGCCCCCTGGGCCGGGGATATTTCGTCGATTACACGGTTACGCTACCCAGCTTCTTCGCTTTGATCCTCAACAATAACGGCGGCGACGTGACGCTAGATGCGTTGGGCGGCAAAGTTTCGATGAACAATATCGCGGGCACGATCACCTTGACCGATATTTCCGGCAACGCGGAGATCAACCTGCTTAGCGGAAACATCGTCGCCGGGATTGCCTCCCTGCCGTTGAACGGCAGGATCGACATGACCGTTCTGAGTGGGAATATCGACCTCGAGATCCCGGTCAACACTTCGGCCGAATTTTTCGCCAGGGTTTTCTCCGGAAGTATTAACGTGTCGAATCTCGCCCTGGATAACGAAATAATCACCGCGACCACGGTGAGCGGGACGCTCGGGGGCGGGCAGGGCGAAATCCAACTGGAAACGCAGGTTGTGGGCGATATCGATGTCACCGGTATCTGACCCGATTTCCGCTTTGCTCCCGCGTGTCGATGCAATTCCGGGGACAGTTTACTTATATAGCTGCTGTTGATTTATCCAGAGTGTTCGGTAACGGGTTTGCTGTCCCGGGAATCCTTGCGCGATCCGACGACGGCCGGGCCGCGTGGAATGCGCCGGCCCGTCGAATCGCACGCCGGCTCCGGGAGAAAAGCGCTGCCGCGCCGGCCTCAGGCCATCCGTCTACATCCCGAGTGAAAGCAGGTCAACGTCTGCCGTTGCTCGCGCTTACTGCGACGGTTCATCGACGATGGTATTCGGTGGGCGGTATTTGCGCCTAACGGGGAAACGTTACCTGCATGCATACGGTAATAACGGCGGAAACTTCTCGAGCGAGGGAAAGGGAGCCGGAGGGATTATCTTTCACTCCCTCCGTACCCTTTACCGGCGGTGGTCGTCGAGTGCCTTTTCGCGCGCCCGGCGCGCCTGCTCGAGACCCTGGTAGGTGACGTAGTACTTGTAGATATTGCGCACGTAGGATGCCGGTTCGCCGCTCACCGCGCGGTACATGCCTATCTCGACGTTGCCGAACCAGCGGTTGGGATCGAAGCCCAGCCTTTTTGCGCGGCTACGCGCCCGCTTCATGTTGCCCGGGCCGGCGTTGTAGGCGGCGAAGGAGAACAGGACCCGATCGAGCGGCGAAATCGCCGGATCGGAGTAGTAGGTCTCGCGCAGCCAGTGCAGGTATTTCACCCCGGCATGGACGTTGTTCTCCAGCTTCGAGATATTGGGGATGCCGACCGCATCGCTCGCCGCGGTCGTGGGCATCAGTTGCATGACGCCGATCGCGCCCGCCGGGCTCCGCTTGCTCTGGTCGAAGCGGGATTCCTGGTAAGCCTGGGCGGCGATGATCAGCCAGTCGAAGTCATAGCGGCTGGCGTAGTGCCGGATGATTTCGATGGTATCGTCGTAGCGCTCGTGGTACTCGCCTGCCAGCACGGGCTCGAGCCAGTCGGTATCGCCGAGGTAGCGTTGCATGACGATGTTGCCGAGCAGGGTGCCCTTCCTGACCGTGTCGGCGAAGGCGCTGACCGACTGCATCAGGCGAGGACTGTTCTTGCGCATGGCCCAGGCGATCCGACCCCCTGAATTCACCGGCAGTTCACGGTGCACTTCGATATCGTCGAACACCTGTTCCCAGAAGGCCGCCTTGTGACTGTCGACGACGATGGCGCCGAGCACGCCGGCATTGACCATGTCGAGCAGGTCGTAGTCTTCGAGGTTTTCGTCCGCCTCGGTGATCGGGATCTGCGGCTTGCCGTTTGCCTCGCGCGCGGCGTTCAATGCCTGCAAATGCTCGAAATAGCTGCTGGAGCGACGTACGTAGAGCCCTGTTTCGACGAGATCGTCGAGCGAGTCGACGTCATCCGCGGCCGGCCCGGTGATCACGAGTTCTTCGACGTCGGTGTGAATCGGCGGGCCGAAATCGACCAGCTTCTGTCTTTCCGGCGTGATCGTCAGGTTCCCCATGACGAGGTCGCCGCGGCCCGCGAGCAGTCCCGGTATCAGTTCGTTGCGGCTTACCGGAATCAGCACGATGGTGGGCGAGCGGACACGGCCGACCTCTTCGGCGAGATGCTCCTCGAAGAGCTTGGCCAGTTCGGCGACCATGCCCTGCTGGTTTTCGCCGTCGAAGGTGAAGAAGAGGGGATTGTGGACGGTGAGGACGCGCAGGAATCCCCGCTCGATCATACTGTCCAGGTCTCCGGTCTGGAGTTCGTTGGCATGCTCCATTATCTCGTCCTGCCTGCGTTCGGTGGGCCTGTCGTTACCGTCCGTAGAAAAATCCGGAAGCAGGACAAAGAAAACCGCGAACAGGGCGAGTAAACCAATGAAGGGAGGCAGGTAACGCATATAACACAGCTTCGCAAGCGCGGGCATAGCCGTCAAGCATGTCCGGTTAGCCTGCGGAGACAGCAGGTAACGGTCAGGCAATCGAAGGGGTTGCTCCCGCGCAAGCGGGAATCCTGTGGTGACGGCTTTCGAGCTATTTCGTCGAAATCTGATGTCACAGAGCATTGTCCTCATATTTTAGAAGCAATTGTTGTGTTACGGCCGTTACCTTCACCGTCGCTTTTTTTTATGGCCAGTCCCGCAGGCGAAAGCGTTTTTCGATCAGATCGGCATCGTCGAAGTGGCGCCGGCCAACAAACGCGGTGGCCTGCGTGCCCGCCTGGCGCATCGCGCCGGCGCTTGCGATACCCATCGGCCAGAACAGGAAGCGCTCGCGGCGCTCGCTGCCCGCCACCAGTCCGTCGGGAGCGAACAGGCTGCGTGAACCACCGCCGGGCAGCGGCAGCGAGCGCAGCTCGTCGTAGTCGGCAAAGCGGTATGCCGTGCCTTCACCTGGTTCGCCCGGCCAGGTATTGCGCAGGTAATGCGTGCGTGTCTGCAGGCTGACTATAATTCGGCTACCTCGCGGCGTCGCCGGCAGGCCCGCCGGCGAAAAGGCCCATTCCTCGTAGCGTCGCGGCGACGGTATCGGCTCGACTCGAGGGGTCGGGAAAAACAGGTGGAAACAACCGCAGGGATGGATGCTGTCGTAAATCACCGGCTCGCCGTCCGGCGCGAGCGTCACGCGCCAGACGATGCCGTCGAGGTGGCCACCGAGCAAATCGAAAGCGTGATCCCGTGGACGCTCCGGCATCATGCCACGTAAATGAGCTGCAGCAGAGTACGGTTTTCGAATCGCGTGTAGCCGAGTCGCCGATAAACAGTAGGATTCGATACATCGACCTGCGGCGTAGCTGCCAGGGACCAGTAAAGCTTGCCGATGCGGTCGAAGACGCCTCCTGTTTCGATCTCGAACACCGGCGCATAGGTCGCGAACAGGCGATCCTTTTCAGTTTCGGACAAGTCCGGAATGCCGAAGGGGTGCCGCGCGGCACGAGCCAGAATCCCGGCGACCTCGCGCCGGGTGTAACCGCGGCTAGCCGGGGGCAGGTAACGCAGCACCGGCTCGCGGGGAGGCTCTCCCCGGCGCGCCGCGCGAATGGTTTGCGTTACGTCTTTCTGCCAGTCCTGCACGCCCTTATAGAAAGGCAGCCGGGTCAGCAGGTAAAGACCGAATGCACGCTTGATCGAACTGTAATCGTCTTCGACCCGGGCGCGCTGCTCGAGCAGGGTACTGGGCGCGGCGTCGGGTAAATCGATCATCGACAGGCGCGTGGCGCAGTCCCGGGTGCGCAAGACTAGCTTGCCGCGGTCGGCGAGTGCGAGGCGTTCGACTTCCGCCGCCGGCAGATTATCGATTTCGACCCGGCGGCCTTCTGCATCGAGTTCGCGCATGCGCTCGATCCAGGCCTCGCGGAATGCTTCGTCATTTGCGTTGCCGCCGACTGCCGCGAGAAAGCGATCGACGCGCAGGTAGGGATACCCCGCTATCCGCCGGGACGCGATATCGGTTACGTCGGATCGGGCTACCGCCTTATCCAGCGCCTTGAACCAGCGCGCGCATTCCCGGATTGCGGCATCTTCGGAACCGAGGTGCCCGCGGTGCGGTTGCTGGATGGTGGCGCAGCCCGCCAGTCCCAGCAGCAGCGCCAGGGCCAGGGAACGTCGCCATTTCGGGACGGCCGAGCGGTGGCGGCTCGGGCATGGCCTGCGGGCGGGCTTGCCGATGTCCCGGCGTGGTTCGTTATCGATCATAAACGGGTTAGATGGTTGCCTGGCCGGACGAGTTCGATTGAACCGCAACCGCGTGCATCTTTCAATCTTGTAATCGAGAGATACCTGCCGATCGATACTCGATGCCATGTATTTGGTGGAGGGGAAAACGGTGGCAGAAAGCGATCAAATCCCCCTGTATCGTAAAGCGCGGACTGCCTCCGGATAGCCTGCAGCCCTGGGCAAAAACGTCGCCCCGCGGCGCGACCGCGGGATCCGGGCATCGATACAGTCCTTCCCGCGCAGGCGAGAATCCCGCAGAGACGATTGTCGAGCTATTTCGGGGAGAATTCCCGAATCGTGCTCGCTAGTTCGGATATCGAGGATTCCAGGCCCGACACTTTTTACAGTTGATCCAGGCACCTGTCCAGCGCGCCGATAAATAAATCCACATGCTCCCTGTCCCAGGCGAAACTGGGTCGCATCTTGAAAGCGTTACGCTGCGGGCCGGCCTGGCCGACGAGAATATTCTCGGCCAGCATCAGGTCGATCAGCGCGGTGGTTTGCGCCCGGGCCGGCGTTTTTGCCGCGCGGTCGGTGACGAATTCGAGACCCACGATCATGCCCTTGCCGCGCACGTCGCCGATCAGCGGGTGCTGGTGCGCGAGTTCGCGCAGCTGCGCGCGAAGATAATCGCCGACCTCGACGCCCTTGTCGACCAGGCCGAAGCGTTCGATTTCGTCGAGCACTGCCATGCCCGCGGCGCAGGACACCGGGTTGCCGCCGAAGGTGCTGAATAGCTCGATCGATGCCGCGAAACGGTCGATCAGCGTCCTCTCGGTGATGACCACGCCGAGCGGGTGGCCGTTGCCGACCGGCTTGCCCATCGTGATCATGTCGACGTGCTCTAGTCCCTGCGCGCGAAAACCCCAGAAATTACCGAGCCGGCCCATGCCGGCCTGCACCTCGTCGGCGACGACGAGCCCGCCGGCGGCCTGCACCTGTTGCGCGACCGCGTCGAAATAGCCGTCCGGCGCCATCGCCACTCCGTTGCTGCACAGTGCGGTATCGACCATCCACAGCGCCGCCTCGTGCCCGCGCCGCGCCAGGTCGGTGAGCGCGCGATCGACATCCGCGGCGTATTTCTGCGCGGCGTCTGCGTCGGCGGCGAAACGCCCGCGATACATGTCGGGCACCTCGAGATACTCGAGATGGTCGAAACGCCCGCTTTCGGAGGGCGATAATTCCATCGTGGTCTCGGTGCAGCCGTGATAGGCCTCGTGCATGACCAGCGCGCCGTCGCGACCGGTGGCGAACTTCGCCAGCTGCATGGCGACGTCGTTGGCCTCGCTGCCCGAATTGACGAAGACGCAGGCGTTCAGGTGCGCCGGCAGGTCAGCGGTCAGGCGTTCGGCGTAATCGGCGACGATATCGCACAGGTAGCGGGTGTTGACGTTGAGCACGTTCGATTGCCGGTACAGCGCCCTGGCGACATGCGCATTGGCGTGCCCGATTTGCTGTACGTTGTTATAGGAATCGAGATAACGCCGACCGTCCGGGGTGATCAACCAGGGACCTTCCCCGCGCACGAAGTGTAGTGGCCGATCGTAAAAGTGCACGACTTCGCCGAGATAACGCCTGCGTTTCTGCGCGAGATCGTCGTAAGCGTCGTCGGGTGCGGCGTGGTTGCGTGAAATGGCCGCGTAAACCGGGAAACGGCAGGCTGCGCGGATGCGCCGGATAGCACGGTCGCGACCCTCGTCGATCATGCGCCGCAGGATGCCGGCATACTTGCCGGTGTCGTTCAGGTAACCGTGGCTGTCGTCGATGGCGTCGCGCCCGGCGATCAGAATTACGTTGCTGGCATGGCGGATCAGCGCGGCGTCGTAGAGCAGGTCGACCTCGGCTTCTTCTAGCGCAAAGCGCGAATCGAAGCCGGCCGCGGTGTCGCAGAGGCAGCCGACGGGATCTTTTTCGTCCCTGGCGCAGGTATCCATGGTCGCTATTTCGGCGACGATCGGACCGTACAGCATGTCGCCGAAATCGAGGATGCCGACCGGTTTCTGCGGATCGTCGGGGTCCACCAGCACGTTACGCGCATCGGCATCCTGGTGAATCACCTGCCAGCGCAGATGCTGCATATGCGGCAGCGTCACCGCTGCCGCGTGATCGAGCACGCGGTGGCATAACTGGCGCAGCTGCTCGTCTACCAGCAACTCGATCTGTGGCCGCAGCTCCAGGCAGCGCGCCAGTTCCCACAGGTGATCGTTGCTGCGTGCGGCCGGATGAAAGAAACTGCGCAAGGCAAGGTCGATCTCGGCCATCATCGCGCCGAGCGCGAAGCGCATACGCCCGCCCAGCGCCTCGGGCCGCGATTCGATGGTGTCACCCGGCAGGTAGCTGAGCACGCGCATCATGTGCCTGTCGCCGGCGCCGGACTCGACCCATTCGTATGGCCGTCCATTGCGGGAGGCGATCGATTGGGGCACCGGCAATCGGGGATTGCAGGAGGCGATGTGTTCCAGCGCCTTTACCTGCAAATCGACGATAGCCTCGGGCTCGGCGCCGTTGGCTATTTTCAGGACCACCGTTTCGCCGCTGTCGAGGCGCAGCCGCCAGGACAGGTCGCGCTCGCTGCTCTGACTCGAAAAGTCGCCCCGGAATCCGTACAGGTCCCGCGCGAGGTCGCGCACTTCGTCGATTTCGAATCGGGGCAGGTTTCGCTTCAGGATTTCGCTGGACATGACTTTTACCGGATGTTCTTAGCTCGATCAGGACTGCGAGACTACACGTAATCTGCCTGGCAGTTAACCAGATTTCCCCTTCCGTGGATTAATAATTCAGACGATAAATCGACTCGAAGCGGTGCGCGGGCGCTCGTCAACGGGTGATAGACCGCGATTTTTCGTTTTGAGGTATGTACAGGATCTTTTCCCTGATTTCCGTCGGCAACGCTTTGCATTTCGCCGCACTGTGGTAGTGTCGCAACCAGGTAATTGCAATCCAGGAGACAGGCATGGCGCTCGAAATCGATTTTCAGGGTAAAAACGTCGTGGTGGTCGGAGGCACCAGCGGCATCAACCAGGGTATTGCCCTCGGATTCGCGGAACTCGGCGCGAGCGTCGCCGTTGCCAGTCGCAGGCCGGAAAAAGTGGAGGCCACCGTGGCCTTGATCGAGGCCTCGGGCGCGAGGGGTTTCGGTGCCTGCGCCGATGTCAGGGATTTCGATGCCCTCAGCCGGTTTTTCGAGCAGGCACACGAGGCCCTGGGGGACTTCGACGTGCTGGTTTCGGGTGCCGCGGGCAACTTTCCGGCCATGGTCAACGGTATGTCGTCGAACGCGTTTAAAACCGTCGTCGATATCGACCTGAACGGAACCTTCAACGTCACGCGTGCCGGCTATCCGTACCTGAAGAAGCCGGGCGCCAGCGTCATCAATATTTCGGCGCCGCAGGCCTTCGTGCCGATGCAGGCACAGGCGCACGTGTGCGCCGCCAAAGCCGGCGTGGACATGATGACCCGATGCCTGGCGATGGAATGGGGCGGCGACGGCATCCGCGTGAACAGCATCGTACCCGGCCCGATTCAGGGTACCGAGGGCATGGACCGGCTGGCGCCGACCGATAAACACCGCGCGCAGGTCTGCCAGTCGGTGCCGCTGCAGCGTATGGGAGAAAAGCAGGACGTCGCCCACTGCGCCGCGTTTCTCGCATCCGGGCTTGCCAGCTATATCTCTGGCATCGTCATTCCGGTCGACGGTGGCTGGTCCACCGCGGGTGTCGGCGGAATGAGCGGTACGTTGGCAGCTATCGCACAAATGCCGCGGTAGTATCGGCAAAAACCAGAAATTCTGGAGACCGTTAACCGCATAATCCCGGTGTCGTGGTCGCCCTGACCCGGGTAACCGCCATCGTGGTTACGGGAATGGCCGCTCGAAACGAATGCCGGGCGTTTCAATCCGGGGTCAGCACGATATCGAAGCGCCCGAATAAAATGGTTTCGCCCTTCACCGTAGACTCCTCCAGGAAAATCGGTTTGCCGTCTTGATAGTGGTATTCCAGGTTCGGATCGCCCTCGAACAGTATGCTCATATCGAAGTACTGCCAGCCGTCCTCGTAGACCGTCACGTGCACGTGCCTGGCCCCGGAATAATTGTTCGGCACCACCGATCCGAACTGGTAGAGCCCCTTTGCGTCGGTGGTCAGGGTGGTCCGGTAGCGATCGGTATAATCGCCGTCGCCGTTTGCCTGCCGAATGGATATGCGGATGCCGGGCAACGGCGTACCGTCGAGGCTGGTAACCCGGCCGCGGATATTCATGCGCTGACCCGAATCGCCGGGCTGCCACAGGTCGACAAGCTTCGCTTTCTTTTCCGGCTCGGGGGCCGACGTCTCGGCCTGCGCAACGACCGAATCGGCGGCGAAAACCGGGGGGATGATCAGCAGGCTGACTATGGCCATCGATAAGGTAATCCTGAGTCCTTGTGCGAACATTGCGTTTCCTCGTCAGAGCAAGCATTACCCGCAACATATTATTTACCTGGGCCTGTCGGGGCAATAGGAGACAGACCTCGTTATTTCGTTTGGCACCCGTAACGCATAACCTGGTCTTCCCTTTCTTCCTTCGGGGGGAATCTTCGACTGTCACCAGTCAACCGCGGATCGAATCAGCCTCGCGGTTTCCGGTTTGCTGCAAACTGCTGTCGATGAAGCTTCTCAGGCCATCGATATACGCCTCGCCGCTGACGAGGAAGCCATCGTTGTGTCCGCCGCGAAGATCGAGAAATTGTTTGTCCGCCGGCGCCGCGTCGAAAACCAGACGGCCCTCGGCGTAGGGGATGATTTCATCGTTCCTGCTGTGTACCACGAGCAGCGGGCAGGCGAGGGCGCCGACGTATTGCCGGGTATCGTAGCTGAACTTCGAAAGCCACCTCACCGGCAGAAAAGGGTATAGTCGCTGCGCCATGGACGGCACCGAACTGAAGCTTGACTCGAGAATCAGTGCGGCCGGTGTGTGCCTGCTAGCCAGCCAGGCCGCAATCGACGATCCCAGCGAGCGACCGAATACGATAACCTTATCCGGGTCGATGCCGCGCGTCCCGGTCAGGTAAGACCACGCGGCCTCGGCATCCCGGTAGGTGCCGGTTTCGCTCACCTTCCCCTGGCTTTGACCGTAACCGCGGTAGTCGAAAATGAAAACGTCGAGATTCATTCGATTGAAGATCGCGATCGAGTCCAGGCGATGCGATATGTTGCCGGCGTTACCATGGAAAAAGAGCAGGGTTCCACGGGCGTTGTCGGCCGGAATGAACCAGCCGTGCAAACGTACCCGATCCGAAGTGAGCAGATCGACATCTTCGAACACGAGGCCGATCCGTTGCGGCGTCGCGGCCAGGTTTCTGCCCGCCACGTTTGGGTAAAAAAGCAGGCTCGACTGTCGAAAATAGATCAGCGCGGCCAGGCCGGCATAGAGGCAGGCCCCGATAAACAGAAATTTCCAGATGGCGTTCATCGTATTTTCCGTGGATAGTATAGCGTCTTCATTCTGATAAACGGTGGTTAGAAATCCGCTGAATTGCCCCCAGATTGAATTTTGGAAGCAATCGAATCACCCCCGCAACACAGGAGAACTACGTGACTGAATTCTTTTTTGAATACGGCCTGTTTGCCGCCAAGCTCGCTACCTTCGTCATAGCCATACTGGTTATAGTCGTGGTGACGGTTGCCGCCACCCGGCGGGTCAAGAAATCCATGAAGGGCCATATCGAGACAACCCGGGTCAACGACGAGATCGACGCCATGCGCGACGCCATCGATGCCGGGATATCCGATCCGGAAGCCTTCAAACTGCATATCAAGCAAAAGCGCAAGGCGGAAAAGCTCGAGCACAAGGCCCGCAGGAAAGCGCTCAAGCAGGCCGCCCGGCGCGGTGCCGACGAGGTAGCCGCGGAAGACGTCAAATCCAGAGTCTTCATCCTCGATTTCGACGGTGACCTCAGGGCCTCGGCGGTGTCTCGCCTGCGACGGGAAATTACCGCGGTGTTATCCCTGGCGCGCGCCAGCGACGAGCTGGTCCTGCGCCTCGAAAGCCGCGGCGGCATGGTGCATTCTTATGGGCTTGCGTCCTCGCAGTTGCAGCGCATCAAGGAACACGGCATCGGCCTGACCGTGTGCGTCGACAAGGTCGCCGCGAGTGGCGGCTACATGATGGCCTGCGTGGCGAACAAAATCCTGGCCGCACCTTTCGCCATCATCGGTTCTATCGGCGTGGTCGCCCAGATACCCAATTTCAATCGCCTGTTGAAGAAGAACGACATCGATTTCGAGATGATTACGGCGGGTGAATACAAGCGCACCCTGACGATATTGGGCGAGAACACCGACAAGGGACGGGAGAAGTTCACCGAAGAAATCGAGGATATACACCTGCTGTTCAAGGAATTCGTGGCACAGCACCGACCCGCGCTCGATATCGGAAGGGTCGCTACCGGGGAATCCTGGTTCGGTCAGCGTGCGCTGGACCTGGCACTGGTCGACGAATTGATGACCAGCGATGAATATATCACCCGCGCCTGCGCGCAAGCGGACGTGTTCGAGGTCAGGTACGTCGAGCGCAAGCCGCTTCCGGAGCGACTGGGCATCGCGCTGCAGGAATCGGTAGACGGCTTATTGATGCGCTGGTGGGAGAGGGGCACGGGTTCCCGTTTTTTCTCCTGAGTCAGTGCGTCGTGGTCGAAACTGCGGGGCAGTCTGATCGGGGGGCAGCCTGGCCTGATTCGAGCCTGGGAACCATCGCCCGGGAAACAGGTATAATATCCTCCGAATTACTGTCCAAAGACGAATTTCATGGCAGGCGCAGACAAAGATCTTCCACAAAAATCGAGCAAAACCGCGATCGACGCGTTCGTGAAACAGGTCAGATCGATGCCGGTGATCAAATCCGGCCAGCAGCGCGGGCGACTGATGTTTGCGCTGGACGCCACCGCCAGTCGCGAGCCCACCTGGGACCGGGCCTGCCGGATTCAGGGCGAGATGTTCACCGAAACCGCGGCCCTCGGCGGCCTCGACATTCAGCTTTGCTACTACCGTGGCTTCGGCGAATTCGAGGCGAGCCCGTGGCTGTCCTCCGCGGATGCGTTGCTGCAACGAATGACCAGCGTGTCCTGCCGGGGAGGTCGGACACAGATCGAAAAAGTATTGCGCCAGGCAATCGAGCAGACGAAGCAAAAAAAGGTTCAGGCGCTGGTGTTCGTCGGCGACTGCATGGAAGAAGACGTCGACCACTTGTGCCATCTGGCGGGCCAGCTGGGGATGCTCGGGGTACGGACTTTCCTGTTTCACGAAGGTGCGGAGCCCGGGGCGCGACGGGCGTTCGAAGAGATTGCGCGCCTGACCCGCGGCGCCTGCTGTTCCTTCGGCGCGACCAGCGCCGGGCAGTTGCGCGACCTGCTGAGTGCGGTTGCCGTATACGCCGCCGGCGGCCAGCAAGCCTTGCAGGATTTCACTAAAGATCGCAGCGAGGTTGTGCGGAAACTGACCCGCCAGTTGGGCAAGGACTGACCCGTGGCGCGGCTGATACTGCTGCTCGGTCTGGCGGCTGGACTGTTCCTCTTTTTGCGCTGGCTGTCGCGCCAGCCGCCCAGGGTTTTCTGGCAATGGCTGGCGGTGCTGCTTGCAATCGGACTGCTGGCGCTGGTGCTTACCGGGCGAGCGCATTGGCTGGCGGCGGTGTTCGCCGCGTTGCTGCCTTTCGTGCGAGGCCTGCTGACCCTCCTTGGCGGAATTCCGCTGCTCAAACGCGTATTGGCTGGCACGGGTGCGGCAAAATCGGCGCAACAACCGAGCAGCGGGCAAACTTCTACCGTGCAAGGCAGGTATATCCGCATGACGCTGAACCACGATTCCGGAGACATCGACGGCGAAGTTCTTACGGGACGTTTCAGGGGCAGGATGCTCAATCAACTAAATCTCGACGCCTTGCTGCAATTGCTGAGCGAATGCCAGGACGATGAAGAATCGGTTGCACTGCTGCAGGCCTATCTGGACCGGGTATATGCGGATACCTGGCGACAGCAGGCTGGCGCGCAGGGGCAACGACAGACTTCCGGCGCACCGGGCGAGATGACGCGCGAAGAGGCGCTGCAGATACTGGGATTGTCATCGGACGCCGGCGAAGCCGAGATTATCGAGGCGCACCGGCGGCTGATGCAGAAGCTGCACCCGGACCGCGGCGGATCCGCCTACCTCGCGGCCCGGGTGAATCTGGCAAAGGATATCCTGCTGGCAAAGTAGAGACACCTGTTTGCCTGGCTCGGGAATTTGGCGCAGGAATCGGCATGACCTTCGAGAGGAGCGGGCAACCCTAGCACTTTGGCCGGCAGCCCTGCTTCGCAGGTCGAAGTTTCAGGTATCCCGAAGGGTACATTCTGGAACAGTATGCCTGTTACGATGCCGTCATTTCGCGACGATTATGCCCTGTCGTCTGCCCCAGGAAAGTGCCCTGTGACCCGAATTACTCGTCCAGGTGGAGCCCCGGTCGGAGTTGGGTCAGGTGCGGTTTGAAATGCGTTTTTTCAGCTTGAGCAGGGTTTCTGCGCTCTTGTCCAGTACCTGTCGGCCGTCAGCCATGAAATTTTCTTCTTCGCCCCGATAATATTTCCACCAGAATACCCAGCCTGCAATGGGTATGCCGATCGCGATAAACAATCCAAGCGGGCTGAAGAAGAACCACCGATCGAACACCAGTATCCATAACAGTGGCCAGGCCAGGGAGATTCCCATCCAGATTCGCATTGTCGTTATTTCTACCACGACATTCTCCGATGAATTGCGTTCCGGATAATGATAGTCGAGAGTCGTTCCGTATTTTAGGTTTTCGAGTGTGAAATTAGTTTCTGCGCTTTAGTGGACTAGTTCGAATACCCGTGGAAATCACGTAAAGAAAAAGGTCGCGAAGGGATTATTTTTGGTTCCGATGCGACCTTTTTCGCCGTTTCCCCTAAAAATACCGATCCGTCCCCTTTTATCCTTTCTTTTTGAGCCCGGCTTACCATTTGATTCTTCCGGGTGCTATTATTGCCAGAGCTGTATATCGGCGTTTCCACCGGTCAGAATCAGATGTCGAGTCGAGATGAATAAATCCGAAACCGTACCCACGCTGCTACCCAAAAAGCAGCGCACGATCCGTAAGTCCAGCAAGCTCGAAAGCGTATGCTATGACATCCGTGGCCCGGTGCTGCGCGAGGCCCATCGGCTAGAGGAAGAAGGCCACAAGATTTACAAGCTCAACATCGGCAACCCGGCGCCCTGGGGTTTCGAGGCGCCCGAGGAAATCCTGCGCGACGTCATTCATAACATTCCGGCGTCGCAAGGTTACAGCGATTCGCATGGTGTTTACTCGGCGCGCAAGGCGGTGATGCAGTATTACCAGAGGTTAGGCATCCCCGGTGTCGATGTCGACGACGTCTACATCGGCAATGGCGTTTCCGAGCTCGTGGTCATCGCGCTGCAGGCCCTGATCAACGATGGCGACGAGGTGCTGATTCCGGCACCGGATTTTCCGTTGTGGACCGCGGCGGTCAATCTGTGCCGGGGCAAACCGGTGCATTACCGATGCGACGAAGGCGCCGGCTGGCAACCCGATCTCGACGACATCCGCTCGCGCATTACCGCGAAGACGCGTGCGCTGGTCGTGATCAACCCGAATAACCCGACCGGCGCGGTTTACGAAAAGGCCATGCTGGAAGGGCTGATCGAAATCGCCGCCGAATTCGACCTGGTGCTGCTCGCTGATGAAATCTACGACAAGATCATTTACGACGATGCGCGGTACATCCCGCTGTCCTCGCTCGCAACGGACGACCAGTTGGTGCTCACGTTCAGCGGCCTGTCGAAGTCTTACCGGGTCGCGGGTTTTCGCAGCGGCTGGCTGCTGGTCAGCGGGGCGAAGTTGCGGGCGCAGGATTACATCGAGGGCCTGGATATCCTGGTGTCGATGCGCCTGTGCGCCAACGTGCCTGCGCAGCATGCGATACAGACCGCGCTTGGCGGCTATCAGAGTATCAATGACCTGGTCGCTTGCGGCGGGCGACTGCACGAGCAGCGCGACTGCGCCTGGGAATTACTCAACAGCATCGACGGTCTCAGTTGCGTAAAGCCCAGCGGCGCGCTCTACCTGTTTCCGAAGATCGACCTGCGCAAGTTCAATATTAGCGACGACCAGAAATTCGTTCTCGACCTGCTGATCAGCCAGAAAGTTCTGGTCGTTCAGGGTACGGGTTTCAACTGGCCCGAGCCGGATCATTTCCGCGTGGTGTTTCTGCCGCGCATCGAAGACCTCGAGGAATCCATCGGGCGGATCGAGCACTTCCTGTCCACCTACCGGCAGTAGATCAAAGAGAAGGTGGCAGAGGGATTATCGATTACGCCCTCAGTCAACTTTTCCCTTACTTGTTTTACCTGCTGCCCGACCGATCAGTCTACCGTCAGGGCCCGAATCATGTTGGTGCTGCCGGCCTGGCGTGACGGGCCCGCGGTCAATATCACCAGGTCTCCGGTTTTGACCTGACCGAGTTTTTTTGCGGTCTCGATCGCAAATGCGAGGCGCTCCTCGTCGGAGTCGGCCCCGCTATAGAGAAAGCCGTAGATACCCCAGCTTATCGCAAGTCGATGAACCACTTCGGACGTGAAAGTAATTGCGATAATCGGGCAGTCGGGTCGATATTTCGAAACCAGGCGCGCGGAAAAGCCGGTTTCGGTCATGACTATGATTGCCGCCGAGTTCAGGTGGTTGGCCATAGTGATAACGGCCTGCGCCACCGCCTCGGTCACTTCGTTCGAGGGATGCGGCTTGATTTGCTGTAGCGTGCCGAACTCGCGCAGGCTTTGCTCGGCCTCCAGCGCCAGGCTCACCATGGTCCGGACCGTTTCCACCGGGCGTGTGCCGGAGGCCGTTTCCCCGGAGAGCATGACCGCCGAACTGCCATCGAATATTGCGTTGGCGACATCGCTGGCTTCCGCGCGGGTCGGTCGCGGATTTCGTTCCATCGAGTCGAGCATTTGCGTGGCGGTAATGACGGGTTTGCCGTTGGAGACCGTCGCGCGAATGATGCGCTTTTGAATCGTGGGGCCCTCGCCCATGCTCAGCTCCACGCCGAGGTCTCCGCGCGCGACCATGATGCCATCGGCGGCATCGATGATCTCCTCGATGTTTGCAACTCCCTGACGGTTCTCGATCTTGGCGATGATTGGAATTTCGGCTCCGAACTCGCGTAACTGCGCCCGTATGCCGTGCACCTCCTCGGCATTGCGGACGAAGGAAGCCGCGATGAAGTCGACGGCCTGCGTGGCCGCAAATCTCAGTTCGCGCGCGGTGTCGTAGTCGATATCGTCGAGCGCGGCGGCCGTATCCGGCAGGTTGACGCCCTTGTTGTTGCGCAATACGCCTCCGGTCACGATCCGGCAATGGACGCGGCCTTCTGCGACCGTTTCGACCTGAAGTTCGATCTGCCCATCGTCGACGAGAACCCGGTGCCCGGGCTGCACGTGCCGGTCCAGGCTCTTGAGCGTGATGGAAACACCGGCTTCGTCGCCGACACGATCGTCCGCATACAGCGTGAACGGCTGGGCGGCGTCCAGCAGCACCTGGCCGTTTTGCACCTTGCCGCTGCGTATTTCACGGCCCCGGGTATCGATCATGATCGCGACGATGGCGCCGCATTCGGCGGCGGCCTCGCGAATCCTCGCGACGGTGCTGGCATGGGATTCCTCGTCGCCATGCGACATGTTGAGCCGCGCCACGTTCATGCCAGACTCTATCATCGCCTTTAATGTCGACGTGGTGTTACAGGCGGGTCCGATCGTGGCAATGACCTTGGTCTTTCTGAACTTCTTATGGGTATTCAGGGCAATTCTCGGATGTCAGTAGGATCCGGCCATTATAATATCCTTCGGCAGGAAAATGTGACCCCGCCTCATTCTTTTCATCTGGCGCGCTCGAGCTATTCGTTAGCTCAGGTTTTTAGCGAAAAACTCCAGCGTGCGCGACCAGGCGAGCTCGGCGGCTGCCTCGTCATAGCGCCCGGTGGAATCGTTGTGGAATCCGTGTTGCACCCCGGGATAGACGAACGCCTGGTAGGTGACCCTTTTCTGCTGCAGCAGCTTTTCGTAGTCCGGCCAGGTCGCGTTGACGCGCTGGTCGAGTTCGGCGAACTGCAGCAACAGCGGTCCGCGGATGTTGCCAACCACGTCGGCTTGCGCAGGCGTGCCGTAGAAGGGCACCGCGGCGTCGACCAGGTCGGGCAGGGTTGCGGCGAGCATATTGGTGATGTAGCCGCCGAAGCAGAAGCCGACCACGCCGAGCTTGCCGTTGCTGTGCTCATGCGCGTGCAGATGTTTCGTCGCGGCGATGAAATCCTGCTCGATGCGCGCGCGCTCGAGCGAGCGTTGCATTTCCTTGCCCGCGTCGTCGTTGCCCGGGTAGCCGCCCAGCGAATGCAGCGCGTCGGGCGCGAACGCGAGGTAGCCCCGCTTGGCGAGCCGCCGAGCGACGTCCTCGATATAGGGATTGAGGCCGCGATTCTCGTGCGCGACCAGCACCGCCGGCCCCTTGCCCTCGCGCCTGGCGGGCCGGACCAGGTAGCCACGGCCCTCGAGGTGCCCGTCGGGCGATGCGAAGGTCTCGTAGCTCGCGTGGATATCCGGATCGTTGAACGAGACTTGCTCGGCGAGCGCGTAGTTGGGCATCAGCGCGCCGGTCAGAGCGCTCATGCTGAGGCCAGCACCGGCCAGGGTCGCGAGCCGCGCCATGAATGTGCGCCGGTCGATGTCACCGTGCGCGTATTCGTCGTACCAGCCGAAAGCCTCCTGGGGAATCTTGATCGGGTTTGTATCGGACATCTTGATCTCCTTGTTAAATCATTTTGCGGCGTAATCATACGCCTGCGCACGGATATTTTACCAGCCAGATCCGCCAGTGGAAGGATGCGTTGTCGGCCACTAAACCCCTGCGACAGATTTCTCTCGACGGTGCCGTTTACGTATCTGTCACCATATATTCATATCCTGGCCGAATTTTGTTCTGACCCGCGTTTGAAGCATACGGTCGGGCACGCTAGAATCCTCCAGCGCGCTGGCGCTCATCCGAACCCCGGGGGTCGCAGGGAAACATGAAACGGAACTTGAACCTGAAAGGTGTTGTCGCGCTACTGGTGGCGCTCGCGGTGGCTGTCGTTATCGCGTTCGCCCTGGTGAAAAGCAGGAAACCGCTTCAGCATGTCGCGGCCGAGATGCCGAGTCGGGCGGTCGAAGTCGTTACCGCGAGGCTGATCCCGTTTCGCTCGAGCATCACCGCCTATGGCAACGTCGAGCCGGCAATCACGCTCAACAGCACCGCCGAAGTCAGCGGCAGAATCAGTTATGTCCACCCCAACCTGAAACCCGGGGAGACCATTCCGGCAGGGACAGTGGTGGTGCGTATCGAGGCCAAGGACTATGCGCTATCGCTGCAACAGACAAAGGAGGATTTGAAAGCCAGCCAGTCGTCGCTGCGGGAACTGGAAGCGGAGCAGGAGTCGACGCAGCGCTCGCTCGAGCTCGCACAGAAAAATCTCGAAGTCGGCGAGGACGAGCTCGCGCGCCTGCGCGAAATCTATCAGAAGCAGCTGATCGCCCGGTCTACCCTCGATGCCGAGGAGCAAAAAACCATCCAGCTGCGCCAGCAGGTCGAGGATCTGCAGGGCCGCATGAACGGCTACGAGAGCCGCCGGCAATCGATCGAGGCCCAGATCGCGCGCGCCGAGCAGGAAGTGCAAAACCGCACCACGATACTCGGGCGCACCGAGGTCGGGCTGCCATTCGACGCGCGTATCGGAGCCGTCAGCGTCGACCGGAACGAATTCGTCGCCGTCGGCTCGCCGCTGTTCGAGGCGATCGATCTCAAGGGCGTCGAAATCAGCGCGCAGCTGCCGATCCAGTCGATGCGCAGGCTGGTCAGCCATCTCGCGAATCGGACCGATATGGCGCAGCAGTTCGTACAGACCGGCGGCCGTATCAACGAAAGTCTGGGCCTCACCGCAAGGGTCAGGCTGGTCAACGACATGCCGGAGGCGGTATGGGATGCGCGCGTACTTCGTATCAGCGACGCCATCGACGCGACGCGGCAGACGCTTGGCGTCGTGGTCGGCGTCGATAGTCCCTACGACAAAATCATTCCCGGTCGTCGACCGCCGTTGATCAAGGGGATGTATACCGCGGTCGACCTGTTCGCGCCGGAACAGTCGGCGCTGGTCCTGCCGCGCAAGGCGGTACATGAAGGCCGCGTCTATATCGCAACCGCGGAAAACCGGCTCGAAGTCAGGCCGGTCGAGATCACGATGTCGCAGGGCGACCTGGTGGTTGTCCGCAGCGGCATCGAAGAGGGCGAGCGCATCGTCGTCACCGACCTGATCCCGGTCATCGAGGGAATGCCGCTACAGGTCGAAGAGGCGCTCGAAGTCGAGGCCTACCTGCGTCGGCGTGCACTGGGAGCAGACGAATGATACGTTATTTTGCAGCCCACCCGACGGCTGCAAACATCCTGATGTTCATCATTGTGCTGCTCGGCATCACCGCCTTGCCGGAGCTGAACAAGGAAACCTTTCCGGAAATCAAGCTTTACAAGGTGCAGGTGACGGTGAATTATCCCGGAGCAAGCGCGGCCGAAGTCGAAGAAGGGATTTGCAACCGGCTGGAAGATGCGACCGACGGTATTAGTTTTCTCGATGAGCGCAGTTGCGAAGCGCGTGACAATGTCGGCATCATGGTGCTCGATATGCAGGAAACCGGAAACCTGCAGCAGTTTATCGACGATATCAATTCGGCGGTGGACAGTATTACCGACTTTCCGGGCGATGCCGAAGAACCGTTGATCGACGAGCTGGGTCGAGTCTCGGCGGTGGTCAGCGTCGCCATCAGTGCAGACCTGTCGCAGCCGGAACTGAAGGCGCTGGCCGAGTATTACCGGGACCGCCTGCTGGCCTTGCCGCAGGTTCCGATGGTCGATGTCAGCGGATTCTCGACGCACGAATACAGCGTGCGCGTCAAGGCCGAAACCCTGCGGCGTTACCGGCTCAGCATCGAGGATATTGCCAACCTGGTGCGACAACAGGCGGTGGATCTGCCGGCCGGAATTCTGGAAGCCGACCAGCGCTCGTACCAGATCCGGGTCGAAAACGAGCGCCGCAGCGTCGAGGAGCTCGCCGACCTGGTGGTACTCAACGATGCCAGGGGCGGACGCCTGACTCTCGGCGATATCGCCACCATCTCGGATGAGTTTACCGACGAGGAAGTGCGCGTCGAGCTGGACGGCCGGCCGGCGGCGCTGCTGCAGGTGAAAAAGAACAGCGGCGACGATACGCTCACCGTGTTCAACGCGGTGCAGGATTTCGTCGATGCCGAAAACGCGGTGTTACCCGCAAACACCCGCCTCGTCATTACCCAGGACTCGGCGTCCATCGTCAAGGACCGGCTGCAGCTGCTGATTCGAAACGGCTGGCAGGGCCTGCTGCTGGCGACGCTGGCGCTGTTCCTGTTCTTCAGCTGGCGCTACACCTTCTGGGTTGCGCTCGGTTTACCGATCTCCTTTATCGGCGGGTTGATGTTGATGAGCCTGTTCGGAATTTCCATCAACATGATTTCGATGGTCGCGTTGCTGATGGCGATCGGTATCTTGATGGACGATGCCATCGTTATCTCGGAAAGCATCGAAAACGAGTTCAAAGCGGGCAGGTCGCCACTGCAGGCCGCGGTGTCGGGAATCGAAAAAGTGGGACGGGGCGTGCTGTCCTCGTTCGCCACCTCGGCGCTGCTGTTCGGCAGCCTGCTGTTCCTGAAAGGCGATATGGGGCAGGTCATGGGGGTACTGCCGGTGGTGCTGCTGTCGGTGCTGACCGTCAGCCTCGTGGAAGCCTTCCTGATCCTGCCGCATCACCTGGTGCACTCGCTGCAGCATCACCGTCAGCAAACCAAACCACGCTGGCGTGAAGGTTTCGAGCAGGGTTTCGAAAACCTGCGAGAGAGGATTGGCAGGGTCGCGGACCTGGCGATTAGATATCGCTACCTGACGGTCGGCATCGCGATCGGATTGTTTATCGTGACCGTCAGCCTGTTTCCCGCCGGGCTGATCAAGTTCAAGGCATTCCCGGATCTCGAAGGCAACGTGCTCGAGGCGCGCATCATCATGCCGCAGGGCACGCCGTTCGACCGCACCGAGGCGATGGTTGCCAGGTTGATTGCCAGCCTGCGTGAGGCCGAGCGGCAGCTGCCGCCCGAGGACGAAGGCGAGCTGATTCGCCACATCCAGGTCTTTTACAGCAATAACGCGGATGCCGGCGAACAGGGCGCGCATCTCGCGACCATCAGCCTGGATTTGCTCGATTCGGAACGGCGCCGAACCTCTTTGAACGAATTGCGCCGACGCTGGTTCGAAACCACCGGATCCCCTTCCGAAGCCGTGTCGATTCAGTTCAAGGAACCGCAGCTGGGACCGGCCGGCCAGGCTATCTCGATTCGCCTGCAGCACGACGACCTGTGGCAACTGTCCAACGCTTCATGGGAACTGCAGACCTGGCTCAACGGTTACCCCGGTGTTTCCAACGTCATGGACGACTTGCGCCTCGGTAAGCCCCAGTTCACGGTCAGTCTTCTGCCCGGCGCGCTGGCCTCGGGCCTGAACGCGCAGCAGCTCGCGCAGCAGCTGCGCGCGGCCTACCAGGGCATCAAGATCGACGACGTTTACCGCGGGCGCGAGGCTTACGAAATCAACATCAGGCTCGATACCGACCGTGAAAACGCGTTGCAGGATTTCGAGCAATTAAGTCTGTTCAACAACCAGGGGATCGACATTCCGCTCAGCGCGATCGCCGCCGTCGCCGAAAAGCGCGGATTTTCGCGTATCATGCGGATAAACCACCAGCGCACCGCCACCATCACCGGCGATATCGATGCGGGTATCGCCAACACCAACGAAATCATCGGCGATACCCGCGATCGGTTCCTGAACGGATTGCAGCAACGCTATCCCGGCATGTTCATCAGCCTCGAGGGGGAAGTAAAAAACAGCCAGGAAACCAACCTGTCGGTGCTGACCGGATTCGTACTCGGTATATTCGGTGTTTATTTCCTGCTGAGTTTCCAGTTCCGCAACTATCGCGAACCTTTCGTTGTTTTGATGAACATCCCGCTGGCGTTGATCGGTGTGATCTGGGGGCATAAGTTGATGGGCCTCGATATCACCCTGCCGAGCATGATCGGATTCGTCTCGCTCGCCGGTGTCGTCGTCAACGATTCGATCCTGCTGGTCGAGTTCGTCAAGCGCCGCAGCCTAGAGGGCATGACGCTGCACGACGCCGCCGGGCAGGCGGTGCGCGACCGTTTTCGCGCAATATTCCTGACCTCGATTACGACCATCGCCGGGATGCTGCCCTTGTTGTCGGAGACCAGCCTGCAGGCGCAGGTGTTGATACCGCTGGTCGCGAGCGTGGTGTTCGGTATGGTTTCGTCGACGATCCTGCTGTTGCTGGTGCTGCCCGCCGCCTACGCCATCATGGAGGATCTCGGGATTCGGGAAATCGACGAGGATGAAATGGAGTTCATGAGACGGGCCGAGGCCTGATCGACGCCGGCGTATCAGCCGCTGGCCTTCACCTTCAGACCGGAACCGATCTCGCTCAGAAATTGCTCGAAAGGCTGCGGCCGCGAGAAATAATACCCCTGGAAGTAATCGCAGTGCTTCGATTTGAGATAATCCAGCTCGGCCCGGGACTCGATACCTTCCGCGATAACCTGCAGGTTCAGTTGCCGCGCCATCACGATGATTGTATCGACGATAACCGCGTTGTCCGATGAGGACGAGATATCCCTGACGAAGGACTGGTCGATTTTCAGTTCGTCGATCGGCAACCGGTTCAGATAGTTCAGCGACGAGTACCCGGTACCGAAGTCGTCGACGGAGAAGCTGATTCCGAGTTTCTGCAGCTTTTTCATCGTGTCGATACTGTGTTCGATGTCAGCCATCGCCAGCCCCTCGGTGATTTCGAGCTTGAGTTGAGCGGGGTTGGTGCCGGTCTCGCGCAAAACCTGCCCGAGGTGATCGACGAAGCCGGGATCGCCGAACTGTCTCGGACTGACGTTAACCGATAATTTCAGGTTCGGCGGCAGCGACGACAGTCGCTCGCAGGCCGAATGCAGGATCCATTCGCCGATCGGGACGATCAGTCCGGTTTGCTCCGCGATATCGATAAACAGGCCCGGGGCTACCACGCCCTTTTCCGGGTGATTCCAGCGCAGCAGGGTTTCGGCACCGACGATACGACTCTCGCCGTCGTATTGCGCCTGGAAGTAAAGTGCGAACTCGCTCCCGGCAAGCGCCTGACGCAGCCCTTTCTCGATGATTCGATGCTGGTTGACCGCCTCCTGCATTTCCAGCGAGAACAGTCGTACCCTGTCGCGGCCCTCGTTCTTGGCCCGGTACATCGCGACATCGGAATGCTTGAGCAGGTCCTCGGCGGAAACGCCGGTCGGGAACACTGCGATACCAATACTAATGGTCAGGTGGATCTCATGGCCCTGGATCAGGAACGGAGCGACAAACATCCTGCGGATTTCTTCCGCGACCATCGAGGCGTGGTCGCCCGCCGCCTCCTCGTTGTCCCCGACTTCCGGCAACAGCACGACGAACTCGTCGCCGCCCAGTCTCGCCAGCGTATCCTCCTGGCGCAGCCGCAGGGCAATTTTGTTGGCTACCTCGACCAGTAGCTCGTCACCGACCGCGTGCCCCAGCGAGTCGTTCACCGCCTTGAAACGATCCAGGTCGATAAAAAATACCGCGCCGTACCTGTGATGCCTGTCGGACTTGGCAATTTCCTGGCGCAGTGTCGCCAGCAGCATACGCCGGTTAGGCAGGTTGGTAAGGTCGTCGTACTGCGCCTGGTGCCGGATGGTTTGCTCGGCAAGCTCGAACTGGTGACGCACCGCCAGGGATTCGCGGATGGTCTGGTTCAGGCGCTGCGCCGATATCAGTATCATCGTCGCGAAGAGTACCGACATGACGGTCATCGGCAGGCTGATATCGCTGTCGATCAGGTTGAACTTGACGATAATCGGGACGATGGCGCAGACGACAAACCCGCGCACCGCGGGCGTGATAGACGACAGCGTGGTGATTGCCCCGGCGCACATGCCGGCGATGACGAAAGCGAGAAATACCTGGTGCACGAGGCTTTGCTCGGAGAAAAGAACATATCCGCCCAGTCCCCATAGTCCACCCGAGGCAATGCTGGTAATGACCGCCCCATGTTGCCAACGATCGCCGATCGGTTGCTTGTCGGAAAGTTGCCTGAACTGCCGGTATTGATACAACCTGAGCAGTGAAAGCAGGTTGGTCGCCACCACCCAGAGGATAATAGTCAGGTGATCTACGACCTCCCATTGCACCATCCCAAGGATAATGGTGACAACCAGGATTGTAATTAGCGACGCCGGAATCGCCGCAAAAAAAATGCGGATCTGCTCGGATTTGACATCCGTAAGGGTAGCGCCTTTGGTATGGCTGGCTGCGATGAATGGTTTCATGCCTGTCTTAACGATCGGATTATCCCGGAGGTTGATGGCCGGACATGGCGCCAGATCACGAACGCTTCTGCGGCCTGCTCTACCAGCATTCCCAGTCCATCGTAGGCCCGCCTGGCACCGTGCGCTTGCCCCCAGTCGACAAAAGCAGTCGCGGCGCCAAGCCGATACATCATGTCGTAGCACACTGTATCGGCAGTTATTATCTTATCTGTAATCGGCGGGACATCGTCGTCTAACCCGGCAGCGGTAGCGTTGATTATCAGGTCGAAACATTCATCGCCCAGCCCATCGAAAGCGACCGCCTCGATGGCGCCGTAGCTGGCGAACTCGCGCGCCAGCGCCACCGCTTTTTCGGGGGTTCGATTGGCGATCGCGAGGAGACCCGGCGTATGCGCGAGCAACGGGCCGAGCACGCCGCGCACCGCCCCGCCGGCGCCGAGCACCAGTATTTTGCGGTTGGCAAGCGCGAGTTTAAGGTTGTCAACCAGGTCCCGGATCAGGCCGACGCCGTCGGTATTGTCTCCGGCAACACGGCCATTCGGCAGAAAACTCAGGGTGTTGACCGCGCCGGCGAGCCTGGCACGCTCGCTCAGATCGTCGCAGAGCTCCCAGGCCTCGCGCTTGAAAGGCACCGTAACGTTTAGCCCGGCGTAGCCTTTTTGCCGCAGAGCGCGAAGGTCCTCGGCAAAGTTCCCCAGCGGGATTTCGATTGCCTCGTAGCTGAGCGTCTGCCCGGTCTGCGCGGCGAAAGCGGCATGTATTCGAGGAGAAAGGCTGTGCGACACCGGGTTGCCGACTACCCCATAGCGCGCAACCGCGCCGCTCGCGGCCACTACTTTTCCTGCAACCAGGCCGCCGCTGCCTTGGCAAAATAGGTCAGAATTCCGTTGGCCCCGGCGCGCTTGAACGATAGCAGGGCCTCCAGAACGCATGCCTTTTCGTCGATCCACCCCTGCTGGCCTGCGGCCTTCAGCATCGCGTATTCGCCGCTGACCTGGTAGACGAAGGTCGGAAACTGCAATTCCTCGCTAACCCGTCGTACGATGTCGAGGTAGGGCAGGCCGGGCTTGATCATGACCATGTCGGCGCCTTCCTCGATATCCAGCGCCACTTCGTAAAGTGCTTCATTGCTGTTGGCCGGGTCCATCTGGTAAGTATATTTATTGCCCCCGGCCAGGTTGCCTGCGGAACCCACCGCATCCCGAAACGGCCCGTAGAAACTCGATGCGTACTTGGCAGCGTAGGCGAGGATGCGCGTGTTGGTATGACCATTTGCTTCCAGCGCTTCGCGGATCGCGCCGATACGCCCGTCCATCATGTCGGAGGGCGCAACCACGTCAGCGCCGGCCGCGGCGTGAGACAGGGCCTGCTTCACCAGCACCTCGATGGTCGCATCGTTGGTTACGTAGCCGTCCTTGTCGAGCAAGCCATCCTGGCCGTGACTGGTGTAAGGATCCAGTGCGACGTCGGTGATAATACCGAGTTCCGGCTGCGCATCTTTCAACGCGCGCACCGCGCGCTGGATCAGCCCGTCCGGATTCCAGGCTTCGGCGGCGGTGTCGCTCTTGCCGTCCGCGCCAACCACCGGAAACAGCGCTAGCGCGGGTATACCGAGGTTCGAAACCTCTTTCGCCTCGTCCAGCAACAGGTCGATGCTGACGCGCTCGATGCCGGGCATCGACTCGACCGCCTGGCGTTGCCGTTCGCCTTCGAGTACGAACATCGGATAAATGAAATCGTCGGCGCCGAGGCTATGCTCGCGCATCAGCCGTCGGGAGAAATCGTCGCGCCGCATGCGGCGTTTGCGAGTAGCTGGAAAGCTGGACAAGATTGTATCCCCGTAACCTCTGGTTGCGGCAAATATCGCATAAATCGCGCGCCGGGGACAGGTGTTCCTGTGGCCGGCCGGCCGCAGCCGGCTTCGTTGGCGGACGGCCGGGTTTAGCGAGATCAGTTACGCGCGAGCGACAGGTCGCCTGGCGGAGTGGCCCGGGAGACCGATTGTGGTGTTTCCGGCGCCAGGTTGGTCGGCCTTGCCCGGAGCGGCATGACCTCGCCTTTGACATTGCGGATCAGCCAGCGCACCAGGTCGGTCCACAGGTTACTGATTTGCTGGTTGGACGGCATGATGCCGGAATGCGGCAGCTCGAGCGTTATCACCGGTACGCCCAGGTAAATGCCGGCGTAGTTACCCAACGATCCCGGGTAGGTACCCATCAGGTTTCTGTAGAGGTGGCCGATGCGTCTCGGCGCATTGTTACGATTCGGCGCATCGTAATCGACCAGCGAGTAGGGGGCATGCACTGCGATGACGACATCGGGCTTGAAGCTCGCGATTTCCTGGTAGAGCCAGTAAGTTTCGGGCTCGCTGAGCGGGTAAGGCCCCGGGTAACGGCGCTTGTTTTGCCGGGTCCTGACTTTCCAGTACTCCAGGGCGGCGCCGTAATCGCTCTCGGGCGTGGCAAAATTTCGATTCAGGTCGACACCGTTGGCGTTGGTGCGCTGGTGTTCCGGCCGCAGCGCGCCATCGGGGTTCATCAGCGGATTGATGCGCCAGTGGAATAGTCCCGAATGGTGCCTTTCCAGCGTATGCATCCACTTGAAAACGATACTGATCGATGAAAGCTCGTCGCCGTGGGTGCCGCCCACCAGCAGCACGCGTCCCCGTGGCTCGCGCCTGCCGAGTGGCGGATATTCCTTGATCAGCATCGGAAATCCGTCTACCGAGCGATATCCGCTCGAAGTCATGTCTAACAGCACGCATTCGTCGAAGCCGACGCTGGCCAGTTTGCCGGAGATTTTCCGGCAGGCCTCGTCGACCGTTTCGACGGCGCCCGCGGTGAGCGTGGACAGAGCAAGGCCAAGCAGGGTGACAAGGCGCGGGCTAACCATCGACGTTGACAACCTTGAGCCTGTCGATAGCCTTGATGTCACCATCCGGGTAGGCACGGTTGAGCAGGCGCAGAATACTTTCTGCATCGTACTCGATCGCGCTTTGCCCGGCGAGTGCAGCGAAGCTTGGCGAGATACGTCTGACGATGCGCAGGCGCGGCGCCCTGAGCGCGTCGACCTGCGCCTGGCCTAGCCGCGTAAAGCTCTGGCTGGTGGCGAGCAGGATGGAATCGGTAGCGGCAAATTTATCCGCTGCCGAAGTACCGAACAGGGTTAGCGCCTGCGATTCCTCGAGCGCGATTGCGCTGATGCGTGCAGGCTGATAATCGCCGCCCTGCGGTTTGACCCTGGTAATTGCGGTCGCCCCGTAAGCAGTGCTGCTAACCTCGATCCCGCCGTTTCCGGAAATCCTTCGCAGCAGGCCGGAAAGCGATTCGTTGTCCCTGCGCTCTACCAGCCCAACCTGCAGCAGCGCTCCGGTCTCTGGATCGCTGGCCTCGAGATATTGCGGATTATTCCTGACCCTCCAGCCGTGCGGGAGCTGCAACGCAAAAGCGAGATCTGGATGGGCGAAGCGGTTTTCGACGACGATGCCCTGCCGGATACTGGGCCCCCAGGCCAATCCATCTATCATATCGTAGTAAGCGTCCTGGTTGCCGTCCCGGTAGGACTGGCGGGACAGGTTTTTTGCGGCCCGCACCACGGTCTGGAGCCGGTCGTCGTTACGCGGATGGGTCGAAAAAACGCCGTGATAAATATTAGGCTCGCGGTTTTCCCTTGCGGCGAGCGCCCTTTCGTAGATTTCCTGGTCCTTGAGCACGCCGACGACATCGAGCATGGTCTCGGGATTATAGCCGGATTTATGCAGGTACTCGGCACCGAGCCGGTCTGCCTCGAGCTCGTGCTCGCGTCCGTATCCGCGGATCAGTCCCGTTCCCAGCTGGTTGCTAAGGTTGCCCAGTGACTGGCTGCCGGTGGCGGCGGTTATCAGGATACTGAGAATACCCGACGCGATCTGGCCGGATTGCTGACGCACCGAATGGCGCGCGGTAACGTGCCCGATTTCATGCCCCAGTACGCCGGCGAGTTCGGCTTCGGAAGCGAGGTAGGCCATGATCCCGCGGGTGATATAGACATAACCGCCGGGCAGCGCGAAAGCGTTGATGTCCGGTGAATCGAGCACCGTGAAGGTAAACTTCAGGTGCGAGCGGTGGCTTTTACTGGCCAGTTCCTGGCCGATACGGTTCACATACTGCTGCAGGCGCGCATCGTCATAGACGCCGTAGGTTGCGATAATCTCACCGTGGTAGCGCCGCCCCTGGTCGATTTCATCGGGTTCGGAGACGACCGCGAAGTCCCTGGCGCCGGTCACTGGATTGGTCGCGCAGGCGCACAGCGTGAGACCAAGGGCGACAATGCAGGAGGCGACAATTCTCATGCGCGAATTATTGGATTATGGCGTCCGCGATTCAAGGCAAAAAAAAGGGTGCCAGGGCACCCTTTTCCGAAACATATTGCCGCCTACTTGCCGTAGCGTTGACGGAACTTGTCGACCTGCTTCGCGGTTTGCAGAATATGCTGCTTGCCGGTGTAAAAGGGATGCGACTGGCTCGAGATTTCCAGCTTCAGCAACGGGTATTCGTTGCCGTCTTCCCATTTGATGGTGTCCCGGGTCGGCACTGTCGACTTCGTCAGGATGGCAAAATCAGACGAGATGTCCTGGAACACGACGTCTCTATATTCGGGATGGATTCCTTGTTTCATGTTATCGATTCTTTGCGTAGGGATGCCTAAAGGGCGCGAATTTTGACCTTTTAGTGGTTAAAGTGCAAGTAATTTTTGACCTGTCCGGCAGCATTTACAACCCAGGTTAGCACAACAACTTAAAGTGCTTTGTAATCAAAATTTCATAAAACCTTGAGCAGCTTGTCAGCCATAATTTTATCCACAAAAACTGTGGATAACTCTGTGCATAAGCCCTTTTCCAACTGCGCAGAGCCTGACAAACCGCGGGTTTACGTTAGATTAGCCACTTTTTGACCAACTTTAAAAGCATATAATAATCAATGACTTGCCGAGCGTGGGCGTTTATGGTGCAAATTTCAACAAAAAATGCTTGACATTTTGGACGGCGATTTACCGGTTGTGCATAATTCTTTCGGCCGAGTCAAAAAACGGCTTCTTTCGGGTCGGTGCGGGCTCCAGAAACAGGCCCTGTAGTTCGTTCAAATGACAGAATCCGAGGTCGGTCGGAGCGATTGTGACGCCATCAAAGCGGAGCAAACCCCTGTCGCGCGCCTTTTCCAGGGTCGCCAGCACGGAATTTAGCGGCAATCCGGTGTTTTCCTGGAACAGGCTGGCCTTGAATCCTTGCCTGAGGCGCAGCGCGTTGAGCATGAATTCGAAACCGAGATCCGCTGCATTCAGTTCCTTTTCGCTGACGATGCTGTTGCGCCCCGCCTGCTCGAGGTAGGCGCGCGGCTGCCGCTGTCGCGTGCGCCGGATTACGCGGTTTTCGCCCGCCAGCGTTAACTTGCCGTGCGCACCCGCACCGATACCGATATAGTCGCCGAAGCGCCAGTAGTTCAGATTGTGCCGCGATTCCCGCCCGTCGAGACCATAGCCCGAAACCTCGTACTGCCGGTAACCATGCTTTGCCAGCAAAGCCTGGCAGGCGGTTTGCTGCTCCCAGCAGGAATCTTCGTCAGGCATATCCGCCGGCGGCGCATGATGGAACAGGGTATTTGGTTCCAGCGTCAACTGGTAATGCGATATGTGCTCGGGTCCCAGCGTTATCGCCTGTTGCAGGTCGGCGTAGGCGTCGTCCGCGGTTTGCGTTGGCAGACCGAACATCAGGTCCAGATTGATATTGTCGAAGCCGGCAGCGCGCGCCATCTGAAATGCGTTGCGCGCCTCGTTCGCATCGTGCACCCTGCCGAGGCTGCTCAGGTGCAGGTCGTTGAAACTCTGCACCCCGATCGAAAGTCGGTTGACGCCCGCCTCGCGGTAACCGCGATAGTTTCCGGCATCCGCGCTACCCGGGTTGGACTCGAGCGTCACCTCGATTGCCGGGGCGATATTCAGCAGCGCGCGCAGCCCCGAGAAAAGCCTGTCGATCGCGTCGGCGGAAAACAGCGATGGTGTGCCGCCGCCGATGAATATCGAGTCGATGCCGCGTCCCCAGATCAGCGGCAGATCCTGTTCCAGGTCATTGAGCAACGCGTCGATATAGGCCTGTTCCGGAACCGCATCCGCCTGGTGCGAGTTGAAATCGCAGTATGGGCATTTACTCGCACACCAGGGCAGGTGGATATAGAGCCCCAGCGGCGGATTGCTGCTAAACATGCCACGCGCCGAGCTTGCGTTTCAATTCGCCAAGCGCCCTGGCGCGGTGGCTAAGTCTATTTTTCTCGGCAGCGTCGAGTTGCGCGCTGGTACAGCCCAGCTCAGGCACGAAGAAGTAGGGATCGTAACCAAAACCATTATCGCCGGCGGGTTCGAGCTGTATCATTCCGTCCCAGCTGCCCTCGCAGATTAGTGGTGACGGGTCGGCGGCATGGCGCATCAGCACGATAACCGCGCGGTAGCGGGCGCCGCGTTGCGGCGCCGGAACGCCGCGTAGTTTTTCGATCAGCAGGCGATTATTCGCCGCGTCGTCGCCCTGGGTTCCGGCAAAGCGGGCGCTGTAAACGCCGGGTGCACCGTCGAGCGCGTCCACCTCGATGCCGGAATCGTCCGCCAACGCCGGCAGTTCGGTATACTCGGCGGCATGGCGCGCCTTGATGATCGCGTTTTCGACAAACGTGGTGCCGGTCTCGGCAACCTCGGTGACGCCGAATTCGGATTGCGCGTGTAAATCGTAACCGAGATCGTCGAGAATCGCCGCCAGCTCGCGCAGTTTGCCGGGATTTCCGGATGCCAGCACCAGCCGCTTCATGCGTCTTGCTGAATCGCGAAAATACGCTCGATGCCGGTGCGCGCAAGGGTCAGCATGTCGTTTAGTTCGCCATCGCTGAACGCGGCCGCCTCGGCGGTGCCCTGCACCTCGATGAATCCACCGTGACTGTTCATGACGATGTTCATGTCGGTGTCTGCGGTCGAGTCCTCGGCATAGTCGAGGTCTAGCACCGGTTGACCCTGATAAATGCCGACCGAGACCGCCGCAACCTGGCACTCGATCGGGTTCTGCGCGATATCTCCAGACTCGATCAGACCCGAGATCGCGTCGGACAGCGCCACCCACGCGCCCGTAATCGCCGCGGTGCGGGTGCCGCCGTCCGCCTGGATGACGTCGCAGTCGACCGTGATGGTGCGTTCCCCGAGCCTGGCGGTGTCGATGCTGGCGCGCAGCGCGCGGCCGATCAGTCGCTGAATTTCCATGGTGCGCCCACCCTGGCGACCGATACTGGCCTCGCGCCGCATGCGACTGCCGGTCGAACGCGGCAGCATGCCGTATTCCGCGGTCACCCAGCCGCTGCCCTTACCGCGCAGGAAGCCGGGCACGCTCGAGTCCACCGATGCGGTGCAAATGACGCGGGTGTCGCCGCACTCGATCAGCGCCGAACCGTCGGCGTGCTTGATATAGTGCCGGGTAATCTGGATAGGTCTTAACTCGTCTGCCGCGCGGGCGCTTGGTCGCATCAGGCTGGTCTCCGTAAAATGAGCCGCAATTATACGCATCATGCAACATGCAGGTTAAGGGAAAATGGAAAATAGGCTATGATGCCGGCTGTGAACCAGGGGATTGAAACGTGATTAGAAGTATGACCGCCTTTGCGCGGGTGGAAGAAAGCAACGAGACCGGGTCGATCACCTGGGAATTGCGCTCGGTCAACCATCGCTATCTCGAGCCCAGCATCAAGCTGCCAGAGGACTTCAAACAGCTGGAGCCGGAGATACGCAAGCTGCTGGCCCGATACCTGACACGTGGCAAGGTCGATCTCGGTATGCGCTACAAGCTCGGTAAGCAGCAGCGGGTTGCGATCGCACTGAACGAGGATATCGTCCAGAACCTGCGCGAGGTCGAGCAAAAGGTGCTGAATATCGTGCACGAGGGCAGCAAGCTGTCGGTCTCCGACATACTGAGCTGGCCCGGCGTGATCACCGACGTCGAGCGCGATTTTTCGTCGCTTTACGCGCTTGCCATTTCGAGCCTGGAAGCAGCCTTGCAGCAGTTGCAGCAGGGCCGCGAAACCGAGGGCAAGGCGCTCGAAGAGATGATTCGCAGCCGCTGTGCCCAGATCAGCGAGATCGTCGCCGAGCTGCGTAAGCACAGGCCGCAAATGATGGCCGCGTTGCGCGAGAAATGGGAGGCCAATCTCGACGAGAAACTCAAGCAATGGCGCGAGACGGCGAACGAAAGTCGGCTCGAGCAGGAACTGGTCATGCTGGCGCAGAAGCTGGACGTTGCCGAGGAACTCGACCGGCTCGATACCCACCTGGCCGAGGTCGTCAACGTGCTCGATCGCGACGAAGCGGTGGGACGCAGGCTCGATTTCCTGATGCAGGAACTCAACCGCGAAGCCAACACGCTGGGATCGAAGTCGCAGGATGGCCAGACCACTCAACAGGCGGTAGATCTCAAGGTATTGATAGAGCAGATGCGCGAACAGGTGCAGAACATCGAGTAGCGACGCGCGGTAATGAAGCTCAATATTTCATCTTTCTGCGCGCTGCTGGTGGGTAGCCTGGCGCTTTTGATGTTTCTGCTCTGGTGCCTGTCCTTGCTGGTGCTGGTCGATCGTCAAAACCAGCAGGATGCGGCTGCGACGCAACAGAATCTGCACAGCCAGATTTTACAGCTCCAGCAGAAACAACAGCTGTGGCTGCAGTCGCAGTATTACCTGCTCAATACGCTCGCCGAATCATCTGCCGACTGGCAGAATTTCCAGACCTTCCTGTGGGATTATTACCAGCGCAACCCTGGCATCTGGTCGGTCAACCTGATGGACTTCGACGAGCAGGGAAAACCCGTATCTAGATCCAGCAAGCCCGGCTGCCTGCAGCCTGGCTCGATGCACCGGCATGACTACGACGACTACCTCGTGCCAAAAATCTCGAGCTGCCGCATCGACGACAAGGCGCTGCTCGAGATTTCGGGTCCGGTTGCGGCGGACAACGGCGCGGTAGTGCTGTTGGTCAGCATGGACTACTTCGATTTCCTCAACGAGTTCTCCAGCCTGAGTGGTCGCCGTTTGCAGCGCGCTGCCGATTCCGCTCAGGGCGTCCAGTACCGGGAGTTCAGCGCCAGCGGTAACAGCGCAGCACAGATCACGATACCGATTGGCGACGGCGACGCCGTGTTCGGTGAACTGCACCTGGACACGCAGTCGCTGTCGTTCTGGGAGCTGTTCGAGCGACAGGCGATAATCGTGTTGACGCTGTTGATCGGTGCCGCCGGCCTGGTGACGGGATTGCTTTATGTTTACCTGGTCAGGCCGCTGCTGCAGCTTGCCGAGAAAATGCGACGCGCCGCCAATAGTCAACAGGATCGGCGTATCGAACCCGGCGGCGAGGTCGGCCCGGGGCTAAAGGTGATACGCGACTATTTCAAGGTGTTGCAGAAAATGGCGAAGCGTGATCCGGTAACCGGCCTCAGCAATCGTGTCATCTTCGAGGACCACCTGACGCAGGCGATACGGGAGGGCAAGCGCAGCGGGCGCAGGTACGCGCTGGTTATGATCGACATTCGCGGCCTCGAAGAATTTGCCCAGCAGCGCGGCCAATACATTGTCGATGGATTGCTCAGGCAGGTCGCGGAGGGGCTCAGGGAGTCGCTGCGTGAAAGCGACCATGTGGCCCGTTTCGAAAGAAACCTGTTTGCGTTATTGCTGGAAGTCCAACAACGCGACCAGCTCAATACCCTGATCGAAAAAATATACCTGTCGGTGGTCAGGCGTTACCAGGTCTACGGGCGCGAATTCGAGCTCAGCGCATTTTTCGGTATCGCAATTTACCCCGATCACGGGAGCAACGCGGGCGCGATGTACCAGAACGCCAGCGATGCGCTGGTAAGGGCCGAGCACAGCGAATGGCCTATCCAGTTTTACCAGGATAGCAACGCGGTTACCGACACCTCCGGTTTTACCCTGATACAGGCGCTGCGAAGAGCGATCGACAACGACGAACTGAAACTGGTATTTCAGCCGGTGGTCGACCTGCATAGCTACCAGACCGTTTATCTCGAAGCGCTGTTGCGCTGGAAGGACCCGGACAGGCACGATGCTCCAATCGATCACACTATTCGCCTGGCCGAGCAAAACCAGTTGATCAAGCCGCTGACCAACTGGATATTCGAAACCGCCTGTCGTTTTATCAGCGAATCCGGCATCGACGATATCGCGATCGGGATCAATCTGTCGATGATAGATCTGCACGATCGTCGTCTGCCCGAGCGTATCGAAACCTACCTGCAGCGATACCAGGTCAGGCCGGCGCAAATCGTCATCGAAATAACCGAAGGGCAAATCATGCAGGATCCCGATGAGGTGGTCGAGGTACTGTCACATCTCGGGGTCATGGGCCTGTCGCTGTCGATAGACGATTTTGGCACCGGCCAGGCGTCGCTGACTTACCTGAAGGAATTGCCGGTCGAAAAACTGAAAATCGATCAGTCCTTCGTGTGTGATATCGCCACCAATCCCGACGACCAGCTAATCGTCAAGGCGACGATCGAACTGGCGCATACCCTGGATCTCAAGGTCGTGGCCGAGGGCGTCGAAACGCTCGCCGTCTGCAACCTGCTGGCCGAGATGAACTGCGATCACGTGCAGGGATATTACATCAGCCATCCGCTCGAGGCCGGGCAGGTCACCGCCTGGTTCGAAACCTCGGTTAAACCAGACCTTGCTCAGAAAGGCAGGTGACATCGTCGCCGATGATGACATGATCGAGTACGCGGATATCGACCAGCGCCAGCGCCTTGCGCAGGCACTCGGTAATGCGGATGTCCGCCTGGCTCGGCTCGCATACTCCTGACGGGTGGTTATGCGCGAGGATTACCGCGGCGGCGTTATCGGCGAGCGCCTGCTTGACGACTTCGCGTGGGTACACGCTGGCGCCGTCGATGGTGCCGCGAAACAGTTCGCGAAACGCGATCACGCGGTTGCGATTGTCCAGCATCAGGCAGGCGAAAACCTCGTAGTCGTAATCGCGCAGGCGTGCACGCAGGTAGTCGACGGTTTGCGCCGGCCGGGTCAGGCAGTCTTCGTGCGCGAGGCTCTCCGAAAAATGCCGACGCGCAATTTCCAGCGCGGCCTGCAATTGCACGAATTTGGTAATGCCCAGGCCCTTGCGCCGGCAAAAGTCGCCGGCGTCGGCACCCAGCACGCCGCGCAACGAACCATGGTCGAGCAGCAGCTGGCGCGCGAGGTCGACCGCGGTGCTGCCGGCGACTCCGGTACGCAGGAATATGGCCAGTAGCTCGGCGTCCGATAGCGCGTTGGCGCCTCGGGCAAGCAGCTTTTCACGGGGCCTTTCGGCGCTGGGCCAGTGCGAGATAGCCATGGGTATTCCTTTACCTGGTGTCCTTAACGGCTAAAATAGATCAAATGCAATTACTCGGCAACAGGAAAATTCTGCTCGGTATCACCGGTGGTATCGCCGCCTACAAGGCCGCGGAACTGGTGCGCCTGCTGACCAGGGCCGGTGCCGAGGTGCGCGTGGTAATGACGCCGGCGGCACAGGAATTCGTGCAGCCGCTGACTTACCAGGCGTTGAGCGGTCATCGCGTTTACACCGACCTGTTCGACGCCGAGGCCGAATCTGCGATGGATCATATCGAGCTCGCACGCTGGTGCGACCTGCTGGTGGTGGCGCCGGCGTCGGCCGATTTCCTCGGCAAGATGAGCGCGGGTTATGCCGACAACCTTTTGCTGACACTCTGTCTTGCCAGCAAGCAGCCGGTAGCGGTGGCGCCGGCGATGAATCAGCAAATGTTCGCCAATCCCGCGACGCGCGACAATTTGCGTCAATTGATCGGGCGCGGGGTGCTGGTTTGGGGCCCGGACGAGGGTGAGCAGGCCTGCGGCGACGTCGGTCCCGGCCGCATGCTCGAGCCGGCGCAGTTGCTGAACAATATCCTGTCGCAGTTCGGCCCGGGCAAGCTCGACGGTGTCAGGCTGCTGCTGACCGCGGGTCCGACGCGCGAGCCGATCGATCCGGTGCGCTACATCAGTAATCGCAGCTCGGGAAAAATGGGATACGCCATCGCCGAGGCGGCCATGAAGCAGGGGGCGAGGGTTACGCTGGTCAGCGGCCCGGTTTTCCTGGCGCCACCATTCGGGGTCGAACTGGTCGCGGTGGAATCGGCGCAGCAAATGTACGAGGCCGTGATGGGTGAGGTCGCGGATTGCGAGATCTTCATCGCCTGCGCCGCGGTGTCGGATTACCGAGTCGCCGAGACCGCGCAGCACAAGATCAAGAAAACAGGCGAGGTGCTGACCCTGCAACTGGTGCCGAACCCTGACATCCTGGCGGAGGTCAGCGCGCTGCAGGCACGGCCATTTTGCGTGGGTTTCGCGGCGGAAACCGAGAACCTCGAACAATACGCACGTGGCAAACTGCAACAGAAAAACCTCGATATGATTGCGGCCAACCGGGTCGGCTCCGCCGGCAGCGGTTTCGAAGCCGATTTCAACCAGCTCGAGGTGTACTGGATCGATGGCGGGCAATCCATCGAGCACGCCGGCAAATCCGAGGTTGCTAAACAGCTTATCGATTTGATCGCCGAACGCTATACTCGCGCCCGTTCCTGACAGCCGAAGCAAGAAATGACAGTCAATAAAAGCCATGTCGCCGAAATTCTTATCGAAGCCCTGCCCTATATACAGGCGTTGGATCGTAAGACCGTTGTGATCAAGTTCGGCGGCAACGCGATGGTCGACGAAGCCCTGAAGAGCAGCTTTGCGCAGGATATCGTGTTGTTGAAGCAGGTCGGCGTGAATCCGGTCATCGTGCATGGCGGCGGACCGCAGATCGGCAAGCTTCTGGAGCAGATCGGCAAGCAGAGCCGCTTTATCGAGGGCATGCGAGTTACCGATAACGAAACCATGGATGTCGTCGAAATGGTGCTGGGCGGCCAGGTAAACAAGCAGATCGTGTCGCTGATCAATCGTCATGGCGGGCGCGCGGTCGGGCTCACCGGCAAGGATGGCGGCATGATCAGCGCGCGCAAGATGAAGCTGGCAGGGGACGATTCGGAGGGCAACGATCTCGGCCAGGTCGGCGAGGTCGAGTCGATCGACCCGGCCGTTGTCGTGATGCTGGACAACGACGACTTTATCCCGGTTATCGCGCCGATCGGCGTGGGCGCGGATGGGTCATCCTATAATATCAATGCCGACCTCGTGGCGGGCGAGCTCGCCAAGGTGCTGGGCGCCGAAAAGCTGTTGTTGCTGACCAATACCCCGGGGGTTCTCGATCCTGACGGCAAGTTGCTAACCGGTCTCAGCGCAGAACAGACCGAAAGCCTGATCGCCGAGGGCATCATCCATGGCGGGATGCTGCCGAAGGTGCGTTGCGCGCTGGATGCGGTCAGGGCAGGGGTGCGCACCAGCCAGATTATCGACGGCCGGGTCAGGCATTCGGTGTTGCTTGAATTGCTGACGGACAGCGGTGTGGGTACCCTGATCAGGGGCGACGAAGCAGGCGCGGTTAGCAGGTGATCAGTCTGCTTCCAATTTGAGCAGACGGTAGCGTTCCACGTCGCGGTCGTACTGCTGGTTTATTTTTAATTTCTCTTCTTCTTTGAGTAGCAGTTGCTCGTTGCGGCTCGACAGTTTTTGCGAAAAATGCTCGATTTTCTGCGCCAGCCCACCGGGAACTTCGAGACCCTGAGAGGTGTAATTACGCTCGGCATTGGCCTCTAGCTGTTCCAGCTTCTCACGCGTCGAGTTGATGCTGTTCTGAATCAGGCGGATCACCGAATCGATGACCTCGATGCGGTTGTCGCGCGCATATTCCAGCTCCTTCTCGGAGCTGAAGGTCAGCAACAGCACCTGGTCCTTCTTATCCTGCAGCTCTTTTAGCCTGGCCTCCTCGGCGGCCTGCTCCTGCTGTTTGCGTTTGGCCTCGGCCTCGGCGGCGAGCTCTTCATCCGACTTGGCGGCTTCCTTGGTCGTCAGCACCACGCCCTGGGAGTTAAGCTGCTGGTGCTGTTTTCTTACCTGTTCCGCCGGCAGCCGGTCGCTGTAGCGGACCTGGCCTTCCTCGTCGATCCATTTGTAGAGCGCCCCGGCCGACACCTGCAGCGACGTCGCGGTCACCACAATGGTCAGGGTAACAGCAGGTATAAATGCCGATTTCGCGTTGTGAAACTTTCTCGTGTCGCGCACAGTGATATTCGATCCTAGCGGCCAGCGTTGTTCAGGGGTACCAGCGATAATAGTTGATTAGTCGTGATATTTCATCAGTTTGCGAACTATTGCCGACTCGCGAGCAGGCTCGCGATCGGCGTATGCAGGGCCTGCAAATACTGCCGGTCGCCCGGAGATGTCACCAGAACGGCGACGCCGACGTTGCGCGGATTCCATGCGGGATCGATTTCGATGCGGTGGCGGTTGCTGTCCTGCAGGTTTTGCTCCCGGCTCATGTAGCGCACTACCTGCTGGTGTCGCAGGGTTTCCCCGGAATTCTCGCCGCGCTCGACGTCGGTGGATAAATTATTCTCGTAGACCAGGTAGCGATGCTGGAGTTGACCGATGGTGCTGCGGTCTCGCGTCGACTGCAGCTCGACGACGAGGCCTTTTTTATCGCCAGACACGGTCATCGTCAGCGCAACCGGCGCCTGCCGCCCGTTCGCCTTGCGAATTTTTTCCATGATATTTCCGGCGCCGCGCGCTTCCATGCCGTTGACAAAGAATTCAGGCGTGTAAATCGTATGCTGCAGGTTGTTGGCGCCAAGCTGGCGTTGTCGGCGGGTGTATGCGGCGCTCGAGAAACGATCCTTCCAGCCGAGATAATCCCAGTAGTCGACGTGGAAAGACAGCGCCAGCACGTCCAGCTGGTCGCGCGGGAGCTCTATCAGTTTTGCTAGCCAGCGGTCGGCTGGCGGGCAACTGCTGCAGCCCTCGGAGGTGAAGAGTTCGACCACGGCGGTCTGGGTGTCGCCGCTGCTGACGGTGACGGGATCGCCGGCCTGGGCGGTGAACGCTAACACCGCGGCGAGGAATAGTGATCGAGTCATGGGGCACCTTAAATTGTCGACTGTGCGAAAATAGACTATTTCGACGGGTTCGAGTTCAATCGATGCCGTATCGCTCCAGGTAGGCTTCGATCGACGCGCGCTGCGCGCCTTCGCCATGGCTGCCGAGAAACTCGAGAATGTGCTCGAGCCTGATGATCGAAATTACTGCAAGTCCCTGCTGCTCGAGCTCCTGGATGGCCGACAGCGTGTCCAGCCCTTTCTCCTGGCGATCGAGCGCGATGGTAACCGCGCAGACGCTGGCGCCCAGCGCCTCGATCAGCGTTATGGATTCTCGGATCGCGGTGCCGGCGGTAATGACATCGTCGATAATCATTACGCGGCCCTCGATCGCGGCGCCGACGATATTGCCGCCCTCGCCGTGATCCTTGGCTTCCTTGCGATTGAATGCATAGGGAATGTCGCGCCGATAGTTGGCATACAGTGCGCTCGCCGTGATTGCGGCTAGCGGGATGCCCTTGTAGGCGGGGCCGAACAACAGGTCGAACTCGATTCCGGATTGCTGGATTGCATCGGCATAAAACCCGGCCAGCGCGGCAAGGTCGGCGCCGCGGTTGAAAATTCCCGCGTTAAAAAAGTAGGGGCTTACGCGCCCGGACTTCAGCGTGTATTCGCCAAACCTTAGCGCACCGCGCTGCAGGCAATATTCGACGAAACGGGACTGGTATTCGTGCATGCGGGATTCGTTATTAGTCGGTTATCTCAAGTCATGTATCATAGCGCCAGATTTCAATATTGGTAGCGGTTTCAGATGCGCGTGATTTCAATCAACACCAACGGTATTCGGGCGGCGGCGCGCAAGGGATTCTTCGACTGGTTATCGCGGCAGCGGGCGGATTTCGTCTGCGTGCAGGAAACCAAGGCCCAGGTGACGCAACTGGAGCACCCGATGTTTCATCCTCGCAACTATGTCTGCAACTATTTCGACGCGCTCAGGAAGGGCTATGCCGGTACCGCCATATACAGCCGCCACCAGCCGCTGCAGGTGATTCGAGGATACGGCGAGTCGGAGTTCGACAACGAGGGTCGCTACCTCGAGTATCGTTACCGGAATCTGTCGGTGATTTCGCTGTACGCGCCGTCGGGATCATCGGGCGACCATCGCCAGGAGTCCAAGTGGCGTTTTCTCGATAGTTTCATGCTGCATTTGCAGGCGCTGCGGCGCAAGCGGCGCGATTTCATCATTTGTGGCGACTGGAATATCGCGCATCAGAATATCGACTTGAAGAACTGGCGCTCGAACCAGAAAAATTCGGGCTTTCTGCCGGAGGAACGTGCCTGGTTGAGCGACCTGTTCGACCGGGTGGGTTTTATCGATGGCTTTCGCGTCGTCGATGCGCGCGCGGAGCAGTACACCTGGTGGTCGAACCGCGGCCAGTCCTGGGACAAGAACGTCGGCTGGCGCATCGACTACCAGATCGTTTCGCCGGGGCTTCGCGACAGGATTCGCAAGGCGCGGATTTATCGCGATCAGCGATTCTCGGACCATGCGCCGTTAATCATGGACTACGACCTGGAGCTAAACGAGTAGTGCAGGCTGATCAGCAAAACTGGGTGTCCAGGCTGAGACTGTTTTGCCACCGGCGCGTAGTGACCATGTTATTTCTTGGGTTTTCGGCCGGGCTCCCTTTTCTGCTTATCTTTGGTTCGTTAGGCCTGTGGCTACGTGAAGCCGGTTTTGATAAATCGGACGTTACGCCGTTTGCATGGGCCGCATTGGGCTACTCGTTTAAATGGGTCTGGGCGCCGTTGGTGGATCAACTACCCCTGCCCTGGCTAACCCAACTATTGGGAAGACGTCGAGCCTGGATGCTGCTGGCGCAAATCTTGATTGCTTGTGCCATCCTACTGATGGCTTCGATCAATCCGCAAGCGAGAGAGTCCAGCCTGACAATGATGGCGCTGGCCGCGGTAATGCTGGGATTTTCATCGGCGACTCAAGATATCGTCATCGATGCCTACCGCATCGAGTCAGCCAAAATCGAACTGCAAGCAATGATGGCGGCGACTTATATCGCTGGTTACCGCATCGGTTGGCTAGTGGCTGGCGCGGGCTCGCTCTACCTGGCCGACTGGTTCGGAACCAGTATGGATGTCTATAACTACCAGGCCTGGCGGTGGACTTACTACCTGATGGCTGTCGCGATGTTAGTTGGCGTGGTCACAACGATAGTGATCAAAGAGCCAGAAAATCCAAACTATACAAATTACTTCGAAAGTAATCAGGATTACATGAGGTTTATACTGCTATTTGCCACCGCGGTAACTGGATTGATCGGTACTTACTACTTTACAGGTGAAATTGCATCTGTATGGAAGGTTCAACTAACCGATCTCGTCGCCAATCGCTTCTTGTCCGCATTTTTCGTCGAATCGGTGCGACTGTCGCTGGCATTGTTGTCCGCCTGGTTGCTGGCCGTATTTCTGGTCAAAGTAAATTTTGTGCGTTATTCAATGGTGGAAAATACTTATTTAATGCCGGTTCGCGAATTTTTCAGTCGTTACGGCTGGTCGCTGGCCTGGATACTGCTCGCACTTATTGGGCTTTACCGCATTTCTGACATTGTACTTGGCGTCATTGCCAACCTGTTTTACCAGGACATGGGTTTCAGCAAGACAGAAATTGCCAGTGTAGCCAAAACCTTTGGTTTATTGATGACCATCACGGGCGGCTTTATCGGGGGATTACTGGCGGTTCGATTCGGCGTAATTCGCATCCTCTTGCTAGGAGGTGTACTCGCCGCAGCAACCAACTTGCTGTTCATGCTACTGGCGGGTATCGGACATGATATGGTCTGGCTTTATATCGTCATCTCTGCGGATAATTTATCCGCCGGAATCGCAAGTGCAGCCTTTGTGGCTTTTCTTTCAAGTCTGGTCAACGTTTCCTTTACCGCAACGCAGTACGCGATTTTCAGCTCGCTGATGACATTAATCCCGAAGGTGCTGGGCGGCTACTCGGGCGCGATGGTTGACACGATCGGGTACTCCAACTTCTTCCTGTTCACCGCAATTCTTGGTATTCCGGTGTTGTTGCTGATTGTCATTGCAGCGAGGCGATTCGAAATCCGCGATCGAGGCACCTAGGCCAATTTGTTGTATTATATATCCCTCACAAGGAATTTTTGAAAATAACATGAGTAAATCAGAGCAACTTTTTGAACAGGCCTGCCGGGTAATTCCGGGTGGCGTCAATTCTCCGGTACGCGCTTTCAACGCGGTTGGCGGGACGCCGCTTTTTATCGACCATGCCGAAGGCGCTTACCTGGTCGACGTGGATGGCAATCGTTATATCGACTATGTCGGATCCTGGGGTCCGATGATTACTGGTCATGCGCATCCCGAAATCATCGCCGCGGTTACAGACGTGGTGCAGAAAGGGCTCAGTTTCGGTGCGCCCTGCGCGCTCGAGGTCGAACTGGCCCGGCGCATTTGCGACACCATGCCCAACATCGACCTGGTGCGCATGACCTGTTCCGGCACCGAGGCGACCATGAGCGCTATTCGGCTCGCGCGCGGCTTTACCGGTCGCGACAAGATCATCAAGTTCGAGGGCTGTTACCACGGTCACGCCGATTCGCTGCTGGTCAAGGCCGGTTCCGGCGCGCTGACGCTCGGCGTGCCGAGTTCACCCGGCGTGCCGGCGACGCTCGCCGATCACACGGTGACGCTCGAATACAATAACAGCGAACAGGTACGCACCGCCTTTGCCGAAATCGGGGATGAGGTGGCCTGCGTCATCGTCGAACCGGTGGCCGGCAATATGAACTGCGTGCCGCCGGTGGATGGTTTCCTGCAAACCCTGCGTGAATGCTGCGATGCCTCGTCAAGTGTACTGATTTTCGACGAAGTCATGACCGGGTTCCGGGTTGGACTGGGCGGCGCGCAGGCGCTTTATGGCATCGTTCCCGACCTGACCACACTGGGCAAGGTCATCGGTGGTGGTATGCCGGTGGGCGCGTTTGGCGGCAAGCGCGAAATCATGAATCATATCGCGCCGCTGGGGCCGGTCTACCAGGCCGGTACGCTGTCGGGCAACCCGGTGGCGATGGCGGCGGGATTGAAGAATCTCGAAATTATCTCGCGCCCGGGATTCTTCGAGGAATTGACCGAGCGCACCACGCAGCTGGTAACGGGAATACTGGCGGCAGCCGAGGCCAATAATGTTGCGCTGCGCGCCAACCAGGTCGGTGCGATGTTCGGGCTGTTTTTTACCGATCAGCGCGAGGTGACGAGCTTCCGCCAGGTCAGCGCCTGCGATGTCGATCTGTTCCGGAAATTCTTTCACGGTATGCTCAAACGCGGGGTGAATCTTGCGCCGTCTGCCTACGAGGCCGGGTTCGTCAGCGCGATGCACGGCGCCGCGGAAATCGAGCAGACCATCGAAGCCGCCGCCGCGACCTTCGCCGAACTGCAGCGTGGCTGAACCCGTTACAGGCCGAGCATGCCTTTTTTCAGCTTCTTGTCTGCCGGGTAGTTGCCGAGCCAGATCTCGAGTAACGCGTTCTTGAAATCCTCGCCCGGAATCAGCCCCAGCTCGTTCTGGTTGCGGGTCACCAGCACTCCCTGCCCGGGAATATAGTCGAAGGCATACTGCTCTTTCGCGACGACGGCGCTATCGAAGTAACCGTAAAACTGCTCGATGCGTTCGCGCAGGCTGTTCATGGTTTCGACCGGCTGGTTCTTTTCGAAACCTTCGCGCCAGGCCTCGAGCAGTTTTTCGCTGGAGACTTCCTTGTAGACGAAATCGAGCTGTACCCTCCAGGGTCCCGGCCTCGACAGGATTGCCGCGACATCATCCGACTTGCCCGGCAGGTACAGGGAGCCGACATAGACGTCCACCCAGAACTTTTCCCGCAGACCCATGCCGTTGAGCACCAGTGATTGTCCGTCCGCGGCCTTCACCCTGTCTTCGACGAAAACACCGGAAAGCTCTGCCGCCGTTGCGACCGTCCACAGGCAGCCAAGACAGGCTGCGACCAGTAGTTTTTTCATTTGGCTGTCCCCTCGCGATAAGCCGCACCCAGTTTATGCCCCGTTAACCGGAAATGGAACAGTATGGGAAAGGATATAAGCGGGAAGCGGCGGGCCTGCAATTACCCGGCCTGGTCGGGTTTGACGTACTGGATAACGCCCAGGCGTATCAGTTCGGCGTGCAGTATGATCGCACGATCGTTGCACTCCGGGATCTCGAGCAGGCGCTGTTTCAGATCGGTTTCCAGCGGCAGCAGGTAAATCAGCTGGTACAGAATTTCGGAGAAAGGCTGATCCGGGTTGCGGATGCGCCCCGCCTGGGCGCTGATATGATCGAGCAACTGCAGCATGTAATGAAATTGCTGCGGAATCTCGACGGTATGGCTTTCCTCGAGCAGTTTGACCTCGGCGAATGTCAGGCCGTCCTGCTGGGTTCGGGTCGACAGAATTTCGAAACGCCTGGTGCCGACCGCGGTGATGCCGAGCAGGCCGTCGGCGCGGTGCTCCCAGTCGCTGATGGTTGCGGTGGTTCCGATCGAGTAAATATCGGTATCGCCGGTGGTTTCTTCTCCCCTGTGAATCAACACCACACCGAACCCGCTGTCTTCGCGCATGCAGTTGGCGATCATGTCGAGGTAGCGCGGTTCGAAAATCTTCAACACCAGCGTGTTGCCCGGCAGTAGAACGCTTTTTAACGGAAACAGCGGAATTTCGGACATGCTTCGTCGCTATCGGTTGTGCGGCTACCGACCCCAGCGCGGCGACAGGTCGTTGTCGATGCCGAGTTGATCGAGTATGCGCGCGACGATGAAATCGACCAGGTCGGAAACCTTGCCGATCCCGTGGTAGAACCCCGGGTTGGGGGGCAGTATCACGACTCCCAGCCGCGATAACTTGAGCATGTTTTCGAGATGGATACTGGAAAACGGCGTTTCCCTTGGTACCAGGATCAGGGTTTTGCGTTCCTTGATGGCAACGTCGGCGGCGCGGTGAATCAGGTTGTCGCTGCTGCCAACCGCTATCGAGGCCAGGCTGCCCATGCTGCACGGGCACACCACCATCGCGTCGGCAACCGAAGAGCCGCTTGCCGGCGGTGCCGTCCACTGGTCCCTGGAGTAGACGCTGATCTGTTCGGCATCGGCGTCGAAGTAGCTGGCGAATTGCTGGCGCATTTTCTGCGGCGAACCGGTCAGCTTCAGTTCGGTTTCCATGCCGAGCACGATCTGTCCAGGTTGCGAGGTTATGAACTGCACGTGGACGCCGCTCTGCAGGCAGCACTCGAAAAGACGCAGCGCGTACTCGGAGCCGGACGCTCCGGTCATCGCCAGGGTGACGGTTGCGGGTTTCATGGATCGGTAATGACGATCTCGGCCTCGACCAGCTTATCGGTGGCCTGCGACAGGCGCGAGATCAGGTTTTCGAGAAATATGCGGTAATAGCGCAACTGGGTTTCGGTGGAAGCCTGCTCCATCAACGAGGTGCTGACGCTCATCAGCGAAACGTCGGTGCGCGCGACGATGGTAGCGTTGCGCGGTTGCCGCGTCAGGAAGGCGATCTCGCCGAAGCAGTCGCCCTGTTTCATCAGGCCGACGACCTTGTCGTTCTTGACGACTTCCACGCCGCCCTTGGCGATGATGTAAAACGCGGTTTCCTGTTCGCCCTCGGTAACGATGACCGTGCCCTTTTCGTATTCCTTCCATTCACTGGCGTTGACGACCTCGGTAATCTGCTCGTCGCTAAAATCCTTGAAGAATGCGAGGTAGCGCAGCGTCTTCCATTTTTCCTGCATGTCGATACGTTCGCCGATACCCCGCAGGCGGCCAAAGGCGTTACTCAGGTCCGTCGCCAGCAGGTAGGCTGATTCGTACCTGTCGTAGATGATCTTCTGCATCGCTTTTTCGACGATGTCGGTGATGTGCTGGGGGACCTCCGGGTTGATCTCCATGATCGGATCCGGCTCTAGATTGCTGATTTTGTAGATCAGCGATTCGAGGCTGCTCGCCTTGTAGGGTGTTCTCCTGGCCAACAGTGCGTACATCACGGCGCCGAGCGAATAGATATCCGATTGCGCGACCAGCCGTTTCTCCTCGGACAATTGCTCCGGCGGCATATACATCGGAGAACCCTGGATTTCGGTGTCATGGCCCTCGAAACCGACGTCGACATGGGCGATGCTGAAATCCATTATTTTCACTTCGCCGTCGTTGCTGAGCATGATGTTGCCGGGTTTCAGATCGCGGTGGATGATGCCTTCGCGATGCACGTAATCGAGCCCCTTGGCGCACTGGTAAATCACGTCCACCACCTGGTTGGGGGTCAGGGTCTTGCCGCCGGTGACGTAATCCTGCAGCGTAACCCCGTCGACGAACTCCATCACGATGTAGTTGAGATCGCCTTCCTGCCCGGCGTCGTAAACGCTGACCACCGATGGGTGATGCATGCGCCCGGCGCTATAGACTTCGGCAAAAAATCCCTCGCGCAGTTTCTGTTCGGTGGCCGGGTCCATGTCGCTCGCGGAATGCGCGACCTTGATCGCGACGGTGCGCTGCACGAACGGGTCAAAGGCCTCGTAGACAACGCCCATTGCGCCGCGTCCGATACGACGCTTTATCTCGTACTTCGCAATTTTCGTAGGCCGTTGTGATTTTTCAGACATGGCTGAATTTTTAGTCTCGCATCGCTTTAATCAGGCGTTGATGAATGTCGTCGAAGCCACCATTGCTCATGATTACGATCTGGTCGCCGGGCTCGGTATTGTGCAGCAAGTAATCGATGATGTGTTGTGAATCTGGTTTGAACTCTACTATTGTAGGCGCAGATTCGGCCATTTTCTGCATATCCCACTCCAAATTCGGATTTTCGCACAGTAAAACCAGGTCGGCGGCGGCAAACGACTGGCCCAGCTGCGCCGCGTGCGCACCCATTTTCATCGTATTGGAGCGTATATCCACCACCGCGATCAGGCGTCCGTCGGTTTGTCCCTTTAACGCTTGCAGCGTCAGCGCGATCGCGGTCGGGTGGTGCGCGAAATCGTCGACGATTCGCACCCCGTCGATTTCGGCGATTACCTCCTGGCGGCGCCGGACGCCGGCAAAGCTGCGCAGTACCCGAAGCGAAACGTCTATCGCGACGCCGGCGTGGCGCGCGGCAATGATCGCCGCCGCCGCGTTCAAGGCGTTGAACTGTCCGTGCTGGGCGAGCTCGAGCGGGTACGCGGCCTGCACGCCGCGCTGATGCAGGACCTTACCCGGATCGAGATAAAAATCGGCGCTCGCATCGCCCGTGGAAAATTCCACGCGCTCGCTCCAGCAGCCCATCTGCATGACATCGCGCAGCGCCGCGTCGTCGTGGTTGACGATAATCAGCGCGCTTGCCGGCAGGCTGCGTACGAGGTGGTGAAACTGGCGCTTGATCGCCGCCAGATCGTCGAAGATGTCGGCATGGTCGAACTCCAGGTTGTTCAGGATCAGCGTGCGCGGATGATAATGGATGAACTTCGAGCGTTTATCGAACAGGGCCGAGTCGTATTCGTCCGCCTCGATCACGAAGAACGGATCGCTGCCGAGTTTCGCCGAACGGGAAAAATTCTGGCCGATGCCGCCGATCAGGTATCCGGGATCGAGCCCGGCTTCCTCGAGTATCCAGGCCAGCATGCTGCTGGTCGTGGTCTTGCCATGGGTGCCGGCGACGGCGAGCACCCAGCGCGGCTGCAATACCTTCTCGTATAGCCACTGCGGGCCCGAGGTATAGCGCAGGCCGCGATCCAGTATCGCCTCGAACTGGGGATTGCCGCGCGTGATCGCGTTGCCGACAATAAAAATATCGCAATCCGCGGGCAGCGTCGCAGCATCGTAGCCGTCATGCAACCCGATACCGGCCTGCTCCAGCTGCGTGCTCATCGGCGGATAAACATTGGCGTCGGAGCCCTCGACTTCGTAACCGAGCTCGCGTGCAATCAGTGCGATGCCGGCCATGAAGGTGCCACAAATTCCGAGAACGTAAATCTTCACTAGTAAATCCAGACCACGACGAATTGATAAACCACGAAATAACCGAACGATATCATAGCCGAAAGCTGCGTCGGGATTTCGAAGGCGCGCTTGAAGATCAGCGACAGCACCGCGAGATTCCACATCAGGATTATCAGCGTTGCGTAGACGATCAGGTTTTCCATGCTGTCCTGGTTGCCTGTCGTCGCTCGATATACCGGTATCGTAATCGCGGTAATCACCAGGTTGATACCGGCCAATGCCGAGAAGGTTTGCTGGAAACGGGGCAGGTTATTTTTCCAGCGCAACCCCAGGTAAGCGATCAGGGCGAGCATTCCAAGCTCGAGGATAATCTGCGCGCATACCAGGCCATAGCCGCGCTGCTCATCGACCAGCAGTAATCCGAGCGCGAAATAGGCGAAGACGGTCAGCAGGACGCAGTAGGTGTTGTAGGGCAGTTTTGCAGGGCTCGAAAGCAACAGGCTCATTAACAGGTACTGCTTGAGGCTTAGCAGCCAGTGCCCGACGATATTTTGCATGGGCGACATCATAACGGGTTAAGATTGCAACACAAGGCGAGGAAAATGAATGAGTAAAATACGCCAGTTGGTTATAATCATGAACTTTTGAACGCCGAATCCCATGAGCAAGTTAGCAGCGACCGATTTGAATAGTTTTCAGGGTCTGATCCAGGCGCTGCAAAACTACTGGTCCGGGCAGGGTTGCGTGATCATGCAGCCGCTGGACATGGAGGTTGGCGCCGGCACTTTTCACCCGGCAACCTTCATCCGGGCCATCGGACCGGAACCCTGGCGCACCGCCTATGTTCAGCCGAGCCGGCGTCCGACCGATGGACGCTACGGCGAGAACCCGAATCGCCTGCAGCATTATTTCCAGTTCCAGGTGCTGCTCAAGCCGTCGCCCGATAATTTCCAGGAACTCTATCTCGGTTCCCTCGAAGCGCTCGGATTCGACACCCTGGTGCACGATATCCGCTTTGTCGAAGACAACTGGGAATCGCCCACGCTCGGCGCCTGGGGCCTCGGCTGGGAGGTCTGGCTCAACGGCATGGAAGTGACCCAGTTTACCTATTTTCAACAGGTCGGCGGTCTCGAGTGCCACCCGGTATCCGGAGAGATCACCTACGGCATAGAACGCCTCGCGATGTACCTGCAGGGCGTCGACAGCATATTCGACCTGGTGTGGAGCCAAGGGCCGCAGGGAGTTGTCACCTATGGCGACATTTATCGTCAGAACGAGATCGAGCAATCGACTTACAACTTCGAGCTCGCCGACACCGACGCGCTGTTCAACTGGTTCGATGTCTGCGAATCGCAGTGCCAGCTGTTGATAGAGAAAAAATTGCCGTTGCCGGCCTACGAGCAGGTTATGAAGGCTTCGCATGCATTCAACCTGCTCGACGCGCGCCACGCGATATCGGTGACCGAGCGGCAGCGCTTCATCCTGCGCCTGCGCACGCTGTCGCGGGGCGTCGCCGGTTGTTACTACGAGTCGCGCGAGGCGCTTGGATTTCCGTTGATCAAGCAGGAGAGCCCCGATGAGCAATGACTGCCTGATCGAAATCGGCACCGAGGAAATGCCGCCGCGAGCCTTGCAGGCGCTGTCGCAAAACTTTGCCGCGCTGGTCGAGAAAGGGCTCGCCGAACACCAGCTGGCGCCGTCATCGGTCGAAATTTTCGCCACGCCGCGAAGGCTCGCGATGCTGTTGCGCGATACGCCCCTGCGCCAGGCCGAACAGCAGGTCGAAAAACGCGGTCCGGCGCTGGGGGCTGCCTTCGACGATGCTGGAAATCCCTCGCGCGCCGCGCTCGGATTCGCCGCCTCCTGCGGCGTCGAGGTCGAGCAGCTCGAACGGCGCGAAACCGACAAAGGCAGCTGGCTTTATTACCGCGCAACCCGGGCGGGAAAGCGCTTGCAGGAACTGCTGCCGAAGCTGGTAGTCGGCGCGCTCGGCGAATTGCCGATTCCGAAACGCATGCGCTGGGGTGATTGCAGCGATGAATTCGTGCGCCCGGTAAAATGGCTGCTGGCGATGATCGACAGCGAAGTCGTCGATATCGAGGCCTTCGGACTGCGTTCCGGCAATCACAGTTTCGGGCACCGCTTCCACGCGCCGCTGGGCCTGGAAATACCGGTCGCCGGGGAATACGAGGAAATACTGCGATCCCGCGGTCTCGTGATCGCGAGCTTCGAGCACCGACGTGACACGATTCGCAGCCTGGTCGAACACGAGGCAGCGCGCCTTGGCGGCCGGGCCCATATCGAGCCAGCGCTGCTGGACGAGGTTACCGCGCTGGTAGAGTACCCGGTTGCGGTATGCGGTGAGTTCGATGCCGAGTTCCTGAGTCTGCCGGTAGAGGTGCTGG